>Ga0228711_1000932_pt1 | contig 40341 bp, 17 predicted proteins | sample MedpolnodulmetaG_2_FD_177996 | JGI IMG/M metagenome (GOLD analysis project Ga0228711, IMG submission 177996) | Root nodule microbial communities from Medicago polymorpha collected in Santa Monica, California, United States - brown nodules | ecosystem: Host-associated > Plants > Roots > Nodule...
AAAATTTTCAAAAAAAAAAAAAAGGAAAATACCCCGCAAGTAAGTATAGGGGTACAATAAGAACAAAAAATCCGTCACTTTTGAAGGTACCCCGCAACTCTAAGTGGAGTGGTACCAGAAAGTCAGAAAAAGTAGGGCATTTCTGCAATTTTTTGAAAAAGTATGATAGTTTTGGAATTATTTGCAAAAAGTAGGGTAGAAACAAAAAAATTCTCAATACTACACTTACAACACCCTTTTCTTCTCAAGCGAGTTGATTCTCTTATATTATTGTGCCATTTAATTGAATACTTGTGCAGTGTTATTTTAAGTGCATTAATTCGATGTTTTTTACTATAACTTACTGAGTTTAAAACTTTAAATATTTCTTGCCATATTTTAGATATTGATTAAGTTATGATAACACATTGTCTCTATGCCTACCTAAAGTGAAAGCTGCATTGGCTAAATTTCTGCTTGATTGTTTATCTGTTGTCTGCATAAGCTTTATTGCCAAGTGAACCCATACACAAATATTAGCATTATGAATTTGAGATTTGATTCAATATAACAAATAGTAACAAATATTTCAATAAAATTTAAAATTGTGGTAGCTAATGTTCAATTTGAGTTTTTTACTTTGGAAATACTCTGATGTGAACATTTTACAACCAATCATAAACGTGCAGATCTAAATTGCAAAATCTCAAGGAATATTTTGAACAGTAAAGTGAATTCAAAAGAAAAGTATATGAGGAAAAAATCTCAAGGAAAATAATAGGATTCAAGATCTAGAAGGCGATGAAATGAAATAGAGAGAAAAACCATCAGAAATATAGGATTAATGCATCAAGTGAATCTCAGACGACCGTCGTGAGTATTGAAAATCCAAATTCATCATATGGTTTTCAAATGAAATAAAAATTAAACAGCAAAATAAGCACACAAAAATAATTAAGCGGCAGAAGAGAGGAAAAAATGAACTGTGAACGGTGAATATAGGAGAGAGGTTGAGCGAACGAAACTATTTAAAGGAGTGAGATTAGGGTTTTGAATGGTGCATGTGTATTCTCAATTCTACCCTTGCTTGTTATCTCAAAGCCCAATGATATTTTCGCCTAGTTTCGTTTTACAGGCCTCCCTCTTTGAAAATTGTTGTTGACACTCTATAAAGTTGATTAATTTTGTTATATTTTTTTGCATTTTTATGTTTTTTAGGGTTATAGTTATGATTTTTAGGGTTTATGTATAATTTGCACACCAAATATTTGATGAAATGTTTGAATGAGTTTTTATTGATTGTTTTTAATTTCTTATTGTTTAGATCTGAAACAATGGTCAATATGTTCGACGTTTATGCACAATTCAACGGTGGAGAACCTCAAAGGTTGAAGGTTTGGCACCTTGGTGTCACGTTAAGAGGTATCAAGGATCAACTAAATGAATTCAACCAAGGAGTCAACCCCGGAGACACAAGGAGAGTGGAATACATTCGGTATAAACGTCCAACACTCGACGATGGGAGAATATCATTCAGTTGGGTGGAATTAACGAACGACGAGCATATGAGGAGCATGTTTTGGGAGCACAACATGTTCCAGTGGATCGATATGTGTGCAACGTTGCTGAGATCAACTGAAGATATTATCAAAAGTTTGATTCTGCCCGAAAATCGTGATTAGGTAGGGAATGCACCTTCCAACTACAACAATTATCTTACTCTGAAATGGGGTAATTCAAACTTGTTAAATGACAGGTCCCAAGCATTCACCCGACATTCTTATTGTTCCTTTCAAAATATTAAATTCTTATTAGGCTGATTTAGATAAAGGTATTGAAGTGTCAAGGAATAGACCTCATTCTTTTAACACTTGAATACCATCATTTAAACCAAGCCTAACAAGAATTTAATCTTTTGAATGAAACAATAGAAATGTCGGGTGAATGCTTGAGTGCTGCTGTTTAGCAAGTTTGAATTTACCCCATTTCAGAGGTAAGACAATTGTTGTAGTTGGAAGGCTCTACCCGAATGTAATGTAATGATAAGACATATTTAGGAACTTTATGTAACGTAATGTAACTTTTATTCGAATTTATTAGATACGCGACTTTAATCGAAATTATTCAATCCGTTACTTTAATCGAAATTATTCAATACGCAAATTTATTCAAAATCTTCAAGATTATTCAATAACAAAATTATTCAATAACAAAATGTTCCAAAATGTTCCAAGATTATTACAATCCATTACATTATTTAATCATCTCTCTCGTCGCTTATCTCAATTGGGTTGTCATCGACAGTCCCTGGGGCACCTTCTTTTGCTTGAGGACCAAAATAGCATGTCCTTCCGCTCCTCCTCAGCCTGGACTGATTGTACATCGGCACCTTCGAACCCTTCTTTTTTCCGGAACCATCACATTCAATTTTGTGCCCTGTCATAAGCGATTTTGCTTTCTTCTTGTCACCACCCTCCTTTTTGTTCAACTGAACCTGATTTTGATTTTGATTTTGAGACATATCTACATAGAGAAATTGGTGATCAAAACCTAAACTAAACAACAATGTCATAAAATCATAAAATCAAAACATAAACCTAAACTATCATCAAAACCTAAACCTAAACTTAAACCTAAACTATCATAAAATCAATAAAACTTCTATAACAATTCTAACAATTTATAATAACCTAAACCTAAACAATTCTAACAGCAATTCTAACAATTCTAACATAAACCTAAACTATCATAAAATCATAAAATCAAAACCTAAACCTAAACAATTCTAACAGCAATTCTAACCTAAACCTAAACTATCATAAAATCTATAAAACATCTATAATCGAAATTTAACCAAACAAAACTAACAATTCAATCACAAAACATCAATGCAATAAGATTCAAAACACTTATTTGATTTTGTGCCTAGAATTGGCTTGGAATGACTTCAGCTTGATGAAAACCGCATCTAGGAATATCAAAAACGCAACAATGGAGTTTTAGAAACTCCTAGGTGTTATTTTGTTCTTAAACAGATCATCGGCAGTTAACTGCCGTCAGTTCATTTCCTCGGCAGTTAACGGCCGCCAGGGTATTTCAGTCATTTATATGTGTGTTTCAACCTTTGCGTATGTGTGAACAACAATTTTCTCCCTCTTTCCCCATGGAAAATTGTTGTTCACACACCTAAGAAGGCTGAAACATACATAAAATATGTAAATACCCCCTCGGTAGTTAACTGTCTCTAGATTGGAAATCCTCGGCAGTTAACTGCAATCGGTTCTCTTTTTTCCTCGGCAATTAACTGTCGATGCGCCTTGAAGTTGTAAATTGGCAGAACCTGTTGATGTAGAACCTGTTATATGTGCTTATACACATTGTAAACAAATTGTTTTAATACCAAATACTAAAATTAATACACGAAAATTACCAATATCATTTAAATTGAAAATATGATACGAAAACCAACAATTGTGATAGAAATATGTCATCGAAATACAAGAAACCAATGTCATGATAATTTACAAGAAACCAACAAATCCCACAAAAACTAAAAACAAGTCATAAACATAAACATAATGTCCTACTAGTCCTACTGTTGCTGCTCCTGCTCGACATGTTGCCTCCTTGGCCCCCGGGCTCGCCTCTTGGTCAATATCGATGTGATCTGCTCCCTAACATGGCGCATGGCCGCAGACAATTGCTCATGGCTCATCACCTCATGACCCAACTGCTCATCAACATAGGCAACAACGCCACTAATCATCTCATAAGTATCAGGCGAGCCTCTCGCCTCGTACTGCTCCCAAAGATGTGCAATGATCTGCTCCTCATTTGCTGGCCTCAGAGGTGATCCCAGAATAAGTGGCAAAGTCTGAGGGTGAGACACCCTAGTGTACCATAGTATATAGCCATCCTTCATCTGCCATATCGACTCTCCTATCGGCTGACCCCAATCGGGCTCCTTAATCATGTGAGTACGAAAGTCAATGAATGCCTATACAATCTGAGTCGCTCGCAGCTCAACAATATCCGTCGGATGTCTAAGAACGTTCTCCGCATATTCGTACTACCGCCTAACTCTCTCAGGAAAGTGACGATACACCTTGTCAACACCGCCCATAATCCAGCCTGAATACCAGAAAATCTCCTCAAAATCCTGGATCTCCATGTGCTCTTTGTACGGCCTCCAGGTAACGTCATCAAACCCCACTTTATCAAGCAATGCGCGATATGTCACACCCTCTCCATGACCCTTCTGTAACGCCCATTTCGCCGCAAACGGATAGTGTTGCATATAGTTGGGATTTGGATCAACATTGTAAAAGCCAGGAAAATGTGCCAAAAACCATCCCTGCACAAATCAAATTTATAAGTTATTACGCAGGAAAAAAAAACAAAAAAAAATGTTAAGGTTCAAAAGTGACAATTTATTACCATGAGCAGTGTAATGTTTCCCCCAAGAGCTTTTCCTCCAGGCAAAGAGACCTCGGATAGATAGTGGTATAGGTATGCCAATGCCATCCCTCCCCAAGAATAATTACGCATCCCCGCGTAGTCATCCATGGTCGTCAGGTAGATCAATTCGATGCGTTTGTTGCTTTTATCACCAAACAACAAGCATCAATCCAAATACAGGAGGTAGGACTTCACATAAGTAGTCGTAACCCTTGCCAGCTCCTATGGAGTCCGTGGATCCGACAATCTGATAGCATCATTAAGGTAGTCCTCGTAATACTTCCTTAGCACCTTATAACTAACGTAAGCACCAAACTCGCCCTTGCAATTTTTCACAGTCTCCGCCCGTGTCACACCTAAGTGTCTCACCATCAACTCCACTCCATCAGCCTGAGACACCTTCTTTGGATGGCTCAACAAGATCCCTTCAATCGGAAGATGCAACAGACATGCGACATCATCCAAAGTAATTGTCATCTCCCCCACAGGCAAGTGAAAACTGCTGGTCTTGTAACGCCCTACTTCTATTAAAGCGATAAAACACGCGAATAATACAAATATTTAAGAAATAGGCGTCACGTCTTCAATAGTTCTCAAAACATGCATACTAAAATTTCTCAAAAACATCGCAGCGGATAAATAACATACATCTCCAAAAAGCCATGCCATAAGCATCATAAATACATCGTCATATAAGTCACAACCACATAGTCAACATCAAAATAAAAGAAAGACCGACATCCTAAATCAGAGCCTTATACTAAGACTCGAAAGAAGATAAACGAGGTAGTTCCATAGCTAGCCTCTAGTAACTCACCAAGCAAAGATAAGCTAATCATCAACGTCTTCTACCCCATATTTGAATATAGTGAGGCGGTCAACCAAACGACCACTGGGGGGTTGGTTCACATTTCATAAATAAACATAATCAATTGAAAAGGTTTTCATCAATTTAAACTTCCAAATGATTAAACAAAATAATCGTTCGACTTTCACATCATTCATCATCACATATAAAATCACATTATCAACCCTATACAATTAATCAATCACATCAATCACCAAACACATAAGCAATTAGGACTCATGTCAATCATGCAATGTAAACACGACTCCTATATGCATGAGGTACCATTCTCCTCCAAGGTCATCACCTCATAATGCAAACATCACATCATAGTCAACGACTTTAATCAACGGCTATATATATACATGCATTCATCACCAATCACATCCAAATTAGCATGAATGAATTCACCACCAACAATCAACATTTAGCATGTTCATTAATCAACATCAACATCGTTAGCATGCTCATCACAAATCAACACTTTTAAGGGAAGTCAACATTTAAGGAATTTAATACACCAAATATCAACTTACCCTCATTTAATTCTACCTTAGTCGTATAAGCATAATTATAAGACATTCCCTAAGTTACCTCACCATTAGGACACAATTCGACAAATCCGTCTATTGTTCACAACTTTAAAACAATTGTAGCAATTCAACCAAAACTGAGCAAACAATGTTCAATTGCCTCTACAAAGCATATGCATTACTCACATATGTTCATAGTAGCTTAGACATTTGAGTATCCTAGGCCAATTCCAAGAAATCACAAAATCACGTTACGTTCGTCTATTTTGGTAAAATTCACGTTTTTTTGGTAAATCTCCAAAACCAAGTAAACAAGCGCAATTGCCTCAACTATGTATACACATAAATCACATATGAGTGCAGTAATGTACACATATAGGTTTCATCGGCCAAATTCGACAACATCCCAAAATTCGGTTAAGTTTTGTCTCAAAAATCAACTTGTTTTAGAACCAAACTCATCCCTCATGTTCAACTATGTTTAAACAATCTTAGAAGTCCAATTAACATCAATACATTAGGTTTAGGTGTTTGGAATCCATTGTCATGCTTAAAAGTACATAAAAACTCGAAAAACGAGGTTTCGGGGTTCTGCAGAACTGATACGGTCGTGTCATCACTACACACGGCCGTGTCACCCCTTACAGTAGACCATGACACAGTCGTGTCACCTAGACACACGGCCGTGTCACCTCATTAGTACAACAAAATGCATTTTTGCGTTTTCGCGCGTAAAATCTTGTTTTCAAATCCGTTTTTGATTTCGTTTTCGCCAATGCATCCCTAACACTTAGACCTTACAAACTACACTTGAAAACTTGACAATTCAACTCAAAACAACTTAATCAAACTTATCCCAAAATGACTTATTTTGCAAAAGTGCTTAAAATGACATTTTCCCAAAAACCGGATTTCTTCCCAAAATGATTTCTCTCCAAAACCAAGTGATTAAAACAGAAAATCATATCCTCCTAATTCATTCTAACAACTTCCTTAACTCATTCAACATCATCAAAATCAAACTTCTTCATTATCAACTCATTTTCACCAAAGTTGAAAAATTACCACAATTCAATTACAAAAACACTTTTATCAACACCCAAAGCATAAATTGACGAGAACATTATAACACAACAACAACTACATCACATAATCATGATTTTACCATCAATCAACAACAACAACATCATTTTTCATCAAATTGAGCAAAAATCAACAAAGGTTCATATAATCACAATTCAACCATGTAAATTCAACAACAACAACATGTTTATCATCAAATTCACATACCCAAAATTATCATCAAAGTAGGAGCATGAATTTCATCATTTCAATTCACAAAAATCTCAATTCACAAAATAAGCACTTATGGATTTAAGTAGAAAAAGAGATTATAACTTCAATTATGAATGGATACTATCCCCCTTACCTCAATTGAGCACAATCCTTGCTTTGGCTTCACTTTTGCTCCAACTTCTTGAATCTCTACCCTTTTCTTCTTCACCCAAGCTTATTCTCTCTAACCCTTCTTCTTGCTCTTTCTCTCTCTACCTCCCTCAAAAGTTTGTGAAATGTGTAAATGACCTAATTTCTCTAAAGACTAGAGTTTATATAGGCTCTACATAAATGAGCTCAACCCTCAATTGTCTTAATGGGCTTAAAGTTCACACTAACTAATTCACAAAGTTTCTACTCATTTAACGGACAAAAATAACAAATAGTTACCAGCTCTTAATTAATTAATTACTCCGTCTTATTAGTAACTTAGTGTCGCGTCGTTTTTCAGAGGTCAAGCTATTTGGGTAGCATAGACTCACTATTTTTATTTCACGACTGAACTTTTAATTTTTCAAAAGAAAGGGGAAAAAGTTCTAAATTATCACCATTTAAAAGATTTAGGGATCGGAGGTTAGTTATATTTAGGAAAGGTGTTAGCACCCTAAATATTCGTAGTACTCTACGAGAACCTCTTGATTTTATTAAACTTTTGTGCTATAACTTACTTGCTTTTTTTGTTTAAAAGAAGGATTAAGAATAGTGATTTAAAAGAAAAGAAACATTTTTTTATTTACATTTTTTATTGATTTGGAAGGACTAGGTCTTTTGCCTAGGTATCCGTGAGGGATCAAAACCTCGTAGTTCGGGGTAGAAAGTGACGTTTGATTGGTTTTGTGTTTTTTATTAGTTTTGAAAAAGGTTTTAAAGTGAAAAGTCAATTGGCAAAATAAATTTGTTTGTATTTTTTAAATTAAAAGAAAATTACTCAAAATATGATTAAATTGATTGAGATTTGACTAAGAAAATAAAAATAAAAAGGGAATCACTTGATTGTAAATCAAGGTTTATTATGAAAATGATTTTTTTGAGTTTTTGGTTATTTGAATGTTTTTGTTGTTTTGGAATAATAAATGAAAATTAAACTAACGGAGAAATAAAAATAAAAGTGCGTGGATTTTTGTAGTGAAGTTGGATCACCACAAAATCTATAATCTAATTTTTTGCATTTTTGAATATATATAAAGCGGTAAAGAAATAAAAGGACACACACACACACTTTTCTCATTTATATTGTTTACATTGAACCAAGATACATTGTAATTGCTGGAAAATAAATGACGATAATTAAAATGCTAAATGTTAATAATAAATAGAAATAAAATGAAACGCAAAAAAAAAAGAGCTAATAAGTAATAAAATAAAAGAAATTAAGAGAGTGGGACAACCAAAGGAACAAAAGTACCGAATGGACAAAATTTCGAAGGGACTTTTCCGAAGGGACAGAAAAAGAGGGAGAAGAAAAGAATAGTTCGTCAACACAAGTTAAAATGAGGGAGAAGAGAGAAAAGTTTTTTGACAACTCAAGGGAACTTTTAGTGTGTTTTGAAGTGTGGAATGAAGGCTCTATTTATAGGTGAGGAGATTGACGAAAATGGAAAAGTGGTTTAATGGTTTTTGATGGACAATTATGGTGAATTTTGAAAAAAGAAATGTTAAAGTTGACACTTCACTTGAATTTTTTTTGGACCTTGGACATTTTATTTTTGGACATATTCTAAGTAATAAATAAAAAGAAAATAACCTAAAAAAACAAAATAAAAAAAAATAAAAATAATAGAAAAGATGGAGATAAAATAAAATAAAAACTAATAAAAATACAAATAAAGTAAAATAAAAAAGACTAATAATAAAATAAAAATACGGGCCCCAAAACGAACCAAAAATGAGGCATTTTAAAGTACCTCTCTGCCGATTTTTTCATCGAAAAGTCAAAGACTAATCTGGGTCAGACGGCTTATGAATGTAAGATGTTTGGTCAAAAATTGAGGTATGACACTTAGTAAAAATAATTCCTGCCACTAAACGCTACAAATAATCCTTACAGTGAAATTACTAATCTACCCTTGCTCACAAGTGACCAAAAAACCCTTCTATCGCCAAAATTCACTAATCCCAACCAAAATACTCACATAGACAATTAATCACATACAAACACATATAAACACACATAATAAACAAATAAAATAAATCTATCAAAAATTAGGCTGTTATTAGAATGTAATAATAATTATATAATCGATTTCTTCTAGTTTCATTCAACCCTTTTACTTGTTCATTTCAAAGATTTGAACAAGTCGTTTTCCTATTCCGGCGGATTAATAAAAGAGATCTCATACACAAAACTATCCAAAATAAAATATTACATAGTAGACATCGATACGTTATACAATCAACAAGTTATATCTATATGTGCAAAATTTACACAATAAAAAAGAAGTTTGCATATATACATCATCTCCAGCTATAGTACATAATGTACACATTGACAAAGAAAATTAATGTCATAAAATATAAGAACATTAATTCTAAGCAAAACAAGCTGCATAATATAATTAACTATGTAAAACAGACACTTAAGATTGACAACGTGTATAGGGTACGATAAATATCTGTGTCAACATAGATACAACACCACAACACTGACACAAGTAACCGGTCTGTATTCCCAGTTTTGATGAATACATTTTTCAAATTTTCTATCTTCCACTAAGTTCGGTGAACGGAGTGAGAGTTCCATTGATAAGAGAACTATCTTCACCATCTTTGAAAGATGAAGGCATGGCAGGCCAAACAAAAGCTGGTCTTTCAATGGGAACCATTGGAGGAGAAGCTTCTCCATTAAGAACCATCAATACAGTTTTCATTGATGGCCTTTTATTTGGATTTGGATGACAACAAGCCAACCCTAGAATAAGCACAATTTCAACTTCTTCCTCAAATTTTACCCTCTCATCCTCATCTTCCCCTTTACCACTTATCCTTTTATCCACAACACTAACAATTTCTCCATTTCCATAAAGCTCCCAAACCCAATACACAATACTATTTTTATAGTCATCTTGTGCATACACGTTTCCTGGTCTTTTTCCACATATAACTTCCAAAACAAGAACACCAAATGCATAAATATCTGTTTCGACCGTTGCTCTTCCGGTTAAAAAAGTTTCGGGTGCCATATAACCCGGTGTTCCTGCAATTTCCTTTGTTGAATGATGAGTTTCATTTCTCTTTTGAATTGTACGCGCCAATCCAAAATCACCAAGTTTCGCAACGTAATCAAAATCCAACATTATGTTGCTTGCTTTAATGTCTCTATGAAGTACCTTTTTTTCACAACCATCGTGAAGATAATCCAATGCTTGAGCCACATCACGAATCACGCCATTCCTAGTTTTCCAATCAAGTACTTTCGAATAATGTAATTCGAGTTCACTCGATTGGTTAAATAGGTATTTGTCTAAGCTTCCATTGGGCATGAATTCGTAAACAATGAGAAGCTCTTTTTTCTCATAGCACCAACCAATGAGTTTCACTAAGTTTTTGTGGTGAAGGCTTCCAATTGTTGTAACTTCGGCTATAAACTCTTGCTTTCCTTGTCGCGAATCCTTCGAGACTCTCTTCACAGCTATCTCTTTATTGTTTCCAAGGATTCCTTTATAAACAGTTCCAAATCCGCCTTGGCCGAGTTTGTTCTGATGGCTGAATCCATTTGTTGCTTTTACCAATTCCTTTAATTGATATTTCTTTGGAGCCATAGATGAGTGCTGAATTTGATCCTCTATCCTTGGATATGCATCTTCTTGAGCCTCATCGCTTCTTTTCCTTCGACAATAAAGGAATAAAAAGACTAATCCACCTATAATTATCACCAATGGAATTACAATCCAAATAATCCGCAAGAGATTTCTTTTACTACCAATATCAACACCATTGAATTCCCATCTTGTTACACAGTTTAACTCCGTGTAATTGCTTGTTGAACCCGAGAAACCAACATAAACCTCTTGTTGAAGATAAGAAGATAGATTAAGAGGTGGAGATACCAAAATGGTCTCCATAGAATCTAGTGAATAGTCACCCATTGAAGCAAAAACAGATATTATATCATTGAAATATTGAATTCTCACAGTTACATGTATTCCAGATGAAAGATTAACCTTAGTGTTATCCAACGGTGCTTGTACAATAGACGCGATGCTATTTATGTTGATTCCAACATGGTTGTGAGGACCGTCTTTTGTTGAACTTTGTCGTGTATCGAACTCTACTGCAAGAATTCCGGCACGAGAAGTTCCATTGGTGGAAGCATTTACAATACCAAGCCATTCTCCTGCACTGTTTTCAGGGAGAGCTGTATCAGATGCTAATATAAAAGCTATGCCTTCTCCTCCGGGCGATGTTTGAGGACTTATGTTGAGAACAAAAGTGGTGTTGAAAGAAGCAATTTTGTTTTTGTTCCAAAGTGTGTATGGCTTTATGTAAAAAGCACGTCCAGAATAATTTTCTATTTTACCACGATTATCTGGGGTTACTTGGATAGCATCTTTGTATATATTTGCAAAATCACTTAGTAACAACTTGGTTGATCTATCACTTTGTTTGAAGGTTGAGAAATTGAAATCAAAGCAATTAACTTTGGTTAAGGCTATGATAGTGAATATGATTGATAATAAGGAATATTTCATGATGTTGTATTTGATGAATTTGTTGTAATTTCAGACAACGTGAGCAATCACCAACACGATATTAACTGAACCATATAAGATCTGAATTTTAGAAGATATATCCCAAATATAACATATAACATATATTCTATATAGTAGGGTAGGGATGGAATGATTTATATACTTGTTTAAAATATGTGAATTCCTCATTTACTTGTATTTTCAACATCCACTATTTCTAGGAACTTTCATACGCGCTTTCGGAGTAATAAATAAAAGGAAGAAAAAAAAAAGCTTTCTCTCTTGGAGGTTTATGCAATGTCATTGTAGAGATATTTGTTCTCCGAGGATTTATGACATTATGAAGTTATTTGATTGAATTATGTGTAAAAAAAAATTACACTGTTATTATATATAAATTAAATCTTTTAAATAATTATTAATTTTGTTTAGAATATATTTTGATGGAAATTAATTTTGTTTAGAAAATATTTTGATGGAAATGTGATGCAATGAAAAAAACCTATATAGTTTTGAGGGTTTCAATATTCAATTTGAGTGACCTTAATAGCCATATTTGAGGGTGTAATTCTTGAACGGTTTTATACAATGCAGTAGTTAATCGCATAGTTGTAGCTAGACTTTGCAATCCCGACAGTTGCTGACACTCTTGTTATTGAAGGTTGATGAAGATGATATGAAGATGAAAAAGAGGATAAGAAGATGAAGAAAACGTAACGTTTTTGAATTAAATCTAACGGAAAGGACCAAAATGTGTAACAGAGAGAAGTTAAGGGACCAAAATAAATCGAATTTTAATTAAGGGACCAAAGTGATACTACCTAAATAGTTAAGGGACCAAAAATAGGCTATAATTCACTTTTTTTAAAGTGAATAGTGGAGTGTCCGGGGTTTGAACCCCGACCGCTGCATATAATAGTGCATTGTTCCTGCCAACTGAACTATGCTCACCGAAACATTAATGATTTTTTCTATTATGTGTAAATTTGCACATGCTTTTAAAATGTAAGTTTGTATTGAAACTTATGTATTTAATATTAAATATGTATTTTGTTAATAAATAATTGTTGATTTTCAATAAACAGTTTTCACTTTTTTTTTTTGACTAAACAGCTTTCAGTTTTCATTTTTAATTATTTTAACATATGCAATATTACGTTAAACAAACTCTACATATTAATTGATGTTCAAAATTGTGACGAAGTTTCTACATGTATTACTAATTAATTTGATTTTAAATGACATAGCTTAATTTTGCTTTAGTCAACATAAAAAATGGGTATTCCGTACATGGTTTCAATGACTCTTTCTACGTCGTGTAAGAAAAGACTAATTCTGTTTTTTTTCCATAAGAAAAATGACAGATTTATACTTTTCGCTACTTACAAAGTTAACCTATACTTCCTCCTCCTCCATTTCTTTTTAAGTGTCTTTTTAGAAAATTAACACAAAAATAGCTACATGTATTTTTACACAATATCTTACTTTCATACCCTTATTTTAATCCACCAATAAATTCTTATTTTTTGCACAAACTTTATCTTTTTAATAAATTTAGTATGTTATCTTTCTCTCATAACAAACAATTGTCAGTTATTATTTTTTTCTCCAATAAATTCCTTTTTTTTGCGTACTGTCTCTCTCGTAACAAACAATTGTCAATTTTCTAAATATTGTGCACATCTTTTCAATATAAAATTATTCCAAATTCACATTAATCAAAAGTTAAAATTAATTTTCTTCCACCTCCTTTAATCAAAGTTAAAACTTCAACCAAACACTTGAAATTTTTAACAATTGTTACTCATCTTATTTATAGAATTTTATCTCTTCTAGAAACCATTGTTTGAAACAAAATTTTGTTTAAATTTAAAGATAACAAGAAACAAACTTTTTAAAAAAAAAACAAACAAACTTTGTTTAAAAAAACAAACTTTAGATTTCCAAATAGATAGCATTAATTAGTTTTATTGAAAAAGATAAAAGAAATTGACAAAGGGTATAATTGACAAATCGTACCCTTAAAATATCAAAAAAACAGGTAAAAAGAACGAAAAATTCACCCTAAAAAGACACTTAAAAAGGAACGAAGGGAGTACAAATTTAATTATTATATTCCCCACTTGCATCAAGACGGCACAATGACACAGTTCTTTCCATTTTTATTAGTAAAGAACGATAGTGGGGTAAACATAATTAAATAACGGAGAAGATTAAAGAATATGGCAAAAAAAATAAATAACAGGTTTAACATTGTTCAAATCGTTGTGGATTGTTTCTCTTATTATTATTAGGGTCTTGCTAACCAGTGCCTTCAAGGCAATCGTTAAGGAAATTAAAATTAGTAGTTTTGCATTGGAAATTACAACTTTTTGACTTTTAAAAAGTTGAATTCAACACTTTTCACCATTTTTCAACAAATTATTTCTATTTATGTTCTCTTAACCAATGCCCAAAGGGCACTCTTTAACATTTCTCTTATTATTATTATGGTAATAATAATATTTTACCATATCCTTTAAAAAAAATTTTAATATTTTACCATATGAATCTCCGACGGGATGAGCGACTAGGAAAAGGCCTCACTAACAAAGATAGGTCGGTCGAAAAACGCCCCCAACACCCAAAACTTTTGGCTCAAACTACTAAAGTTTTACCAATGAACCATTTTCGGAATGAGAAATTCATCCATCCACTAATTGCTCGAAATATGTAGTTCTTATAGATGGTCTAAACAACTGATTCCAAACAAAAGCTATACATAACCTATATTGATGCTATAACTTAATCCAAAGAAAACACCCACTGAACACGTCAAATAACTGGGTGCAATGAAAGCTCAATCAAGCCACCTAAAGACACTATACAAAACACGGAGGGTCAGGTCGCATGTGACAAACAATGGATTGGTTGATTCCTCAATCGAGCCAAAAAAAAAGTAGGACGCGTTCCGTTCAAAGATCATCCTTCTTTTAAAGAGATTCTCACAAGTAGGGATCCCATCAGAGATAATCTCCCAAGATAAGGTAATCACCTTGAGGGGGGCCCAAGACTACTAAACCTTAGAAAAGAATAGAGATTCTATCAGGTATGGGGTTCTCTCTAGCCATCCCACTAGAAGAAAGAAGATGGTAATCAAATTTGACCGAGAAACAACCAGAGGGGTCAACTTTCCAGGACAAAGAATCAAGATTCAGAGATATCATGACATATGATTGATTAGACCTAGAACCTCAGTAATAAAATCTTCTTCTCACACAAAAAGATTTTTCCTCTACTTAAGATCCGAACCCCACTCAGAATCCACCCTCAAGCCCATGTTCCCCACATAACTGTCCCTTTTATCCGAAATGGATAACAAATGAGGCAACTTGGTCTTAAGACAGATCAGACCAACCCAAGTATCTTATCAAAAGGAAGTATCATGGCCATTTCAAACATTCTGTCAACTCTCATCTACAAACTAATCAAAATCTGACTCAACTGAGGTTCCAAGTAGTGACATAACTTCCCACCATAAAGAAACATTTTGAAAGCTTTCACCTCGACCCCCTGACACCAACAAAGGCCTTATATAACCATATTTGGTAAAAAGGATGTGTTGATAATAGAGTTGAGGATGATCACGCTACCTCTTAGACTAACAAATTAGTTACTCGAAGAAGCCAACCTTATAGAGATAAGATAAACTTGTGGATGCCATGTCCTACTTCTACAATGATTTTCCCCAACAAGAAGGCCAAAATTTATAAAAGGTAGAGAACTCACTTTACAGTGAAGGAACTGTTCTTCAAGCTAAAGGAAGCAATTACTTACATTCATACCAATCATACTACTCTTGGAAAAGTTCACATTAAGACAATATCCTAGTTCAAACCCTCTAAGAAAGTTCACATATTTGTCCAAAGGTTTTCCACAAAGGCATACATATAATCAAGGTAGCATCAACATATTGAAGGTAAAATACCACAATCCCTGAATTATCAATCCTAAGCCCAAAGAATTCATTCAGGGTCTCTCCTTCCTCAAAGACCCACTCAGACCCTTAACAACTAGAAGGATCATGAAAATAGTCAAATGGTCATCTTGTTTGAGACCTTTCTGAATATTTATCTCTTCCGTTGGGCTATCATTTAATAAAATTCATAAATTTTCAAAGAAGTCACATGCACGAATCCAACTCTGTTAATGACTTCTTAAACTAAACCTACCTATCATATAATCTAGAAAACTCTAGTTAACAAAGTCAAAGGCCTCCTCAAAATCCACTTTAAAAATGAGACAATCTCTATTGGACATTCTAGCAAGGTTTATGATTTTGTTGACTACCAACACATCATCCACTGGTTGCTTACCTTTGATGAAAGCCGATTAGTTAGGTCAGATTATTTACACATCACACCCATCAATCTATTAGCCAAGACTTTAGCAATTAGGTTATAAAGAGAACCAAAATTGGACATTGGGCGGAAATCTCCTAGGACAACAATGGAATCCCCTAGATGTCCAGAAACAAAAGTTATGAAGGATGGAGTCCAAATCTCATTCAAAACACTTGTAAGATAGTAAATCTTTTTTTGTTTTATTTTTGTAGATAGACGAAATGACAAAGTTATTATAAATTCATATATAAGTAGAGGTCCCCGATCATAACGTCTAATCCTTATTAATTTAAATTTTAGTGTATGTAATGGTGATATCACCCAAATAAATAAATTAATATGACCGGTTCTAGCAAAGTTATTTTTTTGGACCATTCGGTCATAGTAAAGTTAGCCCGTGTGAAAATCCTCCACGTGACATGATCTACAAAGTTAAGGTAATGAGAAAACATGCTGACTTTATTACATGTTAATGAATATGATATTGCTTCAAATAACATATAAGTTAAACTATTCTACATACCCCTTTGGAAACAAAATAGCCGTCAATGACTAAACGAACAAGTTGTATAACCGTATGCGCTTCTTCCTTTGTTTCTTTAAACACGACCTTGAAAGTTTCTTGGTCTCATTGCTGTTAATTACTTGTTGGACTTCTAAACGCTGTTTACATTGTCTATAATTTTACAATATAGATTAGAATACTTTTCTTCTGTTGGAATTACATGTTGTTACTTATCTCTATGTCTCTTCCTATGTGAAAAAAATGCCTAAATATTTTAGTTTATTATATGTGTTTTATTTATCCAAACGGAGATGGTCATATATTTAAATCGTTAGAGGAGAGTGTTCATAAGAGGAGAGCTTTTACCAAAAAGAAAAGATAAATATCGAAAGTACTCCCGTTCTTCAAGCTACCTGCACCGTAAGACCACGACTGAATGATCTGGACGCGGTGTTGAATAAGGCTTTCGAAAATCAACCTACCTTTTGTCGTTGAATGCTATTAACTTGGATAATGCGAGTTTGATCGCAGGTTCACCATTTACGTTTTTAGCGATATCGATCACGTTATTGTATCTATGAACTCTATCAATTTGATTTTGTAAAAAAAAACTAAAAACAGATATTATAACCTTGTAATTTGAGATTCTTCACATTTTTTACTCTATAATACTCTCTCCGGTCCTATTTATAAAAAACATTTGACTTTTTTGATTCATTACATAAATGATGTATTTGGTCTATATTCTAGACAAAATACATCAATTACTCAATGAATCTAAAAATTCAAATCTTTCTTATAAATAGGATCGGAGAAAGTATGCGAGAAGTCCAGAAAAGTATCATAGAAGTTGAATTTTTTCATGATTTTCTACATATATGTCAAAGATATTAAATATGGCTTTCCAAAAAAAAAAAAGAATTTTTTAAAAAAAAATGATTACTTATGAATTTTTATTCTCCATAAATATAAATTTTTATTTGTTCGTCGTCTAAAAACTCTAAAATTTCATGGCGTGCGTTATTATGATGTTACTCCATCCGTCCCTTTATCTAAGTCCCATTTGCTTTTTTCACATTTCTTATTAAAAGTTGTTAATGTATTTAATGTGTCTGTTTTATGTGTTAATATTACCAAATTATTTTTTGTTTGTATGTGTATTAAAGTTGACTATTCATATTTCAAATTAAGTTAGTAGTATTAATTAGGGATATGTTTAGGAAAAAAATAATAAACGCATCTAGTAATTTTAAAAGACGTTTACATTTAGAGACAAAAATAAAGTCAAATGAGTGCTTAGATATATGGATGGAGGGAGTATAATCATGCCTACAAATTAGTGAACGAAACTTGATATATGAGTATATGCTTACTCTTAACAAAATTACAATTTTGCGCATTTTGGTTGAAAAAACAAAATAAATTGAGGAGTCTTCGAAATTCTATAAAAGTTCTCAAATCCTTTCTATCTATTTTTATAGATGTCTCTGCAAACAATTACCTCAAAATTCAATTTTTAGGTCAAGATTTCGGTTGTTTTGGTTTTTGAGTTTTTAATGCTTTTAAAAACTCATAATTAATTCGTCCCTTAATTAGTTTTTTATTTTGTTGTTGAAATCTATATTTTAATATCCTAAACATTCAGAAGAAAAAAAATCATGAAAAAATTCAATTTCTAAATCATTTTTCTGGATTATTTGGATACATATTTTTATTTTTATAGGTATTTTTTTAATAAACTGACAACGCAAGGAGCATCGCCTATATATTAGACAAAACTAAACAAACAAAAAAGAAAGGGGAACTTAAGCTAAAACCTTTCAAGTATTTAAAAATTTAAAACAAGGTAACTTAAATGATTATATGAGCCTTTGGAGGGTGAATTGTAATGTTGAAAGCTTTAAGAATCCTGAATTCAGTCACCGAGTTGCAAGCAGAGAAACATTGACAATGACCAAGTTAATAGCAGTCTTCCGGTGAGTATAAATAACATTTAAAATCTCATAATATCTCAATTGGTTCCTAGCTCACCAAATTACATTTAAAATGTTAACCAAAGCAGATTAAATAACTAATTTACATTGTGGTGACCAACCTCTGACAACGAGAAGACAAACATCCTCAATAGAATTAAACTGAATGGTTATACTAAGAATAGTTGTTAACCATCTCCAAGAGCGGTTCTATGGCCCAGCGTGCCTGGGCTCCGGCCTAAATTTTTTACAATTGCTTATGTAAATCCATATGAATTTTTTATATAAACCTCTATAAATTGGGCAATTTCTTTAGATTTTTTTATTGTTTGTTTGCAATTTCTTATGTAAACCCCTATAAATGTGTTACAATTTTTTTTTGCCTGGGCTTTACAATAATTGTGGCTCTGCCGTTAGAATGGTTATTACTTCCACAATCATGGAGGTAATCACCTGTATTCAGGTGAGTGACCAAAGAAGTGATCGTAGTATGACAAGAGACGAAGTCCTTGTTCAAACTCCAAAAACAACACTTGTTTCCCACGCAGACAAACCAAAGTCATATTCGGTTAACTTGCTCAAAGCCATGGGTAAAACTAATGTAACATCTTCTCCAATGGTTGCAAAAATCTCTAGTTAGAGTGTGACTCTAAACTTGTGTTGAATGTTTTCTCCAACGTCAAACTTGTTCTTTGGAATCTCAAAACAAGATGAAAAAATTGTCTTATGTTAACTCAATATATAATGTTTTTAGTTTCTCATATTTTTTAAAGGGCAATTGTTGTCTAGATAAACTTGCATCTTCTAGTATTACTTCTGGTTTTTATACTTGGTGGGATCTTATTCCCTCATTTATTAAGATGTATAATCAATTTTAAAAGATAGAGAGAATGACACTTGGTGCAATTTTTTGTTTACTATGATATTCTTAACGTGTTAAATCAATGAATAGGCTAAAAAAACATTAACTATAATATAAATTAAATGTATGAACTAATATAGCTTCTTTTAAATATTATTCTTTCTAAACCCTTCAAAAAAAAATATTATTCTTTCTAATATAAATTTATTTTGAATTGATTGGTCACTATCCTTATTTTCTCCATTTAAATTGCCCTTTAGAACCTTTGGTTATCTAATTAATTACTCTAATTATTGATTAGTTTCACCCTTTCAATTTCTTAACCCCCAATAAAAAATGTCTCTAAGTTTTCCAATAGATGCCACTCAAAGACAAAAAAAGAAGTCATAATAGTACTAAATAAAGTTGAAGACCATGCTTTTGATTAAGCAACATGTATTTTATATAAGTTTTATAGTTATATAACTATAAAACTAAAAACATATAAATTTTAGTTATACTCAAACCATAGGTATGAAAAATATTTTTATACTTACAAAAGATTATTTTTTTATTATATTGAACACCAAAAAAGTATGTCATCTAAGGTAGGAATAATTAGGATGTGACTGAATTGACCTATCTATAAAAGATTATAAGTTTTTTTATTTTATTTTGAGTAATACAAAAGATTAGAAGTTGTTGTTCATAGTTTATCCCATGAACATTAATCTATAGATTTTTTTTCCTCTTATTATTTTATACATTCTTGAAATCTTATCTTCACTCAAATTAATATTATCATGTAACCAAAAAATATATATTATCATTGGATTTTTTTAGATTTCAGCAATTGTGGCACTGCTTACGGTGGAAGAAAATTGATGGACTTCTTGTAATCTAAACTACATATTTGTTGACATGACACCTTACCAAAACCCCAATTTTCTAACCCTTGTTTAACTATATGATGTGGTCTATGAGAACTGAAGGAAAGAAAAATAATTTCAATCAAGAGCATATAACTGATCAAACTCACATGCGTGATTAAGTTTTCTTATGTTTCACCTCTTATTCAACTTGTTTATCAGAGAACTTAGGATCTAGTTGACACTTGAATCCTGAACTTCTACACAAGGATGTTGCGTTAGAAAACTCTCCTAAGATAGGTTTACTTAGTAAATACCTAACAATGTTAATCTTACACAAGACCAAAAGCTCTCTAGGTATGAAATATTATTACAAGTATACAAGAAAGATAAACATAATTTATCAATATGTGTATATTTGGTTCCAACATCTTTCAAGATCCAGCTAAGGTAACATTTTAGTTCCATCCCAGGCATCATATGCTAATAAGAAACCGACCGACTCGTCTTTAGCGGCGATGTAGATCTTGATTTGTTTTCCAACTTCGAGGTGAAGTTTGTTAGAAGACAAGCGAACATGGTTGTTCATACTTTAACTAGGGTAACATATTTTTGGGCTAGTCAACGTATTTTTGATTCTTATCCTTCTTGTATTGAGCATTGATTGATTAATGATAATAGTTAACTTTGCTTTGGTAAAAAAAAAAGTTGAAAGATATCTATTGGTTGGAATCTCATATCATTTCTTTTGAATCCTTCAACCTGAGCAAGGGTTATAATGCCTTTATTTTTCCATCTAACTTTGATATGATCCTGTTGGAACCTAAAAATAATCATCATGTTGGCCAACCTCGGCAGATAGGCAATTAGATTATTAGGAAAGGAAGCCTCCAACCCGATCGAAAGTTGGGCGATGTTAAGTAGTTGAGCGTGAAAAGTTTGTTATTTATAAAGGCCACTAACTCGATCTTTGGGTCGTAATAGCTACAAGACTAAGTCAAAACATCGCGGGACTGAATAATGACACGAAAAACTCATGTTCCTTGTTTATAGCACCATTAACCACTTGGAGGAATAATGGAAGAGACACGATCTCCATGGAGTTGCGCACTAAGGACTTTGTCAATGGACCATGCCGTGAAGGACGAGACTGTTGGAACATATGTGGAAATTGAATAATTGACTAAACACAAATTCCCACAATGGGTAGAACTAGTGTAGTGTGAATTGAAAAAAGTGGAGGTCCCACATCGGATGAATCACACATTAGTAGTGTTTATATAGTGGGGGTGTACCTCTAACAGGGGTACATAATTATGTGAGCGAAGTAAGCACTAGAGAAAAATATATATTGATATATATTTTATTATTTGAAAATGATAAATTAAATAATTAATTTAATCATTATTAGAAAGTGTTTTCTTAGTCCCCAAGTTTTTCTAAAAATATTTTGGAACATAATCTAGAATATTTCGGAACACAAATATTTTGGTAGGCAATCTAATATATTTTAGTGCATGATCTGAAATATATTTTGATACTCAATAATATATTTATGTACTGAATAATATATTTTTGTACTCAATATGATATATTTTGATGCGCAATTTGAGATATTTTTGTACTAGATCTAATATGAGAATTACTTGCTCCTAAAGTTTCCCACTTATTAGTTGTGAACTTTCTCGATAAATAGAGAGCTCACACAGTGCATTCCACACACCGAAATTCACAGTTGATGCTTCATGTGCTTTTCCTCTCTTCTCCCTCCTTCGACTTGTGTTGAAAAGTCCTTCTCCTTTTTCTACTTCTTTCTGTCCCTTCGGAATTAAGAGTGTTCTTAAGACCATAGTCAATCTTTGGTTTATTATTCTTTCGAAAATAAGAATGGTCTTAAGAGCATAATCCATTCAATTATTTATGTCTCTATAGAATAAATAATATTTTAAGATCATGGTCCCTTTTTCGATATAATAAAAATGATCTTAAATATATATTCTTCTTCAATTCTTGGAGAAGTTAGATGTTAAAATGGTAGTAATACGATATTTGAGTGGTCTTGGAGAAGTTAAAATTAGAATGGTAGTAACACCATATTTGAGTGGTCTCAACACCATAATAGAATGGTAACAATACCATATTAGTTTCAGTATTAAAGAGTGGTCTTAGTACCATATTATATGATGTTATTTCTCGAACGATTATTTACGGTGCAGTATTTAATCGAACAGGTAAATTAGATTATTAGGTAAGGAAGCCTCCAACCTAGAGGGGGTCAATAGAGCCCCAAATTTCAAAGCCCACTTAAAAAAGCCATCACCAAGCCCACTAAATTAAAGCCCCTAATTCAACAAAATTATTTGGGGACAAACCCACTATAAAATCTACTTATTTATGGGCCTTAAAAAGCCACATATTAATTATTTCAAAATGGTAAACAAAAAAAGATTTCTTTTAGGGTAAAAAAAAAAGTTTTTTTTGGGGTAAGTTTTTGTTTTTGGGTAAAAAAAATGTTTCTAGAAATTTTGGGGCTTAGGGACTTTTGATTTTTTTATTTGTGGGCTTGCATGAATGTGAGCTTTTTAAGACAATTGCTTTTGTGACATTCAAAAGCTCTTAACAACACATGTAAATTACTAAAATACTCCCAACGGTAATTAACTGCAACCAAGTTTTTTGGTCTTTTATTTGTGTTCCTGGGACATTTTTTTGAAAGCTTTAACAATCCTGAATTCAGTAACCGAGTTGCAAGCTTCCAAATAACTCATTGTTTTGTTTCCGGTTAGAGAAACATTGGCAATGACCAAGTTAATAACAGTCTTCGAATGTGTATGCTTATCATAGTATCTCAATTGGTTCCTAGCCCACCAAATTACATTTATAATATTAACCAAAGCAGACTAAATAACTAATTTACACTATGGTCTTCCTTTAAAAATAAAAATAAAAACTAATTTACACTATGGTGACCAGCCTCGGTCAACGAGAAACCAAACATCCTCAATAGAATTAAAATGAATGGTTATACTAAGAATAGTTGCTAACCATCTCCAAATAGAATGGTTATTACTTCCACAATCATGGAGATAATCACCTGTATTCAGGTGAGTGACCAAAGAATTGATTGTAGTATGACAAGAGACGATGTCCTTGTTCAGACTCCAAAAACAACACTTGTTTCCCACGCAGACAAACCAGAGTCACATTCGGTTAACTTGCTCAAAGCCATGGGTAAAACTAATGTAACATCTACTCCAATGGTTGTAAAAATCTCTAGTTAGAGTGTGACTCTAAACTTGTATTGAATGTTTGTCAACCTTGTTCTTTGGAATATCAAAACAAGATGAAAAAAATTATCTTATGTTAACTTAATATATAATGTTTTTAGTTTTTCATTTTTAAAGGGCAATTGTTGTCTAGATAAACTTGCATCTTCTAGTATTACTTCGGGTTTTTATACTTGGTGGGATCTTATTCCCTCATTTATTAAGATGTACAATCAATTTTAATTGATAGAAAGAATGACACTTGGTGCAATTTTTTTGTTTACTATGATATTCTTAACGTGTTAAATCAATAAATAGGCTAAAAAATACATTAACAATAATATAAATTAAATGTATACACTAATATAGTTTCTTTTAACTATTATACTTTCTAATATAAAATTTATTTTGAATTGATTAAACACTATTAGGGGTGTTCAAATCCAAACCGATCCAAAATAAAATCGCAAACTGATCCAAAAAAACGGAAAACCGCAAAAAACCGAATATTTTTGGATGTGTTTGGATGTTGTTTTGGTAAAACCACTATGATGGGATCAGATTTCGGATTGCCTTTTCAAAACCGAACCGAATCAAACTGAACCGCAAAAGTAAATTTTTATACTTAATTATTATTTTATTAGTATTATATATTGCATTAATATATTTCTTATTGGTATTTAATCTTATATATTGCATTAATTTAATATATGTTATTACTACTTCATCTATTTCAAATATAATCAATCATTTTCATTGTGTAATGTTAACTTTTTAAATAAATTTGTGTGATATTTTGTATCAAACTTATTATTTTACGGTGTATGAGTAATATTAATGAAAAAATTACATGTTGCACTTTGTATATCCAAAAACCGATCCAAATTAAACCGCATATAATTGGATCGGATCGGTTCAGATTTTTTAAACATAATCATCCAAACCGAACCGCACGTGATTTTTATTTTAGATCGGTTGATTTTTTACCTCAAAACCGATCCAAACCGAACCACGGACTCCCCTGGTCACTATCCTTATTTTCTCCATTAAAATTGCGCTTTAAAACCTTTGGTTATCTAATCTAATTAATTACTCTAACTATTGATTAGTTTCACCCTTTCAATTTCTTAACCCCCAATAAAAAGTATCTATAAGCTTTTCCCATAGATGTCACTCAGACAAAAAAAGTCATAATAGCACACTAAAGTTGAAGAAGACCATGCTCCCCCAATAAAAAGTATCTATATGCTTTTCCCATAGATGTCACTCAGACAAAAAAAGTCATAATAGCACACTAAAGTTGAAGACCATGCTTTTGATTGAGCAACATGTATTTTATATAAGTTTTAGTTATACTCAAACCATAGGTATGAAAAACGTTTTCATAGTTATAAAGAATTATTTTTTTATTATATACAACACCGAAAAAGTATGTCATCAAATATAGGAAAAATTAGGACGTGACTGAATTGACCTGTCTACAAAAGATTAGAAGTTGTTGTTCATAGTTTATCCCATAAACATTAATCTAAAGATTTTTTTCCTCTTATTATTTTATACATTCTTGAAATCTTATCTTCACTCAAATTAATATTATCATTGGATTTTTTAGATTTCAGCATTTGTGGTGGCACTCCTTACGGTGGAAGATAATAGATGGACTTCATGTAATCTAAACTAAATATTTGTTGACATGACACCTTACCAAAACCCCAATTTTCTTAACTTTTTTTAACTATATGTTGTGGTCTATGAGAACTTAAAGGAAAGAAAAATAATTTCAATCAAGAGCATAACAATGATGAAACTCACATGCATGATTAAGTTTTCTTATGTTTCACCTCTTATTCAACTTGTTTATTAGAGAACCTAGGATCTAGTTGACACTTGAATCCTGAATTTGTACACAAGGATGTTGCGTTAGAAAATTCTCCTAAGATTTACCCTTGATTTCTATAAGGGAAATTTATTCTAATTCAAAGAATTTAAATTTCATGTCCCATTCTACTGGTTGGCCCGGTAGTATAGGTTTATTCGGTAAATACCTAACTATGTTAATCTTAAACAAGACCAAAAGCTCTCTAGGTATGAAATATTATTACAAGCATATAAGAAAGATAAACATAATTTATAAATATGTGTATATTTGGTTCCAACATCTTTCAAGATCCAGCTAAGGTAATATACTGCTATTTTAGTTCCATCCCATGCATCATATGCTAATAAGAAACCAACCGACTCATTTTAGCGGCAATGTAGATCTTGATTTGTTTTTCTAGAATTGATGGGTTATCTAAGTATTCTTTGATCTAGTTAAAAGATATCTATTTTTACATTAATTTCAACTTTGAGATAAAGTTTGTTAAGAAACAAACGAACATGGTTGCTCATACTCTAGCTAGGGCGGCTTGTTCTTGGGCTAATCAACGCATTTTTTATTCTTATCCTTCTTGTATTGAACATTAATTGATTAATGATAATAGTTAACTTTGCTTTGGTAAAAAAAGTTAAAAGATATTTATTGGTTGAAACCTCGTATCATTTCTTTTGAAATCTTCAACCTGAGCAAGGGTTATAATACCTTTATTTTTCCATCTAACTTAGATATGATCCTGTCTGCACCTAAAAATCATCGTGTTGGCCAACCTCGGCAGATAGGCAATTAGATTATTAGGTAAAGAAGCCTCCAATCCAATCAAAATTTGGGCGATGTTAAAGCAGTCGAGCGTGAAAAGTTTGTTATTTATAAAGGCCACTAATTCGATCTTTGGGTCGTAATAGCTACAAGACTAAGTCAAAACATAGCGGGACTGGATAATGACACGAGAAACTCATGTTCCTTGTTTATAGCATCATTAACCACTTTGCGGAATAATGAAGAGACACGATCTCCATGGAGTTGCGCACTGTTGGGTATTTGGTGTATTGGCTTCATTATTGCTAAAACAAATACTCTTGTATGATGTTGGATATGTTGTTCCAACATCCTGGCACGATTCAGTGTGCCCTGGTTTTGTGGCTTGGTTTTCACGCGCTTTATCTTTTTAACGAAGCCTCGCCTGATCTCTTCTTCACCAAGTAACGTATTTTCTTCCAGAATCTTCTGGGAGATTTGTTCCTAAAGTATAGATAATATTTCAGGATTCCTTGGTGTTGTGTTTGGCGGTTCCTAAAGATGTTCATACTTTTTAGGAGTTGCTATATTTGTTACTTTTTGTTACGTGGATCAGCTGAATGATCTACAATGTTCCTAATTATTCATTCAAGCCGTCATTCAAGAATAGAGTTTATATGGTTTTGAGTCATTGTTATTTGTGAGCCTTTTCTTGTAAAGTTTTGATACATGATAAGGACTGAGTTTTAGTTTGTTAATTGTGAGCCTTTCTTGTATCACCTTGATGCAAGCATATGACTGTTTTATTGAGTTGTAAATTGTTGCTACTCCAAAGCTGTGAAGCACGGAGGTTGTTTGCTTTTGAAGGTAACTTCACCAAATTGAGTTGTAATCTGATAATCACAGGGGTTGTGGTTGATTGATGGAAGTGAGATGGGATCTCAGATCTAGGAGTTCCTAGGTTGATGTTAAGACGGGTAGGTCCTAGGTCTAGAGTTGTAAACGAGGAGTTTGCTGAGAAATTAGAATAAGGACTACACTAGTGGATTTCCTTCCAGGCTTGGTAGCCCCCAGAGTAGGTGTGTTTGTCACCGAACTGGGTTAACAATTCTCTTGTACCTTTTATTTTCTTGTCTTTTACTTTTACGTAATTTGTGTTAGTTAGCACGATATTGAAACATTGAGTTCAACATTCGTATTTGTGCGTCTGGTGTTGGAACATCACATAGAACATCTTAAAATTAACGTGCTAGAATTTCACGCACTAAGGACTTTGTCAATGGACCATGCCGTGAAGGACGAGACTGAAGTCGAATGTGGGGTGCCATAATCCCATCAGCAAAGGAGTTATCACACAAAACCCATAAAATTAGTCGAACATAGGTTAAGCATTGTAGGCCACGCTGTTTGGCAAGTAGGCAATAGTTCTACTATAAATTCTCAGTAGTTAGAAAAATCTCAACCGGGTGAGTCATCACAAACGTTGGTAATGCCAATTCCCATGGCTCCTTCCAGTGTTCTAAGGTACAATCGATTGAAATACGTAAGACTCTAGTAGTAATGAAAACATATTTCACTAGAAAACAAGTTGATACGGGAATGCATGACATCATGTATCAAGTCTCCAAACAACTTGATGGCATTGCGAAACCCATGGTCCATAATAGGTTTCAACGTAACAAGCCAAGTATTTGGAGGTTGTTAGAGCCAATTTCGGTGACAATCAAGTCACCAACACTCCACAAGTACATGGAAACCAGAATCAAGCACATATTGTTAATCAAATATAGTTGATTATTACATCCCTAGGACCTCAACAAGTTTAGCTTATTCATATACAACATGTACCTCATACTCCTTACTCCCAGCCTAGTATTTTTGCCATGGCTTACCCTATGGTGCACACAATGGCGAATGATACATACAATAAGGCTAAGTTTCAAGATGGACAAGTATATATGGTGAGAAGGAAAACTGGAGTTGTAGCACACAACATCATACCTCAAGTTCTCCCTTATGGCATTACTATGCAGGCAAACAACATATCTTGTGTTGGAGGAAACACATGCATCCCAGTAGCAGAAATTCAACAACCATTTATGGATTACTCGATGCATCAGCCATGGACAAGATATCTTGATGTGGACTCTTAATCTCATTCATACAGCATATGTTAGATTATTTTACAATAATATATAAACATGGTTCATGTAACTAATAAATTGACTTTAGACACAAGATGTTTAATACATTATTTTCAAAAGCAAAAGAGAGGGGTTAAAAAAAAAGATTTTATCAATTATAATAACATTCAAGTAATTTTTGTCTAACCAAAATAATGCAAAGATGAAGATTTTTCCAAATCAAAAAGATCTTAAGAGCAAAGAAATACACAAACTCACCAATTTAGAGGAAAGCCAAGATAAGAATTCTTTCTTAATTCTCTCATGATGTTATGAAAGCATTGGGCAGCTTTGCTTCAGGTGAGAGCGACATGTAACATAGGATCAAATATAAAGAGCAACCATTTTTTTTTCCTTACATAGAAAATTATGGCATGTCTAAAACAAGATGAACAATGCTACGTGTTTCTCTCACCCGGAGCATAGGTGACCACTGAAAAATTGAAATTGAAATTTGTGAGTTTTTTCTTCCTTTCAAGTTTTGATAAGCTTCTAATTTCTTGGTGGATTGGTTTTTGGTTTTATAGGCATTAATAATATTGTTCACGGGTCGTATAGGCATTTAATAATCTTGTGCTTATCTCTTTGTGACCCATGAGCCTGTCTTAATAACGACTTTTGTTATAAAATAAAATGATTATATAAAATTCTCTAAAAAAAAATTATAAATAATAATTGGACAGATTCATGTATCATGTGCATTGCAAATTGCAATCATATGTATCGATTATATCCTAGTTGGGAGGGAAGTCATCACTCAAATCAATCATCACTAATTATATTTCAATTAAACAAATTCCCACTATACCAAGGGGTGATAAATCTAGTTAAATAAGAATTTTGTTTAACTAAAAGCAATTCTACTTAGTATAATAAGTTTGATTCCAACAATGTCATCCGAATGTTTTGGAGGAGTATACATATTTACTGTTTGACAATACTATAAATAAAATTACATCGAGTTGAAAGAACTTAGGCAAAAAATTCTATATAAAATTAATTTTTATTTTGGTAATTAAGAAATTTTATTCAAAGGTGTTTTCATTTTACAAAACAAGAGGTAATATAGTATGAGGATATGATGTTCAGTTTAAGGTAAGGAAGATATAAACGTTCAAAGAACTTTCACAAATGATTTATCTTTATCTTCAACAACAATAACAAACCCAATTTTTTTAATGTAACGTATATGCTTTTACCGTTGAACCAAATATTTGGAGTTAAATGTGTTTAAGCTGAATATTGTAATTCGACTACGAACTCAAAATTCTTCACTTATAGGTGTAAGTTTTTAAATGGTTATTATCCAGACAATTGTGTATTTTCTTTTTTGGTGGAAATGTCTTTATATACTCTTCCGGTTCACAATACTTGTCGTTTTTAGAGAATATTTTGTTTCACATTACTTATCACTTTCAAGTTTCAACGCAACATTAATTATTGATTTATCTTTTTTTGGTGGTGTCCACGCTTGAACCTCAGATCTTGCATATATTATACATTGTCCTTACCAACTGAGCTAAACTCACAGGAACAATTATTGATTTATCAATAATACTCTTACCTATTTATTGTAGAGAAAGAGATAATAGAATAAAATAATAAATGGTTAAAAATATGAGTAATGTTATTTGAACAACCCTTTCTTGTGACAACTTCTTAAACAACAGAATTATACAAATAAATTTAGGTAGTGACACATAAATTAAAGTAATAGAGAGGGAAAGTAGAAGGACAATGTGAATATCATAGAGAAAGTAGAAGGACAATGTGAGTATAAGTGAGAAAGTTGTCATAAAAGTTGTTAAAAAATGGTTGTTCAAATATTATTTTTCTAAAAGTATTGCAGAGAAACACACATAAAATTTTATCAAAAATAACAAAATTCATCAAAAGGCCACAAGTATTGTGAAACGGACATGGAGTATTAAAAAAAAATGAAAACACAATATCGGCCGGCAGCTTTGAAATTCAATATTGATTCCTCTCAAAAGCACGCCTATAATTTGATAATGACACTTATTGTCTTTTGCAACCGACATTATTAAATCGACTAATACAGCTTTCATATAAGGAAAATGTATAGCTTTTTATAGTTGTAATCATAATTGGCTTTGGTTTTTGTTGGCTAGTAGATCAGCAATGTGACATGAGCATATTATTCAGCCTCCTGGTTTTTGCAAACCGTCGGCGGTTTGGATTATATTGATTTGGTGGGTACATTGATTCAATCATTTCATTTTGAAATTGTCTAATTCATAGTATTGAATTCGTTTTCAAATAAAGTTTAATATTAACTCATTTAGTATATGATAATTTGTGCGAATACTAGACGTATGTGTATCAATGTTACGATTTTGTCCATTAAAAAAAGAATGTTATGATTTGGCAGTTTGATTTAAATTAGATCAATTTACATCATATGATCAATGGAAGACTAATACAATCCAATAAGAAATGATTTTTTTTGGTATTTTGAGTGGATGAGAGGTTAAGAGAAATTGTGCCGCTAAAGTGTGAGTTTTGGTGTCCTGTAAATGTGAAGGTGTTCTCTTGAGAGATATTTTAAGATTGGATTTCGACTCGTCTGAATCTCCTTTTAGGCGGATTATAGTTGATCCGTGGTGTTTATTGTATTTTGTATAATGAGTCTATTGAGTTGGCTTGTCACTCTTTTGTCAAATGTCAATTTTTAGGCCAGACGTAATCAAGTGCTTAGTGGTTGGAATGAAAGTATGTTTTACCTTCTAATTAAGTGAATATTCTTAGCATTTTGTTAGACTTAGCTAAGTAGTGGAAAAATGAGAGGTTAAGTTTCTTATTATTGTGTGGTCTTTGTGGAGATCTCGTAATTCTTGTATATTTTTGGGGCAGGAAATGTATGTGTTCCAGTTGATCGATATGGTTAAATTCAACTGTTGAAAGTGGTTTATAGAAAAACATTATGGTCACACATGTTCCTTCTACAAGGGAGATCATAAATCTATTATGTGATGACATCGATAGTGTCATGTGGCGGTTTTGACCAGTGTTAGTTTATTGTGGAGTTTTGTTCCTAGTCTTCCTCTTGTTTATTTGAGGTTGGATGATTATGATAAGAGGTTAGTTGATATTTTGCCTTTATTTTATTTCACTTTTTTTTTACTATGGGAGTGCTCTTTTTGTTTTGTTTTGTTTTAGTTTGAGTATTTCTTGTACTCGTTATTGTAAGTAATATTTCAGCGGTTTTTTAGTTTGTTGAGATTTTGTATTATATTGAATTGAATACAAGGTTTAATGGAAGGCTTGAAATGATAAGATTTTCAATGTTCATGCATGATTTGTTGAATTGGAATTATTTTAGGAAAATCTATTCATTTTGTGTTGCATGAGACATTGATAAACCCAATAGGCTTATCAAAGTAAGTCTCCTCCTTCGGGATTGTATCATCAAAGTAATTAATGTTGACAACAATTCACTATGACCTAGGGAGATCAACATTTGGTAGACTTATGAGTTATGAGGAATATCATTGGAGATTGTTTATTGGTGGGTTTATTTGGTTTGTGGCATCATTGCTAGCTTGGTGGTAGAGTTATACTATGCCATTTTTCACGGCCTTTTTTGGTTTACAAGTATAATATGATTGAGTTGATTCTATGAAGATTCTTGATTTAATCATGTTAAAAGGTTCAACCCCTTCATCTTTATGCTCGATTTGCCCCTCCTAGTTGCATCACATTCTCCTTGTGAATGCCATTTTTGCTGCTGACTTGCTGGCTTAAAATTGTACGTAGTATTAGTTGTTTTTTCCTTATCCTTTCATTCTAGATAAAAAAAAAAAAGTATTAAATTGAATATGCAAACATCTAGCTTGTAGTAGAAAGGTCCCCGTGAACTTAGCTTAATTGGTAGGAACATTGCATAATTTATGCAGGGGCAAAGGTTCGAACCCCTGACACCCCATTTCTCCACATTTAAAATGTGTGAGCTCCAACCACTAGGTTATTTGAACAAAAAAAAGAAAAGAAAGGTCAACATGCCTTAACTTGTGGAATTATCTTTGGCCATGTGCCCTTTCAAATTTGAGAGAAAGGTGCTATGTAAGCTCAACTCATATAACACCTGTATTGATATTTAATATGTTGGGATGTAGATTTGAAAGTGTAATTTTCAATTTATCTATACTTTATGTGTGAAATTTTTACCACTAAACTATTTGAAGAAAAGAAAAAGCAAACGTTCAAGTAAATTTTGAGGTTGATTCTTTTAAGATTCTTTTTACAAATATTCAAAAACTAGTGTAATGAAATAAAACCTCAAGAATATGGTATAGTGGTAAAAAGACATTTTGGATTTAGAGTTTTTGGATATGAGACCTGTTAGTGATTTTGAATTTTGAATGGAGATAAATGTAAATTCTCTTGTAAGTGTTATTTATTCATTAAGGTTTTCCATGTTTTAATTTGTAACACTATCCTTTCACCCTATGATTCATATATATTGAAGAAAAAATGAAATAAATAATTTGAAATGAAAAATAAACTCCCTTGCAAATGAAACTGATTCAGGTCTAATTGTTCTTCGCAATGTTCATTTTTCACATTTTTTGTAACTTGGTTTCGCGCCCGTACGCGAGTTTGCTAGATTGCGTCTATGTTTAATGAATTTTTGTTAAGATAGATTAGGGTTGATCCACTAGGTTGGTTTATATTATTGTGTCCTCATTTGGGTTGTACCTGGGTCAGGTCTAGTGTCTCCCCAATCGTTGTATCTCGTTCTTTTTATTTATTTTAATCTTCCTTTTGATTAAAAAAAAACTAATTCAGATATAAAAACAATCATTAGAGTATTTAAACCCGGCTTATGTAATCAGTCTGGATAAGGGATGATATTAAATAATTTGATTTGTTTAGACTTATTTCACTTTCAAATTAAATTATAAAATAAATTGTAATGTGGTGGACCACAACAAGTGTCATCCGTCAAAAAAAGATGATTGCTTTATCATCGTTTGACACTACTACATAAATGAGATTTCACATCAGTTGAAATTGACTTTTCACATCGGGTAGCACCCGATGTAACTAAAGATGAGGTTGTATGTCCATAGCTTTTCACATCGGGTGTTTGGCCGATGTGATAAGTAGTTTCCCACATCGGGCAGCCAATCTCTGATGTGTTAAATGATCAATTAAGCCAGAAACATAGATTTTCACATCGGCTGACCCACAAAAACTGATGTGAAATATGTATATTTCACAACTGGCGTCTTTCTCACCGATGTGAAATCTCTAGCTATTTGAAAAACAACTAGGTTCACCCCACTGATGAAAATTTAAATATATCGAACCTAGTCAGCCTGAGACTATATTCTTTCCTTTTATATTAAAAATATGCATATTTAGAGGACAAAACCAGAATCAAAACACATTATAAACAAAAATCAAATAAAAAGAGAATAATAAAAATACATGAAGAATGAAAAATTGCCTTAAACAAACTTTTTAATTATTCATGTCCTTGTTGGGTGTCTAATAATACAAAAGAAACATTGATGAACCAAAAAAGCAGCTAATGAAAAAGAAACATGAGAATAGTCAGATTTAGGATCTCTCCATTTTCTTTTTCCATTTATTCTCTCCACTAGTAAGTTTTTAAATATTTTGAGAAGTTTACAAGAGATTGGACTCATTTAATATCACATTTTTGTATTTATATTCCAAAACTATAGTAATGGAAGAAATTGGGAGAATAGAAAATGGAGAGGATCCTAACATAGATAGTCTATAAAGCTAACAAACTCAGAAAAGCATGTCCAGTGAATGATAGTTAAATCAAATTTACATATACATTTGCAGAGAAAACAAAGCAAAAAAGTCAAATAAAATATCAAAAACAAAATTAGTGCTAATTTACTAGCATGAAATGAGAATTGACTACCACATGGCTTTTTCTTTCAATTGTAAATATACTAGAACATCTATCTTTAATAGTAATGTGACATGGCTTTTTCTTTCAATTGTAAATATACTTCTATCTATAATAGTAATGTGACATAAGTTGGATATTGCATTGAATTTGCAAGTAAAACTGTTAATCATATTTGTGTTAAACCAGTGTTACAAGAGTGTTATTTTGTTTGAATCAACAAACAATTTATTAATCACAAATAGCCTTCTATAGAAAGCAAAACCACCTACTATGTTAGTTATTTGTCTCTTAATTATCAGAGGTTCCCCTGTCAACGAATGTAAACGTACACAAATAGGACAAACCAGAAATCAACTACAACTAACACAACCCACCCAAACACAAGCAGCTACAATTGGCCACCAAACTGCCAAGTAAAACTAAAACCACCTAACATGTTTGTTATTTGTCTCTTAATTAATAAATATAATAATTTAAGGGTCCTTAACCCACATTACAAAAGTGACCAAGAAACCAAAAGCCTATATGACTATGCCTACTATACGTCCCTTTAAAATTAGGAAGAAACTTCTCATTCACCATTGCTACATGACTAAGAAAAGTTGGATATTATAACATAATCAATATAGTATTAACATACAACTTCCTCAAAGAAACCAAAATGATTTTTGTGTAACTTGTTTGCCATTATCATTCAAGCATCTCTTGCCTTATAAAGATGAGACTCAGGTTGTGAATATAAGTAAAACATGAAGACATAAACATAGGGTGAACCAAACTAGAGATCAATCAAATAGAAAAATACAGACGAAAAGATTCTCTTTCTTGTTGTGGCTTCAATCCAAAGCCTTCTTTCACCCTTTTTCTCCTTCCTCAAAACTCACACAAAAATACTTACTCAAGGTTTTTCTCAATTCCATCTTTATGCCCTCATAACTTATATTCTTAGTTCTTTTTTATGCCTAAAAATGAACATGCAGTTACAATATTAATCACTAAGTTTTTATTTTCTACCCAATATCAAGTCAACCCTTTTTTTAATGAAAAAATCTACTTTTTTCTGTTTTATTTTTTAAAACATTTTACAAGTCTCAAGAACACATGTCAATCTCCTCCTAGTTTGTTTTTATCATCCACTTGCATGTTATAGTAAAGAGACCATGTCACTCTAATGTGTTAAAAGTAACTATATCTAGTCCAGGTTACCATATATCATCATTTAACTAAAAAAGGATGACAAATATTTAATGGTTACCGTATTTGTGTGTGTTTGTGTTGAACATCGTTACAGAACACACCCTTAAGATTAAGCAAAACAATATATGCATGTATATATATGATGACAATTGCATTGCATAAAAAAAATATTAACACTAACATGATCATTAGGAGTCGTGGTAGAAATTCCACTGCATGTACAACTTTACATCTAATATATCTATAATGTAGAAATTGAGCGGTTGAAAATAACTTACTCAAATGATGCTACTACTTTCTTGCATTATCTTCGTAGCCTCTTTTCAACGGGATCATCATACATAGGAGTGGTGGTAGTTTCCCCAATCCCTTTAGGTCTCTGATCTTTCTTGTGTACATGTCTATGCTAGTCCTATATATGGTAGGCAATGAACAATCACTTTACTTGTGTTAAAGATTCAGCACCAAATATGAATCCTATAAAGATTTGGAATTACAGCAATGCTTCAATAAATGAAAACAAAAAAAATAATAAATAGTACATAAATAGGCAAAACATATAAAATTAGCCCCACCTTAATACACATGTTAATTTTTTTTCATAGTCAAAGTTAATACTTTATAACATACTTTTAATCAACACAAAACATAGAGAAGGGATCTTATTTGTTTGTGTATTTGGAACTTACCTCATCGACATGCTTTGAACCACTATCAAACTTCTCCCCAAATTTTGAATTTAACTTCCATTTTCAAACCTTTGTTCTTCACTTGCATTTGGTAACAACAAAAGGAATTGTAAATGTCCAAATAAAATCAATCAATGTAAAGAAAAAATCTAAAGACCAAAATTGCACATTCAAACCTTTGTGGCCAAAATTGCAAAAATTCCCAGATAATGGACATTCAAATATCTACAAAAAAAAATATGAAATCTTGCTAACTTACTAAAGATCAGATTTAAACCATAAATTAAATCCATGATTACCTATAAAAAGAGATTGATTAAGAATGATAAGCAACATATACCAAATTTCTATTATATTTTGTTTAGAGGGAATTGTAGATATATCATCACTAATATAATCACATTGAATGAAATAACTATAAGTCTATCACAAATTAAAAGCACATAGATAACTTTCACAATTGATCTTTTGTGGCAACAAGAAAAGGTAACAGAGAGATATTTTACTAAAATTTTAAGATATGTCAAATGAAGTCACTAATAAATCAAAACTAGCTATAATGTCAAAGTTCATACCACTCCCTAATGAACAATTTTTATCACAATGATAGCTGCAGAAGTACCACCACATGCAATATTCGATACTTTCAGCAAGTTTTTCCATTATACAAAAGACATGTAATATTCTCCACAAACATGTACTAAAGAATTTTACAAGTCATGTAAGCCAACCAGTCATAGAAATGTTGAGTCCTTGATGTAAAGGGTAAATATTTTATAAGCTGAAATGTTAGAGGAAATACTATTTAGAATACAGATCACCCACATGCCACTTACATTTGTGGTTGCCTCATTTACTTCAAACTATCTAATTCTCCATAATTCTCTTTTGAAATAAAAAGATATAACAAAAACTATATAGCCATGATATGAGATGAACACAACTGTTGCAATAATGGATCATTAAAATAAAAGCGTACTCAAACTCAAACTGATCGGAATCTCTGCAATATCCTACTTTGATTATACTTCAAGAAGGTCAATGAAATTTCCTAGTACAATTATCACAAAAAATATGAAGAAACAAGAATCCTCGTAATATAAAAATCTCGTAAATCTCAAATCCTCAATCTTACCTTAAATCTTAAATCCTCAATCTTACCTTAAATCTCAAATCCTTAATCTTGTTGGTTCTGTTTACAATCTCAGGTGGTAGATATGGCTTCCTCTTGCTTGGCTCACCTGACTACCTATCATTCAATACAAAAAACAAGACCGATAATAAATCAAAAAATAGTAATTGTTTCTCTAATATTCTTATTCTAATTAGGATAACTTACATAACAAAGTAATAAAATGTATACAAGAGATGGTAAATTGGATATATCCACAAAACTGGAAACCCCGATTGAAAAAATTCAACTTTTCAGCAATAAAAAAAATGACAACTTTAATTAAAATACCAAATACCCAACTAAATTAAAAAAAAACCTCAATTCAAAGAACGATGAACCTATATCACTATAAGTTAACAAACATGGTAAAAAAAAAAGGGGTTATTGATAGAAATGAACGACTGTGACGAACCTGAGCTTTGAGGTGACGAGTGGGAGAAATGGATGTGAGAAACAGTGACGAGTGGGTATGGGTCTTTCGATTCGGATCTACTGTACTGTGAGAAGAACCCAAGATTTGAGGTAGTATGGGTTTTGCGGTTACTATTAATGAGAGGTGAATTTTCGTTTTTGCTCGATGATGTTTCTGTTCGCGATAGAAAGGAGGTTATGTTCTTCGACGATGAGTTCTTCGCTTGGTGGTTGGGACGAGGATAGGCTTATGTGATCTGGATTTCGAGCCTGAGCTCTGTGATTGAGAACCTGAACGGTGGATTCTGAATCTGAGATAGGGTTTGAGACAAGTTAGGGATTATGTGAGAGAGGGAAAAATGAATTGCGTTTTCAGAGAGAGAGAATCGTAAAAGAAAAATTAATTGAGTGAATGGCTTTCCCTTCATGTAATATGTCACTGATGTCGAATCTAATTCAACAAAATAACGAAATTGCCACCATGTGCTTTTTTCCCTCAGGTATTTTTCCCACTGATGTGAAAATCCTTTGTAAAATTCACAATAATTACAATGTTGCCACCGTGTTATAGTCCACATCAGGTATGCCATTGCCTGAGGTGAAAACCTTGATGTGAAATGTATATTTTCTAGTAGTGTGAACATATAATAATTACAAACAATCATTATAAAACTTGATTTTTTTTTTTGAGAGAATTATAAAACTAGATATGAGTAGTAAGATCTATCAACATCCACTTTAATCTAACACGGGTATCACTGTGGTGGATTTAGAAAGTCTCAAAAGTTTGGGTAGAGAGGGTTGAGAAACATTCATTACTCATCTTTTATTCCTTGAGCAAAATTAAGAATGAAAGTTTATAATTGATAGTGAGACAAATTGATTACAATAATAAATATAAGGATGATGAACTGCTCAAAACACTATCTTCATCTAAAATCACAAACCAATAATTCAATTTAAGTAACCAACTTGGGTTGGCATGTTGGTATTAGCTTGGGATCTGGGAGTGTGCTCCTCCTCAAGGTCTCAGGTTCGATTATCCCCAGTGCCAATTTAGATAGCCTGATTTATCTTCTTAAATTTTTTTTAAGTGATTAATAAATTTCACTAAGGACGAATCTCGATCGATAGAGTCAGAGTTCGATTACTACGTAAAACAATTATTGGACATGCTATCCTTATATCTTAACTTAACTCGTGATTATCAAAGTCCCTCATTTCTTTTGGAAACCGTAAGGTTAACACTCAAAATAATAATAATAATAATAATAGAAGATCACATTAGAAAAAGGTAATTATCTTAAAAGGAAAGCCACTAGAAAAGACCGACAAAACATTGATGCTGCATATAATCGAGTGCATGATAATTTCCATCGTTCAATACTACATGAATAGCGAATTCATATAGTCCCTACTCACGTAGCGAAGCAAATATGACATCTGATGTTCATAATTGGGATTAAGTCCCTACTAGCGCACTAGCGTAGTGGAGCAATATGACATATAATAGACCTAGTACCTAAATAAGTTAAGATCGTGGTTCTTTAGTTATTAAGCATCATTGTTATGAACCTTAGGTGGTAGTTGATTTAGGAACATGCACCAATCTGAAAAAGAATTAGAGGGGATTCAAATAATCATAATCGTCGTTAAAATTCTAAATCGAAACTCTTTTAATTTTCATCGCAATCAAACAATCTTGAAAACTCTCTCAAATTTACAGTTTTTAATTATAAGTTTAGCAAATTGCCTAGTAGAATATAACAATCTCAGTGAAGACGATAACTTACTACTTTATTACTTTTGTCATTAATCGCCTAGGACCCAACAGAAGAAACTATTCAAACACCTGCAACGGAACCACCTTCGGGGTCAACGTTGTCTGATACATTCTCAAGGATTATCTCCTATGTTGGATCTTGGGTGTTTGCTTGATCCGCCTCCGAACCATCTCCTAATAACAACGAAGCCACCACAAGGTTATCTTTTCCAAAATGCGATAACGGTCCATCTTTCCCTTGTCTACCGTCATTTCGTGGAAGTATTCCACCTAAGCCGCTGCATTGTCAAAACCTTAAATCACACCTTTCTCCAGCTAGTTGTTGAGACTTTCGCGCTCGGTCTCCCATACCACCTTCTCGGCCTCAAGTGTCTCCGACTGAGCAGCCAAGTACCTATCTGAACCCTTCTTCCCAAGACCAGCGCAACTGACCAGCCAAGTCCCATCTCAACTAGTCGGAATGAGCCTTATCCCAGTCCAAAGCGAGTGGTTTAAGTTGATGATAGCTGTTCTAACTTAACTTACCGCTATTATTGAGTAGATGTTTCATTAAAAACGGAAACATGTACAAAGAAAGTGGCTCTTATTTTTTGCTTTCGCAAGACTAATGTCTCTATGTGTTTGGCCAACTCAATATCGGTTCAAAATATAAGAAAAAAATTATATTTGTCCAAAAAAAAAAAGAAAAAAAATTAACAGG
>Ga0228711_1000933_pt1 | contig 40341 bp, 21 predicted proteins | sample MedpolnodulmetaG_2_FD_177996 | JGI IMG/M metagenome (GOLD analysis project Ga0228711, IMG submission 177996) | Root nodule microbial communities from Medicago polymorpha collected in Santa Monica, California, United States - brown nodules | ecosystem: Host-associated > Plants > Roots > Nodule...
TGTTTTGGTGGCCCATTTAATCGGTGTTATGGTTGTATTTCGTTTTTTAGTTTGTCTTCCGCAGGTTTTGTGTATCTTACACAAATCTTTGTCGAGAATAAAATTTGTCGATTCAAAAAAAAAAAAAAGATATGTTTGCTGACCCATTGAAAAGTTTGACCGGTCTTACTAGGTTCGGTTGGAGTTGATTTCTGATTTGTTGGTCGATTCACTAGGTTTTTGAACAAATTCACTATTTTTTGTTGGTTCAGCATCCCTATCATCTTCCGATACCACGAAGACTTATGGCTTCTCTTTTGAAGGAGCTCAATTTTCATCAAATTGCCATAGCATCTACAATGCGTATAATTATGTCTTGTATTGCATTTTGTATCACTCTTCATTTGTCCCTACACAACCAACAACCCACTTTCTGAGGTCAACTTCCATGCACATACATGCAAACCTTCCACAAGTTACCTTCAAGGTTTGAAGATCAACTTTACCTATAAAAATCTACCTACACTCATAATACGTTGTCTCTGAACTATATCTTGTGGATGTCTTCATCACTCTTTGTACTACCACGTTGTTGACCATATGGCGGTTTTTGTGGTTGTAACGGATATACTAATAAACTCAAACATGCTAAAATGAATCACATCAAACTTGATTTTTCCTAGAAAACAATTCCATCCAAAGTGTAATTACATGTTAATATAATCTTTGAATCAAACAAGTTTTTATCTCAAAATTAACCAAAACTAAATCGCAAACGTCCCTAGTAGTAGCCACTCATGTACAATTTAATTATACAAACTATATAGTAATTAACACAAATAAATAACCAACACAGACTATTTCAAATAGCTTACCTGTCATGACCAACCAGCGGCTGCTGAGCACTTTGTTAAATGGAATTGCGGTAATTTTTCACGCACCATTCTGAACGTTGACAGAAGTTGTAACGGGACTCCTATCCGCACCGGTTTTGGAGGCACATTCCGCAACATGCATGTGTTTTTTCTATCAGCTTTTTTAGGTTCAATCTCTCACTCTGATGACATATTGTTGACTGAATTAACAGCAATTTATTACGGGCTTCGTCTTGCTGTTAACATGGGCATCAATGATTTGGTTTGCTACTCGGATTCTCTTCTCTCCATTAATCTCATTCAGGGGATACTTCACATTATCATGTTTATGCTGTTCTCGTTCAGGATATAAAAGACCTTCTGACCACCAGTAATTTCTCAATTCATCACACTCTCGGAGAAGGTAACCAGAGTGCGGATTTTATGGCAAAGTTAGGGGCTGCTTCAGATAATGACATTGTTATTCACTCCTCTCTTCCAACTGATCTCATGGGGTTGTTAAGGACAGACGCTATGAGAACTTATTTCCCAAGGGTGTAGCTTTTTCTTTCTTTGTTTTCCTTGTTTTTATTTTGTTTTTCTTTGCTTTGTAACCAAAAAATAAAAAAAATAGTTTACATGTCAGAATTCACTTTTTAAGGTGACTAAGTGGCACGTCTGAGTTTGAGCCCCGACCTCTACATATAATAATACAATATCTTTTTTTTTGTCAAGTAGCCTAGTGGTTAGAATTCATTTTTTTTCAAGGTGAATAAGTAGGGTGCCCGGATTCAAACGCCGACTTTTGCATATAACAATGCATGTCCCTGTTAGGGGTGTTCAAAACCGAACCAACCCAATAAAAAACCGCAAGCCAAACCAATCCAAACCAAAACCGCACTTGGTTCGGATGAATTCGAATGACTGTTGCACTAAACCGCGTGATTCGATTTGGTTTGCGGTTTGCATCTCAGCAACCGAACCGAACCAAACCAAACCGCAAGAATAATGAATATTACTTAAACATGTACTAGCCCAATTACATAGCTCAAGAATAATCTCTTCTAATTCCTTTCCATCTCTTTCAATTCATTTTCAGTGATGAATTTGTTTCCTTTACTTCCCAATAATTTGTTTCATGCTTATGTTTCTTCTTAATTTTACATATTTTGATATAAGTTTTACCTAATATTTTATCATATAAACAACAAAATAAAATGTCCTATGTTTATTTTGTAACAAGTTGGCAATATTAGAGTTAATGTAATATTTTTTTTATCTTGCGATAAACCGCACAAGCCGAACCAATCCAAGCCGCATTAGTTTGGTTTGGTTTGGATGACTTCCTAAAAATCAACCGAACCAAACCAAACTGCACCGCGAACACCCCTAGTCCCTGTCAACTGAGCTATCCTCACGGAACAATAATACATTGTCTTTATCAACTAAAGATATTAAAAAAAAAATTGAAGCTATTTTGTGTTTGTTTATAAATAATAGAAAAATCAATTATTAAAAACCCAAAACAAGTTCTAAATTATAACAACTTTTCATTTTCTTTTGAATTTAGATTTCTTTTTGGCAGATGAATTTAAAAAAAAAAATAAAAATATAACAGAGATAAAAATGAGTGAAAATAAAAGATGTAAGAAATAATTACCCGGAAGCGTGAAAGTAAAAATGGAAAGTTAGTCAATGGAAGAAAATGGCAAATCAATGTTATACGATACGAAGAGATTCAATACATCGTAAACGGTGATCTCGTTCATCCAATCCAGACACTCATTGATTCTTGTTGTTGACGCGTTACATTCGAGTCGATTATGCTACATAGTTTCTTCTTCTTCTTCTTCATACGCAATCGAATTCTCACCTAAGTTGTTGTTGTTCTGAATTTGGATCTGATCGGATCCAGCTATGTCCAAGTCTCTACCTTACTCCAGAAAAGATGTTGACTACGATAACGCCAAGTTTCGCCCTCGTTCTTTCTTCAAGGTTGATTCCTTCCCTATTCAAGATCCAAATGCGCTTCATTTATTAATTCAATGTTTTTAGTTTTTGGCCATTTCATATTTCCTTACTTTCACAATTTCTTAGCTAAATTAGTTGTGTTCTGGAATATTCTGAGATAGATAACTTGTTTCAATGTCAAATTCTAGTTTAAGCTTACTCACTTGTATGCATGACTAACACGAAAGTGTTGTGATGAGATGAGATGAGATGAGATGAGATGATACGGGTCTCTTTCGGCTTAATTAGTAGTCTCAGGTTCAATATGAGTCTTGAGAATGCAACGGCCTTAAACCGATTTAAGTTAAGATTTATCACTCATTATGGTCTTTTCCAGCTTGAGCCTGAGAAATTAGTATTTGTAGCTGCGCGTGGGGATATCCGATTTTATCGCTTCCCTTCTTGATATTTAAATCAAAGAATGCGGATGTGTTGTATTAGTTTGAGGTGTGATATATTCAGAGTATTAGCCTTATTGTATTAAATATGTTTTCTGTTTTAGTAGTTGGATGACGTAACAGATTGTAGTCTCTTTCAACTTAACTAGTAGCCTCATTGGGTTAAAATTCGAGTCTTAGGAATGCACCACATTTAATACTCAAGAACTATTAGCGTATGTTTGGTTTGAATTATTTTCACCACGACTGCACGACTAAAGGGTCCTTTGACGTGAAAATGAGAAGCGACAACGTGGAGCTTCTACTTTGTTGTGACTATTCACCAATGATTTTGCAAACTGTGACACGTATCCAAACACATATTTTGTATAGATACATGCATAACTAAAGCCTGCCAATAATCTTTTTTTCACTTCTCTCCTTGAACTTTTAAATTGTACCGAATGCTGATGTCTTGTGTCAGTCTGAGATGCGATTTATTCGGAGTATTATCCTTGCATTAAATATGTTTTATGTCGTTTACTGAAAATTAAAAGGAAAGAGACTAATGTTTGCTACTTCTTTATTTTTCAGGTTATTACTCAGAGCTTCCTCACCAGTAACCGAAAGCGTGATTGTATTAGCTGCAGTACTGGGAAGTTTCTGTTCTTGATATTGATCTTTGGTGTAACATACCTTGTGTTGACACATAGCCCAAGTCCTGGTCGTGTAGTTTCTCGAGATCAAGTATTTGGAATTCAAAATAATGAAACATATAACAGCAGTAATAGTGGTGCTGGAAGATTAAAGAAATTCTGGAGACGGGCGCCAAGACTGCCTCCTCAATTACCACCTGATACTAAAGCGAGTAATAATAACCATGTACCGGCAAAACTAGACGACAAATCGTTGTGGATTAGTAGGCAACAAAAAGTCAAGGAAGCTTTTACTCATGCGTGGTCGGGCTACAAAAAATATGCCATGGGTTATGATGAGCTTATGCCAGTTAGCCAACATGGAACTGACGGATTGGGGGGATTAGGTGCCACTGTAGTGGATGCTCTCGATACAGCCATGATAATGGGTATTGATGAAGTTGTTGCCGAAGCGGGATCGTGGGTTGAAGAACACCTTTCCGAGAGAATTAGCAAAAAAGGTCAAGTAAATTTATTCGAAACTACAATACGGGTTTTGGGAGGGCTTTTAAGTGCGTATCATCTAAGTGGCGGGGAACAAGGAATGAACATAACTCATGCAGGACCTAAACCGTCTGTTTATCTAGAAACGGCTAAAAATTTGGGCGACCGTCTTCTATCTGCTTTCACATCCAGTCCAACTCCTATTCCATTTAGTGACGTTGTTCTGCATGACTCATCAGCGCATAACGCTCCCGGTGGACTGAGTAGCACGTCAGAAGTTTCCACATTGCAGCTCGAGTTCAATTATCTCAGTTCTGTATCTGGTGATCAGAAATATGGTTTGGAGGCAATGAAAGTCATGGAGCACATAAAGACTCTTCCTAAGGTTGAAGGACTAGTTCCTATCTACATTAGGTATGGAATTAGATATATTTCAATTAGTGTATTTAGTATCTAGACATTAATTTTCTTTGAAATAATTCTTGATAAATAAATCTTTCAATTTATTTGTGTTTAATTGCTTCTTTTATTGCCCTATTTTTTTTAGTCGCTTTCAAGCGTGGATCTTCTTTTCCTTTCTCAATAGATCTCTACTAACATTTAGATATTTCTATTAACTAATTGCAGCCCTGATTCTGGACAGTTTAGTGGAGAAAATATTAGACTGGGATCTCGTGGTGACAGTTACTATGAGTACTTACTTAAAGTATGGCTTCAGAGTGGAACTAGTAGAGATAGCAATTCATCATATTTATACGAGATGTATAAGGAAGCAATGAACGGTGTTAGGCATCTTCTTGTTAAGAAAACAGTTCCAAATGGACTAGTTTTTGTTGGAGAATTGCCTTCTGGATCAAATGGTGGTTTCAGCCCAAAAATGGATCATCTGGTAGGCTATATTTCCTAATTTTTAAGTTTCTAATTGCATGAAAGTTATTTAGTTGATTGAAAATATCATGGAGTAGAAATAAAGCAAAAGTACTGCACTTGCTATGTATCTGTCTGATTATCCTGAACTATGGATGGTTTTTTCTTAGACGTCATCGACTCGTATTTATATTCATGAAGTATCAGATTTGATTTATTATTGTCTCTAATATTATGATATTCCCAACCTATGGGATGACTTTTAAACCACAGACATTGCAGAGACCTGTGTCACTGTACTGTAGTTTATTATATGTCCTCATATACTGCTAACTCTTGCACTTATGTGGTTTAAAATTCAATCCATCAACACTTAAGATGTCTCAATAATATGTTTTACGTGCATCGAACTTGATTTTATATTTATAGGAAACCATTTTAATTATTTACAAATTGAGCACAAAGTCGTATTACATTTTGCCACTCGAGGGTGTCATGGTTGTACTAAAAATCGCAATTGAATAAAAATTGAGCCGATTTTCTATGGTCGGTGTTACAAAAGAATGGTTGGAAAATAAATAGTACTACCATCATGTACTGAAAATGTGATACTGTGATTGGTCCGGAATATTTACATTTGCAATATCAGCATTTTTAGCTGACATTCTACTCGCAGTTTTGTCTAATAGAAAAGGATGTTTACCTCCTATATTTTAACAGGTTATAAATGTTAGTTTGTTACCGCCCTCATTTTTATCTCACCAAATTTTAGTTCTGCACTTTGATCATAACAGTTAGAATATATGACTTTTTTTTAGAATATCTTGATATTAAGTCAGAATACTGGATCTTGCAATATCTTAGATTTTTCCAGAAGATTAGTCCCTATAATTCTTATTTATAAACCTGATATTTTCTCGATTTTCCTATTTATTAAGGATTTGGAGTCTTTTATTAGTATAAATATGGGTTAGTGTCACGTCTTCTACATCAAATTATTATTGATCATTTTCAATCATTATCATATTTCAAGTCTTTATTCTTTGTCTTCTCCCTCTTTCATCTAAAACTCAGAACTTCAACAATAACTAAGAGGTATCTGGTTAATGTTATCATTCAGGTATGTTTCTTATCTGGAACTCTTGCACTTGGTGCCACTAAAGGTCTTACAAAGAAACAAGCAATGGAAAACAATATGCTTAACTTTGAAGACCTAGAAAATTTGAAGCTTGCAGAAGATTTGGCTAAAACATGCTTTGAGATGTACTCAGTGACTTCAACTGGCCTGGCTCCTGAAATTGCTTACTTTCATACTGAGGTTAGTAGGTCTTCTTACCTTCTATGACATTTTGAACTCATCAAATGATACTCCCCCTGTCCTTTATTTTATAAGCCCCTTTTAATGTTTTCGCATATTATTAAAAAAAAAAAAGTACTCCCTCCATCCCTATATCTAAGCACCTATTTGACTTTATTTTTGTCCATAACTGTAAACCCCTTTTCAAATTACTAGGTGCATTTATTATTTTTTTTCCCTAAACATGCCCCTAATTAATACTACTAACTTGTCTTGAAATATAAAAAGTAATTTTATACACATACAAACAAAGGATAATTTGATAATATTAACACACAAAATAGACAAATTAATTACACTAACAACTTTTCTTAAGAAATATGAAAAAAGCAAAAGGAGGTTACATATAGGGACGGAGGGAGTATATATAACATATTTAATATGTCTATTTTATGTACAGTTGTACCTAAAATACCATTTTGTATATGTATATATTCATATGTATATAGTTAACCTCAACTTCTCATATTCCAAGAGACTTAGTGGTATTAATTAGAAGTTTATAGGGGAAAATGCAACAGATGTATCTAGTGATTTGAAAAGGTCTTATATTTAGAGACAAATTTTTCTCAAAAGAAGCTTATAAAAAGGGATTGAGGGAGTAATAGATCTCATTCAAAAGCAGCAATGAATTTTATTATCTACTTATGCCCTCTTTTCTACGATGCTTCTCGCAAAAAAAAAAAATCATTTTTCTTATGCTGCATATGTGAAGTATTTTTTTTACTCGGTTTATATGTAATTAAGATGGAGAAATAACATGTAGCCTCCCATGTATGCTTTTAATACCCAGGAATTTTCTGAACAAGGTCATGATGGAGGAAATAAGATCTCAGAATATATTAATGACATCATAATAAGACCTGCTGATCGACATAATCTCTTGAGACCTGAGACGGTGGAGTCATTCTTTGTTTTGTACCGCATTACAGAAGATCTAAAGTATGTTTTCCCCTTCTTATGTATAAGATCACTTAATATTTTTTTTTCTTGTCACCACCATACTCAAGAAACAGTGAATATGGGCTTAATTTTTCTCTTTGAGATTTTTCTAAAATAATCATTTAAGTATATATTGTCTTACAGATATCGTGAATGGGGTTGGCAAATCTTTGAAGCATTTGAAAAGTACACAAAGATTGGTACTGGTGGCTATAGTTCTTTGGACGACGTAACTATTATTCCTCCTCCTAGAAGAGATAAAATGGAGACTTTCTTTCTAGGAGAAACACTGAAGTATTTATACTTGCTTTTTGGGGATAGCTCCCATATTCCATTGGACAAATTTGTTTTCAACACAGAAGCGCATCCTATACCAATCAATTTGAAGAAATGAGTTTTGTTCATTAAAGGCATTCAATAGACGGTATTTAGAAATCCCCATTGTGTTGGGACAGTGTGAGATGCTTCTTTGAAGTTACTCTGACATCTCTGAATCTAAGCAAGAGAACTTCTGGTTGTAAAGGAATTAATTAGCTTGGTTCTCGGGGAAAATAGAAACTATCCAATATTATTTGAAACATACAGTACATCAGCAAAATGCTGCAGAGGCTGTCACTCAATTATATGACTTTCTTTTTTCTTGGATTTACAACCAGACTTCTTGATGACTGTAAATTTTATTTGAACAATCATAAACCAAGAGCAGCTTTTGTAATTAAATTATATGATTTTCCAATATCTTGCTGGATGCTTGGCATTTTCAAAAGTTATTATACTATTGTCATTAAGTTCCTAAAGATTCTACTTATCTTCCTATCTACATTGTTAACATCATGAGTTCAAATTGTCACTATCACCGCCAATAAGAAAGAGATGATCACCATCTCTAATGACATCAATGTCGTCTATCTCTGCATTCTCTTTATTAATTACTTTTGTGGCATTGAAGCAGCCAAATTTTTCACCTGCAATTTTGCAAGTTAATAGTTAGAAGTTGAAAGTAATAGCAGTAGAGTTCTACTGTTGTGTGTTCAAATTATTGCATTTGATTTTGGCAGTATCTCTCTTCCCTTCCCTCAGCAAAAATCATAAAAATAAAGGGGGGGAAAACTGATATTGCTCTTTCCATTCTCTCCCACGTGTGTGTGTGTGTATGCATGTGTCAAACTAATGTTCCTCAGTTATAGGGTTCAATGCTTACCAGCAATTTTGAGCAGCTCTTCTAATGAATCAGGTAGGATTATCAGTTTTCCGTGCTGTCCATGTGAGCTACTTCTCCATCCACTTGGCAAATGGATTGTTACCCTCTTCTTGGCGAACCTTGCCATTTCTATGTCACTTGGACAATTGGAATTTCTTGAATTGGTGTCTGTGTACACTTTCTCTAATGGGAAGTTGATAGTTCTAATACCATCCTGTCTACTGTTTCTGGTTGAGCTATTCTTGCCGAAGTTAAGGATTTGTGGCTCAATAATCTCTATTCTATGTTCATCTGATTTCTTCTCGCTTTCACAATACATTGTATGGTCAGATATGCTCTTGTTTTTTAACTGTTGTACTAAAGCTTTTTGTGTCCACCCTATGGTATTTGAGTTCTTTGCATTTGCATCTCTTTCAATCAGAATTTCAACAATGTCTAGTTTCCCCTTATGCACAGGCAGCACAGCGGCATGGAGATCTCTTTTGCCATACTCAGGTATCATGTTATTAGGGACTGAATAAACATCATTAGTTACAATATGCAAATTATTCTGTGAGTCTCTGATATTTATGTTCTCTCCTTCACGCATTAAGCAATGGCCATGTAAATTATTTGTAGACTCTTGAGAAGAGCTTTCTTTTGTGTTACCTAGCAATTTATATAGAACCAATCCATGATCTGTGTGTGGATATTCAGAGTCGAATCCTTCACGCTCCTTTAATCTCTGTCAAATATGAATCAGAAATGCTGATTAGAAACCTACTATCATTGAGGAGGGGGGGTTATATGATTGGTAAATATAATTTATACAATATATTCCCCATGTTTTGAGTTTAGAAGCTTTGAATATCTTAATTACCATTAAAAGGTTATTCATCACAATCTGTGTATCTCCTGGATTTGCCTGTAAAACATTCATTAGGGATGTCCTGTTGATTCTTAAAATCTGAGAAAGCTCCGTGGTTCGAACTGTGAAAGGTTGCGGTACTTGATATAAAACTCCAATCTCTCCAAATGTTTCTACTGCAGTTGCTTTGTCAAAAACCACCTGAATTATTAATGTAAGGATAGGAAGTTAAATTCAGTTGCTTCATTGCATAATTTGACGAAAGAAAAAACATGTTCTGTTTGAGTATTATGACATACTTGATCAATCCCATCAATGCAGTGAACGAGATTCTGCAACAAAGTAATCATTTGAAAAGATTTTACAAAAATTATTAGTAGACATTCTTTAAGATTCATTTATGGTTACTAGACTATCCATGCTTTAGTCAACTCACCACTGCGCCTGAAACCAGTACATAAAGGTCGGTGGGAGACTCATTTTGCAGTATCACATCTTCCTTTGGTGGGAAATACTCAGCTTCCATTTCTGAAACCTATATTATTAGAGTTACTTGGAGTCAGATGTTGAAACGTTAGGTCTTCATCTTCTTACTTTTCACTTAGCCAGAGAAGAGACAAAAAGTGGAAAATAAATAAAATAAAAAGACATGTGGGGTATTACCAGTTGGAAAAGGAAGTCATTAGAGACTCCTTGGAAGAGGTAGACCTTCTGCACAACAGGAAAAAAGAGATGGTGTGCGATGCTTGACCGAATCGCCTTTGGAAGATCATTTAATGCTTCTTGCTGCTTCAGTCCTTCTGTTTTAAACCTCAAACAAATGTGTGCCAACATTTGATTGTGTACGCGACGTGGCAGATGATTTCTTGAAGCAAACTCAGAAGCTGCTTTGACTGTATCCCTCTGTGACCAAAATGAATCCTCTCTTATTAAGAGGGAAGAAATAAATTTCCTCTTATCTGAACGAGTTTTTGTTTTAGAAAAGACACAATTAGCTAACAAAAATAACTTATGGTTAACTTAACATGAAACTCGGAAGGATTGTACTAGGTGTGCTATTTCAGATATACTTGTCAATTGTGAGGCCTAGACCTACACAGCATTTGAAACTAACTTTTTGAACATTGGTTTGGATAATAGCTTTGAAGGGCATTGCTGAATGATGATAAGAGTTTAGTCCAACACATGTATAATATATAACTATTATAGCATGTGGCTGGCAAAGGAAAATTGAGCAGCAGTAGAAGAAGCTTAAGATTGAAAGTACTTACAAAATTTTGGGTGCGGCTGGTCCAGTGAACTACAAGGTTAGTCATGTTTCCAATGATGTATGCTGTTAAACCCAAGTTGAACAGCATGTAAGTGATATCAAACAACATCTCTATGGTGTTTTCTGCATGTAAATCTCCATAGCCAGTGGTAGTAAGCGTGACGATAGACCAGTATATTGAAGTTACGTATCTGTCCCAAAGACTTTGTTCTTTAAAATTTGGGTACATAGCACCTATCCAAGTTCTTTTGGAATCAGGGTACATATCTGCAATTAGATAGTTAAAGCATCCTGCACAGTGCACTGCAAACAAGGTTACCTGAAATTTTTTTAAAAAGGAAATTCAGTTCTTGGATGTGCCTTGAAATTGTATAGGAAGTAGGGGAGTTTATGAGGTTTAATGGCTTACAGCGGTGAGCTTTGTGCACCTAACCCAGAAGTAATTGAAGCGAATGTCCTTTTCGAGTCTGAAATAAAGCAATAGGGCAAGTAAGGAAGCAAGCACTGGCATGTTCTAGTAAGTAGAAGAATTGATGAAACATGAAGTTAAATATGATATGCTGGCAAACCTTGCAAACAGAGAACTGACTCGTCTCAGGCGCCATAATCGCAACATGTTAAGCAGTTTGAAACCAAGCTCACTGTCATAAGTAGTGAAGAGGAGACTAATGGGCTCAAGTGGTGCTGTTGAGCAGATATCCAAAACAAACCAGGTGGACATGTAACTACATGTTGTGTAGAAATTTGAATAGTAAGTAGGGATTTTTGACATTCATTTTAGTTTCTAAGGAAGAAAATTTTATATCTATATATATCACCTGGTTGCAATTTTCTTTGGATCATCAATGAGAAGAGAAGAATGACTATCGTGGTATGCAACGAAGAATGTAAGCACGATGTCGATGGCGAAGAAGCCATTGACAATGTTGTCTATGATGAATAGTCCATTTTGCTTATACGTCAGAAAGGCAAACTCAAAGGGGCATATCCAAGCTGAGTATATGACTAGAACAATCAGTAGCAACTCCCAAAGCCTGTAATAAGTTATACATGAAAAGTTGAGAAGATGCAGACACAATATTCATAAGAGTTATGTTATATTGTGACTATGTAAAGTGTCGTCACCTATATTGAGGATTGAATGGGGAGATTATGTATTTTCGTAGTCTAGTTTCCTGGTTTGTTCGGGCGCCAAGAGATGGTAGAAGATCACTAGACAAAAAGCTGCTATGTGTATAACTTCCCATTTCCATTTCGTCCAACCAGAACCTCTGGAAGAAGTTTTTGAGACTGGAAAATGACATGTTATGAGTTTTGAAATTGAATCCTCAAAGCTTCAAAAGAGGTATAGTAGTTAAGTTTTTCAATTCATGAGTTAGAATTCTATGGACTTGGCCATATTTATAGCCAAACTTTCAAACCACTTTTTCATGTCTTTTCCTTGTAAAGCTGAAATGAAGGAATAAACATGAAGCTTATGCGTCTAATCGAATGACAAATTAAGTTTATAAATGAGTGGTAAAAACGTGGAGGGGAAATCCTCCACTTTGTCTCAACAAATAAAGCTTGTGAAGAAATGGAAGGAAAGAAGATGGAATGGTAGAGTCTTGCTAGTGGCAGACAGAAGATTTTCTGATATATGCATTTGGAAACATTTTTGTATTTCAAAGAGAGGGTACAAAGAAGTTGCAAATGGTGTTTCTTGTTCTATATAGGTTGTTCTAATGATGGTTTTGGTGGTAGTTCCATCAAGTGAAATGGTGGTGGAGATTATATATAAAGAATTTAAATATGGGCCCTTACTTTGAAGGAACAAATTCAGTATGAAACGTATTGGTTAGTGTTTACATTTGAAATCTTAAGATAGACCAGACAACTATAGCAGAATTAGTATGGATTTTTTTGTTAGTATCACATGTGGACCAATGAGGTTTTTTTACGGGTTGCAATACACTAACACTTGTCTAAAACCCACTAACAGAAAATCACAATTATTAAGCTGCTGATTATCTTAATCCACATTCATATATTGATTAATCTCTCTAATGTGTCATGTTTTTCTCCTGACTTGAATAGGTCGACATGAAAACGCAACTGACTAGTACTGACCTTTCACACTTGATTAGAGAGTTTCTTTTCTCACCCCTTATAGTCACTTTAAAAGTATACTTCCGAAAAAACGATGTTTTTTCCTTCTAAAAGCTTACTTACAAGCAAAATAAAGTTTTTTTTTTCCGTCTAAAAGTATACTTCCGAACACATGTGTAGTTTTTTTAAAAAAACATAGCACCATTCAATTAAGGCCCATCTGGCCCACATATGATTAGTTGATGTTCAATTGCATATTGATTCTATTATGTGAGGTTATGATGTTGATAAATAATATGGAATTACAAGTTTAAGATAACAATGTGTAATCAAGAATTTTTTTTCTATTCTCCATTCATTCATTGTTGCCTTCAAGCCACATGTTGATGAAAAGGAATTATATATAGTTTGTCTGATGTTTGAAGTATTTGATTGAAAGGAATAAAGCACACAAAAAATTCTGACTTTTAATTGGAGAAATTCCAAGTAATGAAGTATTAAAGTTAGTATAAAATACAAATGTTGAATAAGAATTCCTTGAGATCTTTCACTTGTTAATTTAGCATGTGAAAGTTGGCAATTATCTGGTCCCGTATGAATATCTCACCAGAATCTTTCCAAAAGATAATGGATTGGAGAGCTAAACCCACTTGCTTGGGGTACAATACAGAGGTTGTGCCAAAAGAGATTTATTTCAAAAAGCAGAAAATCTGCAGCCAAACAGGATTGTTACTCTAGGATAGGGTAAACCCACAAAACTCCTTTCAGATGAGTCCAACTATCCTTGGTCCAAAGTCGAGACTTATCCCTCAACATACTGAGATTCATTTAAATGGTTGACCTTTTCCAACCAATGTTCCTTCAAGCGCGCGGACAATGAATATAATGTTGGTCTCAAGAGTCTTTTTTGAAAGAAAGTTGCAGATACTATTGAGCATAATTTGCATTTGTTATCCTGGAACCGGAAAGAATGCATAAGTACTTACATATTACCTACCAACCAACGAGGTCCTCACATCGGCAGTGGAATATAAGGTTGGTCTCAAGACTTTATAGGATGTGAGCTGAATCCTTACCAATTCGACTAACCTAAGTTGGCATACAAATTGGTATTTAGCAACGAAAATAGCAAGTAATAAGTGATAATAAGTTATGATTGATGTATTAATTGTGCAAAAGATGAAAGTGGGGTTGTGGCAGTGTACTGTTGTTTCTTATGGTTGCACCAATATCATGCATTGAAGCCCCACCTCGTGGGAAGCATGTTATGAAGGTATACAATAAAAGGTACAACAATGTCTAAGATCACATGGACTAACTAATCAAAGGAGTGATTTTCAAGGTTGTTTGATTAGCAAGGAATAATATAAAATCTTGATAACATTGTGTGGTTAAGGATTACTGTGTGGAACTCTCGAGTGTGGTTTAGTTATGTGAAGGCTACCCCATGAATCATGATGAAAAATACAATCTGCAAAAGGTTCAGAAGATGTTGACATGCAGGGCCAAATCTCTCATCAATAATATGTCATATTAGCAGATTAGTATTTCTCACCAACCCTCTAGCATATACTGTATTATTGGTCACAAAATGTGGTATAGATTTTTCATTAGCAGTTCCACTAGGGCAAAGGCAAAGTGCATTTCAGACATTTTTCATTTTAGATATCTTCTGCGTGCAACTATAAATATTATTTACAATAATGCTAGTTATCGCAAATTTTAACTTATCCCGACATGTGTTATCCACCAAGTCATTTTTGTTGACTTTCATATTTACATAATAACTCCCCCATGAATTCCGCTAGGCCTAGTTTCTCATTGATGCATTGGTGTTTCGCTGTGTATTCAAGAAAACATTCTTCGCTGGATATAGCACTACTGTATTATTTATGTTAAACTTTAGAATAAATGGAAAGATTTTTCTCTTAAATGGAACTTTAATATATATTTGCCAAACACTGATTTTCTGCACATGCTTAAGGAACTCGACCTGCTTACACTGATTTCAAAGTCAAACCCATTTTTATAATATCTTCGTGAATATTCAACATTTATTGTGAAATTTGCATTAGAAATAAGCATAGAGGATAGGCAATTCATGGCTCTTTATGAAAGTGAAAAATTAGATTCCTCAACTCTATCACCAAATTAGAATAATCGCTAGACAAATGTACAAGAAACCATGGAGGAACAAGTTGAAATTTGTAATAGTATTTCGATTAAGATAGTATTTCCATTTAGTTTTATGTCCTAGGTTGGTGATAGAGCAGTATTATTTGTGATAGATAATAGTGTATTGAGTTTATGTCATTGGGCATTTTATATTTCTAAGTTAGTAGTCTAGTCTAGTGATGTTTTTACTATATTTTTCTTTAACCCTTATTTTGATAAGTTGTGTTATTCACATCATTGAAACCCTAGTCTCTTTGTCCTTTGTCTATTTTGTTATCTCTGTGTTAACATTTTAAACATCACAAATCCGGCATTGTATATAGACACAATACCACAATACACTCAAACCAATTGTCGAGTAGACGAAGAGAGAAAGGGAAATCAATAAAAAAAACATAATCGAATGATATAGCCGTATTTTCATACGATGTTCGACAATTTTTTTAGTTGTCAAAATAACTTTTCTCAAGTTGGTAAGTATGTGGTGACTTAGAATATTCTCCTTATTGTAAGGACTCTAATCTACCATTGTTATGAGTTTTTGATGTCATTTTGTCGCTCACCCAAGGTCTAAGGAGGATCACATAATAGAGGGGAATCAAATTTTTACAAAGTAGCGATCACTTGCAAGATTTAGTGTGCGTTGGATATCTCGTAGGTATGCTAGAATCACCGTGACTTAACTTTTTATAGATAGTTTTTGAAAAAATCTTCTAAATCATTGTATTATATCATATCCACCGTAATATCAAACATAAGCTTAAAGAGACATAGAAAGGTGAGGAAGTTTTGGCCTGGTTATTTGTCTTTCCCATTTTTATTTTTCTATTGAGCTTTTATATTAATTTATTGTGTTCTCTTCTTCTCCTATTTTTTCTTCTAAAGCGTATGAACCAAATCCAATCCTTAATAAGGATATTGCCTTCAGTATCAATTAGGGTCCACCTTTTGTATGTGTGCATTTGCCTTGGGTATCAAATGGGGTCACTGTTTTGCTCCCAAGCTATGCCCAAAGGAAGCCCCATTTGGTACCCTACCAATTCCACTTATAATTTAACATATTCTTTTAATAAAACCCCACCACAATTGCATGATTTGTTCAATACATGGTGCTTCTTCTTATTCAAAGGATAGGGTGAAGATTTTCTACATTTGTTTTTATTGTATGAGAAAAAAGTAGTTTGATAAGATTTTTCAATGAACGTAGTCTAAAGAAATTCAGTGAATGTAAATAAATCATTAAAGCACAAAATTATACCTATAGTATTTTGCTGAACATTTGAGACAAATCAATTTGCTTCGAAATGCTGACTAAGAAAGTCGGGCTTTTACAAGACAAAATGTTGTGAAATACTCCCTCTAGTCTTAAATATAAGAAAAGATTAATGTATCTGGTAGTTAATGTATCTGGTCTACATTGTAAAGCAGATACATTAATTATTCAATGAACCTAAAAAAAGAATATTTTCTTATATTTGAGACCGGAGGCAGTATGACATAACTAAATGAAAAAATTTATGACGTGGCTTTCAAAAAAATGTGTTTCAATGCACCCTTGTCCACTTATTTATTTTAAGAATTTTAACTTTTTTAAAACTTTGGTCACTCGTCTCATTTTTATGACGTGTCTTATTTGTTTATGACGTAACAACGGTCATTTTATAAGTGACCCGAGTCGATAAGTTGTGATACCACGAGTATATGAAGTACCTTATATAATAATAATCCTAAGGTATAATCAGTAATATAACCAATTTTTAACTAATCATGGCTAACTCCTCTATTAAAAAAAAACTAATCATAGCTAACAAGTAAACAATTTTCTTTTTCTAAGCTCCGATAATCCAAAGTTCGGTTGGAAGGAAAGTAAAGTCTGACCAAGAACTATTTCACCTTAAAATTGAACTCAGACTCTTATGAACAATTTGTTATTTGGTGGAGCTCATTAACCAACTAGTAAATAATATTGAATTAATTCTAATAGATATCTAACTCTATCTAACACATGATAAATGATCTGTAAAAAAACAGATGATAAATGGAATAGTACATCTTCAAATTAACTATTTAAAGTTAAATAGATATTAGTTTTTTTAAAAACATAAATAGATATTAAATTGATCTTTCGATTATCTACCAAAAAAAAAAGAGATTGATCTTTCAACTACTTAGACATAATTAATCGTGTTTTTTAGAGCAATTAATTGTGTTATTTTTATGTTATCGATATCGAAAATTATATTAAAATTTAATCGTGTTTTTTAGAGCAATTAATTGTGTTATTTTTATGTTATCGATATCGAAAATTATATTAAAATTTAATCGTGTTTTTTAGAGCAATTAATTGTGTTATTTTTATGTTATCGATATCGAAAATTATATTAAAATCCATTTTGAATACTTAAAAAATATTTTTCATGTATTATTTACAATCAAAAAACATTTTCATGTTAAAAATCTTGAAAGAGTCCAATTTAATATTAAATCAACATAACAAGATGTTTATTTGATGTGATCACTACTTCTAATTATTACTCCATAGACTTTCTTTATGTTAAGAAAAATTACACTGATCGAGTGTTCACTACTAATGTCAATTAAATAGGAACAATACAATAAAGAAATAGGATGGAAAACTAACAAGGAAAAGATAATATTTGTCCTATGGCTATTGATAGAATAATGACAAATTCTTGAACAAAAAAAGAACAGTGACAAATTTTTGCTCAAAAAAGAATAATGACAAATTTCAAACAAAACGACCTTTCGGAAGAAAAAAAAAACTCAAACAAGACTTGGTCTAATATGATCATGGAAAAGGGTGCTTCCAATTCATTATAGATTTATACTTATACCGTATAAATATTGCAATCTTTTGGCCATCACTATCAAGGGGTCTTGTTTAATTAATCAATACTCCAAGAATATGGGAATTTCAATAAAATATTGATCTCCAGGGTAACTTAAATTGGTATATTTAACACACAAATTTTACATTAAAATTCAACAATTTATATGGCTAACATGATTTATATACCGTGTTAATCCCCTTCAACATATGATTAATGAATATAATTGTAACTTATTAATCATCAATTAAACACAATTAATCATAATTTTTAACTTCATTAACGATTATTTTTATGATTAATTGTGTTTAAATTTGCATTGCCACAAATTTAGAGTCAAGCTGGATAATTGTAACTTATTTATCTAATATTACTCATCAAAAACTCACTTGGGTTGACATGATGATATTGACTTAAGATCTTGAAGTGTGTTCCTTTTTAAGGTGTCATGCTCGATTCTCCTCAATGTCAATTTAGGTGAGTTATTTAGCTTCTTCAAAAAAAAATCATCAAAATTGTGCTTAAATATACATGTTTTCTGAGTGTCAAATATACATGTTATTCATTATCCATTGTTATGAATTCAGTAAAAACTCCAAATTGTTGATTCAAAATCGAGTCATGATATTCCAAATCGTGCCACGATTTTACTGAAACACAAATATCAAATTTTGAGTCAAAACTTACCAATTTTCCACCTTGACTCTAAATTTGTGGTAATGCAAATTTAAACATCAACCACTTTGCTCTTTAACCTTGCATGGACTACTCCTCAAGACAAAATCATCAAGTCCAAATCTTTGCTTGAACCTTGATCTACACACCTCCACTTGCATCTAACCACTCGGTAGTCCCACAAGCTTCCAAGTCTGATTCTTCTCCTTGCATACAACTACACTTTATAGTCTCACAAGCTTTCACCTTTACCTCTTCAAATCTCGGAACGGCTTCTGCCCTCTTAAAGATCCTTGAACTCAACTACACTAGAACATTTCGGTAGTTCCACAAGTCTACACCATGATCTCTTTAGCTCCACGGAGTGATCGAATTCGTTGTCCTCAAGATTCACTTGCCTCCAATTACCCTTGGTATTTTCAGTTAATCCCACAAGTCGTGTTATACATTCGTCAACCCCCAAAATGTCTTCTGTCGTGTTGAAGAATTCCCCTACTCACAACTAGAGCATATCACCCAAGGTTTCCATAGTCATACCATTTCGGTATCTTCAACTTGTCTCTTCTTAATCTCACTAGTGGAAGACTAAACATCAACTTCCAAACGTGTAAACTCATTATGCCTTTCACTTTGTCATCACCGCTTCTACGGCTGAACTTGAGTATTGTTACCTCCACCTCTCCAGATAGAACTTGACCTTTGGAAGCACATGTCACCGCCACAACATCACCATCATGACCTCCTCTCTTACCCCTTTACCTTCTTTGATTGTGCTAGGTTGCCCGACATCACCACTTTACTATTTAATGCTTCCATACACTTTCGTTGAACCATGTTTGATTTCATCTCCAAGATGTAACCTTTGGTAACCATGATGCTCACTTGACAAGCTTCTCTCTTGCCCCATGGTGGGTGCCGATTGTTGTGAATTCGGTAACTCCAAATCGTTGATTCAAAATCGTGCCACAATTTCCTAAATGGTACCACGATTTTGCTAAAACACAAACATTAAATTTTAAGTCAAAACTCAACAACCATAATTTGAATTCAAATATACACTTGAAAATTGTGGTTTTGTTGAATGGGTTCTTAATGAATTGCAACATTTGTTTTCCTTGTTATATTATATTCACTAATCATCTACTCAACGTGATTAATCATATATTTAAAATGTGTTGCCCATATAAATTGTTGTCACATTTTGATATCAAATTTGTGTGTCAAAATATATTTATCAAGTTGATTAAAGTATCCATAGCTAAAGTGATCACTGCATGCTTTCTATCACTTTCTAGCGAATGAAAAACTAGAATGTGCAGGCATACTAGATCCTTTAGTAGGATTGTTCATAATTCCGTTCAAGAAGTAAAATCGAATTGAGCTATGAATGGTTTGTCTAGAATCAAGCCAATGCACCTATTTTGTTTTGTGTTTTCGAACCAAAACTACATTTCACAGAAAACTGTACCTTTGTCCAACCAAAACACATTTTCATGTTTTTTTAGATAAGCTGGAATACATTTTCATTTATTCACCACGAGCTGTGCACATGATATGTTTGGTTGACTCTTGGTTCTCGGAAGAGCCTTCAACAAAAGGGTGTTTCAAAAATACATTTATAATATGTATAAATATATTTTTCTCTCTCAAAAAGAAAAAATATCACCTCCATGAGTTTAACTCAGTTGGTAGGGATATTGCATTTTATATGCAGGGGTCGCGGTTCGAACCCCGGACACTCCACTTCTCCACAACTTAATTGTGTGAGCTCTGGCCACTAAACTACTTGACCAAAATAAAAAATATCGGCAAATAATTTATTCTTTTTCAATACCGATGATACATGAATTTTGGTTGTTTCATTTTTTTCCCTCTTAAAGTAACACACTTATGTATACTATTTTATCCTTTTTTACAAGAGTGGAGAGATTAATTTCTACAATTGCCCACAAAAAATATCCGATTCACACCTAAAGAAGATACATTTATTAATCTATCCGAAGAAGAAAAAAACATATATTACTCTGTTTTTCTTAATGGCAAAGACTAACTTATGTCTTTAAGAAACATGTTAAAGAACTTAATATAGATTTTTCTTAAAAGTCATGCATTCAACATGTTAAAAGCAAAAATATTGTTTTATTCAATGTGAAATTTTCACTTTTAGTTCTCTTAGTATGTGTCTTGAGAGTGATTTCGTTAAAAAAAAACTTGGGAGTAATGCATATAATTTTAATTATTAGTGGGTGCAATCGAAAAAAAAAATTAAAATTATATTAAAAATTGAAAGTGTCATTCTTTTTGGAACAATTGTTTTAACACATGTGACGGTTATAATGGGATAGTCAAAAAGAGGATAAACTTGTTTGGTAGTTTGATTAAAGTGGTAGTAATACGACATAATTTTGTATCAATTTTGGGGAGGTCGACTGCCACTACAAGTGCTTAATTGAAGGAACTACCTCATGTCTTGAAGTGGAGCTTTGGAATGTTATGGTACGTGGTTGCCTTCCTTTCTTTCCCTTTACTCATCTCCCTCAAAACATTTATATCAGGACCGTTCTAATAAAATTGGAGGCTCGGTTCTAATATTAAAAAAGGCCCTTAATAAAAATAATTAATGATAATTTAAATAATTGCAAATTAACAATAAGCATTATTTTTCCTTCAAAAAATAAGCATTAGTTTGATTTTAATTTGTTTTTGTTGAATTTTTGTTGTTGATAGATGTGTGGGTTTGGCCTAACTTGTTCATTTACTCTTTACTTTTGTCAAATAATAAGTGTTTGATTTAGACCTACATAACAAAAGAAAATATTATCCTACATCCCAACAATTATACTCATACCCCTATAAATAATTGAGGCCCCCATAAATTGGAGGTTCGGCTCCATAGAGCTCTTTGCGCATGGCAAGGATCGGCCTTGATATATATTAGACACCTTACTTATTCGTTTTAAAAAGAATTCTATACAATAAACAATTTGACCAAAAAAAATAGTGAAGAAAAAGGATAGGTGGAGAAAGAGAATATAATGAGAGAATTTTTAAAGCATTAAAACATCTTAATATGGGAAACTCAACAAATGAATGTTAAGGTCTTTTGAGTTGTTTAGACAACTTTGAAAAATTCAACAAATCACTTCTCTTTTTCATAATACACCCAAAATAAGCAAAAATATTTGTCTATTCATGCCTCTCAAAAAATCTTAAACATGGTATGGTATGAAATTCGTTTCCTTCCTCTCATATTTCCTTCCCATCCTAAATCTCGTATAGAGCGGAATGTCTTAATTGCAAGTGAAGATGACACGTGAGAGGGTTTTGAGGAAAGTGAACAGGAACCCTTTCAAAATATGTTAGAAGGTGTCGCCATAAATAGGATTGTCTCTAGTGTAAAGAAAACCTACGAAAAACCAAAATAATAAGAATCCTGAATCAACAAAAATAAAAAAACCTAAATTACATTTAAATCTTCTAGTTGTTCAAATTTTATTAAAATTAAATCTTCTAAAACAACATCAATCCAAAGACTTAAACAAGAGAGCATATGAAGTCTTTTTTTTATTAAGAAAAAATCATTTATATTAAGAAAAAATAATCATTGTTATTAAATAAAAAAAATGGAGATATAAAGTCATTACTTCATTTGCCTATGCATCATGCATATACTTATTGAAAGATTTTAGTGCTATAAAAATCAGCGAGGTAGGGTTATCTTCTCTTTCTCTTCTTTTTGCTCGATAATTTTTCTTCAAAACCCTACCCTGCCCTTTTAAGTTCCAAATTAATAAAGGCATTGGGAAAAAGTTTTCAACATCACATATGAGCAGAGTATGTATATGAACAAAATAAGAGCGCATAACAAATACTAGTGGAGAAGTAGGATGTGTTCAATGAATTTGTTTGGCACGTTCACATGCTAGTTGCTATAATAGTCAAAAAAAGGCTTTAACATCTAGACAAGTACTTATGTATTAACTACCATATTATACATGCAAGTATTATAAATTTTATTAGGCTATAACCCTTAAAACTAGAGGTTAAAAGAATTTGTAAAACTAGGCTGTAACCCTTTCAGTGGTAACTTTAATCAAACCACATAGAGGAGAAAGTCAATTAACTTGAATAATATTGAGAGCTTTACTTGGATGAATTGAAAATTGCTTACTTAACTAGGTTCCTCTTTTTATGTTTTTTAAGGGCTTTTTAATGTTATTATGATACATTTTATATATACTAGTATAATACATCAAAGGAATAAAAAAAAATTGGGGCCATTTTTTCCTTTCTAATTTTACCTTTATGCTAACTATTTATTTACAATTTAAAACAATAGATAGATTATTTTTAGAGGATAAAATAATAGATGGATTTAAAATTAAAATACGAGATGTCTCAAATAATTGTCTAAAATTTCCATAAAGCATCATGGCAAGTAGCTATAATTCACGGAACAATTAATTATATTTGGACACAAAAATTCGACACCATATGAAATGTATCCAATCAAAAAAAAATTATCGTAAAAAAAAAGGTGTTGTGTCAAATGTTGATGTCTAAAAAAAATATCAGTAATTCACCTATGGTAAAAAAAAAATCATGCATATAAAATCACACGGGAAGATATTCTTCTAAAAGAGTGATATATTGGCCAACATAGCCCACTAATGAATAATGATTGACGTTTGGGACCAAAATTGGGGACTAATATTACTTTCAATTGCCGTCAAGGAGAGGTGATGCTAGATGCTCTTAACCCTAAAGCCTTCCCTTCATATAACCTTGTGACTCTTTTCAAAATCTGACTCTTTTCCCAGTCATTTCATGCATGTGAATCGTTTTTGTTGTTGTACTCTATATGCTTTCCTTTTTGGTCCACATCAAGTAGTGGTTTGGAGGACTAAGCACTTATCCTATTTCATATACTATCAATGTCCTCCTAGATATTGAAGAATATTAACCAAAGGTAAATGCAAAATGTCAATATTTTAATGATGATTAGAGGTCCTAGGACAAACCACGTAGTGCCAAGAATGTAGTGTATATAGATATTAAGCTGTTATACTAGTTAAGATTATTCCTTAATATACTAGGAGTAGTACTATACTAGCAAAGGTTATTCAAGAGAGAGAAGAGTGAAACTTTTATTTTCGAAAGAATATAGTGGCAAAACTCACATAGAACTAAAAAATATTGAATGTTCCTATCATTTTTATCATTAAAGTTGTATTTACGTGAGTTGTGAAAAGATATTTCTAATAATTTTTTCGTAGAGGAGATATTGCTAACTCTCTATCTCTCAACTCTCAAACTAGTATGTTTCTCTCTCAGATCACTTGATAATTCTATTTAAATTCATCACTAATTTCCTTCTATCTGTAAGGAGTTTGTTTGCCTCAAGGAAAGTGCCAAAAGGCCCAAAACTAGTGTGCCAAAAGGAGTTTTTTTTCTTAAAAAAAACATTGGTGTTATCACACATTTTACCTGTCAATATAATTCTTTTACCGTTAATCTACGAGCGATTCTTTATTCACTTCTTTCTAGAAGAGGTTAATTTGCAAAAATAAAATTTTGGCCTGGATGTCACTTCTAAATTTTGGCCTGATATTAATTACTCATTTTACCTTCAAATATAAGACTCTTTTGTCATTGTCTGCCCTTTTTCATATATGTGCAACTGGGAGATATAATATTAATTTACTGATTAAGGTAGAGAAGTTAAGGAGTTGAGTGATAATAAGAAGGTGATGCTTCTATACTTACCATGGTAACATATTAACATTGTCATTCGAAGCAATAAATGTGTGACAACAATGGATAGTTAACTTGAATTAGATTAAATCTATCAAATTTAAGACAATTGAACTTTTTATTGGTCAAAAACAATGGAGAGAGAAAAAGGAAGAGAGAGAATAAGAATGTCATATGAGTATAAGAGAGAAAGTTGTCACATAATGGTTGTACAAACATCATTTCTCTTTTTATAGATTATGGTGATTTTCCTCGTCTCTATTTCCACCAACAATTTAATTTTACAATAACTTTTTACCAATTGATGCTATTCAAAAACTTAATATTATATATAATTATTTGATGCTATTCAAAAACTTATTATTAATCTTTCAAAAAAAAAACTTATTATTAAAGGTCAACTACTAGCCTTGGGTAGTAAAGCTAAACTCAACCCAATTCCTTGATACACCCCCGGGAAGGAAAAAAAACTAGCCCTACTTCTTCATGTTAGGAGAACAAATTTGAAAGCAATGTTGCCATCATGTAAGGCTATTCACAACGCATTAGAGTTGCATGTTTCCATTGTTGTGATTTCATTTGAGATATTAGAGTTTTTGGTGGACAATGTGTTAGATTTAATTGGATATGTTAATTAGAATTATTTTACTATTCTTTAAGGTGGTTATAAGTTAGTTATTATTAAATCGAAGTTAGTTATTTTAGTTATATCTTAGATCGTTGTATTAGATGAATCTTAAGCTCATTGTATTAACTTCTTCGTACTATTATTTCCAAAAATCAATTGAGGTTGTGTTAACTGCAGATTCTCTATGATATCAAATTTTGGAACCAATATTTAAAAACTTACGCCGAAAATTTCATCAATATGTGTCTTCAATAGATAGCGATTTTAACCACTAGATCAATCAACAAGATAAGAAAGGGTTGAATTACTACTATGAATATGAATCTCCCACTTGAGGTGGACAACTAGGGTTCATTTTGCCTATCTTCTTCATACTAATGATGACTTATAATTAAATTTTCTACTATAGGTAACTGCCACTATTCCAATTTTAGCACAGCATATATTGTTGCTCGATCAACATAATATCTTATCATGATTCGTGACTGATACATTATGATAATCAACTCTAACCAGATCTCATCATAATGGAGGAGTTGAAAAACATGATTTCTTCCACTCTGCACAATGAGGAATCACCCTGTCCTCAGTTTGGTTAATCAATCACCAAAATATTTGAAAGTAAGTATTCATGTGTACCTAGCCAACCAATCCACTTGGTATTTTTGATAGTGGTATGTAATAAACTAGTGGCTACTGGCTATTACCATGTCAGTACAATATTCGACCTGAGCATGCGTGTTTAACTTTGTTGATCGATCAACCAACATGAGTGTACGGTTAAAGTTTCATTTTCCCACACGGAATGACCTTTAAAAGCATATTATTTCAGCATGTGTTAATGAGTTTTTATAGCGTGTCTAACTCATCCTTACAAAATCGACACGAGGAGTGTCTCTTGCAGAGGCGGATATAGAAATACATTTCAAGTGTGGCTAAATAAGTAACAACCGAAATAATGATCGATTTTTAATATTTTATACTTATACACTGAATTTTCTATGTCGCTAAATATATTAGAGATCGGTTTTTACTTTATCGACTGAATTTTTAGTTGTTGTTTCTACCGCTTAACATATTAGAGATCGATTTTTAGCGATCGATTTTCATACCTTAGCGACTGAAAATTCGGTCGCTAAAAAAACACATATGGCCATGAGCTAGATCCGCCCATGGTCTCTCGTTACGTTTTTTCAATACAACCCTTCACATCCAACACTTTTAGGTTTGGTATGTTACTCTATTGATAGGCTCTAAGAGCATCTTTATTGGAGTGAACTAAAGTGGGTGAACTAAATTACTTTTTGTGGGGCCAAGTTGCCAAGTACTCCATCCGGTCTCAAATATAAGAAAAAATTCCTTTTTTAGGTTCATTGAGTAGTTAATGTATTTGGTCTACATTGTAAAGCAGATACATTAATTATTCAATGAACCTAAAAAAGGAATCTTTTCTTATATTTGAGACCGGAGGGAGTAGGACTTAAGGAATTTATAGTTGATTTAAGTAGTTTTTACTTTAATGGTGATTGCTTATAAAGAACTCAAACTTGACCCCACGTATTTATATTTTTTTTATTTGTAATTAGTTTTGATTCCGAATTAATATTAATTTAAATATTTTAATTAAAATTTTAAAAATATTAATTATTGAAGTTGTAGAAAAATTATTTCAATAATTTTTACCAAAACAAGTTGTAAATAATGATAAATATATAATATTAAAATTAAAAATGATACGAAGTACACAACAATAATACATAAAAACTACGTTTTTATTGAAATTCAAAATAATACATAACAAAAAATATGACCAAAAAAAAGGGATCCATTTGACAAAAAAAAGTTCAAATATGATTGGAGATTAAAAGATAACAAGAGAACAAAATATAGAAGGTGAAATTGTGTGTAAAAAAATATGAGGCAGTAACTATACTAATTTATAGGAAGATAGATATCATGGAAATTATTACCGTTGGTTTAGAATTATTACCGTTGTTTTTTAAAAAAAAATAGGCAGTGCCAAATTATTACCGTTGCTTCAATATTTAAATAATAAAAAGGATAATAGTTGGTCCAAGTAGAATTAGTTGCCGTAACTTCTAGTTGTCGTGAGCTAAGTTTTACTTCACTCACTTGTCATGTCATTAGTACTGCAATGCTAGTTCTTTATTGTTGTCGTTATCTATAAGCAATTTAAGTGTTACCAACCAGCGCTAATGTTGCTCTAATACCATATATATTAAAATTTTATATTGAATTTAACTCATTATTACAAAACCGACTTATTAGATTAGGGGTTAGGGGTGCATCTCTTTATAAACTCTAATTAGATTTTTTTTTTTCTTTTGTACAAAATCTCTAGCTAGATCTTATCCTGCAAATATGTGAAACTTGGTTTTTCTTATATTTAACTTGGGCATTTTTCATACGAAATGCTTCAGACCTTGCATTTTTTTTCCTTAAGCTTTTGTCTTCCTCATTACTTTTTAACTTCTAGAATCATTGTCCAACCAGAAATATATTTTTTTAGTGGCCTCAAACTAAAGCTTTTCATGTTATAATTTGTTTTCTACGTCCTTCTCCACGAATCAGAAAGGGACTCACTCACATCATGACCACGATCTTGAAGTGGACTGCAAAATGACTAATTGTGCATGAGAAAATGGTACGTACGAGGAAAAATCAAAAGACATAAAGACACCACTCACTTGAGAAGATATAGCACTAATTAATATCAATATGTTAGATATACTTAGAGATTTGATATAATTGGTTAGAAGTTAGTAACGTTTAGTGGAAGTTTTTTAAGTTAATTAACTTGGGATCATTAGATAAAGGTGTATCCTACCCTAGTTGTATCATATTCTTCATTCTATTATTTCTAAATAATCTATCTTTCTCCCAATTTATTCTCTCTTAGTTGGACTGAATCGTGCTACTCAACATAATACACAAGAACTTTTAAGCCGGTTTCAAAGGATCTATTTAAGCTACCTTTAGATGTGATTTAAATCGTCCTGCAAAGAATGTGTGACTCTGAACCATCTCAGTTGGTTTTACACCCGCTCTTAAAAATGTAATGTTTAAGTTGGTTGTTTCATAACCTATACTTAAAAGATTTTTTCAGACTAGCAAAAATTAAATTAAAAACATTCACAAAATTACGTCATCCGTCGTTTAAGTTTAACTCTAATTTCAGATTGATCTCCGTTGATAAAAATGTTGGTAAAAACAATTTTTTTTCCTCTCGGTTGATAATCATCCATCGAGAGAAATCTCTAGTTGATTATTTATCTCTAGGGCTGGAAATGAGCCGAGTCGAGTCAAACTCGTTTGAGCTTGGCTTGACTCGATAAGAATTGGTTCAGCTCAAAACTCAGCTCGAGTTCGACATGAACTCTTTTTTCAGCTCGAGTTTAGCTCTTTTAAAGTTCACGAACAGTTCGGTTCGGCTCATTAGGTTCAGTTCGTTTTCTCAACTCACATGAACTCCAATTTTGTTGTAAAAAAAAAAAATCAAAATTTATCGATCTTTGACCTTTTATATTAATTTTTAAAAACAATTAATAATTTTGAATTAAAATAAAAGTTACCGCAGGCATACAAAAGATAGACACAAATTATACAAAGTTCAAAGCAACATAAATATGCAGAAAAAGATCTGATACACGTAATAGGGGCAAAAAGAAACCCGAAAAAAATTCAATAATTAGAATTGAGATCATTCTCAACATATTCCTCTAATTTCATACTTCAATAGAACGCCCCTTCAAGACAAAATTGTATCAATTATGACAGTCATTGTTGCAACAACCTTCAACTTAATCTTTACTCATATCCACAACAACAAACTTCACACATGATGAGGACTCCAAAACAGATAGACACAAATTATACAAAGTTCAAAGCAACATAAATATGCAGAAAAATATCTGATACACGTAATAGGGGCAAAAAGAAACCCGAAAAAATTCAATAATTAGAATTGAGATCATTCTCAACATATTCCTCTAATCTCATACTTCAATAGAACGCCACTCCAAGACAAAATTGTATCAATTATGACAATCACTGTTGCAACAACCTTCAACTTAATCTTTACTCATATCCACAACAACAAACTTCACACATGATGAGGACTCCAAAACAGCAACAATTCTAAACAACAAATGAGAAAGAAAGTGGATCAACATCTTAAAAATGTCTACATATCAGTAAACAACTCAATAGAGGAACACCTATAGTATGCTAACAGTAGCACAATAAAAGGTATTGGACTTTTGCTAGAAATCCTAATACAAGCTCCTAAATGCCATATAATGCTTGTGTTAGACAAAAAAGCTCATGTTTCATTCAGTATATAAGGAAAGAACCTATAACAAGTCCATGAATTTAGGAACGTACCTATAAAGGATGAGGTAAATTTGAAGGAAAATACTATATTTCTAAAGAGACTTCATTAATTGTCAAATAGCTCACTTAACATATTATGGTTGTATTTCCAAAACTGCTATAATTTCAAAGATATGTCAGATACGTTCTATATTTACAAAGTGCTTTATTTCCAAACAACACATCCAACTAATAGAAGTTTTATATACAAGTCAAGAACAATGAGCATCAAATCAAACAATCATAGTGATATTAGTTTCACAATATTTTCTTGTCAATTTAATGGAAAAATAAAGAACATGTCTATTTAACATCAAGAGAATAATGTGATTTCTGTCAGAACCTACTCCACCTATTAATGAAAATATCAATAAATCATCAACACTGTTTTTGAAAGATTAAACTATATATTACTTTAGGCTTGTTCTTGATTCCGTGCAATACTCGAAGCCAATCACCGCCACAAATTAAAGTTTCAAGAGTAGATGAATGTAGAGAAGCTCAGAATGAGTCAATAATTATCCCCTGACGCTTAAAGTTGATTATGAAGCCACAATAGATATTGGAATGGTAAGAACATCTGCTGCCATATGAGACAGTACTCTATATTTTCCGCTATTCAACTTCCACCATTCCAAGGCATAAAAGGACATATGACCATTATCATTAGGCTTGTAAGGTGGCTCATACAAATACTCTTCAACTTCATATTTTACAGCAAGAATTGCTTGTTGTTCTTTGACATAATTCATTAATTGTGACCACCTTGAGTCTCTTGTTGGCTCGAATATCAACCCATTTTGATCAGCAGTAGTTTTACTAGAGTCTTCTTCTCCATGCTCTTGAAGCATATCAACATGCTCTAGGTACATATCATTAAGAGCCTTGTGCACCTTTTCTATATTTTTTCTAGCTTCATCTCCAGGGTCAATTAAAGGAACGCACATGTTTACGCCCATTATTTTGATCCTAGGGTCCAAAACAGAAGCAAGTGACATAACAAGATTACACTGACTCCAATACTTGTCAAATTTTTCCTTCATCGTGTTTGCCATGTCTTTCATGAAGTTAGATTCATCTTGAACAACTTTATCTACCACTTTCTTGATTCAAAACACCTCAGCAAGATATAAATTAGCAGTTGGATATTCATTACCATAAATTATATTTGTAACAAAATTAAATACCTCTAGCAGCTTGCAAACTTTTTCAACTTTTTCCCAATCATCTTCATCTGGAAGAGTTGTATAACTTGGTTCTCGGTCTTGAAAACGTGGGAAGGCTTATTTGAACTGCATTGCAACTGACAACATTTGATATGTGGAGTTCCAGCGAGTAGGGCAGTTAAGAATTCATTTTTTACCACCAAGTTTTAGTTGTTGAACTATTTTCGAGAATGTTCACAATCTTGCTTCAGACTAATTGATAAGCCTCACACTGTCATGCACTTTTTCAACTATTTCTGCTATTTTTCCAATACCATCTTGGACAAGAAAGTTTAGTATATGGGCACAACAACGGACATGAAACAAATTTTCATCCAACCCTAATTTTTGGCGTCTTGAAAGTAGAACTTTTAGTTGTTTCAAACATCTATCATTGTAGTATGCATTATCCACTGACACACTAAATATTTTATTTTCAATGCCCCATTCATTAAGACATTTGAAGATTTCATCAGTAATAGCAACACCGCGTCGAGGAGGAGGAACATGAACAAAATTGAGAACGCACTTTTGCAAAACCCAATCAGCGTCAATGAAATGGCCAGTTAGCACCAAGTATTCTATCTTTTGATTTTGCGACTTCCATAAATTTGTGGTCAAGCAAATCTTATTTATTGTCCTCAAAGTTGACTTTAACTTCTTCCTTTCAGATTCATAGACAGCAACACAATCATTCTTCAATGTTTTCCGACTAATTTTCTCATATGGAAAATTAGAACATTTCATCATAAGATGCTTCACAGTTATTCTTAGCTGCTTCTCCATGGTTTTATACATATACACCATCATTGTTCATAAGATATGGAACCTAAAGTGAGAAAAACTAGTATAGGTAAATGAAATCCATTTTGCATATATTACACATATGTTTATCTGATAGCCATTGTTTATGTTTCTAAATATATTGATATGACCTATTATTAATAAATTGATTATAGCTCTCTAACCAGGATTAGATACTAACATCATCCTTTAACCGTATAACATTAACGATTTTATCATGATATTTCTCATAATCGATGAGCTCCATGAATTCAATTATTATATTGTAACATAAGTAAAAAAAAACACTAATTAAGAATAGCACACCAAAATAAATCAATAGTGCAAATTAAAAATGTAAACGAGAACAAATATATTTGGAAGTTTCAAACTGATCCAACATGAGTGGCACAAACAAAACTCGTGATGTCCATCTTAATACATGAACACATTGAACCGAAAATGTGCATATATGCATGAATCTGTAAAAACATTTAAGACATAAACATAAAAAATGTTTGGACTTGTAGCATAATTAGTAAGACATTTAACACTAACAAGTTACATAAACATGTAGATATACACATTTAACCCATGAGCAATAAATACATGCTTGAACAATGAGAGACATATATGACCATTTCATATATTTTATAAATGCGTTCAACAAAAAAAAGGAGGAAGAGAAAAAAAATAGAGTGAAAACATACATAGACACTACTGCTATTGAGTGTCATATACTGGGCGAAGTCGAGATACTTGAGAGAAAGGATCAATATACATAAAAGTATCAATAGTTTTTAAAACATATGTAACACCCACTACCACAGAACAGAGTTGTCACATCAGTTGGAATTGAGTTTTCACATCAGTTAGCAACTGATGTAAGGTGACCAGATGTGGTAAGTCCACATCCTTTCATATCGACTGATGTGAAATCTTGCTTTCTACATCAAGTTTCTATACCACTGTTGTAATATACATACTTTGAAATTTGACAATGAATTTTTCACATCAGCTCTCAAAACCACTGTTGTGAAATAATTTTTTTTATATCGCTTATCAAATAAGCTTGACACCTACTCTTTTCTTTTATATTAATAAAATGAAAACAAATTATGGATAATTTTAATGCCAAAAATGAAGTTATATTATCTAATTGGATATTACATAATCAATCCTCACCTTTCCACGTCAATATTCCAATATATATATACAAAAGGCATATGAATACAATGTAGCTAGGAATATTCCAATACAACATCTTTGGGCAAAAATATCAACAAAACAAAAAATCAACAGTAGAATCAACATTGTAAATAAGCTGCCAGCATAGCCACAACATCTCAGTCATAAGCAACGACAATATCATCTCATCTCAACCACATCATAATCAATTTTCAGCTACAAAAAATAAAATCAATCGAAAAAGTTATTTCAACAGCATAATCGCACTTCACACACCCAAACCACCACGCATTAAGACAGCTGCACGTTTGTTCAAAATTCTAATATCTCTCCAAATGTCAAATTCTGAGATTCGCTTTGAAACATATCATATAAATCCTAAGCTTTAAACAAGTCAAGAAAACAAGTTGCCCATTAGTTTCGCAAATCATATAACTCATCTTCTATTAATGTTGTTGGATCATTGAATACCTACAATGTGTAGGTTAATATAAGTAATTAGTATTAATAAGGATATGTTTATATTTGGCAAAACATATAGCATAAACATGTTATCATAAAATTAAAATACCTCCATCCAAGACTTAGTAATATTAGCAGAGATAATATCTAGCATATTCTTCATCACATAGTATCCACAATCATTGACATTAGATTGTTTTCTTGGCTACAAATGAATGGCAATTTTTAAGAGTGAATATATATAAATAAATAAATAAAAGCAAATTTCATTTATTAACGTAAAAAATAACAGAATCTACACCACACTTACTTTGGGACGATACCATTGAGGCTTCTTTCTATTGCCTGAGCAAATCGATGAACCTCAAAAGCTCTATGTCAACAAAATTAAAAAACAAAACAAAACAAAACATCAAAGTAAGTTATACATTTTAGTGTTGTAGGAAGTAATTAATATATCAAATACAACATAAAATATACACTTACTTTGAAACAATCTTAATCATTGCTTCATTAAGATCTTGGTGCAATGAACATAGGACAACTAAAATATTTTCCTTAGGACAAATAATTATTAACTGATAGTGTCCTCTGCACACGTGGAAGAACAATTATTAAGGTTTAAGCTATCAAAGATAAATAATAAAAACATTGTTTTAAATATATGCTTACGAATATAGATATGGTGCTAAGTAACACACTTTGTTCAAATCAAGCAACCTAGTTTGTATGTGTCTTTGAACTTTATTTTTAGTCTGGGATCAGTTGGATTGAAACTCAAGCATATTGGGTCCAAAATTCCAAACACATCCTATCTATTTCTTTGATACAGAGACGATGCATAGACCTAGACAAATTTAAAATTAACAGTTAAATATTGAATTGATAAGATATACCACTAATCCATATCGATAACAGTAAAAAAGAAAATGTACTTACATGCACCAAAGTTGTAGAATAGAAAAGTCAAGCCAAGCATTACCCACCAACAACTGCCTAATACACTTTGCTGGAATAAAAAACCTTTCGACGTTTGGCTCATGTTCTAATGGTATGCGTATATCTTCTTCACTTCTCAAAAGCATGCATTGCAATTTTTGAACATTGTCGATGGTCAAGTCCTCCTTGTAATTTTCGTGTGCAACGATACAAGAACCTTTTGTGCTTCCATGCATAACAACTTTTTCAGGACTACTATGCTCAATTTCTTCATTTGCTTGCAAGGCTTGGGAGAAACCTATAGTCTTAAGTTTCTCCAGAAATGCTTGTTGTATCAACTCACGTTCGACGACCATCTTTTTTTCAAACTCTGCATCAAATTTTTCTTTAAGTTGTCTTTCCAGATTTGTTTGAAGTTGTGAGAGTTGTTGGCTAACATCTATGTTTGGGTAAGGCGTGAAGACCTTCCAAAGTAATTGCTCAGAGTATAACCTGGTCCAACACCACGGACACGACCACCATGCTCAGATGTTCTAATTGCCCTTCCAAAGTAATTGCTCAGAGTATAACCTGCATCAAATTTCAATACCAAGTAAGAATAATAAACAGGATATCTGATATGACCTATTAAAGTTGAATTACTAAGCAACATTAAATCTCATACAGAAGAAGTGCGACAAAAATAGACATTGAATATATTATCTTATGAAGGATATATGTTGCAGAAAAACTTATTAACTATGTCAGTTATTAATTAACTTCAACTAACTTTCTATTGCTTTCTTATTTGACACCAAACCTATCCATCAACGATATAGATACTTCAATTTTCAATTTTCAATTTTTAAATTGTACCATAGATAAATGAAACAAGATATTAGATCATGTCTTGTTGTTTTGGCATCACAAGTACTACTCAATGCAACAACTTTCCTATTTATATGCACGTGATAGTAAGGTATATGAGTTTAAAAAGGTCATACAGGTCATTGTGAGCAAATAGCAAGTTGATAAACTATTACCATTCACATTAATTATGTTCGATAGAAAGGTGTATTATGGATATTCTTCTCTAATTTTTTCTAAAGAACAAATATATTAATAACTCTAAACCAAGTACAAGAAGTACAATGAGTGTGTATCTTTTCCTTCAAGTATTTTCCGTGTTGATGTGAAAACTGAAAACCCTCTGATGTCAAATGCATATTTTCTACTAGTGAGCTTTTAAGACGATTCTTTCTAAGAACCGGTTTTAAAAATATTTTTAAGTTGGTTATTAAAACAGCCTACCTAAAGTGTATGTTTGAAATCAGTTTTATATATGATCAACTTAAAATGTTGAGCGCTTTCAACCTTATTGTAAAAATGTTACCGCGTGCTTTACAAGAATGGTTACGTTTTGTTCAAAATTCAATTGGTATTATAGTCTATCTATATGTCAGATTGCGTATAATATGCACAAAGCCTAATAGTATGAGTGTAACGGTGTTTTGTTTAATGAAAAAAGTTTATAATCTCATATTAAAAAGAGATAAGTAGTTTATAAAGAAATACATCCCCACAACTTAGAAGTCAATTTTGTGTTGGAGGAAGTCTTACATGGTCACAAGGAGTTCGGCACATCACTTAGGCATACACACACAAAAATGTGTATCACACTACTAAAAAACCAAAAATTAGCGAGTGAAAATTTAGAGAGAAAAAACATAAAATCACTCTCTAATCCCGTCACTTAATTTTATGACAAGGAGATTAGCAACGGATTTCTTTTTTTTTGTCACTGATTTTCCTCTCTAATTTTGCTTTTTCTAATAGTGTCGATTAATCATTCAAAAATATGTATTATTTAATTATTTTTTCTTTCTACATTTTCTCAAGTATTTTTCTATGTGCTGATAAGTTATACTCAAATCTAAAGCGAAGAATTAGGCTACGTAGTAAATCACTAACATCAATTAGTAGCCACTTATTTGGATATGCAAGATCTAATGATAATTACAACTCCCATCTATCTCGCAATCTCTTTAATTTATGTGCTCATGTGTTAATCCTTTCCCTAGAGAGTAGAATTCAATTTTTCACTCAAGTGTCTCAAAATGTTGGTATACAAGTACGACCAGCAATAAACGTGCACAATATGCTTAAAACGTGTCAAGTATATAACTTGTTCATAAGACAGTGATCATTGTAATTCAGTTTTTGCTGAATTCAACAAATCCTCCTATAGTGCTGCATTAGACAAATTCCGGTCTATAAGCTTCTGAAATTTGTGGCAATTGCGCAGTTACAAATGCAAATTAAACCTTTTGATGGAATGGAAGTAAAGTGACCCCGTGTCATTATTTCATTGACGACTGAGATGTATGATATAAACATGGTGTTTTTTTAAGGAATCTTAATAGAATACATATAGTATTAAGTGACATTTTCTTTATTTTTTTGGTAGAGCATTATAAAGAAAGAATAGTTTCAAAATCCTCTAAAAAAAATTCAGTGCATTTTTTAAGTTCACCTACATATCAGTGATGAGTTGTTTGGTCCATTAAAGAAAATGCTCGTGTATGTTTAGAGGATTTTGATTCATCATTTATTTTCAAAGCTTTCCACCAGCACTATATTTCCCTTGCTCTAGCGTATGGGTGGCTCGAGGGTTAGAGGAGAGCCACCTGCATCTTATGTTCAAGATACCTATATAGAGAGAGATATCAATTCCATAATTTCTCATAAATTTAAAACTATTCGATACTTTCAAAATAAATAACAAATAATAAACTTTTGACTTAAATGTAATTTTGATATATTTATTTAAGTCAAACCATAATTATAGTATCTCTTTTTTAATTGTACAATTTTGTAGAACGTTTTGAAAAATTTGATGAATTCATGATTTTGACTATCTAATTTGATGTTGTAGCAATAAACTATGGTACCTAACATGAAAACTAATTATTTGATCGCTAAGAGTCTTAAAAAATATGGTGTTAAATTAAATTTTGATCAAATATACAAAGTCAAAATAAGATCAACTGAAATGATAGGAGAGTTAAAAGTAAATAATTTATCATCACATCATCAAATTAGATTACAAAATCTTGCATTGGTCAAAATTTCTAAAATAGAGGACCCAAATTGTGTGTTAAGTCTTCAATATAATACTACAATATTCAATGTTTAGGTTAAGGTGAACTCCACCGAACTCCTAAGAGTTCTTTTTCTCAAAGTGCTGGAGTAACTTCATCCCTTAGTCCCTCCTACTTCTTTTCTTTTTTTAGAAGAATATACCTCCTACTTGGAAAGTATTATACAGCTTTATATCATCATAATCATATCATAGTAAACTAATTAATCGTAGATACGTGCTTCATTTTCCTGTACTGTTGCAACAAAAAACCAAGAAATGAAAATAAAATATTTATATTAGTTAACAGTAAAATAAAAACATTTTAGAAAAATCAAAGTTAATGATGAAAGTAAGGCACGGGAAAATTAAAAAAGTTTATTAATTCTCTCGTCACAAAGTTTAATGAGGAAATTAGAGAAAAATATCAAAAAAAAATCTCTCTAAATACTTTTAACTGATTTATTTATTTTTAGTAGTGATCAATGCACAAATTATAATATAAAAAAACCTTAATATTATGAAGAAAAAAAATATCAAGAGACTAAAAAATAGTTATATTTTGATTTTTTTTTAAAAGGGACTTTACATTTTGATTGTTAGCTTGAAAAAGTTTGGCCTTTGTTATGGATGTTTGATTCAGGTGGCAGTTGAAACTTGTTGTCGTCGAGGTCTGTTGCGGCGAGTGGTGGATTGATGGATCTACAACCGTGTTGGCGGTCGAATTTAATATCCAATTTCAAAGCTTAAGATCAGGTTTAATGAAGATATTGTTTGCTTGGCTATGGTGAACGTTCTCACATTCTATTTTTGTGCTCAGATGTACGTTATTTTGCTAATTGGTTATGCTATTATCCTTCATGGTATGTCCTTTAATATCTATTTTACTTGTATTATCCTTTAGGGTTGCTCTTTTTTGTTTACTGGGTCAGATTTTTGCCTCTCAATTTTATGTATTTCCACTTTTAATTTAATGTATTTTCTTTAGCTTAAAAAAATTGAAATTATGTTTCATTTTAGACATCATCAAAATTAAAATAATTTTCTCTGACCTAATAATCATTTTGACAACTCATCTCTCCTTTTACTACAAAAACAATTCATCTGTTAGAATTACAGATTAGCATATTTGATCGTTCACAAATTTAATTATAAAAACTTTTTGCAATCAATGATCCGGAAGGTATAATATATGTGGTTGAGGATTGAGATGTTGTTGTGTGTTTTTTCCTTTCAAAAACTAGGTTTCCTGAAGACGGAACACAAATGTGAATGTCTCTACCGTTAATACATATAAATATTAGAATGTTTGAACAGTACGAAATAATATTTATCATACCCGTTTAATGGTAAACCAGTTTAATAAATAGTCTATGGTAGATTAACATTTGAAAATCACTCAAAATACTAATGTTGCTTTTTTGGATGAAGAAACTAATGATCATCTTTGCTCTCATGAATGAGAAGAGAACCTAGTTGATGTTGGTTTGACAAAAGTAAAGAAAAACAAATACGAGTTGAGTCTTGAGGCATATATCATTGTTGTTTTTCTCTTCTTTTAATGGTATCGATCAAATCATTGTCTCATTGGTTAGAATGAGAATAAATGTGAACTTCGACTTTCAATAGGTATTGAGACTTGTTATTGGAGTTTTGAGTGATTTTAAAGTGTTAGTTCTCTTTAGACCAACTATCAAAGTATTTTACCTTATAATTGGTTTATTTTGGAAACCTAAATTTTAGCGAATCACATGGCCTAAAGAGATATAGGGATATAACTATGTTTTTTTAACATAAGTACTTTTATATAAAAACATGGAGTTGGTGGAAATGTATAGAACTAGGGGTGGGAGTAACAAAGCTTTACCAAAATGAAACGCCAAGGCCTACCAAAACTTAAATGGATCATTATCCATCTTAAATCAAAGCCCAAAACACCACAATACAGAAAATTTTGACCATTACTTTTCTCACCCATGTGTTTCTCGCGCACCCTATTCTTTTCAAAAATACTCTTTGCTCAGATTATATAATATGAAACATTGATTTTTTTCATTTTCTCTGAACAGACTACCTAGATATTGGAAATATCACAGTTCAGATTATCCAAAAATTCCCTAAAGGTGGGAAATATTTCGAATTATATAATCTGAAATCTCCATATATATAGATTTGCTCAAAATATGACAGAAGGTCACCACTTTTTACACCAAACACTATACACACCTCCAAAAACACCTCATATTTGGAAAAACAAAACGTGATTTGGAGTAGCATTCTGGTCATCAAGGGACATCATACAAACCATTTTTCGTCTAAATACAAAGGTAATGTGATTGTAAAACAATCCTAATTCCATTCCTATGTGTTTTCCTTTCAAACACGTGAACCAATTTGTACTGGTTGAGTTCGGATTGTACAATGTAGGCTCAGTTCAAAGATGTTGATTACTACGTGAAGGTGCATATTAAAGAGCAGTTTTGCCAGTTTGTTTTATTGTAGATAACCTCTATATGTCCTCTTCCACTTTCAAGAAAATTCAATACAAAGGTGCATCAAAGAATGATAAACATATTGTACGGTCAACAAAACGATCACCTTCACTTTCGGAGTATGTTGACTCTCACATTCGAGATACATAGGCTTCACAGACCAAGTCAATATGCTCAAATTGGAAAAGTTCTCGTAAAAGTAATATGTCTCTTAATCCTAACCCACCTCCGGTTAAAGTCAATGCCGCAAACAAAGACAAAATCTTGTCGTTCATGCATGAATTTATTGAAAAGGTGAGAAATGTAACTAGTGATGGTCACTGTGGATTTCATGCAGTTCCAAGCCTACGTGAATGTATTCAAATCATTTTTTTACTCAACTGCTCTTTGAGGTTTTGACATAAATAATGGTCTCACCCCAACACAAAAGGGAAGATCTTCTATGAATTTTGGGAAAGATTAAATTTTTGATGTTAAAAGGGTATTTGATGAGGATAGTTGAATTTGGAGATGTTGAAAATATTGAAGTTAGGAAAAGGTTATTGATGATAAAAAGGTTGGAGATGAAGGTCTTTGACTTGATTGTTGTAGCTTAGACCTTGAGACATATTAATTGAAATGTATATAATTAAAATTTGTATAATAATTTTTTAATATATATATATATATATATATATATATATATATATATATATATATATATATTTTTTTATTTTTATTTTTTTTTTTTTTTTTTTATATTTTTTATTT
>Ga0228711_1000934_pt1 | contig 40311 bp, 18 predicted proteins | sample MedpolnodulmetaG_2_FD_177996 | JGI IMG/M metagenome (GOLD analysis project Ga0228711, IMG submission 177996) | Root nodule microbial communities from Medicago polymorpha collected in Santa Monica, California, United States - brown nodules | ecosystem: Host-associated > Plants > Roots > Nodule...
TTTTTTTTTTTTTAAAGTTTCTTTTTTTAACAAGCTGTTGTCAATTTTTTTGTAAGAAAGTTTTGATCTTTGGATAAGCTGTTGTACTGATGTCAAGTTTTTTGATGAAAGGTTTGAACTTTGTATAGTCTGTTAAAAAATTTAATTTTTTTTACCTTTTATAAAAATGTGTGTTTTTAAATAATGGTGTAGGGTTTGTGAAATTAGACGTTGATCTGCATTGTGTTTGTTTTTGTGACACTTTTGATTTTAGATATACATTGTTAAAGATGAACTATGCATTTACATTTTAGGTTATTTTCATGCATGTGTCATGTCATGATAGGGTCATGTTGGTGATTTGTTATGTGGTTGATTTTGGGTTGTTATTATGTTATGACAACTATGTAAGTTATATACTTGAGACTATGAGTGGTTGTTTTTCAATCGGATAGTTATGATCTTTGTAGCATTGGTGTCAATATTAGTGCCGTGTTCAGTGTTTGTGTGTGTCTTCATAGGTTATGAATTGACTTTTTAGGCGTATAGTCTACCAAGATGTAAATTCTGCAGCTCAAGCTCATTGTATTCTATTCTGAAATAGAAGTTTATATTTTGTTTGCAGGCACTTCCCGAAACATTTTCAAACAATGTCAAAAAGAAGCTGCCTGAAAATGTGGTCCTAAAAGGTCCTGGTGGAGTGACATGGAATATAGGGTTGACAAGTAGAGACGGTACATTTTACTTCACGCAAGGGTGGGATCAATTCGTTAAAGACCACTCTTTGAAAGAGAATGACTTCCTGTTCTTTAAGTACAATGGTGAATCGTTGTTTGAGGTTTTAATATTTGATGGTGAGAGTTTCTGTGAGAAGGCGGCAGCTTATTTTGTTCGGAAATGTGGGCGTGCCGAGGCTGCCGCCCAAACTGAACAAGGGGGTGGATGTTCTAGCAAGGGAAGAGAGACAAACAATTCTGTAGATGAAGTCAATACTCCTTCTAATGGTGTTGATGAAGGTGTTTCACATGAAAAATCTTTGCATCTTAACAGTATCCGAGTGCCATTTGCTGTACCTTCTGAAACCACTAATGGAAAGACTTCTAATGCTGCTGTTGAATCTACCTCCCCTGAGCAATTAATGTCTGATGCAGCAGTCACTGAGACTGAGCCAACAGCTGTTCCCTCCCAAACAACTGGTAAACGAACGAGGAGGCCTGTTTATGCTGTTCCGTCTGTCCCGAGTAAGAAGAGAGGAAGACCACCCCGAACGTCTAATTCTCAGGAGAAAGCTCTTAATTGGGTGACTGGTATTATTTTTACTTATGAATGACAACGGAAAAAAACATTGAACACTTGTGGTGAAAGTGGTGCACTGATCACATTGTTTTAACCATTGCATAATAAATTATCTGTATTATCCAATGAATGCAATAGTAAAGACTATATGCGTATCCGTGGACCACTATAAACCACAAATGTCACCAAGAAACATATCTGTCTACTGTTTTATCGACATTTCTTTATCTTTTTTTCAGTTGAATGAGTGAAATTTCTTACTGAATATTTTGATTTTGAAAAACCGACAAATGTCACCAAGAAACATATCTTTCTACTGTTTATCGACATTTCTTTATCTTTTTTTCAGTTTAATGAGTGAAATTTCTTGCTGAATATTTTGATTTTGAAAAACCGGAACATTTTCAAAGGGGCCAAATTCCAATTTCATGTAACTATTTAGGTGATAGGCAAAAGTGGGCGCCGAATGTTTGAATGAATGAGTGGATATTCCATCATTACTTTTTGGAGTCCTCAATTTAATTCTAGACCACAAGAAGCATAGTAAACTTGCTGATACAAATAGTAATAACAATAATCATAATTGGCCACCAAATTTGAGCAAGGAGAGATTTTTGGGTAGAAACAGTGGATTTTTGCGAGATTTGTTATGTAAACCGCCTGACAGGACATTGATTTGATAATAATTTGACATCATTGTTTATTATGTGCTTGTTTTAGTCCAACATTGTGACACATAGCTGGTGTTTTTGTGGAATCAATTAAAGAAGCCAATTAAAAAGCAGTTTTCTCACTTATCGAAGGTGTGTCCAGGGTCCGACCCTGGCACCGTGACTTCATTCAATAAATTCATTTTCTCAAATTATTACCAGTGTCAACATGTCTGGTGTCTGTGTTGTGTTTGTGTTGGCTCTTCATAACTTTTCTTGATTATTTTTGTTAAAATCAATACATGGACTTGCTGTTGATGTGGTAACTAATTTTGATCATATTTTTAGATGCTGAACCTGCCCCAGCGTCTCCAAAGGGTTCTCCAAAGACGCAGGAACTATATACCTCAAATAGAAGGCCTGTCACAAAAGATGAGATTGAAAAAACTCTTCAGGTGGCTCAGGCAGCATGTACCGAGGAAAGCTTGCTTGTAACTATGCGACCTTCACATGTATACAAGAGATTCTTCGTGGTAAACTACTTCCCTTACTTCACTTTTTTAACTTGTTTTTAATCTTAATATATCATGCTAAATAAATGCCTCATTGTGTTTTTTTTTTAACTTCCTGCATTTTTAACTTACTAATTGTATTAACTTTTTTTTGTTACTAGTCATTCCCTAACAAGTGGATACTAAACCACCTTGCTCCTTCGTCTCAAGATGTGATATTACGCATGGGTAAGAATGAATGGCTTGGGAAATACTGCTATCATAATATTCGTAACAATGGAGGACTTACTGGTGGATGGAAGTATTTTGCGCTCGATAACAACCTTGAAGAGTTTGATGTATGTTTGTTCAAACCAGCTGGTCATTTGCATGACATATTGATCTTAGAAATGAGCATTTTTAGAGTTGTTGAGGAGATTACTCCTCTTACTGCGGTGCATTCTCCAGGAAAGAAGAGGGGCTTGAGTTCTACAGGAAAGAAGAGGGGAGTTAAGAGAACACTGACCAGTGCTGCCCAAACAGAACTTGAGGCCATTGAAGGTGCGTAATTGTGTCGTCTGAGGAAGTTTCGTTGTTGGAATTATGCAATAGTATATGTTAACAGTTATGTTAGGTCTGCAGACTAAGTTGCGTTATATTGATTATGTCTATGTTTAGGATGTTATGTTGGATTGTTTAACTTGTCCAATCTTCTACCTAGGTAATTCACTATGTGTAAACTTTCTATTGCAGTAGCTAGACCTTTTTAAGGTTCAAGTTTGAATTGATCTATCTACCTTAATGATTTTGCAAAACTGAGTTTCAACATAAAAGAAATTTTGACTAAGTTTTAGTCCATTGCCTTCTTGAAAGATGGATTAACGGGTGTTTTTTGGCTATTTTTTTGAAATCGAACAAAGTTGAATAGAACTTGTATGTAAACTAATATATAAAGCCAAATAATACGGTACTTTTCAAATTGCATGAAAGTGTAACATGCAATGATGCAAAATAAAAAGTGTACTTCATTTTAATGCAGTATTTTCAATTACGTTTGTTTGACAGCAAGTATTTTTACAGTTAAGTTGATGCCTAAATAAATTAATCAAAATATAAACCAAACAACAAATTCTGTAGTAATTTGATGTATTTGTTGTTTAGCAATGCTTGATAACTAAAATCATGTAAAACAAGGAATTAATGCAGACATGAATTTCTTTATTGGTACTCTGTGTTGGACTTTCGGTGTTAAGTATTAAAAAATTAACAGAAAGAGTACACTGAGGTTGTCATAAAATTAATATGCATTTAGTAGTGTGTTAGGAACATGTATAAAACATTAAAAACAGCCGTTTGGTTCTTCACATGGCTCTTTCATTCTTAAAGGGGTCTGTTATTTTATTTTGTTTCTGTTATGCCATTTGGTTGTTCAATTCTCCATAACTTATGACTTATTTAAATAGAGGCACGCCAATTCAGAACAAAGTAATCAAGAGACACTAATTCCTCATGAATAATTAATTCTAATAGAAGATAAGTTTGAATAAAATTATTGTTTCTCTTAAAAATTGAACTAAATATGCATTTTGCTGTTAAGGAGCTGAGACAGACGACCAGGGACTGCAAGCTGAAGATGATGAACTCTTATCTCAAATACGGGCCAAAAGGAACATAGTAAAATCATCCAAATATCTCAAAGATTATGTGGTACCAAAGAAGAAAACCAGCTTAGATCTAGAAGGCACCTCTGCTAGCTGAGTCATCACAAATGGGAATTACTAAGAAATGTATGTGTTAGAGACAGAATGTATTATCCAAATTCTTTAGAGGATATATTATTATTATTATTGTAACCTTTTGTCTAATGACTAAAGCATGGAAGAATATTTAGAATGTTTGTAGACTTTAGTTAGTATAATTCCTGCTATTTTACTGCATTGTATTCTTATAGTACAAAATACAAAATTCATAATAATTTAGTACTCTCGTTGAATATGTCTTCTCCTCCTTGTTATAATCCTGAGAAACACATACCAGTCTGACTCATGAACCTCACAGAATCCTTTCACACCTGGGTTCAACCTCCATGACCCTGAAATTGCTATGCTCATTAACACAACTATCAAATTTGACATACCATGCATAGAAACTCGATCCTTTTGGATAGATCTTCATGGGCCTTATTCAGCACAACTCAAATGCATATTCTTCACCAAGTACTATTGGTTTGAAAAAGAGACTGGACTTGATGTTTTTGCGTCGATTATCGTGCACTCAATTCCACTACCATCCATGTTCGTTTCCTTATTATCGCAATTGGCAAAACTTTGTAAGCATTGTACAGCACTCAATGGTTCTCGAAGCTAGATTAACGGTCAAGGTATCATCAAATACGAATGGCACAAGGAGACATACATAATACATCATTTTGAATTAACCAAGGTCATTATGAATTCCTGGCAATACCTTTTGAATTCAATCAAGACCATGAATCTCATGTGTTTCAACCATATTTGCTTCACTTTGTTATCTTATTTATTTTATGATATATTGGTTTCTGTACCACCTTTACCGCTTGGAAATAATGTTTAAGTGGCCTGATAGACAATCAATTCTGTCTTAAACAATCTAAATGATCCTTTGCACACCTCAATTGAATATTCAGGATATATTCTATTTGGTAAAGGTGTAGGTCCTGATCCAGCCAAAATTAGCTCTATTCTTACTTGATTACTGTTCTCCCCCAGCACAAAACACTCACGCCCTGCAGCCTTGTCCAAAATACCCATGCGCTACTTAAGTAATGTTGCGCTACTTAACTCACGCCGCGTGAGTTAAGTCACGCAGGTTTTATTTTTGCATAGTCACGCAGCTATAGCTTCTTCCCCTATTTTTCCCTGTATTTCATAAACCATCTTTCAATATTCATTTTTTTGTTGAATCAAATTCACATACACTTCATGCTGCATATTGTTGTTTCATCCTTAGAAACAAGTCTTCAATAATATTATTACAACTATTTTGATAATCACATGATTTTCTCTTCTTCCTCTGATCCTTGCTTGCAATCATCTTCAATCTCAAATTCTTGTTCAGGACTATCACTATCAAGTGCCCTTTTCTCTCTCTTGCTCTTCCTCATCAACATCATCTTCATCTCCCACCCCATTATTTTCCCTCCTCACAGCACCACCATTTTTTGCATTCCTCTCTGTTCTCACCTTCAATATCTCCAACAATTCATCCACAACTTTCTCTTTCTTCCTCCGATTCTTAATCAAAATGATAAAATGAAGAAGAAGAATGACAAGAAAAAGAAGAGGTGAAACAATTGATGATGAATGAGTTGGTTCAGATGGACAATATTGATGAATTGTATTGACTTGGATAAAATGAAGTGAAGTGGAGTGGAATGAATAGTATTTTGCTGTTAGCTAATAATAACAAATTTAATTAAAGGCAATAAAACATAAGTGAAGTGGGTTGTTGTTCATGCTTCATATTTCAAGTTTTCTCAAGTTTAATAGCCCTGCGTGAGTTAACTCATGCTGGATATAACACTTGCGTGAGTTAACTCACGCGGCGTGACTTAACTTGCACATGGGTAATTTGGGCAATGCTGTAGGGCGCGAGCGAAAAGTGCGGGGGGGAGAGCAGTAATCTTCTTACTTTGGTCCCTATGTCTCACAAAGTGCTAGGCATTTGCTAGGATTCCTAGGTCTCGGTATTTTTTAACACAAATTTGTGCGAAATCATTCCTCAATTGTAGCTCCTTGAACTGCACTGCTTAAGAAAGATGCATTTTTGTGGACTGAAGCTCCTCAAACCGCATTTGACCTTCTTAAACATATCTCTATTCTCTGCTAAGTGAATCACCATTTTTGATAATCCAAATCCTTGAGAGTTTAGTACCATACATGCAACTTTTGCATAATGAATAGAGCAGAAAAGAATTTTAGAGTACGTGAAAATAATTTCAACTTAACAGTAAATTTTCTAAAAAAATACTTCACATTTAGCTAGAATCGCATGAAAATGAATTGTCTCGAGTGGGAAGGGCAAATATCCGGACTTGGATCCTCTCATGTTTACATGGTCATTCCATTCACATGTGAGGCCATTCGATTTGCATAGTACTTTTTTTAATTAAGTGAGCAAATTCAATTATATATTAAAAAAAAAAACGTCTAGGGAAACATAGACATAACCCAGAAGAATTGATTTGAGAAATTTTAATCTCAATTTCAACTTAACTCCATAAACTCTGGAGCAAGTTTGATGGTACATCCATAACACAATTAATCATGGATTATTTCTCACCTCCTACTTGGTGGCGGGGCCTGAGTGGGTTGAGAAGAACAGGAAAATATTATTTTAGTGGTCACCAGAAAAGAGTACGCAACATGATTCTCTAACATAACACACAAACACAATAGTTCTTCTGTCTGTGTGAAACCAGTTTGCACTGCAGTGTCCACTGTGACACTTCCAACAAACACTGATCGTAGGCACATGATTTTCTGCTTAGAGAGTGGTCCTGTCCTTTGTCACACCCATTTAGCACTTCCACTTCTCCAGCAACAATATATATACACCATCTGGTCTCGTATATAAAAAAAAATGTCAAACAAAATGTATCCAGTTTAAATTTTTAACCAAGTATATTAAATTTGTTTGACTTTTTTTTTACTTATATTTGAGACCGAATGAAATATATATTTGACTAAAAATTAACATGTGTACCTTTTCCACCACTCTGCCTTATTGCTGTTGAGTTACACCTTCTCTTCCCTTTTTTCCTTCCTTTATGTCTGCTGTCCCACTAACGATTTTGTGTGTGTACGAAATAGACTGTAGTGGTATGTTAGGTTCTATTACTATCATTTGTTTTCGTTTGGAAACTTTCAAAATCTTTCATCATAGTCAACATAACTTCCTCATACACAATTGGTCTGCAGAAGCACAAGAATTTCTTCTTGACAATTTTAAGCCAACCAATTGTGGAATTTGCATGTGATTATCATATATATTTAAGCAACATATGTATATTTTGTTTCAAAAGTGTTATTCTTAACAAATCTACATTTTTTTATTGAGAAAAAAAAATATGCACAATCAGTTTAAGCTAATTTTACACTAACGTTCAATAGAAATAGAGTATTTGGTGGTTATCTTTAAGAGGCGGGTGCAAAACATATATACACAATAATATTTCTTATTAGGTGACGGTATAAAATAGTTTTACATGGTCATCCAATAAATATCCACCATCTCGTCATGTAAACATAGATTATAACCGTTTTTTTTTAAAATAACAATCCAATTCTAAATTCTAATTGGATGTCAGTCTAAAACTATCTAACACCGACGGTGCATTTCCCGTTTTCTCTTGTTATGTATGGTTGTATTTCGATAAATGGTGGGTTGTATGACAGAAAATTGTTACATTCATATTCAACTGTCATTCTTTATATAGAGACGTTTAACTTTTTTAACCTAAATGCATTTCAATACAAATATATATAGAAGGGTTACTTATTTAAAAGTTCAATAAGAAATTTTGATGTAGATACTCTACAAAGATTAATGAGGAATTGGAAACATTTACCCTGAAAAAAAAAAGTGATATATAGATTTGAGAGATGATATGCATTCAATCATGGATGTCAGCAGTAGGTGAGTAGTAAGTCAGACCATGATGATTTAGTTCTGTTGAATTTCTAAGCATCCGACCTAGAAGGTTTTATCGGTATTATTTGCAATAGATAGATAGATAATGTCAAATGCAAACATGTTCTTGGGAATCCTTTTTGTGTTTTGAAATCTTGGCGAGTCACAATGTTAATCAAACTGAATAAAAAAATCAACAATGGTACATGTACATTCCATAATTTTTCATTTTCTTTATATTTTTCTCATCATATCACATCATCAATTTTATTACATTTATCGCATCATTCTTTTCTCATGATGTATACATCCCATGGGGTGTACATAATTCATTTCCTTACAAAAAAAAATTGTCGGAAATGTTGTGTACTCACTTTTTAAAAGCCAAAATACTACTATTTTATTAATTTGTGATTGTTACTTTTAAATTCATTAATATGTGTCTTATGAACACAAGTTAATAAAATCAATTGTATTTGAAAGTTCTTAAATTTCAAAGGTTTGAGAATATGTTTTCTTAATGTATATTTGAATATACGGTGAGTTTGACATGTTATAATGTTGCACCATGGTTATAATTTTTTTTATAAAAAATTCAGTAATTTCAAATATATAGTTAGTTCTTATTCATTTTCCTAATCTTTATTTTTCAGCAAATTTTCGTACTTTCATATTACTTGGACTGAAGTGATCGTGGACTCTCACCTTCTGAAAAAGCCCAACTCAATAATAGCATCAGTTGTTGGGTCATATTCACAAATAGCCATGAGTACGGGAAAGTGGTCACAGATACAAAGAGAACGTTTGAAAACCTTTTTCCAGTCAACCACAAAAGAAGAACCCTTATCCAGAATTTACTTGAAAATTATCAAATAATCTAAATACTTATTATAGTATTCTATTTTATTTATAGGAATTCCCATTAAATTAGAGTCTTCGACATTCTTATTATGATTCCAAGGTGCATCCCCAAATTTATGCTAATATGTGCTCAAATGTTTAGGCTACAATATAAGATTTTTCACCACTCTTCAATGGTGTGTTCTGTGCAATCAATTAAGGCCTTCCCCACAAGTTAAGCACAGACTTTTTAAGCAAAATTTATTAGACGGCATTACAAAGGGTAATTCAACCCTATACAACAACAAAGAAATCACCACGGAATTTGAGCATCAATCAGAGTAACGATAGCTCGACTTTCTTCATTTCTTAAACAAGAACAAACTCTATGATAAAGGAGCGTTGAGAGCAACAACAAATCAATGCTTCAAGACACCAAGAAAAACTTCTTTTATGTACTTAAAGTCTGACAATGTAGAGAAGTTAGGAAATCAGTACTCCAAATGACTTTGACTCTATCTTTAAATTTCTATAAGTTGGATTTTAAAATAATAGTCTTCAACCTTTGGTATTTAAAGTAGAACTTTTTTCGAATGTTCATCTTCGAGGGAACTTACTCGCTGGAAAATATATATTCGAAATTTGGATGTACAATGACACACAATGATTTTTCTTAAAGGGGAAGTGATGATATGCCTGTACCTGAAGTGTAAAACAGCCCTAGTAGCACCCTTTTCATAAACTATTTTGCGTGATTAACTTAAATAAATTTATTGAAATGTTTTTATTTACTTTTACGTGTGTGTAAAATACTAAAATAAGTATTCAATAAATCCAATAAATGTGATCCAATTGGTTGAATGTTATAAATACCAAATTGGCTTTGTTATGTTTGTGGTCCTTGTAGTTTCACAAACGAGTGTGATTTTGATATCTATAATTTTAATTGTTCAAATCCAATTCTCTTTCTCCTTAAAAAAAAAAAAACAAAATATATTTTCATCCTCCATTGATTAATTTTAATATCAATAATTAATATCTATTCATTTTTTTTCAATGTGTCATCTAATTAGTTCCACATGTATCAATAATTAATGTCTTCCATTTCACATTTATCATAATGGTTAATACATCAATACTTGATCGATGTAAGTCAGTGAAAAGATTATTCCCTCTTATGTAATTTTCTTAATTTATATGAAATCATCTATGAGTCATTTAATATGCGATAAAAAAGAATGTATAATTCTTACTTAAGTTGTGCGATAGCTAATTAACTATAGTGATCGGCATCTTTTGAGAAAGAAATTATACCTTGACATCAAAGTTTTGATATGTAAAATATGCATATTGTCATTCGGTTCTTAGATGCAATTTTATAATGCGAGTAAATTGTAAAAGGTACCAATAGAGATAAACACATACAATATCATATACCACGTGTATTTTGAACTTCAAATAACATTTTATTTTTTTAAAAGGGATAATAATAACACAACTTTTAAAAACAAAGGGAGTTTTTGACCTTAGGAACTCATTAGCGCATTATTATCCCATGATTAATCTTGAATGACGATTTGCCATTTGCCACAAATAAGGTCTTGCTACCTAAAAGCTGCCATACTTTACAAAAGGACTAATTAAGCATGTTTAGAGGTTTGGTTATTTGAACCAAGAAAACAAACAATACCAACTCCTTGCTACATATAGAGATTTTTAATTAAGTATTGATTAGAGTAATGTACTGTGGGCCATGTAATGTCGTGGAGCACATCAGCCTAAACGGCGTTAATTTCGGTGATTCCTTGCTTTCTTTTTTGTCGTTTATTTGATACTCAAAGTAGCTTAGAATTAGATGAGCTTATTGCTATTGCTATTTGCTAGGGGAAAGGTGAAACTCTAATTTCAAAGCAACACATGCTTGTAGTATGGCTGTATTCTGATCTCACCAATAACAACTACGAAGCTAATATTCTTCTTCTTGATTACTAATAGACAATATTTCCTCTTAATTATTACCACCATCAAAGGTAAATCATAGCTCAAATCTCGAGTTATATATGATATGTTTCATTTGGTAATTTGTTATACATGCATTAAGATAAGATAGTCATTTAGTTTTGAAAATAATATACACGATTTCTACTTACTTACTTAAACATTTTACAAGATTCTTATTGTCTTAATTAAACACTGACCATTTCATTAACTATTGCAAGTTGATATTTGAAGACAAAGAGTAACATGCAAATTCACTACTTAATTTGATTTAGAATTAGACGAGGATTGCAGCATGTCACATTGTTTACATCAATTTTAATATATTAGTTTCTGCAAATCCATTGCAAAATGATACATAGGTTATTTAATTATTAATACGAATCCTTGCACGTACAAATTTAGCTAGAATTTAACAAAGTCTATATGACATTTTCAATTCATTAGTTTAATGTTTATCAATTACATGCACACACTGATTTTTTTCACTACTCTTATGCTACGTTGAATTTTTGAGTCGATCTTCATGATATCTAATAAACTAGGTTAGCTGGTTGTGTAGCACCGCACATGTCTTGCACGCTGTAAATTGGAGATATGAGTCAGGTGGCCCAAAAATATATTGTAAAACATAAGCATAGTGCATCACAAGTCAATTACAATAGAAATAGCATTTCATTAATCTACTATGGCTAGAACATGCAACATCATGTTTGTTCTTATCTTGCTTGAGATGTACTATAGTTACTTCAATTCAATACAAATGATAATTAAAAAAGGAAAGAAAAAATAAACCGACCATATTACAACCTTGAGAACAAAAGGGTGCATATTACATAAATTCTTGATTTTATAGTAGCTATATAAAATTGTTTGAAATGTACGTATTTATTATAGAGGAAATTAAGGGCAATATGGGTAGTTGAATATATGTATGTTATTATAAGACAAACACATGGAATATTAATGACATATAGCCAAAGCATTTGACAACATAACAATTGAGCCATAGAACGACATGTTGACCGGATATTCCCTAATCACAAGCTTATTGTTGAAAAATTCACGTAAAAACACAAGAAGAGAGAACAAAGAGGAATTAAATAACGTAAACAATTAGTCGTGTTGTTGTATAATAAGATAAACAAAATTAAAGCAAAGTTTTTCATTTCCCGGAGAATCTAGAGCGCATCAGGCGCTGACCATGGCTTCGGAATCTATTAACAAATGGAATTAACAAGTCTATCAAATTGGTAATGATATCTTGCTGTCACATTGATCAACAAGTAAAAACAAAGAATGAGAAGTATATAAAATGAGGGATCAAGCATGGGGGTACGAGCATAATTGAAACACACAAACAGCCATAAATGCCATATCTTATAATATAATTCTATTAAATGTTTTTTTTTCTTAAAACAAAAAATTTCATCCACGCGCAACCGTGAATACTAATTCGTTTGAAGTAATTTAGATTCATTTAACGACTCAAATATCTAACACTTCTGTCATAAAATGTTAGTATTTTTTAACTAGATATATATTCTTTGTGCGTAACTGCATAGACTAGTCCCTTAAGCTGGGTAGAACCGAAATTGATGGCAAAATCCTCCCTCAAGAGATTTAACATTGCTTCATTCTCAAAGTTGAATTCAAACGCAAAACATCTGGTTAAGTTGAAGGAGATTCATTATCATCTCATCGAAGTGCTCTTGGTTACACTATGATAGTTAGTTATATGGTTAAATATTCATTTTCATTATTGAAATGTGTAACGAGTATCCACAATAGTCCTTCAATATAATGTATTAAAATTTCAAAATAGTCTCTAATTGTGCACTATGTTGGTCAAAATAATCTCTGACATTAAAATGCTGTGCTAATATTGTCATATCAATCCATATAAGTATTATTTATTGTCATATTATTAGTCCAAATAAGAAAATAGTTACTGTCACCATTGAGAAACTATTTTATTTAACATCAAATATTATTTTGACTAACAAAGTAGACAATTAAAGACTATTTAAAATTTTGAAACATTGAACGATCGTTATGGCTACTTGTTGCATATTCAATGACGAAAATGACTCTTTAATCTTTAACCTAGTTATATTAATGTTTGATATATAGTATAATACAGTGGTAGATGAAATAGGAAGAAAGAAGAATATATAAAAAGAACAAAAGAAGAGAACAAAGGAAGAGACTATAGCCTAGACAAGGTCACGCCCACGAGTCACGTGAGTGAAGCCATGATAGTGGCGAGGAATATGGTTGGTATATTGGCGATTGAAATACACGCGCAGATGTGATCAAAATCGATATACGACAGAAGATGAATTGAGGTGAGAGACACACAAGACATGGAATATTTGAACACGGAGAGGGAATATTGGATTGCAACATTACATGCCTATTACATAATTAGACAAATGCTAGGGTTTCAATTTTTAAATGTTAACGTTGGAAGCAGACGATTGTTTGGAATCATTTCTTTCTAAAATTCCTACTACTTGCACTTCCTTCAACGCTTTGTTTTGCGATACTACTAAACATCATGGAACTTCATGTATAATATCTTGACTCTTAAGTTTTGAACAACTTGTAACAAAAGATAAAAGAGATGATAAAACACAAACAATGAAATTAGGGACTGTTTGATGGTCAGGATAAGGAGATATGATATCGGTGTGTAACATGAGGAGACGTGTTAGAGTAATGAGTGGAGACGATAAAAGACCGCATAAATATTTGATATATTAAAACACTAATTGGAATACTCAATTCTTCACTTTTTATCGATTAGTTTGTATTGTATGTGTGAATTAAAAGAAAAACAGATAAATATGTATGACATTTGGTTGAAGGGGGTGAAAGGATAGGAGATCATTAAATAACATCTCAGCATCATGTGGCTTTGTGACCTGGTTGGTGTCACCGGACATCACAGGCTACACTTATAGTCATATATTCCTTCCCCTTAAATCTTTCTCAGTTTCTCATCAGTACCCATTTTTGCTCTCTTCAATTTGGGGGTATCTCACGTGTACAGCTCGCCCTTTATTGCCCACTATATACGTTCTAACTAATCTACACTTTTTTTTCTATAAAAATGAGAATCATATTCCCAAATATTTTATTTAAAAATACCAAAGCTATATTAAAAGAAAATTTAATGAATATTAGAAGAATCCTAGAGCTGGATTTAGCTTGATTTAGAGTTGGACCTATACATGAAGTGAGTCAAATGATTATCAATTGTTTTTTTATACCAATTTTTATCATTTTTTTTCCTCAACCATTGATAGAGAAATCATGCGAAAAAATGGATCTCATAAAGAATATATGACACATATATGCATTTACCATATCATTGTTTTGATAGAGTTTCAGAAGAAATATTTAAGGATTTTTTCCATCAGGACCAAATTGTTCTTTTTTAATTGTTAGATCTAATTGTCATTTTGAAATGATACTACACGCTTGACAAACAATTTGGTGAGTTAGCACAAACACTTTAGTATTATCAATTGTTTCTTTCTACCAAATTTTAACAACTTGATAGAAAAATGGATCTCATAAAGAATATATGACACATATATGCATTACCAAATCATTATTTTGATAGAGTTTGAGAAGAAATATTTAAGGCTTTTGTTCCATCAAAGACCAAATTGTTCATTTTGAAATGATATTACACGTTTGTCAAACACTAAAAAACCAATTTTTGACCAAAAACTTATACTTATGAACTAAGTTGATCTGATTTATTTTTTTCACCGACTAATTTTTCTCTGTCAAATAACTAGATCAGTTCTCATATTTTCTCCGAGATCACATTGAATCTTCACTCAAATCTTTATATTTTTTCATGTAAATTGAGTATCTCCGCTCACAACATTAAAACACTAATTCTTCAAGTTTTGTGAAACCTAAATAGAGACAAAAAATTTCTAAAAGTTTTAATCTTGATGAATTTCTAAACCCATATTCGAACCCAAGACCTCATCAAATCTTTGATTTTTATTTATTTTTAATCAACAAGTCAAATCTTTATACTTGGGATACATATTGAATAAATATTAGCTTAAATAATGTAAATAAGCAGATGGACATAATTGAAGTGGTTGGTTGCAAAACATATAAGAGAATCATAGTCATGGTCAAAGTAAATATATGCAACTATAGCCAAGGTATGCATTAAACCTTGGTCGTGGTATCCCTCCCAATAATCCCATAACTATAGTTAACAGGAGTTAACCAATGAGGTATGATGCCACATATGCATGTGGGGGGCCAATGTGAGGTATAGACTATAGAAGAGGAGGATATTTTGGCCTGCCAGTCAATCCTCGTTCATAATAAAAACGGGAATATTCCAATTGGAGAAATATGTATTAAAGGAGAAAAATAAATTAAACTTATCATGATAATAGAAACAAAAAGAGCAGGGAATTTTAATAGGTCACAATCCATCAACAACGTGAACTATACTATAGACTCATTTCCCGTTCCAATATTCCATTGAATAGTACCCATTTTGGCTTTTCTCCAATTCCAACCATATACCTTGCCAGTAACCACCATTATATCACTGCACCCTTATTCTCATTTAAGAGTAAATGTACAGATATACTCCTCTTCACTCTTCAACAACTAGAGTCTTTGGATGATATCATCATACTAGTCTTTCAATATCATCTTTAATAAATTATTTAGAGTTTAAATTTAGCTCTTGTAAGTAGTGTTAACAATTTTAAAATAGAGTTTTCTCAATCATATAAATTAGTGAATGCATTTGAGAACAAGCATATCCAAATTTATGCAAAAATTAAAATAAATAAAACTCCTATTTAGGAATATATATATATATATATATATATAGCCCTTTAATATATAAAAAAGTACATTATTTTTTATAAAGTCATTCTAATTGATCTTTGATATGAAATGAGTATGACTCAATTGGTTAAACAACGGATTCTACTTATAAAGTAAAGTCAATGTTTAATTCTTGTATAACACATTCTTGAACGAGGGGCAAAAAGTTTTGAGTTGCTATCTAAGCACACTTGGGTAGATGTTTAGCTTCATAGCCGGTTCAAAAGACCGAAATTTGTAGCGATAATTTGTAAAACCACCGAGTGTCAAAGTTCTCTGTATATGTTTGAATTTGTGGCAAGTTTGTCAAAATCACTTTGAATCATCATGACTCTGTAGTGATAATTTGTAAAACCACGAAATGTCAAAGTTCTTTGTATATGCTTAAATTTGTGGTAAGTTTGTCAAAATCACTTTGAATCGTCGTGACTTTGTATATAAACTATATTTTTAAATTTCAATAAAATTAAGGTGTCACTTTAATTTTGTCAAATCTACTGTGACACTAATCATACGTTTAATTATAACTAATTAGGTCAATGAATGTTGTGTTCACGAGGATTGGGTTTGCCATCTAAAAAGGTCTAACGGCGCAGCTTGTTGTCCGTTTGCTTTCTATTCAAGTATAGATAATGGTTTATATAAAAAAATTTCATTTACTAGTCCAAAAAAAAAAAAAAAACTATTTTCTACCTAAAAAATTTATTTTCTTATGAAACAAAAATATTTCTTAATTAAATTGAAGATTGAATAATATAACAAACATTTTTGAGAGAATTTGAACACACATTACGTCTTCATTTAATAATATTCCTGTATAGATAAGGTAAAGGAACCTCAGTACTCCCCAGGCAATCTCTTTCTTTCTCTCTCTCTCTCTCTGTGCAAAGATAGTACTTTGATGACCACTGCTACTAATATTATCTCAGGCCTCAGCTTCCATAAATAACTAGTACTACACTACCCTTTTTCACTAACTTTTCGCTCAAACCACCATCCCCAAAAAAACTCTGATCTTTTCTCTTTCTCTTCATTTAATCTTTTTTCTTTTATAAAAAAATCTCTATCTCTCTGACTAATTAAGTGACTAGTAGTCTCTGGAAAAATTAATTCATCTCTGTGTTATATTAAAAAAATGCAATTCTTAAATCAACCCTAGTTGGATCCTACTAAAAGGCTAGCTACCTCATCACACACATACCTCGAAAACAATGCAAATCATGAGTCACTCATGATGATATAATCACTCCTTTTCACCCTCTTCCTTCCTTCATTCCTTCCTTCATTCATTCATTCCATTCTCAAGTACTCTATACCCTAATTATATAAGTTTCTCATGTTCACTACTAATTCATCACATCCTAAAATGCATCCTTTATTTTCACCTTTGTTGGAACCAGACCTATCTTTAAACATAAGTCTTCCTTCTAATATTTCTGATTCTGAACCCAAAGGAATAACAAAACCACTTTATAATGATAATATATGTTCAATATCAACTACTTCTGATTCAGCTAGTAGTGGAAGTGAGTTAAGCCATGAAAATCCCTTTATCTATCCTCATCAACGTGACCCAACATTGAGATTAGGCTTTGGAAATTCAGATTTGATGAATCCACATCATCATAATCATCACCTTCATCGTCATCAAGTACAAGGTGTATCAAGAAACTTTAACCAACACTTCCAACCTCACATCTATGGCCGCGATTTCAAGCGAAATACAAGAGTCGTTAATGGTGTTAAAAGAAGTGTTAGAGCTCCAAGAATGAGATGGACTACAACCCTTCATTCCCATTTTGTTCATGCTGTTCAACTTCTTGGTGGTCATGAAAGTAAGTAGTTCATCAAACATAAGCACTTTTATACGATAAGTGTTTATTCTATAAGAGTTTACTTAAGTTCTTTATTCAAATAGAACTAATATATACATGATTATTTTGATATGAAATATTATCATTTCTTCATTATGGTAAGAACATGTCCATAACAAAATATAAGGAAAAAACAAGATTCATGTATTTTTTTGCTTAACTTTTATTACAAGGAACTATAATATAATTATGGATCATGTTAGTTAATTGTGTGATTAACTTGCAGGAGCAACACCAAAATCTGTGTTAGAGTTAATGAATGTGAAGGATCTAACCCTAGCACACGTCAAGAGTCACTTACAGGTGGGGTAAACTATTCACCATAGTCTTACATTTTAATGAGTACTCTGAATGAAGTTTCCATTTTCACCTTTTAATTATTTTCTGACAAAAGAAAGAAGAAAAATAAGAGAAGTATTCCAGTAGTGGAGAAAAGTAGAACAAGCACTAAGGACAAAAGGGTATCTAGGAAATATTCAATATATTACTCTTTAACTTTGTGGACTTTTCTTTCATCTAATTTTTATGGTGTTCATGCAGATGTATAGAACAGTGAAGACCACTGACAAATCAGGAGCAGGTAATTACATTTTCTTCTATGAATTATTGCACAATGTTTGTTTGTTATTTTAGATCTTTAGTTATTTGGATTTGACAGAAACTATAGTATAACTTTATGATTTTCAATTGAAGTGATGATGTGATGAATTATTAAGTTAATGTGTCTGATAAAGTAAGAGCAATGACTCAGTTGATGAAATTTTGCAGGTCATGGTATACTGCAGACACAAGGGATTAATATTGTTCCTTTGCATGGAGCTAATTCTTCAGCTGATGAGAGACCAAATTTACCTCAACCACTTCAAAATTCACTTAGGTAAAAACCATATGCTAATTTTCTCTCAGTATATTAATAGTAGTATTGAGCACCATTATTCAACACAGGGCTATTTTTTTATTTTGAAGGAACAACACAGGGCTATTAAAAGCTATGTTAACGTATAGGCACGAATATTCACACATATGCTTTGTGTTTGGATTTTTTTACAAGGAAAAAAAACTACTAGTAGTACTTTTTATCTTGAAAATATTTCTTGTTTGTTTTTAGCTTTTTTCTGCTTATCTTTTTGATTAAGAGATTCTATGACAAGAAGTGTACTAGTACATAGATTTTGACAAAAAATGCCTAGGGCTTTTTATAGGTATGTGGGTGGTCATTTTGGATTACTCATTCATTATATCTTCAATGTATTAATTGATCCCAATATGTAGTAAAAAGTTTTGCTTTTGGAGCACATCTCCATGAATCACAAAAAATGTGAGATTTGGATTTTTTTTTTTCTTCTTATAATAATACCTTTTTTTGTGTGTGAAAGTCTAATTACACAAATAACATCTTCACACTTATTTTTAGTAAATCTTATTGCACATTGAACACTATTGAATTTGATGCGTAGATAATATACTCCGTCACTAAATATGTCTTACAAAATTCATTTTTTTAGGGGATCTTACAAAGTCCTGACTTAATAGGAAATAAATGACATTTATTTATAAACTTTTTCAACGTAGGACTTTTTTTCTTTCTTTCAAAATAAGCACATCCTCTTAAGGGGATCTTACAAAGTCGACTTATTAATTGTGGTTTGTCCTTCCTTGGTTGTGGAAGAGTAAATCCACCCACTATTTTTTTTCACTAAGTATTATTTTTTCAAGAAGGACCATCCTTTAAGGTACACTATGATTGATCAAAACATTATTTCATGTTCTATCCACCACTCTTTAGGTTCAAGATTTGCTTACTAAAATTAAGGTCACCAACAATGTTGTCTCCTTTCTAGCTAATAATGAGGATTGGTTGCATACCTTAGCAAATTGAAACATTTTGGATGTTGACCGTTAAAATATTGCATGACATCTATTCCTTCAATAGCCAATCACAAACTGCTGGCTATGTTTTGAACTGTATATATTTGGAATTGGAATTAGGATTTAGGACTTTGGATTTTGAAATTGGAGTTTGTTTACAATAATGAATACTAGAAAACTAGAATGGGCTAAACCATTTTTTTAGTTGCTTTAAAATTTATGTACCTTCTTTATTTAATTTCTTCTCTCACTTTATAAATTAATTCAGGACATCTTGGCAACCATCAATAGAGACAAATACAAACAATACTGAAGAAAAATCCGAAATTGGTTTGACGTATTCTCAATTGAAGGAAAATGATACCATGGTAAGTTTTGGGACATATATATAGGAACAGAAACTGGATCTAGCATGTGGCTTTGTAGTTGTGCTGTAGTTTTAATTTGTTGCATGTACTTTTTTTTAATAATTGAATAGTTTATGACATTAACATTTGTGTATACTATTTAAACAGGTGAAGAGGACAGACTCTATGATTGACTTAGAATTCACACTTGGAAGGCCTAATTGGGGAAAAGACCATGCTGAATCATCAAGAGAATTATCTCTTCTTAAGTGTTAAATTAATTAATTATAAACACTAATTAATTAATTAAACTTTCCTTGTCATTAATGAATAGTGTACCACTACATTACTAGGAAATTTTCCATGTGAATGATTTAATATATCTATCTAAGTTTTGTATGAAAGTGAAATGAGGAATATTGGGATAAATATTTGCTACAAAACATATGCTTGAGTCCAAAGAATTTCAGGGCATTGTCTTTGATGTCATTTTCAGTGCAAGGTATATAACAATAAAAGAAAATAGAAGGCCTCTTTCAGGATATGGACCATGACTTTTAGTTAGGAAAAATAGGACCCCATTTGGGACCTTATATTGGACAGGTGGGTCAAGTTTTATGCCACAGTACTAGCTATCATAACATCGTTCTCATCATATATGTAACGTTCCAAGAGGCTTGTAGATTGAGGTTAGCACTTCGACCAAAAAATAAAAGATTGATGTTGGCACAAATTATTAAAATTCTTTTCACGAGAATCTCTCCATAGAGGAATATTTTTATTTGATACAACATTTTCAAACATTTCCATTAAGTGAAATTCTACAATGGATGTATCTAGTTAAAACATGGAGATATTACAGTGCCCTCCTCTATTGTTTTAAAACCAACAATTACGTCCCCTAACCATTCAAATATATTACAATTTAATCTTTCTTTGTTAACTTTCCATCAAATTTAAAATACTTTGTTATATAATGTTTTTATGACCAAAATAACATTGTCAAACAAAATGCACTAACATCTATTCTGATCGATCCTGTTAGAAAAAAAATTAGGTTTTAACATGGAGGCAACCCAATTAAACCATGGTCTCATTTTTTAGTATTCAATCATATCAAGGTTTCGATGGCGGATATGTGCGATTTGGGGTGGGAGGAAGGAGGGGCGGCCTGACAATGGCGTCATCGGTTGTGGGCTTGGGAGGAGGAGTTATTATGAGAGTGTAGGATTTTACTTCACGACATTTCTTTGTAGCATAATTCTACAGATCAGTGGCATTGAAGGCTAGATCCTAGCGGTAATTATTCTGTTCGGGGCAGGTATACGATGGTTACTAGTCAAGAGTCTTATAGCTCTGCTGCTACTTCAAATTTGATTTGGCACAAATAGGTTCCCTTGAAGGTTTCAATTTTTGCTTGAAGACTTCTTCGAAATAGGTTGCCGTCAAAGGATAATTTGGTGGCGCGAGACATTCTCTCTCATGACAATCAATTATGCGTGACTGGGTGTGGAGGTTTCTAGACTGCTCATCATTTGTTTCTGTCTTGCCCTTGTTCACTTTGGAGTCTTGTTCGGTCGTGGCTTGACATATCATCGGTTGATCCATATCTTTTACATGATCATGTTGTTCAATTTGTTTATTCCTCATGTGGTTTGCGAGCTTGTCGTTCTTTTATGCAGCTTGTTTGGCTATGTTGCTTTTGAGTTTTGTGGAATGAAAGGAGCAATAGAATATTCAAGAACAAAGAGATTCCACCCACCAACTGTTAGATAAAGTCAAGTTACATTCCTTCTGGTGGATGAAGGCAACCAATATCAATATTCGTCAAAATTTTCATATGTGGTGGTCGATCTCGTTTGTTTGTCTAGACATCGACTAATTAGCTTTTGTTTCACTTTCTTTGTGACTTGTTTGATTGTATACTTTTGACGTCCTTTTTAGCACACCTTGTGCTAATGAGGGTTCTCCTTTGGTCTTAATATATTCCAATTTTGCTTGTTAATCTGATTCGTAAATTTGATATAATGGTGGTGCTTCTAGAGAGTCAAACAAGATTTTGGTCAAAATTAACATATTGTTGCTTTGGTAAAAAAATGTAGTTGTCGTAGTATTTTTTTTAATCAACTTAAAATTGCCCTTTATCAAACATATATTGTGCAGAATTGGTGAAAACAAAAAAGTGCCAAATAGATGAAAACAACATATGAGATTCAACAAAGTGTGTCAATGAATTGAGGTGTAAACTTTTTTGAAAACTAGTTAGTAACTCTCAAGCATAAAATGTATGCACACGCGCGTGTGTGAGTGTGTGTGAAATTAAAAAACAATAATTATGAAAAGTTAATTGTTGTAAACACATATGGGAAAAAGTTAATGTTTTCATTAAGGATTTATGGATAATGATAGTATAGGTTGTCTTCTCTTGCCAATCTAAGGAAGGATAACGATTAATATTTTGTTGCATACTTACATTCGACACAAGAAACATAAACATTAAAGAATACACTTTTTTTTTCACCACACAAACACACATACTTAAAACCCTTAAAAACACACACACCCACACACTAAACTAAATGCTTGCTTTTGGGTTGTGCTTTTCCTCCACCAACTTTCACTGACCATCACGACGAGCCCGAGCCTCAGCCTCAGATCATAAAGCATCTGTGTTTTCTGGAACTTAGATGCTGGTACAATATCAAGTTCTTGCTGTAGAAACTCTATGAGCCTTTGCTTCCCCTCGATCTTACCCTCGAGGAGCTTGATTTCGCTGGTCAAGTTTGTGATCTCTTGTGTTGCCATTTCTTTTTTCTTTTCTTTACTTCTCAAGTTTTCAGTTGAATTTGAATTTGGAGAGATGGTAATTGCAAATGTTTACTTGCAGGTATTTATAATGGAATGATTTCCATATTGTTTTCTTGTTATAGACAAATTCAATTTTTATTCGAAGAAATATGAGGTATCAAAAAATAGAAATTTTTGGGCTTGTGCTTAAGAAAGAAGCAGTTTGATAAAGAGTTTATTAATTTATGCAGGAGTTCCTCCCTTTCCCAAGTTCCTTTACAAAGTTTATTAATTTCACCTTCTGCCTGCTAGGCACATACGTCATTGATAGAAGCACGCGTGAAGGGAGGAAGCAAACAAGGATGACCACAAGCTTGCAAAGTTATTAGTTAGATCACAAATATATATAACCCTTTAAATTTATCTCGTGGAAGTCTGAACTAGAACTAGTTAATATGTAATTTCACAAGTAATTGAAGGTTGGATTTTCATTATTCTTTTCTGTAACTTTTTAGTACATTTTAATTCTTGAGTAAAATTGCAACTTTATGGCATATCATCGGCTGATCTGTATCTTTTACATGATCATGTTGTTCAATTTGTTTACTCCTCATGTGGTTTGCGAGCTCGTTGTTCTTTTATGCAGCTTGTTTGCCTATCTTGTGTTTGAGTTTTGTGGAATGAAAGGAACAATAGAATATTCAAGAACAAGGAAAGTTCAATCCACCAACTGTTAGATAAAGTCAAGTTACATTCCTTCTAGTGGATGAAGGCAACCAATATTAATATTCGTCAAAATTTTCATATGTGGTGGTCGAACCCGTTTGTTTGTCTAGGCATCGGCTAATTAGCTTTTGTTTCACTTTCTTTATGACTTTTTTGATTGTATACTTTTGTGGTCCTTTTTGACACACTTTGTTCCGATGAAAATTCTCCTCTAGTCTTAATATATTCCATTTTTGCTTGTTAATCTGATCTGTAAATTTGATATAATGGTGGTGCTTCTAGAGAGTCAAACAAGATTTTGGTCAAAATTAACATATTGTTGCTTTGGTAAAAAATGTAGATGTCGTAGTATTTTTTTTAATCAACTTAAAATTGCCCTTTATCAAACATATATTGTGCATAATTGATGAAAACAAAAAAATGTCATATAGATGGAAACAACATGTGAGATTCTACAAAGTGTATCCATGAATTGAGGGGTAAACTTTTTCGAAAACTACTTAGCAACTCTAAGGCATAAGGTATGTGCACGTGCGCATGCGTGCGTGTGTGAAATTAAATAACAATAATTATGACAGGATAATTGTTGTGAACATAGATGGGAAAAAGCTAATGTTTTCATTAAGGATATATAGTGATAGTATAGTTAGTCTTTGCTTGTCAATTTAAGGAAGGATAACGATTATTATTTTGTTGCATACCAAAAAATGATTATTACTAGATATACCACAAAATATTTTAAAGAGATAAATACAATAGAAAACTAGATGTATCACCTAGAACTATTATCATCGTCTTTTATCTTCTCAACTACCTACCTGTGATAACAATAGAAAGATCATAGATGAATCTGTTAGATCATTGATTCAATGAAAGTAACTGATATGTCTAAAAATTTAACTGATACCATTTGATAGTGCTACTAGTGTTGATGGAGTCGCAGATTTCTTATGAGAGATACATATAACTTCATTTTCGTTTCGTTGAATAATAAATTTTAAGACGTTACATTCTTCCCTCTTTTAAAAAAATTTCCTCATAATTAAATAACAAATCAATATATTAGCATTTTTAAATGGAAATGCATTAAAAACACATTTTCAAACTGAAATGTAATCTTCTATTTGCATAGTAAGGATGACTTACTCACAAGAATTCACAGTAATGTCATGTTCACGTCAATAAGATATTTTTTTTTGGTTGCATGACACTAGAAAATCATGAGGAATGCCTCAAAGAAGGATACAAATATCCATGAGATACTCTTCTTTTATTCAAAAATAAAAGGCATAGTAACTCCCTTTTGGCCTAAAATAGGTTCGCCCATGTTAAAGGGCATTTCTTATGAAATTTAATGGTTTTTCTACAATGAACACTCACATGGGTGGTTTCTCTAATTTTGTAGGTCTTTGGTCTCTAGAGCTTAGTACTCAGTCGTAATGTTGACCTCAAACAGGATGTACATCCAAAACGTAGAACATTCACGAAAGAGTTACGCTCTAGACGAAGTGTTTATGACAACCGAACAGGATGTACATCCAAAATGATTATCACCAATGACTTCTTATTAATCTTAGGTTTCACTCAAGCTCGGTATAGAGTCCCACTTGAAGTATGTGTTCAAAGTGTAAGTGTGGTGTCTGGAGAGAGTATACAAAATTTAAATCCTATCACTAATCCTATATAGAAATATTCACAACTAAATATGTTAGGTAGAGTACAGTAAGATGAATTAACAATTGCGACATATATTTACGAGCCTAATTGTGACATATATATATATTGAAGGAATGTGTATTTATAAGGCTAATCGTTATCTTTAATGATGAAACTTTTTCAAAAACTAGTTAGCAACTCTAAATCATGAAAGGTTCCAAGGTTATTTGTTGTGAAAGGTTAATTGTTGTGAACACAGGTGAGAAAAAGTTAATGTTTTCATTAAGGATTTATGGATAATGATAGTATAGTTTTGGTCTTTGCTTGCCAATCTAAGGAAGGATAACGATTTTTATTTTGTTGCATATAGTAAAACAATAATTACTAAATATGCCACAAAATAGTTAAAGAGACAAATACAATAGAAAACCAGATTTATCACTTAGAACTATTTTCATCATTCTTTATCTTCCCAACTACTTATTTGCGATGGATGAACGATGATGTATGACTTGATTTGCATGTTGTGTAAGGAAACCGTAGGCTTCATTGCTTTATTTATAGATATATGAAAAACATTAAATTTTTAAGAGTACAATGAGTAACTAAAAAGAAGAAGAAGTACAATGGGATCAATAAGTAATAACAATAAATCTTTCATTTGTAAAAAATATTACAACGCAATTTAGACTAAATTTTATCAATTGCAGTAGACATCTAAGGTCAACACACTCATTAGAGATTCCAAGGTTATTTCCATTCCCTCAAAATACCTTGGTATCAGTAGACACTCAACTTATCAAAACTTTTTATTACAAGTGTTAGATCATTTTAACTATAGACCAGAAAGCTACACCACATTTGATCAAAGATGTATGATCAATTTCAAACAGTGGAGCAGTGCAAAATCTAATGCTCTGATATTTGTGTACTTTGGTGCAGAAGCACCACTAGATGACTATCCTGATTATATAGGATTCATGAAAGAAAAAAGATGAATTAACAATTGCGACATATATTTGCGAGCCTAATTGTGACACACACACATATATTGAAGGAATATATTTATAAGGCTAATTGTTATCTTCTTTTAACAATTAATCCTAATTTATTAATCTTATATTTTACGATCCCATGTAATATTTATATAAAAAAACATCAATTCTTTCCAAAAAAAAACATCAATATTGTATTTATTTTACGGAAAAGTAGGGAATATATTTTAGATTTTATGGAAAAATAGGATCAAAATTAAATTAAATTTAGTAAACTATCATTTATTTATTTTTTGAAGGATAGTTATTTAATGAAGTGAATGTAAACTAATAAGATGGGTGAACATTATTTAATGAAATTAAAAAACTAACCTTCAATTTTCTAATTTAAAATAATAAACATCAATGATTTTTTAGTAAAAAATAAAAACGTTTACATTTGCTAATTTCCACCTTCAATGTATAAATTAGCAACCCATACATATACATGTTTCAAAAAATATATATTTGATTTAAATATTATATTAGTTTAAAATTTAGGATAAAATTATTAAGTCAAAATTTTGTGCTTTATCATGCTTGACGGGCCGACCTATATATGAATTTTCCCTTTATCAAACATATATTGTGCATAATTGATGATACCAAAGAACTTGTCATATAGATGAAAACAACATATGAGATTCTACAAAGTGTATCTTAATGAATTGAAACTTTTTCAAAAACTAGTTAGTAAGCATGAGGTGTGTGCAGGAGCGCGTGCGTGCGTGCGAAATTAAACAACAATAATTATGAAAGGCTAATTGTTGTGAACACATATGAGAAAAAGTTAATGTTTTCATTAAGGATTTATGGTTAATAATAGTATAGTTTTGGTCTTTGCCTGCCAATCTAAGGAATGATAACGATTTTTATTTCGTTGCATATAGAAAAACAGTTGTTACTAAATATGCCACAAAATAGTTAAAGAGATAAATACAATAGAAAACTAGATGTATCACCTAGAACTATTTTTCATCGTTCTTTGTCTTCTCGACTACTTACCTGTGATGGAAGAACGATGATGTATGACTTGATTTGCATGTTATGTAAGGGAACCGTAGGCTAAATTGCTTTAATTATAAGTATATGAATAACATTATATTTTTAAGAGCACAATGAGTAATTAAAAATAAGAAGTGCAATGAGATCAATAAGTAATAAGAATAAAAATAAATCTTTCATTGGTAAAAAAAAATAGAGAAATGCTAACGGGCACTGGTTAAGCATACTAAAAAGGAAATTATATAGTAGTTAATGCATTGAAATTGTGTAATTAATTTATAAAAATTCAAAAACAATTTCCTTTTTTGGTATGCTTAACCAATGCTCCGGAGGCACCGGTTAGCATGACCCAAAAAAATATTACAACGCACTTCAAACTAAATTTTATCAATTGCAGTGGACATCTTAGTTCTTCTTCAGTTGTTGCTTCAATACTTCAAGCTCCCTTTCTACATTTCTTTATAGCAACCATAGTTATTTTTTAACAATGCTCTTTAAAAATAAAAGTTTTAATATTATTATTAATTTTAAATAAAAGCTTTAATATGTTACGATCACATTTGCGACTATGTAGTGTTCCAGAAGATGAAATGACTACGTTGGAGACACATGTTTTGTTGTTGCGGGTTATCATTATCATTGAAAGTTGAAACAAGGAAAAGCATGAATAAATCATTACCGTACTTGCATGTATTGTGATGCTTCCATTGCATTTGCATGAAGTAGACAAGACATTGAAAAGAAGATGCATGCAAAAAGGATCATACCCGGTGAAATCTAAGGAAAAACTCATATTTTTGTAGTATTACAGTGAAATCTAATGAAAAACTTGTTTATTTTTTATTTTTTATGTGATACTATCAATTTTAAAATATGTTTACAAAAGTTGAAAGTGATTGACAAACTAATAAAATTTTATTGGATAAGCTAATGTATATTGACAATGCATATCTTTTCAAACCTTTTTAGGTTTATTAGCGAATTCCATTTTTATTTGTTTAATACAACAATATATCTAATTTACTTGGTTGATATCCAAGAAACAATCATAATATTTATCTTGTATTTGCAGTATTAGTTATTACTGGAATTTGGGGGCTTCTAGCACTTCGTGTGGCCGATGATTCCATTCTCTCTTTCGATGACTTATCATATGCAAATGAGTTACAGGTGAGCATAAATATTCACCAGTAATTTAATTAACTTCTTTAATGGAGAACTTTTAAAATGAATTTTTGAGTAGAAAATAGAAATTACAGTTAGAGTTGTCAAAAAATGGGCTGGATTATTGGGTCGATCTTAGTCCATATTTTGGACCAATTGGACTTTAAAAAAATCTAACATAAATGCGCGAGAATTTCTCTTCTTCCATATGTTTTTCCTCATTCCCGTCCAACATGAGTTAACTCACGCTGAAAAATACATCTATTTGAGTTAACTCACGTTGAAAATGCACCTGCGTGAGTTAACTCACGCTCGACTATTTTGACAGGAACAAGCAAAAACAGATGGTAGAAAAGCAATAACCTAAATGCATTTCGGTTTATTTGGCTTATATAAAAATTGGGTCGGCTTGGTTACTTCATTGGATTTTGGGATGGTCCATTATCACCATTTTCATTTTATTTTTGATAAAAAATACTATATTTTTTTGAAAAAAATTATTAACTAATATTAAAATAATTAATAAAAATATATTTAAATATGTAAATTAAAAAAATTGGATAACTTTAGCTAATAATTTAAAAATATGAAAGTTTATAAAGTATTTATTGGATTCAATTGAATGAACAAATCCAGAGTTTAATTATTATTCAATGTTAATGTTAAAATTATTTACACTTCTATGTCCATCTAATCATATTTTTACAAATAGATAATTGTGAGAAACTAACATGTAAAATAATACATAAAAAAGAGTGAACAAATTTTAAAAAATTGGTAGCACCGAACTGATCCATGACCCACTTGGATCTGATCGGTTCTAGAATATGTGCTCCAACTATAAATTGGTCGTGTCGGTTGACCTATTTACATAGTTGGACCTCACAAGTTGGAATAGGCTGAGTCGGGCTAGCTCATTTGAGAGCTCTACTCATAGTACACATTACTTATCTATAATTTTAAGCATCAAAATCTAATAAATATTTCACATTTCCAATGCAACATTTCTTAAAAATTTACTAAATATGTCACATCAATAACTACATATATTATTATATTTTAACAATAATTTATATCTTTTTTAACCAATAACTCTACTTTAATAGTATTAAATCTTGTTTAAACAAAAAAATTAGTTATGAGACCCACACATTAGCTATGGAATTTTATTTGAGAGTGAAATACATCTTACAAATTTAAATTGTCCAGTTAATGACATTTATTTGCTCAAATAAGACGTTAATGACATTTATATGACTCTTAATTTATGGAAGTGTCATATAAGAAGAATGGAAGACCAGTATCTCGTGAGTGTGTTTATTTACCTTGTATCTTGAAAACACCGATTAAAACTGTTTAAAGTTACTTATCTTCAAAGTTATAATAAGATTATGCATAATGTGAATTATATTGTTCGAGAAAATATGAGCTTCTTAGTATGCTAGATTTTTGTTGCCAAAGCCACTTTTATACTGAGAGGAGAATTCACCTCATTAGACACACTAATCTATATTGAAAACTGATCAAGAGTAGATGAAAGAGTCTATGATTTGGTTGCATGTAAATATTTGTGTGTTTTTGTCCACCCCCAACAAGAGGTAGTGGTCAGCATTTTGATGTGTGATGTTCATAACTCAGTACATTAAGTTACCAAAAGGAAAATTGATATTGCAGCAATTTTCACCCTCTTTGGATTGTGGAATTGCTAATTCAATATGATTATATGGATTAAAATTTTATTTTACAATTCCTTAAATGAAAATCTAAATTAAGGAAGACACACTCGGTGCAAGGCCTGAGGAAAGCAACAATGTTATTGGTAATTTATAAGAAAATTTATTTACTTCCATGTAACATAACATATTGATTGTAAAATTTTAAATGTAAGTTCAAGTCACAACAAGTGTGAACGGAAGGTAAGGTCTAACCATATGTGTCAATGACAATTTGGTTATTATTATTCTTTACAATGATTGCTTATTCAAAGGAAAAATTTCACACTGTTTAATACAATGTATGAAAACCAAATAACAACCCCAAAAACAGTTAGCATCAAAAGTTTAGAGTTATGAACCTTACAATCAAAAAGGGTCCATAATCAAAAAAATAGTAGTACTAATACTAATATTGTTGAGGGGCAAACATAGAATCATAATTATTGTATTGATAATATGGCATTGGTGATAGAATCCTATGCGATATTTGTTGTTGTCACTGTTGTATTGCTCCACACTGTTATCCAGCAAATCTCCACTGTCTTTTGATTTTGGGCTATCATCCTCAGAAACTTTTGTGAATCTACCTTGCCTGAAAAATATAATGTCTCTTTTGTTGTATCCAAATTGCAGCTTAACCCTAACATCATCATACAACATACATTTCAATAATTGACAGAAAAAAGAAAGAATAGTTGATTAAAATAAAATGATTAGTCCTGTAAGTACAATTCAAATGCTAAAAGTATTTCTTGCCGGAATAAATGGGTAGGGACATTTGATATTATGGAGCATGGTCCGTAATATCCCACTTCTAACACTTAGTGTGTGAATTGTGCCCGTTAGATAATTAAGAACCAAGAATAATAATTTTTTTCCTAATTAATTTTTTGAAGTTATGTTTTTTTTTTTGAGTAATGAAGTTATGTTTTAATCTCCCTCCCTTTTAAAAGTGACATGTTTTTGTCTTCAATTTTTCAATATAATTTTTTTCGCTCGTAATTTTTAAAACATATCATTTCTCATTATTGAAATTCGATTTTAGTCCTTTGCTTATATATGTTGGCAAAAGGCCATGCAAACACACGAAAGCATGGTGTGGGGTGTTCACAATACGACTTGAATTGATTTTGAGGCAAAAAAATCCAATCCAAATAAAAAATCGTACGCGGTTTGATTCAGTTTGGATGAATATTTTAAACGAATCTGATATGACCCGATCCAAAATATATTTTTAAAAAATTCTATAAATTATAAATTACACAAACACAGTAAAAATAATAGGGTTGGTGAAAAATATAACATAAAATTTAAATTTAAATTTATTATTACAAAACCAAAATGATTTGAAACATATGAATAAAAATATAGATTAAATCAAACTAATAAATATATTATTTAAAAAATGAAAAATTAACAAACAATAAATTAATGCAATATATCATATTAAAAAATAAATAAATTATGTGGTTTGGTTTCCAAAGAGTGCTATATAATCCGGTAGATACGAGCGGTTTGCACAAAACTATCCAAGTGCATTCAATAATATTCCATTTTGTATTTTCAATTTTTTTAATGGTGACAACTTGAGGACCTATGGAAGAATGGTGGGTAATTTACCTTAACCAATGAATATTCACATTTTTAGGTGGTATTCATGAACTATGTTGACCCCACCAATATAAATTGCGCATTTTCATTGGTTGGTGGGTAAATTACCCACCATTATTCAAAGGTAATCTATAAAAAACCTTTTTTAATGGGTTTCGATTTTATTTTAAATCGGTTTAAATTTAAACACCTAGAAAAATACCAACTACATGTTTCAAAAGTAAGAGAAGAAACTTTTTACCCTTTCAGAAAAGAGAAAAAAAGAAGAGAAGAAACACAACACTTTTTAAAAGAGATATTGAATTGGTTTTTATACTACATAAATTATATTTAATCTAAAATATGATAGACAAAGGAGACAAAAAACATACCTTTGATTTTCCTCAGTATTTTGCAGATAGTTTGAAACCATCCTTCATAATGAATATCCACTTTCAAAGCACAAATCTGCCATGAAAAACAGTAATGAACATATGGTATAAAAGGAGATAATATTCAAAGAAAATGAAAGTGAGAATGTCAAGATAGTTTGGCACTAACCATGTTAGATTTCACTCTGTGGAAATACATTATGAATCTACAAGTTTCAAACAAAGCAATGGGTTGAAATTGAGATCAATGGCTAGAGAATAGGGTTTTATTTATTTGAGGCAGGGGAGGGTTTTATAAGAGTTGCGAGATTATTTAAAGTTTCTGCGGTGAAATTGAAATAAATGAAAACAAAATCATAGCAAATCAATTTAGGAAAATAAGAGTTTTTGTAGGGAGGCCGTAAGGCCACTAGAGGAAGATTTTGATTTGCAAATGAAGTATGCATATCTTTATTTCTTGATTTTGTAAGTGTGACCCTTTAATTAATATTACATATAATAATTTTTTTCCCCGTAGATAAAATGACATTCACGACCGCAAAACATACAAAAGAGAAGAACTAAGGTTTGAACCCGAGACACCACAATAAATAATTGGCCTAACATTGTTGAATTGCGATAGGTCTTACATATATATTGCATGCAATTTTTTTTTACCCATACATACAAAATTCTTATAAAATATTTTAGGGTTAACACTTCAAATACCATATAATTTGGGTGAAGTTTCAAAATAGCATATGTAAAAGGTTAAAAATAGAGGAAAAATCATTCAAAACTTGGATAATAGATTCAACACCTATGCGTTTACAATGTTCAATTCAACCACGACGTCTGATTAAGATGAAAGAGATCTCTTATCATCTTATTCAAGTGTTTTTGAGTTAACCGATTCACATTTCGAAGGATTAGTCTAAGTAATTTTTTTGAGACAACCGATTCAACAATTTTTTTTGTTAATAATGTGAATAAACAAAACATTCCCTTGATTAAAAATACATTCCTTAAATTAAATCATATCTTGATTTTAATTAGTCTATCAAACTGTTATTAATCTCAGTAAAAAAAAAATCAATTGTTAATCAATGTTGTATATATATATAAAAATCAATATTTTACCACACAAATTTGGCAACATTTCACTAATAATTGACCTTGTCATACCCTCTTCAAAAAAACTGCTATCCTATCCTAGATATAAGACCCCGTTGAGAAATTTGTTATCATTTTTTATACGACTCTTTTGAATTTCTAACTATATTAGTTATTTATTTACCAGCAGTGCCATTATTTATTTATTTACATATTTTTCTATGAAAAAAGGTCCATTTCCGGGTCTAAGATTTTAAATATTATACTTGAATAAGATCGTTCTTTTTAAATATAAAGATGTTAAGATATTATTTATAATAAAAGTGTCATTATTTACTTGTAAAATGTTCATCCCCGCATATTATAAGGATATTAAAACACTAAAATAGTTTTTCTAATTTTAAAATAAAAATGTTTTCTTTTTCGAATGATCCTTGAGGTATTAAAGAGAGAGTAGGCAAGCAGAAGGCATTTGGTTTAAGACTGACATAGGGCATTGTCTAGGTATGGTGAAAGAACTATATTTGGAACGATTCTTGACTGGATGAAGGACTTTACTGAGATAGATTTCATAGACTTTTTGATTTTTTTGTTGATACTACTATTTTAGTGTTGAAGATGAGGAGATTTGGCTTGGGTCGAGGGAGATGGGTGAACATTGATCATAGTGGAGGAGACTTTTTGCTTGGAAAGATGAGCTGGTCGTAGAGTGTTGCTCTTTGTTGGATAATATTGTTTTGCATGACTCAATTGAGGATACTTCGGTTTGGAAGTTTGATCTAGCTCAAGGTTATTAGGTAAAAGGAGTCTACAACTATTAACTTTTGATTATCAACAAGCGCAAGCTTCTTCAATAGACATCAGGAGATTTTACCCTGCACCCCTACAATTATACTTTGACCCTTACATTTTGCATGAACTGTCTATTTTACCCTCATAAACAAACTAAAATCATTCCCTTTTTTTTTCTTCACTTTTCTCACTGAATTTTTCAAAGATTTCTGGAAAAAAAAGAGGAATTGAGTTCACGAATACAACATTAATTGGATCATGATTCAAAAGGATTTTAAAAGACTTTTTTATCATGAGAAAGTCTTGTGGTATTCAATCAAGACTCTTAATAATCACTTAAAAAAAGTCTTGTGTTATTCAATCAAGATTCTGTCATTTAAAAAAAGTCGTGTGGTATTCAATCAAGACTCTTAATCACTTAAAAAAAGTCTAGTGGTATTCAAAATCATCCAAATTTCGAAGGATTGTTTAATAAATCAGATTTTGGTGGATTTTGTGAGATTTTCTAGTAAAATTTTAGCATGAAAAAGTCTTTCATGAAAACATGAGATTTCTTAGGATTGTTTTTTTCTTTTAAGATTTTACTATCTCTCCCTCTCTCTCCTCCATCTCCCCGCTCTCTCTCTCTCTCTCTCTCTCTCACTCTCTAGGTCTCCCATAAAAAATAAAGTAAAATAAATAAAAGAGTCTTTATTGAGATTTTGTGAAAGAGAGTGTGTTATGATTTTTTTCTTTCAATTATTTCTTAAAATTCATAAAATCTGTTGAAATCTCTTAAAATCCATAAAATCATTTCAAATCTTTTAAAATTTTATGAATTAAATCCATTGAAATCTTTAATAGTCTTTTAAAATCATCAAAGTCATCAAAATCTTGCAAAGTCTTTTAAAATCCTCAAGACTTTTTTAAACAAAAATTGTCTTTTAAAATCCTAATCCAATACACCCTCCTAAACTAATGATCGATAATTTTATTTGACAAAAAATCATGATCCAACTTTAAATTCTCCACAAAAATCAAGATCATACTTTCACTTACCCAGTTGACTCATGAAAAGTATGCTTCATGGATGATGTCGAGACACATGATGCATAGACATGTGATGTTGATTCGGAGATTTTTACTAATTTAGGATATTTTTTAATTTAAGGTATTAATTGATCTATTATTTAGGTTTTTTTACCAAATTGAAGGGGTAATCGTTTTTAGATCCATAGCCATCGGAGGTAGATTTCTTTCATGGTGAAAAGAAAATCAAAAGAACCCAGCAACCTTCACTCATATCTTTTGAATAAACAAAAATCACAAACCAAAGTTTTGATTTCGACGAAGATGAAAGTCTTTGAAAATTTCACATTAATGTTTTCAGGAAAAAAATCAAACTGGAATATTTGTTTTTTCAATACTGTGGGGTGAACTCATGTTGACGTTGAATCTATAATTGTTGAAAGTGGGGTGAAAAAGGGTAAAATTGGAATTTTAAAATATTTGTAAGGGTGAAAGTATAAGTGCAAGGGTACAAGGTAAAATTTTCTAGACATCATATTGAAAAAATCAGTAACTTTAAAAGTCTCTTTTTGCATGGCATTTGTTTTTTTTGTTTTTTTTTTTTTAAAGTTTTTTGCATGGCGTTTGTTGGATAGAGAATCCCAATTAAGGATGAATTGGCTCGGTGTGGATTTTTTCAACCTGATTCGTTGTTTGCTCGAGTGGTTGTGGAAACCAGGAGTCGATTAATCACTTTTTTTTAGACTATAATTTTTTTGGGAAAGTTTGTTGGCAAAAAAACAAAAAAAACAAAAATAAAAAAATCAGTCCCGCCAATTGGAATGGCGGGAACGAACAAAAAAAATTAAAAAAAAAAGGTCACATCAGTCTCAGCCTGTCACGAGCTGACACATGTCAGGAAGGGGGCTCATTTCCTCCATTTGAAACGGCGGGAATGAGGAAAACGACAAAAAAAAACCCCAAAAAATGAAAGTGGGTCATTTTGGTGATTAATTTTCAAAGAGGGTCAGACTTGAAATATTTTTTGGCATTAGGGTCAGAAAAAAAAAAAATCTGATACCTTTGTAGGCACACCCTGTACCTCACTTGATATCATTTGCTTCTTTTTAAATATATTCTATTTGACTTCTTAAACATATGTTAATCTATTATTCCTTTGGAACCTTGGTCCGAAGGTTTTCTACTTTTCTAAGTTCGCAACTTAGATTTAATATTTATGAATTCTTAATCCATTTAGGTTGATATATTGATGTTGGCTTGAAACTTTGGAGTATGCTCCTTTCAAGGTCACAAATTTGATTTCTTTTCTTGTTAATTTCGGTGGATTAGTCTATATAAAACTTTGTTTTGGCTTTTAACGGGGCGCCTATAAATGGACAATGAAATTTGATCTTTCAGAAGAGTCAGTCTTTAGGTCAGATATTGAGTTTAAAAATAAATAAAAAAAATCTGATTTTTGATAAATTTTTAGTTCGTGGTTCTAAGTTTTACAAAATATTTTTTTTAAACAATAAGTTTACATAATTACATTGTCCGATTATTTGCATTTTGTATCTAACTATATTGGGAGTTTTATGAGTGACTCTGGGTGTAGCTTTGCAATGGTACTATTAGGGCTCTTTCAAGGGGCTTTAATTGTATAACACTGGAGGTCTTCTGCTCTCTTAGGACAACCTTGTGCTCCTACTTCAGCAGAGTGTTGGGTTTGATTGTCAAGTTTCTTGAATAAAGAAGGAGGTTAGAAAATATTAGTTATTGATGATTATGTCCCACATCGCTTAGTTTAGTGAAGCAAGGGGAAGACCAAGGCTATATATATTGAACCTAGGTTCTTTGTTTTTAAATGCACCGGTCAGTAGCACTTTAAGCTTATATCTGACTTAGTTTAAATATTTGCTTTGTAAGAGATTGGGTGTATTGGGGCATTGGGGTGAGAGTGAGAGAAGTCTATGTGTTGTAATAATTTTCACATAGTAATAATTCTCTGGTCAGAGCTTCGGTTTCGTGAGATATCACTATTCTTAGTATGCTCTATGGTTCCAGCATTGTCTAATCTTCCACATCAGAAAAAAGAAGTGTGATATTGTGAAGGTGCTGAAGAAGGGTGGTACTGTGCAACTGCTATGTCTTATTCAAGTGTAATGAAGTTTGACATAGAGAAGGTTTGATGGAAGAATAAACTTTGGCTTGTGGAAATACTTTCAAGATGGAGGCAGATAAGTGGGAGGAACTAGATTTGAGAGCTGCAAGTGCAATTCGTATGTGTTTGGAAAATAATGTTCTTGTGAATGTGCAGAATCTGTCATCAGCGAAGGAACTCTGGGAAAAGCTCGAAGGGTTATATCAGGCAAAGGGAATCTCAAATCGGTTGTTGCTGAGGGAGCAATTTCACAATTTGCGCATGGATGAGGGTACGAAAATCTCTGATCATCTTAGTACTTTGAATAATATTGTTTCTGAGTTAGAATTTATTGAAGTTAAGTTCTGATCATTTTGTCCCTTCCACCTTCTTATGTTCATCTCAAATTTGTTTTGATGTATGGGAAGAAAGTTTGAGTTTTGAAGAAGTTGCAACTAAAATTATTTCTGAAGAAAGGAGGATGAAAAATGATGAAAACACTTCATCAAGCTCAATGTTAGTAACTAGAAGTGGGGCTAATGGGAATAAGATTCAAGCAAAGAGTATGTCGTGTTGGAAGTGTGGAATGTCTGGACATTTAAAGAGAAATTGTTCATGTGGAGTAGTTTCCGATAAAGACTCTGAGGCAAGTACTAGCAATGTCTCCATGGTTTTGGGAGATGATTGTGATCTTATCTAGAAGACAAAGTGTGTCCTTATGGTATTTCTGCTATAACATGCAAAAGGACAAATTATTGCTAGCGGATTCAGAACAACACACGGGCATTGGTTGGCATTGATGCAAGGTGTGTGGTGAGATATGTCGATGGCTCAAGAACTTCCTGGAAGCCAACATGGGAGTTGCACCATAATCTTTCAACAAGGTTTCGGCGTGATGAAATTCTTGGAATGGTTCAGTTTCAAGTGAAGTATACTCTTTATGGTGGAGTATGATTGTCGGTATAGACAATGGAAGCGGAAGATGAAACTCTTACAATCAAGGTGGAGATTTTTGGGTTTGATTGTCAAGTTTCTTGAATAAAGAAGGAGGTTAGAAAATATTAGTTATTGGTGATTATGTCCAACATCGCTTAGTTTAGTGAAGCAAGGGGAAGACCAAAGCTATATATATTGAACCTAGGTTCTTTGTTTTTAGATGCACGAGTCAGTAGCACTTTAAGCTTATATATCTGACTTAGTTTAAATATTTGTTTTGTGAGAGTGTGGGTGTACTGGGGCATTGGGGTGAGAGTGAGAGAAATCCATGTATTGTAATAATTTTCACATAGTAATAATTCTCTGGTTGTTGGTTTAGATAACGGTCGTGGTTTTTTCTCCGGTTTTGGAGTTTCCACGTTATATTCTTGTGTTGTGATTGTGTTTATTTTTCTTCTTTAGCCCTGTTATTTCCTAACACAGAGTACTAAATTATTTTATTGTCCTCGTGAACTTAACTTAATTGGTATGAATAATGCATAATATATGCAAGGTCCGGGGTTCGAACTCCAGCCACCACAAAAAAAAACTAAATTATTTTATTGATTAGTTATATAAGGAGATAGTTTCGTTCAATTTTTGGGGTGTTATGAGTTGCTTTTGAAATAATTGACCATTTGAAGTTCTTTCTTCTTTTTGTCAATAACCATTTGAAGTTCTAACATGAGTAAAAGACATTTTCTGTTAGGTGGAATGTCAATTTTGGGCTAGTTATATCGTGGGGAATAATGAATTCTGAGTTTATACATGTCAAATTGTCTGTGTTTTTTCTCTTTCTTTTTCTTGCTATAGTTTCAAAACTGTGTTTGTAGATTGATCGATGAGAATGTTAATTGGATTATAGTTCAATGAATTTAACTAAGGTTAACCAATTTGAGTAATAGTTCAATGAATTCAACTAATTAAGGTTAACCAATTTGAGTAATAAAAAAAAGAATAGAAAGTTACAATAAAAATTTAAATCTAGCTGAACCAACACATAATGTCATGCAAAGCCAACATCACTTACAACTTGTTATTTAATAATAAATGTTGGTAATGTTACTAATGAATTCCATATATGACAAAAGACTACCAAATGTTGCATTGCATGCGATCCAAACGAATTTGTCTAATTCTAATAATTTTTTTAGATCAAATATTCTTTTAGTTATTGATTTGAGCCTCGTAGTTTTCTTTGTAGCTTTTCATAAGAGATTAAAACTGCTCAACATTTTATAATAAAAGAAAAGAAAATAATATATGATCTCGATCATTTTATCCTTCTCTAGCTGAGAGAATCATCTATATTGTTATTCACATAAACATCATATTCATATATATGCAACACTCAGTATGTCATGCGATCAATTATGCTAATACAAAGTAGCTATCCAGTCTTTGCAACGTAAGTTGTTCTAGTTTGTAAGATGCTACGGGACAAATATATTAAACATCAGAGGGGCATATCAAATGAAAGGAGTTTTATTGTGAAAGGGCCCATCACAGCTAACAGGTTGGATTTCAATAAAATTAAAATGAGTTCTGGTGATTGATTATATAGAAGAAGATTAATCAAAGAATAATTTGACATACAATACAACCCAGAATTATACCCATTTACGTAAAACTTGGAATAGATTTGATGATGCACAGATTAACCCACAATCAAATTAAAAAAAAAAATAAAATTCAACTTTCCGATTGCAACAAAAAGAGATCTAATTAATATTCTTTTAGAATTTTTCACATGTCCAATTAATTTGCATTTGTTTCACTTTGGAAACCACAACCAAAACTCGTTAAGTATCACAGTTAAATGAGAAGCATAATAAACAAATCAATGATCTCAAATTCTCTTTATTAATTTCATTCAAGAGTCATGATTTTACAATAATGGATATGCGACAGAGAGAAATAGATTGGATCTCAACACATGGGGGGATAAGCATATAATTGCATCCTAAAAGAGATGAGTACAGATGGCGAGAAAAATAAGGGGGTGAAGATGCAGAAGCAAAACAAGAATTTGATTTGAGGTTTTGTGAGTAGAAGGGATTTTCTGAGGAATTGGAAAGGTTGTGAGAGGAGGATTGCATTTTAGGCCCCCTCAATATCTCTTTAGGCCCCCTAAAGTTATAAAAATGCCCTTAATAACACATTCTGTCTATAACTACCGAATGTGCATTTTTTAAATTTAATTTTGCTTCACCTCCGGTACATAAGTACCGGACATATAATATACATTGATAATGCTAAAAGTTACGAATAAGGCACACACGAAGGGTGATATTTTTGATATAGCAAGTCCAAGCTCGTTGTAATTTTTGATATTTTGTGATAGCAAGCACCACAAGT
>Ga0228711_1000935_pt1 | contig 40286 bp, 22 predicted proteins | sample MedpolnodulmetaG_2_FD_177996 | JGI IMG/M metagenome (GOLD analysis project Ga0228711, IMG submission 177996) | Root nodule microbial communities from Medicago polymorpha collected in Santa Monica, California, United States - brown nodules | ecosystem: Host-associated > Plants > Roots > Nodule...
GTGTTCTTTCTCTCTTCTCTATACTCTTTAATTACAGTATACACAACACACACTTGCACATTTACTTTATTAAACAGTTTTTGTGTATGAACTTCAGAACGTTCTGAAGTCAGAATATTAACTTAATACTTCCAAGTAAACTACTTGAGAATTGTTTTTAAGTTTCAGGATAATTTTTAAAGGGTCACAATTCAAACCCCCTTCCTTGTAACTATTTTATCTACTTCACCTTTTGGATATAGTATAACACTGATAATGCTCTTTTTGGGATATATTGTGTATGTAATTGACTAATCATCACTCTATTAATCGACAATATTATTTATATTTATGTTGATATGGTACGAGCATGTGACTAGTTTCTTTTGTTTGTTAATATTTGCATATTAAAAAAATGGTTATAATTATATTGTAAATTTAATTATATAATTTTTTTTATTAACGTATCACAGTCGTATCGTATCTTGATTTTTTAAATTTTCCCATATCGGTGCAGTATCGTATCCGTATCTTATCTCGGATCCGGACTTCACAACTTACATATCATCCACCAAATAAGTTATCGCATCCGGGTGCCATGTCATAGTTCTTTAGTGAAAAAAGCTCTATATTTTCTCTAAGTTCTTTTTGTCTTTCATTAATTGAAAGGGGGGTGGGTTTAGGATATTTTTTTTACATATAATCGCCCCTCGGCATCTTTTATCTCATTTCTTTCAATGTAAATAAAGAATTTTCACATATATTGAGTTTTTTTCTTGTGTTTTTTCATGATTTCATCGTCTGAGTGCAATGTTGTGTTATTGTTCGTTGTTTTGTGCGACGTCATTTGATTTTGTGTTTGTTGCGGTGTTCGTTTGGTTCTTATTGAAGGATCAACTTTAGTCGATCACATATTCAATCAATGATTTGGACGTCAACGTTGCATATTTGAAAGTATGAGTATTCTGATGATTTAGATTTTATCATATTATTTGTAGGCATTTTGTCGTTGTATGTTATTAACATGGGTGTTGTGGGTTTGTTCGTAGATTCACCATTTATGTTTTTAGCGATATTGATCATGTTATTTTTTTTCTTCAAGTAATGTAGTGGTTAAAAATTAATGTAATAGGTGGGAAATTTGGAATTCGAACTAGGCCTTACATACTGTAATGTTCTTGCCAACTGAACTACGCTCACGGAAATCTGATAAACCCAATTTAATTCAAGTTTCTTTGTTATATTAAAAAACTAAAAATCAAGTTTTAATTATAAGGAAAATAAACCCGACATCTTAGTTGAACCTAAACTAAAATAAAAATTTGGCAATGTTCAATTAGGAACTATATTGTCTTGGATTATTTTTCTCATAGAACAAAAAATAATTTTATTTTTCAGAGCCTAAATTGAGCTTCTCATTATTTTTCTTGAAAACTAAAGTAGGTCTTCACTCTTATTTTTTTTCTTCTTCTTTCTTTTCTTATACAAATAATAAGTTTTCACTATATTCTATACTTTTTTTTAAAGGAACAAACTTATGTCATATCATTTCTTAATAATAATTTCAACAATACAAGTAGGATAACATGAAAAGTTTGAGAACAAGCGATACATGTAGCTATTCTATATTAATCAAACATTACATATTTTATTGTAGAGGCAAGAATGAGAGTAAAAGATCAAGTTCCATCATGCTCGATGATCTTATGAACCTTTTTTTTTTTAATCTTTGAAACCATGTCAAATTCATGTTTACAAACTATTGCCTCTGACGAATCTTCGTCCTTTGGTCATGATTTATTTCTTGTTTGAGTGTGCACCTCAACAATTTGTGAATAACTTGATCCACAAAATGAAAATAGACATCACCCCAAGAACTCTTCATTGTTAAAATGACATAAGGAACTAGAATGCCTGTTGCAAACCCCAAACCAAGACTCAAGTAAAACCAGTTGTCAAACAATCCTTCATCATATGTATCATCACTACTCTGTCTGTTGTCACCATCACCTGAACACCTCACATGAAGTGGAGGACCACAGAGACCCGGATTCCCAGTAAAAGTTATTGCATCAAAGGTTGTCATATGACCTGTATAAGGAATGACACCCGAGAGGTTGTTATCGGACAAATCCAGGGACCCTAAAAATGACAAGGAAGACAAGCTTGAAGGAATTGTTCCGGAAAGTTGGTTGGTTGATAGATCAAGAGATGATAATTGAAGAAGATTTGACATGGTTTCAGGAATTTGACCACTTATATGGTTTCTTGACAAGTTGAGAACCACCAAACCAAATAGTTTTGTTATCTCATTTGGAATCTCTCCACTGAAGTTATTATCTGAAAGATCTATGCTAGTAACAAGTGAGAGAGTCTTTGTATACTTTAGCACTTGGTTTTTCACATACACATTCAATCCTTCTTCATAGTAATGACCATGATATTTTCCATACAATAAGTATTTATTTTTCTTCCGCACTTCGGCTATTGCTTTTAAATCAGCCAAGCTAGTTGGAATTCTGCCAGTCAAGTCATTTCTAGCAAGGTCAAGGACTTGCAAAGAACCTAGTTTTGAAAACTCAAGTGACAATTCTCCATAAAATGCATTAGACCTCAAAATGAGAATTCTAAGATAAGGAAAACCTTCCCCAAACCAAGTTGGAATAACACCAGACAAGTTATTGGAGCCTAGATTCATGGTTTCCAAACTGGACAAATTTCTTAAAGATGATGGCAAATCCCCTGAAAAGTGATTATCATTAAGGTGCAGTGATCTGAGTAGTTGCAATCGACCTAATGAATCTGGAATTGTCCCAAATAGACTATTATTCCCAAGGTCTAGTACATCGAGTAAAGAGCAATTTGCAAGGCTTGGAGGGATCCTTCCAGTTAAGTTGTTTCCTGAAAGATCAATGGCAATAACAGAGGACATTTCTCCTAAAGACAATGGTATTTCTCCATTAAGTTGATTATGTGAAAGAGATAAAAATCTCACTTCATTCATGCGTTGACTTATGTTCAATGGGATTGCACCTGAAAAGCGATTGTGTGAGAGATCTAACAAGTCAAATCCTAGTGTCATCGTAGGGAGAGGTCCGTGAAGAAGATTAAAGCTTAGATCAAGCCTAACTAATACAGAAAATGCCATAGGGATTGGACTTGGAAGCCGGCCTTGTAACTCATTATGAGACATGTTTAGAAGTGTCAACGAAGATGTAATATCCCAAAACCAATTTGGAATAAAGCCAACAATGCCAGCGTTGGAGAAGTCTAAAATCGAAATCCTACTTTGTGATTTCAGCCAAGGTGGAAATGAACGCCCCAAAGCACATGAACCCATACCAAGGATAACTACTTGGAATGGTGGTAGCCAATTTGCACCGACATTTAAAGTAAATGAATTGGAAGACATAATCCAAATTGTCAACTTACTCATCTTTGAAAAATGGTCTTCAGTTACCATGCCTGTCAACTGATTGGAAGAAATATCTACATATGACAACTTATCTAGTTGTCCTATACTATAAGGTAGAGTACCATTTAATTTATTCCCTTTAAGGTCCAAGAGAACAAGATTTTGCAGTGAACCTATGGAAGTAGGAATGGGACCTACAAGCAAATTATATGAAATACTAATACTATCTAATTTTTCTAGCCGCATTAACCAATCTGGAATTTGACCTTGTAGCTGGTTGTTGCTCACGTCGAAAACCTTCATATTAGAAAGAGGTATTCTAGAAGGACATTTTTCTATTCCTTGAAGAAACTCAGGTAAAGTTCCTGTCATGCTGTTTCTTGATAAATAAAGTATGTTCAAGTTGCAGAGTGCACCAATTGAACTAGGAATAACACCCTCGATAGTATTATTTGAAAGATCAAGGTAAGTGAGAGAAGTCAAGTTTCCAAAGGATGAAGGAAGTCTCCCATATAATTTATTACTTCCCAAATGAAGGACCTCTATTCTTTCCCATCCTCTCATGAAGAGTTGAGAACAATTGGCTGTGAGATTTCCATTATCCCCTAAATTCAAAAACTTTAAGTTTGGTAAGTCTCTTAAACCAAGTGGTATTTTTCCATACAAACCACTACTGCTTATGTCAACATGTGTTAGGGTACTAATATTAACAAGCCAGTCAGGTATCTTTGAAACGAAACTATTAGACCTAAGATCTAGAACAGCAAGCGAAGTAAAATTGAGAAATGAAGGAGATGAAATATGACCAAAAAGATGGCAAGAAGATAGATGCAATTCCATTAAAAAAGGAAGGTGGTTTAATGCACTAACCAGGTCCGTTCCTGCTACCAATGAAAGGTCAACTTCATCCATGGCAAGATATTTCAAAGAGACAAGGCCAGCCACCCATTGTAGATTTTCAACATGCAAGCCAACAGTTTTGAGATCAAGAGATTGCAAGTGAGAAAGATTTCCCAAATGGGGTGGAATTATACCAGCAAAGCCAGCATTTGACAGGTTTAAATATTGCAACTTTACCAGTGATCCAAAGAACTTGGGAATTGGTATTCCCTTGAATGTGTTGAAGCTCAAGTCTAAATGACTTAGTGACTTGAGCTCCAACAAAGATGGTCTTAGCTCACCACTCAGGTTCCACATTCCATACTTGCTTGGAGAATAATCAAATGACGGTGGATGCGGGTTATGGAGATCGATTGAAACAACCGCGCCTGTGATGTTATCACAGTAAATTCCACGCCATTGACAACAGTTTGTGTTTCTCCATGAAGATAGCCGGTTGTGAGAATCCTCAAGCCCATTTTTGAAGTCTATAAGAGCTTCCTGATCAGAAGCTAAGCATTCAAAAGCTACAACATTGATTTTCACAGAAATCGCAAGTAACAAGCTATAAACTAGTAATATTAACAACCAAAGTTGAGATATGTTTTCCATTGATGTTTCTCTAATCCTCTCACTGTAAACTGATAATTATATGTAAATTGTGAAAGCCTAGGCCACAATCAAAATATTGCATTTTAAGCCTATTTGATTGTTTTTTATAGGCAAATCATATTTATAAAAAGATGCCAACTTTTGACCAAGTCTGATCCCGCGTATAGCGGAAACTTCAATTATATTTACCATGCAGGGGATCACAATGAAAACTAAACTAAATGTCATAGATAATACAAAATGCATGTATATAAACAATTACATATATACAAACCAAAATATTAAATAACAGAATTAAATTATGTTTAGTTTTCCTTGCGAGTTTATTCATTTGGAAGTATTCATTCTGTAACCTTCTCTGCCTAACATATTTTGACTATATCAACAAAATCTGTTTGGTGCAGTATCATTATTGTAGTACATAATTATATATTAATTAACAGAATGACTCAGTACAAATTCATGTTGTGTTTTGCCATTCAATAAAATTAAATTGCGAATCAGTAAAAATAATATTGTGACTTGTTAGTTCATTATTCAACTTGACACATCCATAAATTTAGAGGTATAAAATAGATAAATGCAATAGGTATTTTGAATCAGTCATTCTACATTGTTTACCCGAGTTTTGGCAATAGTATAATACAGTGAGTCCAAGAAATCTAAAAACAAGTCAAACTAATTTCATATTTTATAATGCAGATATTTTTCCTGTGAGTTTATTAATTTTCAAGTATGCATTCTTCTTGCTTGTGTGACTTTGATTGGAACTACCAAGTACAAATTCTGTTTTGACCTCTTCCAATGGTTGTAATCAATATACCTATAGCATTTTAACAGCCGCATTGTAACAACGCAACGATTGTAACAAAGTGGGTGCAAAAGCTGCATCGGGCCGCAATAAACTATAAAGTTCTCACAAATTTTGTTTTTCTAGCTCATTATATCATAGACTTAACAGGTATTTTAAAAGGACTAAGATATATATAGTGATGGAGAGTTGATAGTGAAAGAAATATGAGATTTTAGAGAGGAAATAGGAGATACGTGAGGTATAAGATACGTAGCAAACTAAAACGTTTTATGCTAATAAAAAAATAAAAATTACGCTGCAACGATGGCTAATGCAACGGACGCAATTGCAGTGGCTGCAACTGCATCCGCGGCCTCGGTTTGAAATGATGGTGGGTACTATCATTATAGGTAATAAAAAACTATTATGTTACATCGTAAAATTAAAAATAATTTTCCTAAGAAAGGTGAAAGAAACATGCATAGAAAGGATCACATTTTTATTATACCTTATAAATTTATGGTAAGAACTAAGTATTTGTAATGATGCATGTAGAATAGCAACCCCTAAAAACAAAACAAAAAAATCAAAGTTCTTTAAAAATACTTTCTCAATAGAAGGGAATTAAAAAACATATCTATATAATATTAACTATTAAGTAAAAATAATAATTTTGGTGCCTCTAAAAAAATGGTGTCCTGAGCTGCCGCCTCCTGCTTCCACCCTCAGAGTCACCCCTGGTGAAGTTCAAGAGTTTGTGTAAATCATGACGCTAGATAGCGAAACCAGACACCACGTTGGAGATCTAGATTCAACTCATTGTCTCGTTGGGTTCATTGCAAACATGTAATTATGAGTTTGCTCATGTTTTCTGGTTCATGACTTTGTTCGTGTTAATTTATTATGGATTGAAAAAGAAAATGTAAACGAAATTCCTTGTTATCATATCAATTGGAGAGGATCGTTTGTACGATGATGCAATTGATCGTTGCACAGTAATTGACACAGTAATATTGGTTGTTTCTGGTTCACTAATGTGAGTTTAAATAAACTGTTTTGGGCATTTGATTAAATGCTTGGAGGATAGGTTGTAGTAAGGCATCAATACTTGGGTATTGGGTTGCTGGGACACACTCTTTGGTGGTAACCGTGTTGATCATCGGTGAAATGACGATCGAAATGGCATTACGATTGCTAAGAAAAAGGAGTCATTTTCAAGATTCCTGATCACCGTTGATCATTAAATTTAGATTTACATCGAGTTTATCTTTGACCTGCGTCTTATCTATTTCGATGCCATGAGACAACAATTGTTTGAAAATACATTATTTGGATCAATTCCATTTCTTTATTTTTTTGACCAATTCCGAATGTATTCAAGCAAGTATTTTGGAATTTTGTGAAATTAATATTATTATTTTTATCGAAATTGTGATTTAAAAAAAAATACTCATCAGTTGTAGACACAAAAAACATATGAATTTGCTAGAAGATCATAACATGGATGTTTGCTCGTATTTAGTTAGAGCATCATATCGTTGAATTTGATCCATCATCTATAATCCATTATGATATGTCAAAATAGAAAATTTTATTTGCATGATAATAAGACATACATGATAATGATGCTATAAGATCACATAATAAGCGACATTTAATAATTAAGCATGAACAAGTCAATAGGCAACAAGTCGAAAGGAAGTGAGTTTCCTTGTGCTTTTGTTCTCATACACAATAGCTTCATAAACCTTAGAAAGTGAACCTATGTTGGCAGAAAAGGTGAGACGGTAGTTGGTCCCTTGAACAATTTGTGATTCACCTTTGATGATCTTCTCGAACTTCAGCGTTGCTCCTGATTTCTTGTCGTACTCGGTCACAGCAAAATTAGCGATTTCGATCACATGTGGATCATTGATGTTGACAATGGGGGAATAACCACCCTCTATAGCTTGAATCCTAGCCACAAAAGCCAACAAAACAAGGAGGAGAAGACCAAGGGATTGGAATCTCATGATGTTTATACTATCTTTCTATGCTTCAGAAATCACAAGAAATCACGAAGGTGTGTGTTAGCCTTAGATGGTTGAGCGCTACTCATATATATTGCATAAAAGTAATGCAAGTTGGTATTTTTTATTTTTTTTTAACTAATGAAAATGAATAAAATCAAGTCAAAAGTTTAAAATTGGTAAGAAAAGAAAATAAAAAATTTAATTCTATTTAATGAAAATACTAATGATATTTTTTACCACCGAAAGACAATGAAATTAAGTCAAAAATTTAAAATTGTTAAAGAGAAAGTCAACAATTTAATTCAATTTAATGAAAATAAATTAAATCACTTTTTTACCAAATAACTATAATCTCTTTATAATATGTTACATTTAAAATTAAATTTTGAAAAAAAAATATTTAATATTATACATTGAATATTTAATATTCTCTCCGGCTAGAATTAGGTTTTCAGTTTTACACGATTATTAATGAAATGATTAAAAGTGTTATTTTAAAGGTCACTAGTGCAAATCGGGGATACAAGACCTTAATTTTAGAGATTTAAGACCACTTTTACACAAAAAAGAGGTTTCAAATTTCTAAAAAACATGTCTTGTATCCGATTTTCACTAGTAAGTCTTGCTAACGAGTGTCTTTAGGGCTCTCTTTAAGTATACTAAATTATGGAGCCTACCTTTGTGCAGTCATTTTAAAAGCTTAATATTTCAATTTCGGCAGTCATTTGGGATACATTGACTGCACAAGTTCCCATAAAAGCTTACTCCCTCCGTCCCATAGTAACTGAGTCTTTTGTTCATTTTACACTTATTAAGAAAAAAGGAAATACTAACAAGTGTGCTAATGAGTTCCCTAAGGGCACTCCTTAAAGGGAATTAGATAGTACTCGTTTCGTCCCAAAATAATCGAGTCATTTGCAAAAACAAAAATTGTCTCATTTCACTTTTCGATACAATATTAATTACTTTTTTCAAATTATAACTCTAATTAATACTTCCTCCGCCTCACAATAGGTGTCCTCTTTACTATTTTTCTTTGTCTCAAATTATTTTTCCCTTTTACGATACAAATACAACAATCATTATTGTATCGAAAAATGAAATGAGACAAATTTTGTTTTTGTAAATGACTCGGTTATTTTGGGACGAAACGAGTACTATCTAAAACCCTTTAAGGAGTTCCTCAGGGAACTCATTAACATTGTCCTTGTTTTAATGGTAAAATGTGTTTAACCCACTTGAGTTTGTTCGGTGGTTTTGACCTGTGATATAGGAGTGTGCTCATCCTCAAGGCCTTAGGTTCGATTCTTTCCGGTGTCAATTGAGTAGGCTAATTTAGCTTATTTGAAAAGAAAAAATGGTAAAATATGTTTCATTTGCTAAAAACATTTTTATTAATTATAGTTAATTAGTGGAGTAGTTAGATGATTGAAATGCAATAAACAATGATATGTTGGTTGAAAATAATAATTAATGATGTCTTGATATCATAAAATTGACAAATAATTTGGGAGAAAAAATTTAAAGTTGACACCTATTTTGAGACCAAGTGAATAAATATGAGGCGAGAGAGGGAGTGGTCGTGAGAATCGCGATTCCCACCTGGTCCACCGTGGGCAATCGCACCGGTTTTCTACTTCACCGGTTGCGAGATACTTTGGGGGCGAGCGGGGTCCAAGCAGGGTACCACCATATGGGGGGGATAGGGGAGAGTGGATTGATGTGAGACCGCGAAGGAGGAAAGCGTTTGAACAGGCGGATGGACAGCGGGACAGATTTCAAGAGGTTCAGCGGCGAGGAATAGGATGGGAGGACCATCAGCGGCGACAATCTAGGGTTAGGGTTCAGTACGGTTCTGATCTGCGATTCAGCGACATGGAGGATTTGGATGAATTTGATGCACCTGTACAGACGTACGATGGAAGAGCTACTTTGCAATATTCAAGACCTGGTCGTACAAGGAAGGAAACGCATCGTCACATGGCAGCACCTTCTGATTATCGTAGGCGTTCATTCTCCAAGGAGTTTCACCAACAGCTGAGCGCGCGCCCTACAGCTTTTCGTCGTCGTTCACTGCCCAGGGAGGAACACCAGCAGCCGTACGCACGTCATGTCGGGGAGAGAGCAGAATTTCACAGTCACGGTCATCATCAACAACAACGTCAAAGGGATTTTGCGGTTCATGAAAATACCGGTATGGAAAAGCATTCTTTCGTATCTTTTTATTTCACAAACGTGCCTGGAGACATATCATATATTTCATTACGTCAAGGGTTTGAGGTGTGTGGTATGATGGAGGATGTGTATTTGGTGAAGAAACGGAATGTGAATGGGGGTGTGTTTGGTTTTGTAAGGTATGGTAAAGTGAAGGATGTCGAAAAATTGCTGAAGGCGTTAAACAACGTGTGGTTTGGGGATTGTCGAGTGGTGGCCAAGGTTGCGAGCTTTGATAGGTTTGGTAATAAGAAACATGGTGTAGGTGTTAAGGGCGAGGGAGATATCAAGAAGGAGTTTGACTTAGGTCGAGAGGGAGATAAGAGGAAGATGGGGAGAGGTATACACATCGAGGGAGATAATATTAAGGGGAACGAGAGCGTCGTGGGTGCAGAGGTTATTGGTCGTGGTAAGGTGGTGTTAGAGGTGGTGGAGGGGAACAACTTGAAGGAGGGGGCAGTGGAGGATGAGCAACACGGACAGAAAGTTCAATATGTTGAGGACAAGAAGAATCAAGTTTTTATTCCAAAGTATACATCTTCAGTCACTGACATGCCTTGGGCGTCTAAAGGTTTGGTGGTGTCTGTGCTGAATGGTGATGCGATACTGGTGTTACAGCGTAGGATTTTTGACGCGGGCTTTGTTCATTTGGTTATTATTCTGTTGAGCGCTGATAAGGTATTTTTACGTTCCCTCGATGATGTAGATGTAAGTACAATGTTGTCAGAAGCAATTGAATTTTTTAATAAGTTCTTTTCGACACCCGTGAGGTGGAACAAGGATACTTTGGTTCGTGAAAGAGGTGCATGGGTAAGGATTTATGGAGTGCCATTACACGCTTGGAATTATGATTTCTTCAAATTATGTGTCTGTGATTGTGGTCGACTGATGAGAGTTGATGATATTACATTAGATAGAGATCGCTTTGACTATGCACGGGTCCTAGTGTCAACTAGTTCTTTGGACATTATTAACTCAAAGGCTAATATTTTGGTGGATGGTGTTCTTTTTGAGTTCAAAATAATTGAAGAATGGGGTTTCGCTGTAGGAGAGGATGCTTGTTTATTTGATGAAGCAGAGTCTCAAGTGGACGATAGGTCCGATATGCCAGAAGATCTTGACAATGGTATTGGAGGTGGAGACGTTGATGAGCTGTTGAATAGGCTTTCAAAAGATTGGAAGAAGGAGGATGAAGTGCAGCATATTGCGCCTTCTCCCGTTAGTGCAACAGTGAAGGTTCCATCCATTTCACCTACACCTGCGGCTCCGGCACAAGCGGAGGCTCCATTCTTGGAGTCGGCAACAAAATCGAAGCTGATGCAGGATATTGAGAGTGAGGGCAACGTTGATCGCCAGTCCCGAAAATTTTTGATTGATGACAAGAAAGTGGTTAAGAGAACTTCTTCGTGCCCTCCTGGTAGAGATAGAGCTACTTCTTCGGGTCCATGGAGTTTGGAATGGGTGAATAGTCATAAAAGTGTGAGCTTGGGAGCAGCCTCAAAACCAAAAAATAAGGTTACTGTTAAAACGTCGGGTGTGCAGAGAGTTACTAAAAAGAAGGGAGGTGGCTACCTTCGACATAGTACTCTAAATTTGAAGCGTATAGCCAGACTTTCTGACAGTGACAGAAGAGATGTTCTTCATGCTTTGCAAAGGACTACGAAACAACGGAAGGCGGGATCGGGAGTCTCTAAAGCTAAAGTAACTTCTAAAGTAGCTTCTTCTAATTGTACTTCCCAGACATCGATAAATAACGATTGGAACAATTGGTTGGTGCTTCATGGTAACGACAAGGTGATGACAGAGGATGTTTGTGAGATAGGGAGGACTGGTGGTCTCAATTTCAGCGGAGATAGAAATAACATGTTTGATGTATTGTCAGGTGTGGGAAGGAAAAATAGAGAGGGTGGTGGTAATGGTGTGTGTATATAGTGACGAAGCTTTTATCTTGGAATGTTAGGGGGTTGGGCGGCGCAGATAAAAAGAGGGAGGTGAGCCATTTGGTGAGGGAGAAAAAACCTTTTATTCTTTGTATACAAGAAACTAAGTTACCAGTGTTTGACGCTTTTGTCTGTAAGTCCATTTGGGGTGATGACAATGTCGATTTTTCTTACCAACCTTCGGTGGGAGCCTCTAGAGGTATAGCTACGCTGTGGGACTTAAATGAGGTGGAGGTGTGGTCGACAGTGTCTTTGGATCATGTGCTTGCAGTAACAGGTCGGTTTTTGATGTCTAGGGAACAATTTGTTGTTTTTAATGTATACGCTCCTTGTGATACTTCTCGTCAACAAGTTCTTTGGAATGTTTTATCTTCTAGAATAGAAGCTTTGGCAGGCCAAAATGTTTGTGTGTGTGGTGATTTTAATGCCATTCGGTGTGCGGAGGAAAGAAGAAGTGTTAGTAATGTTCTACACCAGGCAAACATCGACAACTTTAAAATTTTATTGTCAACAATTTATTGGTGGACCTTCCGCTCCGGGGTCACACTTACACGTGGTATCGGGGAGATGGGAGGTCGATGAGTCGTATTGATCGTTTCTTGTTGTCTGAAAATTGGTGTTTGAATTGGCCTAATTGTATCCAGCTGGCTGTGTCCAGAGGGTTGTCCGATCACTGCCCCTTGGTGCTCTCTATTGATACCCAAAATTGGGGGCCTAAACCTGTGGGGATGTTAAAGTGTTGGGCGGACTTTCCTGGTTATAACTCTTTTGTGCGTGATACTTGGAGTTCTTTTCAGATAAGTGGTTGGGGTAGCTTTGTCTTGAAAGAAAAGTTGAAGTCACTGAAATTGGCTCTAAAAGAATGGCACCAACGTCATTCTAAGAATCTTCCGGCACGAATCTTGTCTCTGAAGGATAAAACAGCTTCTCTTGATTTGAAAGGGGAGTCAACTGTGTTATCGGATGATGAAATTCGGGATCTTCATGGTTTGTCGGAGGATTTGTTCTCCCTTTCTAGAGTAAATTCTAGTATCTGCTGGCAACAATCTAGAGTTCAATGGTTAAAAGAAGGAGATGCAAACTCTAAGTTTTTTCATAGAATTATGTCTAGTAAAAGGAGTAGGAATGCTATCCCGTTTTTCCTTGTGAATGGGGCTCTGGTTGAGGGAGTAGAGAATGTGCGTAACGCGGTGTTTACTCATTTTCGGGCGCAATTTCAACCAACTCAGAATCATCGCCCTAGCATGGAGGCTTTAGATTTTCGCGCCTTGTCCTTTAATGATGGGGTGTGTCTAGTGAGGCCTTTTACCGTGGAGGAAGTAAAGGCGGCTGTGTGGGAAGTTGATAGTTTTAAATATCCCGGCCTAGACGGGATTACCTTTGGTTTCATAAAGGATTTTTGGGATATTCTGAAGGATGACGTAATGCGTTTTTTGGTGGAATTTCATAGGAATGGAAGATTGTCTAAAGGTATTCATAGTACTTTCATTGCTCTTATCCCTAAGGTTGACAACCCCCATCGTTTGAATGATTTTCGACCTATTTCGCTGGTTGGAAGTATGTATAAAATTTTGGCCAAGGTCCTTGCTAATAGACTCCGATCGGTAATTGGGCTAGTTATATCAGAGTCCTAGTCGGCCTTCATTAAAGGTCGCCAAATACTTAATGGCATTCTGGTGGCTAATGAGATTGTTGATGAAGCGCGTAAATTCAAGAAGGAATTGATTCTTTTTAAGGTCGACTTCGAAAAAGCATACGACACGGTTGATTGGGGTTACCTAGATGAAGGGATGTCTAAAATGGATTTCCCGACTCTCTGGCGTAAATGGATTAAAGAGTGTGTTGGTACAGCTACAGCCTCTGTTTTGGTTAATGGATCACCTACGGATGAGTTCCCCTTGGGGAGGGGACTGAGGCAAGGAGGCCCCCTATCGCCTTTCTTATTTCTGTTGGTGGCAGAGGGTTTCAATGTTTTGATGGAGTCCTTGACTCGGAACAATCTTTTTTCGGGCTTTCAGGTGAGTATTAATGCTTTGACAATTGTGTCCCACCTCAATTTGCAGATGATACTCTAATTTTAGGTGACAAATCTTGGGCCAATATTCGGGCTATGCGTGCTATTCTTCTTCTGTTTCAATCTTTGTCCTATTTAAAGGTTAATTTTTCTAAGAGCTATTTGGTTGGAGTGAACGTCGCATCTTCTTGGTTGACTGAGGCAGCTATGGTTTTGAATTGTAAGGTAGGGTTTATTCCTTTTGTGTATCTGGGTACGCCTATTGGTGGTAATTATCGTCGCTTGTCCTTTTGGGAATCTTTGCTGAACCGTATCAAATCTAGACTGTCGGGTTGGAGTTCGAAACATCTATCTTTCGGCGGCCGTCTGATCTTATTGAAATATGTCCTGTCATCTCTGCCTGTTTACGCAGTTTCTTTTTTTAAGGCTCCAACAGGTATCATCTCCTCTATTGAATCTTTATTTAATTGTTTTTTTTTGGGGGGAGTGCTAACCACAGGAAAATATCTTGGGTGGACTGGAATTCTGTTTATAGGAGTAAGGAGGTTGGTGGTTTGGGGGTAAGGAGAATTAGGGAGTTTAATGTTGCTCTTCTAGGGAAATGGTGTTGGCGGTTGTTAGAGGATAGAGATAGTTTACGGTTTAGGGTGTTGTCGGCGCGGTATGGCACGGATGAGGGGCGGTTGAGAGGAGGAGGCCGTCAGGCTTCTGAGTGGTGGCGAGTTGTACACTGTTTGAGTAGGGAGAGATGGTTCAGCGATCATGTGAGTCGCTGTGTTGGGAACGGAAGAACAACACTGTTTTGGACCGACGTTTGGTGTGGCAGGGTGTCTTTTAGCGTTAGGTTTAGCAGGTTATTTGAGTTGTCAGTTTTTAAAGGGGAGTCGGTGTTAGAGATGTTGCAGTTAGGGTGGGGGGAGGGTGGAGAGGCGTGGAGGTGGAGGCGGAGGTTGTTCGCCTGGGAGGAGGAGTTGGTGGGGGAATTCATTTTACTGCTTGCTAATGTTACACTGCAGGTTAATAACGAAGACAGATGGCTTTGGACTTTGGAGAACTCAAATTCATTCACTGTTCGTAGTCTGTATAATTATCTTACTATTCAACCGCAGGTTGAGTTACCAGTTGATGTTTCTTCTATTTGGCACAAGGATGTGCCTCTCAAGGTGGTGGTGTTTGCTTGGGGTTTGTTTCGAGATAGATTGCCTACTAAGGATAATCTCCTCCGGTAAGGTGTTATTAACCATGATTCCAGGATGTGTCTGGCAGGGTGTGACTTTGTCGAATCGTCTTCTCATTTATTTATGCATTGTAATATTTTTGGTTCTGTTTGGCACTTGATTTATAGTTGGATTGGTGTCTCAGTGACCAACCCAATTTATGTGCCTGATCATTTTCATCAGTTTGGCTATAGTAGTGGGATCGGAAAGAAGCGGCGCTCAATTTTACAGGTTATATGATATGCAACTGTCTGGGAAGTTTGGAAGGAAAGAAACAACAGGTTGTTTAAAGGCAAAGAAAGCCCCGTTTTTCAGGTGGTTGATAGGATTAAGTCCATCTCCTATATGTGGTTGAAGGCGAAACACATTATTCTTCCCTTCAATTTGCATGGCTGGTGGCTGAGCCCGTTCACCATATTGGGCATAGGCTAATAGTTTCTTTCCTTTTGTTTCTCTTTTCCTGTTTTTGTTTCCCTTTGTAAATATTGTTTAGACCTTGTTGTTTTTCTTTGGTACTCCTTGTGCTGGGAATAACGTTTTTATGTGGTAATATATTTCATTTTAGTCTCTTAAAAAAAAATATGGCAATTAAAAAAACAAAACCAACATCACCTATTTTGAAGTTCATGACAATTTAATTGAGGATCATTACCATTACAAGGTTGATTTGGTCAAAGAAGTTTAAATGGATTTGTATGCTTGGTGTTTTAAATGATATGTGCGTGTCAAAGGTGTGTAACTCATGTATGCGTCAATGATGAATATGCTAATGATGTATGATTTTATGAAGTAAATTGAGTGTATTTATGAATGACGACTAATGATTTTATAACTGTTTATTTTATTATTCATGTATCTCAAAAAATATTTGAGTAATTACACTTCTCTCCCTTTAAAGATGCTTGAATTACACTTCCATCCCCTCTTATGTTAAAATATACACTCTTTTCCCTCACCTCCCCTATGATAAGCTTGAATTACATTCCCCTCCACTCTTGTGTTAAAATCTACACTTTACTCCCTCAATATATTTTTTTTATTTCTAATAATCTAGAAAAAAAATAATAATCTGTACACTATGAAAAAAATAGTATTGCAGGTCTATTTTAATATAATAAAAAATTGAATACACATTTTTCGCTATTTTTTATTCATAATTTCATTATCATGTAGTTTTAAACCCTATTATAAAATATGAAACAACCTAAAATAAAATTAAAATATGTGAAAAATTACTAAAGATGATAAAGCATGGTTATTAAAAAGTTAAGTTTATACTCTAAATTATAAAATCAATAGTAAAATATTAAAATCTAATTATCATTGACATTTAAATTATAAAGAATTGAATTAATATTTCTTAAATGGTTGTTCAAAATTAATATATATCATAAAAATATTTATTTATGTTAAAATAGATTAAAGTATAGTGTATATTTAAGGCTAAATTACACTTTTCGGCCCCTAAGTTTCAAAATGTTGCGATTTTGACCCCCTATTAAAAAAATGGCAAAAGTGACCCCCTATGTTTAGGGAAATATGCTCTTTTGACCCCTTAACATAAGGGAAATGTGCTCTTTTGACCCCTTATCTTTACGAAAAGTTGTGATTATGGCCCCTTTTTTGGGACACGTGGCGTCTTCTCAGCAATTTTGGGACGATAGGGGCCAAAATTGCCATTTTTTTAATAGGGGGCTAAAATCGCAACATTTCGAAATTTAAGGGGCGAAAAGTGCAATTAAGCCTATATTTAATTATTAAGGGAGGACGTTATAATTCAAGCATCTTATAAGGGAGGGGAGTATAAATCTTACTTTACAAGGGAGGGGAGTGTAATTTAATCTAAATATTATGATGTGTATTCTTACCCCTTTGCTTGTTGTTGTATTTATAGTGTCTGTACTCTTGGGGTACATATACTCATGACGAGGAGCTCTAGTTTACGGAACGCTTAGAAGGTGGTGACAAGGATTTACTTCTGTTGTTATTACCTAATGATTTTACGTAGTCGAATAAACACGTTCTCTGATCTATAACACTAAGGTTGATGTCAAACGTTGATTTCTTATTTCCTATGAAGTTTAAGTTTTGTGGAACTTTATGTTACTTCTACAATTAATGTTGAGAATCAAATTTTTCCCTTTATGAGAAATGTTTAATTTATTTCCGTGCTTAATTATGGCTTACTTTTGTTTTATTAAAAGACAGATGATGATTTTTGTAACATCCTCTTAGTTAATAAATCAACGTCAGGGTTTAAGGTGTCACATAGTTGGTATCAGTGCAAGTCGGTTGATCTAACTTAGGTTTTATAATTTTGATGAGTCCCCACAGATGACATGTGTGCAGACACTGTCAATGACTGATCCCGTTAATAGTGTATCTAACTATTGAAGGTGCATGAAAGGGTGGTTAGAGGAGGATAGCCGAGCGAGAATCTGCTCACTACAAGAGCACTGGGGAGAAGGAGGGTAAGAATCAAGAGGGTAGTAGGGCCTATTAGGTTTCGGCTGATTGAAAGAATAGAAATTTCAACAAGAGGCGGTGGGAAATAATCAAGTGGGAGAGACTAGGGATGTCAATGGGTACAGATAGTATGATACCCGTCCCCGTCCCGTTGGATAAATATGATACTTGTGCCTTCCCCATACCCTCGTGGGTACCCACTTTATGGGTACCCGTGGGTATTGTGGTATCCATGAGTATTCATGGGTACCCATGTATTTTTTAATTTTCATAAATCATACATAATCCATAGAAAATTCATGATTCTTACATAATCCATACAAATTCTTGAAGTAAAATAAAAACATAAAAATATCCAAATAAACATCTAAATTTCATATGCATTCCAAATTTAAATAACTTCATTTGACTTCCCAATTCCTCAAATAAAAACATAGAAATCTCTAAATCAAAACTTCAATAACTTCATTTGATTCCTTCAATAAGGTAACAACTTTAAGTAATAAGATATATAAAGATATTTTAGTAATTTACTTAATTTATTATCGGGTATGGGTACCCGTGGGTATTGGTACAATCAAATCTGTGTCCATATCCATATAATAACGGGTAGTCAAATACCCGTTTATTATACCCGTGGATACCCATTTAGCGCCCCGTGCATGTGACGGATTTTATCCACGGGTATCCGTGGGCATGGGTATTTTTGCCACCCCTAGGGGAGACACTCCTACTCCCCTGAAATGTTTTACAGGTGGTGCCGTTTCAAAAAGAGAGTTTTGGTCCTCGAAGTGAGGAGTTAGACGTTAGGGTGACAACCTCGGAGTTAGATTGGTGGAAGTTATAAGTTGAAGGATTAGGATCCATGGATTTGGTATTGGTTCTTAGCAGGTTAGGTTGATTGTATGGGTTGAAGGACTATTTTAGAATTTCGATACATTGAGGGATTACTGTGGCTACTCGTCACATATTGAGGGACTAAAATGACCATTGTCTCTAAAAAAAAAATAGAAAACGGTAGTAAAACTAAAGATAGAATAAAAGCATAAGAACATTGTTTCTCTGAACTTCTCTTTCCCCTTCATCTTTTTCTTCCACTTCTGCTCTCAGTTTACACAAACAGCATGTTTCTTACACAACCATATTCAAGGGGAAATAAAAAATTCTATCATCAAGAATCTCATCTAACACTTGGTTAAAATAATTTTCAAGAAGCCCAAGCTCCGTCCTATTAGCGTTATCTGTTTAAAAAATTGATCAAACTATGTATAATGTAGACAGAATGTCTATAATTTAAAAAACTGTTAGTGTGGTTAAGGAATACTATAACTAAATCATGGGATAGAATAATTTTAAATTTTGAACTTCAAAGAAACGATGATTTGGGAAATTAATTTTTTAATAACACACTTACATAAACCTATAATATTGATTGGAAAATATTTGTTAATAATTCTCTAAAATTGATCGAAATATAATAAGAAATACGGTAAGATAGCAAATACATGGACAAATTAGACATCTAATTTAAAAATGGAATACTAACTGATCTATTTGAATATTTTGAAATTCCTATGAACGACGTATGTAAAAACCATAGTGTGCTACAAATGTATAAACATGGACGCATGAAAAATGATGAATATTATTACATATTGAAATGGGAAGATAAAATGGGAAGATAAAAAGATTGAGAAAGATAGAGACCATTTTGAACTCTGCCATGTGATTGGAAGGCTTCCAAACAAAATAGGGAAAATAAAAAAGATTATATCGGTTCCCTCCAATTCATTCAGGTTCATATGAAAATGAAAGTAAAATGTAAGTCGTCTCATTTGTTTCTTACCCTATTTCTCTTTAGAATAAAGATTGGTAGACACTTTTAATGTGTACACCTTTTTGTACCACTTTCGAAAATTTCAGTTAACCAAATACATGGTCTGTGTGACTAGATTTTTTTTTTAGTCGTGTGACCACTATTTAGAAGTTGAAAAATGTGGTCATGCAACTAAATGCGCGTGACCACTATTTTTCCACTTAGTTAACCATATAAATTCTCGAAAAATAGTAGTCACACAACTAAAAAATGTGGTCACACAGACCACTTTTTTGGTTAACTAAAAATTTTCAGAGTGGTACAAAGGGGTGTATACATTAAAGGTGTCTGCTTTAAGCAAGACACACATCTCCCCTATTAAACATTGATTCAACTAAACTAGGGTTAATTATGTTTTTATCCATATAAAAAATTTCAAATTTCATGTTTTAGTCCCTATAAAAAAAATTCATCAATTTTCGGTTCCTACAAAATTTTCTACCGCCACATATGGTCCCTGTTTTTAAATCAAATCATTTTTTTGAATGAATTTTTATAGAGATGTTTATAATATTATAACAACCTCTTCTACAAAAAATTTGAATTTTTTAACAAGATATTGATTAAATATGAATTTTTAAGCGCTAAAAAGTTAAAAATTAATATTTAATTCATCACTTGTTAAAAAAATATTAAATATTTGAAAAGGAGATTTCTATAACATACTAGATACAACCACAAAATAAATAATATAAAATTTCAAAAGATACACATGATTTTACTTAATTGCAGGACCAAAAGTAGTGACAACTTTTTAAGGACCAAAAATTGATGAAAAGTTTTATAGGGACTAAAACTTAAAATTTAAAAAAAATAATTTTTGAAAAATGATTGGTCCACGTGATTTGTTTTTTTAATGAACAAAAATTATTTTTTAATAATTCTTTGAAAAATTATTCTTTAAAAACTTTTTTTTTATAATTATTCTCAATAAAAATAATAAACAAAATAATAATATCATTGATATTTTTTTTTAAAAAAAAATGCCTCAAGGACTAATACCAAAGTGCAGGGACCAATATCAAAAAATATTGAAGGGACTAATGATATTTTTAGATAAAAAAAATTATGAATAAAATAATAATAATTTTTTTTTGAATATTTTTTGTCTTTTAGTGTGCCACGTAGCGTGGAATGATTGGTCCACATGACACACTGTTAGTTTTGGATTTTTTTTAACTGAGAGTTAATAGAAGGACTAAAGCCAAAAGTTTTAGAAAGTGCAGGGACTAATTCTAAACAAAAAAACGCAGGGACCAATACCAAAATTGACTGAAAGTGCAGGGACCATTCACACATTTAAACCAAAAAAATATTAAATTTCTGAAAAAGCGATTTCTATAACCTACAAAATTTTCTATTGCCACTTATGGTCCCTGTTTTTAAATCAAATCATTTTTTTGAATGAATTTTTATAAAGATGTTTATAATATTATAACAACCTCTTCTACAAAAAATTTGAATTTTTTAACAAGATATGGATTAAATATGAATTTTTAAGCGCTAAAAAGTTAAAAATTCATATTTAATTCATCACTTGTTAAAAAAAATATTAAATTTTTGAAAAAGAGATTTCTATAACATACTAAATACAACCACAAAATAAATAATATAAATATTTCAAAAGATACACATGATTTTACTTATTTGCGGGACCAAAAGTTGTGACAATTTTTTAAGGATCAAAACTTGATGAAAAGTTTTATAGGGACTAAAACTTAAAATTTAAAAATTTTACAGGGATCATAAACATATTTAACCCATTAAACTATGAAAGTGTAAATAAATTCCTTTTTTGGTTTGGAAAATTATAATCCCCAAATTAGAGACAAAATTTATAATTAAAAAAAAGGGCCATTTATAATGAAAAATTGACTTCTAGTAGCATAAAAGAGTGGTCTATGTGGAAGAAGACATAGACATTGAAGAATCAAAACCTTAAATAATTTCACGATAAAGTGTTCAAACAACGTGGATCTTCTAACAACAAATTTGATCTAAACTACATCACAAACCCTAAACCTAGAATAGTGGAGGTTCCAATTTATAATGAGCAAATAAGAACACTTGTAACCCACAACATTTCACTATACTGGTGAATGAATTGTAGTAAAAGCGAGTGACAAAAATTTCCCCTCATTCATTGTGCAAAAAAATGTTAAACTGTAACAAAGTAATTGATCTATATGAAAATGATAAAATGCTCAGTTTTGTTTTGTGCAACTCCATATAACAAAAAACACAAACATGGTCAAAACAAAATAAAGCAAGGTAAAACCAGGAATCCAAAGAGACACAAACAAAATGCCGTTCATTTTAAAGGAGAAGACGATGACATCGAACATTGATGCTGCGACTACCCAAATCGATAAGCCATATAGAAGATTAAGCGATAGCATTATCGTAACGGGCACACGTAAGGCTGGAGGTTGAACCAACGGCACTCTGTAGGCAAATTCGTAGACAATGTTGACAATGAACATAGCATTCAATATACTTGGCCAAAAGAGATTAGTAGATGCCTTCCACAAGCTTAATAGCAGTGTCTCTGAGTCTTTTTTTAAGAAGATTTGATTATAAGCACGACCCAAAATAAACAATAATATTAAGTGACTTAGAGATGAAAAAATTGCAAATTCAACACTGTGTAGCTCTGATGAACAAAACTTTAGAAACTCCTTCCAAGAGGAAGCAATCTTGCAAAGCTTCTTAGAAACTTTCGTTCTACAATCCTGGGTTGCCAATACATTTAAGAGAAACTATAGTAAAATCATGTAATACTTTTGCCTAATGAAAATAAAAAAATATTTTATTGAACTAGCTAGTGATATTATTTATAATTGATGATTGATGACAATTTTTTAGACCAACTTGATGAAATTTTTATGATTAAAAAACAATATAGTAAGACAAGATGAATTTTTTTTTGAAAGAAACAAGATGAATTATTTCTTACATAACTATAATCAATATTAGGAACTTAGTAAATATCATCCCATTTGTACAAGGGTGCACGGGATATGAGATGTCAGTGTAAAACTATTTTACACTGATATCCAAGAAAATATCATCAAATTGTCATGGCATATTACACAACCAATCAAAACATTTTAAATTGTCACGTAAATTAAAAACATTAATTGATGTGACCATTGAACTCTTATTGTAATTTTAATAATAATTTAATCAATTCTTAAAAAAAAAAAAATTAGTCAATATTTAAAAACAAAAAAATACTAAAAGTTTGTACCTTAAAAATGCAGTGCATAGCACCCATTAACCAATGTCTTGAATCTCCTTCCATGTCACCCTATATAACATATAAATAATTATATATTCGATAATGAATGAGTATTAAATAATTATGAGAAAAAAATCTAATCACCAACACTTAGATGCTACAATTAATTATAACAAGCAGAATTAAGTATGGGATATATTCATTTCTACATATAAGTATGGGAAATAAAAAGTATTGACCATGTGTTGCCAACATCATGTAGCATTTTTTAACAAACCAAAGAGTGAAACTTATCTATAAAATTGGTACTATATGCATGTGTTCCTAGTTCAAAACTGTAACATAGTTATGATTTCTTAAGGGAAAAAAAAGAAAAGAATATATCCTAGATAGAAAGAGAAAACTGTAAGAAACAGTCCTTTAAATTTACATAGATGATAGATCTAAAAGATCAGCATTAAATTATTTTCTTATACAAAACCTAGAACTTGATGGGATCAATATGTGTGTATATTGGCATAGCTCAGTGAGGAAAACCAAACAACCGATACAATGGATCAATGCGTGTGTATATGTTAATCATCTAAACACAAATATAGGTCAAACAAACAACAGAAAGCAAAATACTAGCATAAGTACTCAGAGATTATGGACCTGTTTGGATAGCTAATTTGAGTTTATCTAGTTACATGAATTTTGTGCGACTATTTGGGAAACCTTATGAAAACAGCTTACGACACATTCATAAGTTGTTTTGCGTTTATTTTCCAAAATTCTACAAAATAGCTTATAAAAATATATTATATCTTATGCACAAAAAAATTAACTTTACTTTATCTTTTGCTATAGAAATAGTTTATACATAAACACTTATGCTTTGAGCTGCAAATAAATTATATATCCAAACATAGCCTAACATTATCCTCTCATCCTTGTAATAACATGCGCACAACAGCATATAAAAGATGACAAGTTTGCAAAGTTAACACTTTTGATAGAGTACATAATACACATCAACACAAAGTTAACATTACAAAGCCTAAAACTCGATACATATGTGTGCGTGTATATGAATCATTTAAAAGTAAATATAGATCAATAATTCAAGAGACAAAGATTATGTTCTCACTCATGTAATAACAAAAACACATTAACATAAAAAAGATGACAAGTTTCTAAACTTTTCATAGATAGTTCGCATGAGCACAAATAAGTTACACAATAAATTGTTAAGAACAATAAAACACTAACACAAACACAAACATTGGATAAAAGTCACATGTGTCAGTGTCGTGTCGGACACCGACGTGTCATCACGGTGTTGTAGAGGTTAAGAATCCCTAAATCAACAGTAATAAGCAGGTTCCAAAAATAGTAAATGAATCTCACAATCATATCGTATTAAAATCAACCAAAATCAAAATTTATTTCGTAAAGCAGATAATTAATCATGTAAACCAAAAACATAAACACACCTTTGTATTGGTTTAACAAGCACTTCTGAATACTGTCTTTCGTTAACCTAAAAGATAACAAAACAATCAAACAATTTGGACAAAAAAGGAGAAAATATTGAATAGCAGAAGAAAAATATGAGAGGATAAGAAAAACACCAACCGGAATCGATATAGTGAACGAGAGATGAAGAATGAGAGAGGGGATTAGGGTTGAATTTATTTATAGCGGTGAGGTGATTAGAGATTTCACGTAGAAGAGGAAATAATAATTGATAAGAGAGTGAGAAAGGAAATTCAGGATTTTTCTGTATCATAGAGAGATGGTTTTAGCTTTAAGAGACAAGCGCGGATTTTTTGTTTCTTGCATATCAATTTTCAAATATTGTACTATAAGCCCAGTCCAATAATTTTAAATAGGGTGTGGGGTTTAAATAAGGTTGAATATTTAAGACACTTTTTTATTAAAATATGAGGCTTTTCTGATTTTAAAATTTAATGAAAAATAATTTATTTTTTTAACAAGTAAAGATGGTATATATTAATAGGCTTAAATAGACGCTTCTCTCTCTAGAAAACTTTCCTATGCCTTCTCTCTTACTTACACCCACAATCGTACTATTCTTTCCCTTCAAATCCAAAAGAGCAGTGATATTTGTACAACTGATATTAAACAATTTTGGTGACAACCACTTTTCTCCTCGTGATTGGCCAAAAACAATGGAGAGCGAAAGAAGAAGAGAGAGAATAAAAACACATGTGAGTATGAGAGAGAGGGTTGTTTTAAAAATTGCCAAAAAGTGGTTGTACAAATATCATTTCTCAATCCAAAAACCACCATCCACCATGTAGATCTAGATGAGGTTAAGAAGATTCAGGAGAAGACGGAGAAGGTTAAGATGATTCAAGAGAAGATGAGGGTGTCTCAGGGTAGGCAGAAGAGTTATCATGACAAGCAGAGGAAGAATATTGAGTTTCAGGTTGGTGATCATGTGTTTTTGAGAGTGAGTCATGTAACCGGTGTCAGACGTGCCTTGAAGTGTCGGAAGTTGACACCGCATTTTGTTGGACCGTTTTATATTGTAGAGAAAGTTGGAGTTGTAGCGTATCGGATTGCGTTACCGCCATCGTTGGCGAATCTTCATAATGTGTTTCATGTATCTCAGTTGCGGAAGTATGTGTATGATGCGTCCCACATGATTCAAGTGGATGATCTGGACGTAAGAGATAATTTGACTGTTGAAACTTGACAAGTTAGGATTAAGGATCGGGAAGTGAAGCGCTTGAGAGGAAAATATATCATTTTGGTGAAGGTGATTTGGGTTGGACCAACTGGTGAGAGTGCTACCTGGAAAATATCGTATCCGGAGTTGCTTTCTTCAAGTAATTTACGAGGACGGAAATTCTTTTAATGAGGGAAGAGTTGTAACATCCTGTTTTTCGCTATAATTATTTTAATTATTTATTATGTGTGTTTATATGTGCTTGTGTGTGATTATTTGCCTTTGTGTGTATTTTATTCGGGATTAGTGGATTTTGGCCTAGAATGGTATTTTGGTCATTTTGTGAGCAATGGTAAATTAGTCATTTTATTAGAAGGTATTTTTGGTAATTTAGTGAGAATGATTATTTTTATAATTAAGTTACTAGTGAGTTGGGTTAAATATTTAGAGATGGTAAATATTGGGTATTTTAGCGGCTTAAGTGAGTAGTAACAGTAACAGACCATTTTTCGCTAGAATTATTTTAATTATTTATTATGTGTGTTTATATGCGCTTGTGTGTGATTATTTGCCTTTGTGGATATTTTATTCGGGATTAGTGGAATTTTAGCTTGGGGAGGGTATTTTAGTCATTTTGGACTCAAGGGTATTTTGATCTTTTGGTGACTAGGGGTAAAATAGTCATTTTATTTGGAAGGTTATTTTTAGTGTTTTAAGTGGGAATAATTATTTTTTCTAAGTTACTAGTGAGTTAGGGGTAATTATTTAGAGATGGTAATTATTCGTTATTTTGACGGTTTCAGTTTGTAATAACTTTGGTGAATTAGTTGGTAAGAATGTTGAGCTCATTAAGACAATTAGAGACCAAGCCCAATTATGTGGAGAATATATAAACACAACACTTGCAAGAAAATTAGGTCATTACATTCAAAAATCTGCTCTTTACCTAACAAAAATTGCTTGCTCCCAACTGAATTGACCATTTTGCCCCGTGTGAGTTAACTCACGCTGCGTGAATTAACTCACGTTGAGTACTATTTTCGAACAAAACACAGCAGTCCATATTCACAGCTCCATTTTACTTTCCCTCCACCTCCAAAAACCCAAAAAGTGAGAATTTTTGGGTCAAAATCTTCATTCCAAATCATTGCAAATCATCAGGAAGCAAGTTTTTACACTCATCAAGCATCAAAGAACATGTAATGTATTGTCAAAACTCATTCCTTTTTGCCTGTTTTTCTGCAAGGTTCGTCATTTTTTTGAGCTACAATGTAGGGCATAACGTGAGTTAACTCACGCTAGTTGTATGGGCCGCGTGAGTTAACTCACGCAGAAAGTTAACACTAGTGTGAGTTAACTCACGCTACTGCGGTGCCCAGTTTTTGAATTTTTGCGCCTTTTGTATCCTTTGTTTGCTTGCTGCACAAGTTATTTATTTATTTTTTCATTGTTATTTTTTTTATTCAATAGACATAGAGTGATATGGTTGAAAATGTGGCGGATGATGGTGTTGAACCGAAACCGGCCAAAATCGAAGCTTCCGGCGAAGCTTTTGACGTAGGCGTAGGTTCTGGTGTAGCATCCAGCGATGTCAAACCAACCAAAGATGTGAAGTTTAAAGTGAAAATTCTCTTTCAAGCTTACATTGGTCACAACCAACGAAAAGCAAAACCGGTAACTTTGAAGAAAAACCTAAACCGGCACCTACCGGTGTTCGTGTTATTGAAGTAAACACCGGGTCATTTTTTACAACAAATGAAAGATGGAGAGAAACCAACAAATGAGTACAATCCGATTGTAAGTTGGTTCTTTCAAGGAGATTGACTGGGCTTAATCAAGGCTCCAAAGTGAAGTGAATAATCTCATTCCACCTCTAAAGGCCTTGGGGGTCTTTCTAACCATTCTTGAAGTCGAAGGGGATTCGTTTACCGGACGTAGCATCGAAGACTTGAGTGAAGAGTTCGAAGGGGTGCACCGATAATCAAGGATTCGAAGATTCAAGGAGCACCAAATTCAAAGGTTATTTGAATTTTGGGGGAGTGTTTGCATAAGGGTTGAAGAATTAGGTTTAATTTCAAGGAACTCTTGTAAACACATTGTATTCAACATTGTTACTATTAATGGATGACCTTAGTGAAGGCGTACTTCATCAAGAAGAGTAGACGTAGCTCTAGCGAGGACAAGAAAGAGCAAACTACTATAAAGATATCAGTGTTATCTCTCTTCTTTATCATCTTTACTTTTCAATATTGCATATGACAATTGAATAATTGTTAGGATAGTAGCTTGTATTGATCTAAGATGTTTTTCATCAAAAGGTTAACCTAATTCGTTGAATTAGGTTTTTATAATTTGCTTAAGATCAATTGAGTTCAATTTCTATTCAATTCTTCAATTCCATATGCATTTTGTTTTTGATTGATAGCTTGGTATAATTTTGATATAGGTTTGGTTTTGAAATTGTCTAGGTTTTGCAAATTGTTCAAGGCACATTAAAGTTTGATTGTAATAAGATTTGTATTGTGAATCTCTCAATTCTACATTGAATCTTATTATCACATTGTGTTATCTTTTTGTATATTATTTTGATTGTTCACGCGCAATTCCAATAGTCAATTTAATTGAAATCACTTTTAATTAAAACTCCAGAATTTTTTTCCAAAAAACTATTCACCCCCCTCTAGCTTATAATCTTATTGACCATATAAACCAACAAGTGGTATCATTGAGCTTGGTCTCTTCTTAACGGCTAACTACCAAAAGAGTTTATACATATGGAAAATAAGGATCTCAATGGGGCGTATAATAGAGCACCTATTTTCGACGGAGATAATTACGACTATTGTAAAGAATTCATGAGCATTATTACTATTTTAACTGAAGATGAGATGTTATTATTATTCCGCTGCGATGTTTTGAGAAAACTCTTTATGCATGTTGAACTTATAGAAGAAGTAACATCTAAATCCTTTGCATGATTTGTATTATTCGCGTAATTTATCGCTTTACGGGTTTATAGTGTTTCATCTTTCACATATCACAGTAACAAATGCACTTCTTCCATTGCCACCTTTCTCTCGAACCCACTCCAACAAATCATTTCGTGTAGCAAACTTTTGCTTGGTGGTAAAATGTTATCCATGATCAATACAAACAACACGAGGAATAGGAAGAGGAGCATCATCTACTTTTATATCACCTAAGGAAATATCATGGCTTTGGCATTTCCGAGATCATCTACAACTTGATGTGAAACAACCGACAACACATTAAGATGTTCAATATTAAGTGGCAATTCAATGGAGGCATTAGCGGGAACGTTCATTACTGAAACAGTGCGAGAGCAGGGTCAGAAAATGCACACAGTTTCTGAATTGGTGCTGTTCGTATTATACATTCCGAACAACATTGTTAGTTTCAGATTTTATAATTCGAATAGCTCTAGTACAGATTTGTTGACGTGATCAAAAGGAAAGCGCCTATAAATCAAATGAGGGAAGATTTATATACACATTACCTTTGCATTCAATCGAAAATGATGATGTTAAGCATCTTGATGACCAGATTGCTGCTCCAAATCACATTTTTGCTCAAAATGGTGTGTTTCTATAGGTGTAGGGAGTGTTTGAAGAGAAAGGTGGTGAACTGCAGCTAGGTTCTGAGTGAAACTTATATAATCAAACTTTTCGGATTACGTAATCCGAAAAATCCCGTTACTTTTCCTGTTTTTTTTAAAGTATGACTTTTATAGTACATAACCCGGAACATGTATATTTTGTCCGGAAATTCTTACACCCTACTCTTGTCAAGGATTGAACGCAAACATAGCCCAACACGCACATGTTTTGATTGTTTTCAGATTTTACAATCTTAAACATGTCCGGAGTGTAAAATTCAAAACAAAGGGTATTTTGGTAAAGTGCACAGGGCGCACGAGCATGAGCAAGGGAGGAAAGTAATAGTCTTTGTAAAAGTCCATCTAAACCATTGGTCAAACAAATTTTAGGGTAAAGGGGAAAAGAAAACGCACAAGCTGTTCGCGGCAGACAGAAATTCACACGACAGAGACCTTTTGTTCGCACGAAGCAGAGAGTAACAAAATCGCAATTCGCGAATAACAATTTCAATCAGACCCAGAAAGCGTGTTTGAAATGGATAGTGATAATGACTTCACCTTTTGTCAGGTATCATAGCTCTCTTTTTTCGTTTCATTTTATTTCCTTCAGGAGTGTAATTTGATGTAGAAATATCTTAGACACACCGACACCGATAATAATATGAGAAAATGACATAATTCGGTGTAATCATAGGTGTCCTGTCAATGTCAGTGTCCAACACCGATGCATGTCCGACATCCGGACACGCCTAAGCCGAGGATTGTCCGAGCTTCATAGCTTAGACATCAGCACTTATAAGTTGTTCATCCAAACTGGGTCATATATAGTTTAAGGAGTATCTTTCTTATACATAAGAACTTATATGATGAGTGTTTATGCTATAAGCACTTAATTAAGATGTTTATCCAAACAAGGTCATAGAGTTTAGTGTATTTTGTTGGAGTAAATCAGTTTTACACCAACAAGCAGAGACTTCTGTTTTTCCATGTTATCCGATCAATTTCAAATTACACTTACAATTTAAAATGACTCTGTAGGTGAGTACACCTGTGGTGGAAACAAACAAGCTTGTTTCAGAAATCGCGGATATTTCCATAAAGGAAGAATCCTCAAATGCAAGTAGTAGTAATAACAATAATGGTGGTGTCTTATGGAAGGACGGTTTATCAAACGATTCGTCAAACTCTAAAATGGAGGGTACAATTGGTTCTTTGTCTTTCAGTGTAACTAGCACAGCGAGCGAATCAACCAAGAGTGATGCTAAGGATTCGCCTCAGAAATTGTCAGAACAGAAGAGTTCTGTTAAAAAGCCAACGGTTCGGGCCAAAGTTCCTTTTGAAAAGGGTTATAGTCAAATGGATTGGCTCAAGCTTACTCGAACTCATCCTGACCTTGCAGGTACAGTTATTCTGTTGACCATATTGTTTTAATTTGTTAGAGCTTTGGAAGATAACAATACTTGAAAGAGTTAGACGCTACTCATTGATTATTATAGTTGAAAATTGAATATTTGTGGCATGTTATTAGTTTCTGGAAAAACTTGCTATTCCAATTTCCAATGCTTATGATAGTATGATACCATTACTAAAGTTGATATGACCTCCAAGTTCTTATAATATTCAATCCCAATTGTTGGCAAAAGTTATCTGTTATGTATTTTATAACACTTAAGCTCTACCATGGTAGTCAAAATTGGGATTTTTTTTTTTGAAGAAGCTAAACTAACCCCCTCAAATTGGCACCTGAGAGAATCGAACCCGAGACCTTGAGGAGGAGCACACTCCCAGGTCCCAAGCCAATACCACTAGGCCAACCCAAGTAGGTTGTCAAAATCGGGATTTTAATCGTATAATCCTACCATTTTACGGTTAGTGTTGCCTTGAAGGATCATGACTACATCCAGAATCCTAAATCAGTGAAATCCTATATAATTGCTTCCGTTAATCGTAAAATCCACAATCTTCGAGTGGATTCCGCGATTCTAGTTGCAGTGGTAGAACTGGCGATGGCACACTCTAGGGTTAGGAAAGATAGAACATTTTCAAATCGTGGGTCAGAGAAACCCATTTCAGTAACTCGGGTTAAGAAGATGACCCGTTTTAGAACTCGTGAGACTTCCTGGTTAGTTGTTTGAGACTAGTTTAAGTGCATCATGTGGGTGCTGACTTTAGTTTTATTTAGTTGTTTTTGAGTCTAGTTTTAGTTATGTTTGAGAATTATGCAACTATGTTGTTAAGTTATGTGACTTATGCTTATGAACTTTAATTTAATTACGTATTTAAGGTGTTCTTTTTCCTACGTATGCTATTTTATATGCATATATTTGAGTTTTATGAATTTTATATAATCCTAGGATTAATGTAACGATTCTACGATTTACGACTTTACCTCCCCTTACGGATTATACTTAAAATCCCAATTTTTATTACCTTGCTCTCTACTCCAAATTTGGCCTTTGGAATTGAATGGTTGATCTTAGTTTTAACGTAGCAGAGCTCGAGCTCCCCCCAATTTTTTAATATTTTTTTAGATATTTCATTCCAAGGTTGAATTCACCCTAGTGCCTTGAATTGCCACGTTCCTTGCTGTGTGATTTTCATTTCTCTACTTTTGACTTTTGTGTTCCCTGTTTTTTTTCCCTCCCCTTAATCCCAATGTATTTTTTTTTAGTTTAATATGCTATATCTCTTTTTCTTGTAATTAACTTGTAGCTTGCATATAGTTAATTCCATTCTTTTTTTTCTTCTTTTCACTTCAACTAACGGATGTGCTCACCCTACTTTTGGTTTCAAGCTCTGCTAGTCACTAAATAGGAAGTGTTTTTCCCGCCAGTCTTCCTTATAAATGTTAGCTTTCTTTTGAAAGAAAAAACAAATCTTATTTTCTTCTTTCACATGTTCAAGTTATTTCTATTTCAAATTATAGTATATTACTATAATGAACTGCTTTGTCTGACCAAAAAGTTGTAGACCATTTATATGCACATAACTATGTATCAGATGTTGCTTGCACTTGTACTTGTTTTGTTATGTTGGAAACAGTATTTATATGCAAAGTTTTTGGTTATCACTTGTTTCTGTGAACTTAATAGTTCCTGTCATTACATTTTTAAGAATATTAGGTGGTGCAATTTATTAACATCATCTATGTTTATCCAGGTCTAAAAGGACAATCGAACAGGAGACTAATTTCTATGGATGAAGTTAGAAAGCACAAAACAGAAGGTGAAATGTGGACTGTATTGAAAGGCCGTGTTTACAATATATCACCTTATATGAAATTTCACCCTGGAGGTACAACTATCAGCTCAATCTTCAAGTTCATATATGACATTGTATTGTTCTTGTTACTGGTTTCACTAAAATTATATATGCATTTCCTGTTGGGGAAAAATCAGGTGTTGATATGTTGATGAAGACAGTGGGAAAAGATTGCACATCTTTATTCAGTATCCTTTTTGTTATTCCGTACTGTATTATTTAAGTTTGTGAGCCTACTTCATTTGTTTGTTTCTATCAAGTTGATGTTACCATTGAATATTTAGCTTTTCGTTTCTCTACTCATCCATATATGTCAATCTCTATGAACAACGCTCTGTGCATAGATTGCATTGGATGTGCTAGTTGAGCTAGATAAATGCATCTTGTTAGAATCTAAGAATCAATTCCTGATATTTATATTAGGATTTAAATTGATTAGGATTAGAACTAGCAAGTCATATCAATTAGACAATTAGTATTTATTGTATTTCTTCTGTGTGCTATATTATTTATAGAGGTGAGTGTAGTATGATTTAGACACAGAATCACAAATTCAACATGGTACCAGATCAGGTATTGATCGTGTGACTAGTGGCGTTCATTGACACAACAGGAAGTTTCTAGGAAGCTGCTGGTGGCAAGTTGTCGCTGCCAGCCGCCAATTAATTTTTTTCAGGATGTTTCTGTAAGGATTGTAGATCGGTGTGAATGGATGTTTGTCTAGTCACTACACACATTGTTTATGTTTGTAATAGAAATAGAATCAATTACAACGAATGCTTAAATCAATTGCAGTTAATATTAATTAAACATAACTAATATGACAAATCGTAACATTTGATTTCTAATTGATTTTAACATTTTTTTGTAACACATTTTTTGATATGACATTGTAACACATTTCTGTAACAATTACAGTTGCACATTTTTTTTTTATATGACAAACATAATAAACTTTTGGATGAGGGAAAGTGTTAAAATCAATTAGAAATCAAATGTTATGATTTGTCGTATCAATTATGTTTAATTAGGATTAATTGCAATTGATTTTAGCATTAATCGTAACTGATTCTATTTCTATTATATACACAAACAAGGTGTTCTCTATCTAGACAAACAACCTTCACATAGATCTACGATCTTTACAGAAACATCCTAGAAAAAAATTCAGTGGCGGCCGACAGTGGTACAAAAACGCAGAGGCAGGTCACAAAATCTGAACCACGCTCTGATACTTGTAGATCTGTGTGAATGGTTGTGTGCCTAGACCGGGCACACCCTGTTCATATTTATAATAGAAATAAAATCAGTTACAATTAATGTTAGAATCAATTGCAATTAATGCTAATTAAACTTTTTGTTTATGACAAATCGTAACATTTGATTTCTAATTGATTTTAACACTTTTTGTTTATAACAAACTTAAAGCATAGTAAGTTATAGTTTGAGTGGAAGTGTTAAAATCGATTGGAAATCAAATGTTATGATTTGTCATATCAATTATGTTTAATAAGCAGTCATTGCAATTGATTTTAGCATTAACTAATTGGTTTATTTCTATTATAAACACAAACAAGGTGTGTTCTGTCTAGACAAACAACCAGTTGCGCCTTCTCCAGTGAGACATATTCCTAAAAACCATCATAACCACCTTTGGAATCCTCCGATGAACACTTTTGTCTTTGCTACAATCACCTCCGGTCGCGCCACAACTTTCCAGATACAGCCCTGCTGTTTCTCTTTTCTCTACTTTCCATCAACCAGTTGTAACAAGCTGAAAGCTTACTAAGCTTTAGCTTGGTAGGAAGTGTTAGAATAAAAAAATAGAGGTGAGTGTAGTCTGATTTAGACAAACAGGATCACAAATTCAGCACTTCTAACATGTTTTCTCAAGTCTTAGTTATGTTCCATGTGAGGAATTGGAATTATGACCCAAATTTGTATTATTTAGAAATTGAAGGTGAAATTTGCACAATTTCCAGAGATCAATGTGCCTACTTAAAGATGTTTGTTAAGTGGTGATAGAGATCTTAGTTTCCCAAATGCTTGGAAGTTGGGATCCTATTTATAAGATTACAGAGTCTCTTATGCCTCACATATGATGTTCAACATATAAAATTCTAAATTTGTTTCAAAGTACTTGCAGTTGGTGGATATGTCGCTTATTACAATTTTATGCTAATTAATCCTGTTTTTTTTTTGGCCTTTGCACCTGCCATATGTCTATGATTCAGTTGTTGCTTAGGTTCCCTGGGTTTTTTCATCCGTTCCCCACGCTTCACATAGTTTATGTTCTTGAATGATTTCTCGCAGCCAATTCCTTAACCCCTTTATCAGATAAATACCATGCTTGGGTTAATGCCGAATTCTTACTGGAAAAATGCCTGGTGGGTACCTTGGATGAAAGTCACTGAAGAAAATAAAAGTGTTATTCTAATAATGAATAATCACATGAAGGCACCCTTGGTTCAGGTCTCCTTTATACCTCTTCACAGACCCTCTTCTATTTACTTGCCAGGAGTCATTATTCAATAAGGAACAGAAACAAACAATAAATTCTTCACATATACTTGTATCAGATTAAAGAATCCCTATTGGAGTTCGTCATACAATTATTGAGTACAGTTGTTCTGTAATCTGGAATGTTGTATTAAAAATGTAACATTTCATACATGTTTGTTGACTTTGTTCACAAAGATATAGTACTAGTTAGTGTGATATTCCTACAAGTGTATTTTTACATCTTGACAGAGTGTAAGCAATGGCTGCATACTTAATTGTTTAGGGTGCATGTCATGCGTTGAGATCATAATCAATTTTATACGTCTAATATTCATTTTGACACAACAGATTTGGATCCTTCTGTCTCATGGCGATGCCTTTGCAAGCTCATTTTGCTATTTTTTTTTTCTTTTAATAAAAAAAAGGCTTAAATATTGCACTCGTCCCTGCAAATATGCCTCGTTTAAGTTTTGGTCCCTATAAATTTTTTTTTTTGTTTTTGGTCCCTGCAAAATTTTTTGTTTTTTAAAATAGTCCCTGACCCCATTTTTGTGATGATTTGTATACGTGGCACATGATGACTGGACCCATTTTGTAGTTTTTGGTCCCTGCAAAATATTTTGTTTTTTTAAACAGGTCCCTGCAAAAAAATTTGTTTATGAAAATAGTCCCTGGAGGGACTATTTTAAAAAACAAAAATTTTGCAAGGACCAAAAACAATTTTTTTTTTACAAGGACCAAAACTTAAACGAGGCATATTTGCAGGGACGAGTACCATATTTTAGCTTAAAAAAAAAAATCAATTTTACACAACAGATTTGGGTCAGTCAAACAACGATGTTGTATATCAAAGAATCAGTTCCATTCCTCTATATTGGAGGAAGAAGTCAATTTTATTTGAGTGTCATTGGTCTTTGACTCTTTGGTGCCTTTTTTCATTTCTCAACCAATAATTTTCTCTCACCTATTATTTTGATCATTTTTCTATTATTCTCTCTAATTTAAAATATACTAAAGACATCAATGTCATCAAGAGTCAATGACACCCAACTGAAATCTAACACCCAACTGAAATCTAAAGCCGAAGTCTCGTGGAAGACATGTAGAATGGGTAATCTTGTTTTTTAGGTGTCTGGTTTTTGAAAATTGTTGTTTACACTTTGCACAAAGCTAAGAAACACCATGAAATAGCAAATGTAACCCAAATTTCCATCGGCAGTTAACTACTGCGGGTTAAAATCCATCGGCAGTTAACTTATGATAAGATTATTTTGGTAATTTTGTGGTGTTTCCTAGACTCCTTTAATGTGGGAACAACAATTTTCCTGGTTTTTTTCTTAAGAATTTTGTTCTTCTCCCATCAAAAATTGCACGCCCCCAAACAAATTTCCGAAAATACCCTTGCGTGACTTAAGTCAAGCAGGTGTTAAAGCAACCTTTCACAACCATTTTCTATTCACAAACCAATGGCCTCCAATCAGAAAATGGGCACGACAATTAAACAATCCAATCCAAAAAACACAAAAAAGTAATAATTAAAAACAAGATGAGAGACATCGACTATTTTAGATCTGCTTCCTCCGTTAAATAGTGTGGGGATGGGAAACTTATAGATTTGAATGGTCGGCGGTTGTTGTTTCCGTTAAAGTACTGACGTGCTTCAAACAAAAACCTTTTACCAATTATTGTGTTATTGCGTTTGCAGAAGCGGTTAAGGCGTTAACAGAATCTTGAAGTTCGATCGCTGCAAATAGTGCGGGGATGGGAAAAAAACATTTTTGTCAAGCGTGAAGTCACGTTGGTGTTACACCTGCGTGAGTTAACTCACGCAGAGGTATTTTGGGAAGTTTGGTTGGGAGCGAGCAATTTTTTATGGGAGAAGAGCAGATTCTTTTCTTAAACAAACTAAATGAGTGGGTTGGGCCACATGAATAGGTAGAATTAATTATTGTGAATTTCTTATCACACCCTTCAATTGCTCCTACACCTACTTTTTGAATTTTATAATATGAAAAATGTGGTTTTCTTTTCTTCCTGAATTTACCCATTGGAAAGATAGAATTCTAAACATCTATATGGGTGGGGAAGAAGTAGTGGGAGAGTGATAAGAAATTACCTTAATTATGAACAATTGTCTACTTTTTTAACATAGTGTTATGTATTTTTTCAGAAACTATTATCGCTTTGGATTATTCATTATTTTTCTTATAGAATTAAGAAGGGTTAATTATGCTTTTGCTCTTTATAATATTAGTGAATACCGGCTTTAGGGCTCGTTTAGATTAACTTATTTTAGAGCTTATATAAAACAGCCTATGCAAGTAAATAAGTTTTTATGTATTATTTATAAGTTTTTAAGGTAGTTTATGAAAAAAACAGTTTATGAAGATACGATTTTCGTTAGTGAGAGCTTAAAAATTAAAATAAAAGCTTATTTATTTACATAAGCTCTTTTTTATAAGCTTAAAATAAGCTCAAACCAAACGGGACCTTAGTCTTTGTAAAAAAATGTTTAGATTATGTCTTTGTCATTTCATATTCTTCCATTTTTCATATCAATTATGTTTTGGTCCTTACATAATTAGTGTGACACATAGATAGATTATGCTAACATGGTTAAAAAAGGATCAAAAGTGGATGAATCTGAAATGACAAAGACATAATCTTATTTTTTTTAATAAGGATCAAAACCAGAATTTGCTAATATTACAAGGACCAAAAGCAGAATTAACCCAATTAACAATTATTTCAGCTGTATTGTGTTGTACTATTTTTAACATTTTAAAGAAAAGGTATTAATAATCATAAATAGTTTACATAAAATAATGTTTGGGACATGAAACTTTTTCATAACGAGAAAAAAAAAAGTTTAGGTGTTTGGGTTCTTGGGCTCACCAGAGTCAAGACAACCCTCGAGGTTCATCAAGCGCTTACAAATGTATTTACATATCATCCACCAAAAATGTTTTTACATCGGTAGTAGAATTGAACTCATGACTTTGCATATTAGTCAGTTATTTACGAACTGAGTCATACTTCATTGATTGAATTCTAAATTAACTGGCACTATCTAAATAATAATAATAATTATTATTATTAAAATAATAAAAAAAACGTGAAAAGTTTGAAATAAAAGAAATTTTAAAAAGATAAAACAATTCTCCCACTCAATTGTATGCCCATTTATGAGCTAAATTTTCAATAGTGAATCTATAATTTTTGTCGTATCACTTTTTTTTTTCTTTTTTTCTTTTAAATATTTCGTCGTATCACTATCTTGTTTATCTTTTTCACATCACATCTTCTAAAAATATGAGAATCAACCACTCTTTCTCTTAATACAATTTAAGTCTTCTTGGCCTTCCCTCATTCTATTTTCACTTCTTCTCATAAGTATTAAAAGTGTTACTACTAATTTCAAAAGTGCTCCAAAAACATTTTAATAACTTACGTTTTATCTAACAATTGCTAAAATGTTACTACATTCAAATGGTGACATTATAACATGATTTAATAATAGTTTTCAAATTCTATTAAATCCTATATATATATATATATATATATATATATATATATATTATGAGTGAGATATTATGCTCTTTTTTTGTTTTTATAATAATTGATAATTAGATGAAGAAATTTTAATGAAAAATAAAATAAAATAATTCCCTTGCAGAGCTTTTATATAAACTACTATCAATTATAATAATTTCCTAAAAGAAAAAATCAATTATAATAACTTCTCTTCTTTTTAGAATAAAGTAATTAATATACAATAGTGCCATCCCTATAACTAATAACAAAACTTACACATAAATAGTACTTACTAATATTAATCTTAGGAGCAAATAAGCATTATAACACATCTTCTAAGTATATAAAACCTTCCTCTCCCTTCTTTAAGAAGTGCACCAATTCTTTTTCCCACTAGTCTTCCTTTAGATGCTCTAATAGTCTCACTTTCTATCTTCATCTTCTGATTTGCATGTATCAACTTAGAATTTTGCTTGTTTCCTCTTTGCTCCATGTTGTGTACTTTATAGGCCATTTATGTTTCTCTCTTTAAGCTTTCTAACACAAAAACTATGTATCACTTTTTTGAGGGTGCTTTAATTGTATGCAAATGCAATATAGTTTCAACATGAGGTGATGATTATATATAATAAAGCAATAAAAAAGGGTTTGTGGTGGTCCTGTGCTCTTGGCTTTCTTTGGTCTCTAAAGCAGAAACCAAACGTGGGGTTTGTGGTGGATCATATGAGATGTCCCAATTATCTTACCAAAGAGATACACTTTGGGTCCCATTACTTCTGCCAAGCTACAATAATATAAAAGAAAGGAATGTTTAAAACCATACAATATACTACTCTCTCTATCTCTCTCCTTTCTCTCCTTTCTCTATCTCTATCTCTTTTTTTTCATTTTTTTTGTTTTTTTTTTCAACCTTGTAAATTTATTATATTATTACTTTCCAACAAGGATGTTCAAGGCTTTCAATCTTATCTCCAATAAGTTTTTATAATGGGTTTTGATTTGAGTTTATTTAGGGCATAAATATTTTTACCTACATGCACAAGGATAGTTAACTAAGCTATTTTTATGACATGTTAGTAACATATTCTTAGCTTATATGAATAAACTTTTGATGATAGTTTATGAAAATAATTTATAGTTTATATGAAAATAATTCGATTTTATTTTATCTTTTATCATAGATACGCCTTATATATTTGCACTTATATGATAGCATTTATATTAAAAGCTGTTAACTTAGTTATTTATCCAAATAGAGCCTAATACTTAGTTACTACTCTCGAACAAAATTTCACTTACGGACAAATTAACGTCCAAGTGTATAAAGAATTGAAAGGTCAAAATATTGTTAATTGTGACGGTTGGAACGGCGGTTTACAGAACCATATCATGAAATTGGTTTGCGACATACGATCAACAACCGTTGTAGATGCAAAAAATCAACGAATGGATTTGGAATCGCTGCCACTTTAACTTATAATTGCCGCGCAATATTTCATTTTTCATGTAGTGATTATGCATGTTTAGTTCATTAAGCAGGAGCCATAAGACCTCCTAAGGGTCCGTATGGTTCGAGAGTTTTGGAGGGGAGGGGCGGGGAGGGGAGGGGAGATTTTTAATTTGAAGTGTTTGGTTCAATTTTTAGAAGGGAAGGGGAGGGGAACAAATCTTTTTAAAATTTGATTGCATTGCCATAATTATCCTTAAATTAATTCCAAATCCCAATATTAACCTTGTAACAACTTTTATTATTATTTATTATTATTAGGTTATCTTATTCTTATAACAATTATTATTATTATTTTGTTATATTTTTTTTTTAACAACTTTTATTATTATATTATCTATAACTCTTATTTGTTACATCTAAAACTACTTCTACTACTACTTTATTGATGTCAACGGCCTTATTAGTATTATTATTATCTTATTTTAATTCAACTTATTATTGCTTGTTGATCCTTTTTTTTTTAATGTTAATTCACCGGTTCATGTCTTGTTGTGGAAAATATATGAGCCAGTTTGTGATAAAATAAAC
>Ga0228711_1000936_pt1 | contig 40281 bp, 19 predicted proteins | sample MedpolnodulmetaG_2_FD_177996 | JGI IMG/M metagenome (GOLD analysis project Ga0228711, IMG submission 177996) | Root nodule microbial communities from Medicago polymorpha collected in Santa Monica, California, United States - brown nodules | ecosystem: Host-associated > Plants > Roots > Nodule...
TTAATTAATTTATCATTATCAAATTATATTTTTCTAGTGCTTATTTCGTTCACACAATTATGTACCCCCATTAATTAAAGATACACCCCCACTATATAATCTAAGGTCAAAAATTGGGGTATGACAGGTAGCTTGTCTGGAAAGCAAAAGCAGCTAAAGAGGGCTTTGAAGGGTGGCACGGTCGTGCCACTGGGCACGACCGTGCCACTGGGGGCACGGGCCGTGCCATGTCTCTGACTTTGGGGGTGACATATTTTTGTCCCATATTTCGTATTTTCATCCCGAATCAGCTCCTAATCCTCTTTCTTTTGCTCCAAGACTGAATCTTTAGATATTCGTTCCTGAAATATAATAATTTGCAATTGAAGTAAAATAGCTCAAAAAGGAAATAATATTTAAATAAAACTAAATCAAATCTAAATAAAATAAACTCAAATAAAATATTAGAAATACTAATTTATCGACTCATCACTTACAAACCCCACTCTATGGAGTCTGGAATTCCAAGGGAGCTTACAAACCTCATCCTATGAAGTTGCCAAGTTAATTTATAACAACAATTGTTCTTGAAAATAATTGTATTTTTCATCATCAAAAGGGGGAGATTGTTGAACCAAAATCGGTTTTGAGCATGCCTCTGAAGTTTTGATGATAACAAATTATGAAAAGAATAATTGGATATGCTAATGTGTGTAAGTGTGCAGGACCATAGAATTAAATTCTAATTCTTAAATCAAGTTTTGGTTCTGAAACATCAAGATTCGGAACGCATAAGATTGCATCTAAAGCAATAGAGAAGTTGAAGACTTGGAATAAGATTTGAAGAAAAGTCAACCAGAAAGTCAACATCTTGATCAGAAGAGAATTTTCGTTCAGAAGCATATGAAGGAATGAAGACTCTGAATGCTTCAAGCATCTGAAGACCACGTTAGCAGCTGGAGACTCTGACCAGTTTTGTCGCCTTCTGAAGAAAGGCCACTTTCAGATTCTGAGTAGTACACTTTGTAGTCATCTGACCACGTGCAAAAACAAACATGAAAATTCAAGGACAAAGAGAATGTAACAGATCATTCTATTAGAAGCAATTAAATTTTGAATAACTACTCAATATCATTATCCATTTGAGGCAACATCTCAACGACTCTGATCGAGATTCTCAAGGACTTAATTGAAGAGTCGGTACTTCGTCAATAACGACTCTCAGAATTTCTGCTATATATGAACCTGATCAGTCGAAGAAATATAACAAAACTTTTGTAATTTTACAAGTGCCCTTACTCTATCAAATTAAATAGTGCACAAACACTTAGAGAAATTCTTACAAATTTTCATATCTTAGAATGTCTTAAGTATTAGAAGTCATCTCAACTTAAACTTATTACACATCTGATTGTATATCAAGTGTAGAACAACAATTTTTGTGTGGTTGAACAAAGAAAGTCTCTTGTGTGTTTGAACAAATTGTAATCCAGTGAGATTATAGTGAAAATCCCTTGGATGTGCAAGGGGACTAGACTAACCTCGGTTTGTGAAGGGAACCAATATAATTGATTGTGTCACCTCTCTCTCTCTCTCCCCCTGTGTGTGTGTGTGTGTTTCATTTCGCTGCATATCTCTCTCTTCATATTCAGTTTCAGTTCAGACTCTGAACACGACTCTGTCTTCAACCCCCTTGTTATGTTTTTCTCACCTTCACTCTCAACCACATTGCTTTATTTTCCAAAGTTTTTTTTTTATCTCTAGACCTTTATGAAACATAAAAGCAAATTAATGAAAATCTGATTGTGTCTATAAAAACAGTGCATGTAAAAACAATCAAATGAAAAGATAACTACCAATTCAAATTAGAGCTATAATGTAGTCTCATCTTTGAACATTCTAAATACAAAATCTGCAAACAATCATCTTCGGTCCTAGAATATATGTCAACCATAGTAAGAGAAGAGGAATAAAACCATTCACAATGAAGCCGATGAAGCAATGGTCTTTAGGGTGGGTTCTCGACACTTTTGCTAGTCAAATTTGTAATTTTAAAAAATAAAAACGAAGAAAAAAAAATTCAAATTAGAATAATTTAACAAAGAAGCAATAAAAAAACATATAAACACCATTGAAAAACTAAATGAATCAAGAATAAGTTGACCTCAAACGGAAAGAAAACGCGATAGTAAAAGAACCTTGGCATTCAAAACTCTGATAGTAAAAGGAACACAATGTGAATAACTCTTAAAAATCGAGGGAATTAAAGAAACATAAAACATGAAATAATATCAAAATCCAAAACACGAATGGTTTATTGCTCAAAATCCGAAACATATACATTACTTCCAAGTATTACAAGTATCTGAAGTATATATATTTGCATAGAACTCATATCTTATTCCAACTATCTAATAAAAAAAAAATCAAAGACTCAAATAAATCTGGTCTAGCTTTGTATATATATCTATCTACCTAGTCGGTCCATGTTCGTAATTTTCTTAGTGAGACTTGCAGCGGGGAAGTAAAGAAACGAAAAAAATAGTTAGTCAGAGAAAGAACTATGAGTGAGTGAAGAGACAAATAGAAATAGAAAGGGGGAGAAGAAAATAAAAATGTAAAGACGATTAAAAAATATTTAAAAGCACAGTAGCCATCGGAGATATCTTGTTTGAAGATTAATTTACATGTAAAGAAACAAAAGTGCTAGTTCATGGAAGAAACAAAAGTGCAAGTTATTAATTTAGTTAATCTAAATCAGAGATCCCCGGCAACGACACCAATTTAATTGTTGATGTGCGCGATAAAAAACAAATGTTTTATAAAAAGTAGTACAAGGCATTTAACCTTGGTCGTTTCTCGAGGATTTCTGACTTAAAATTTACCAATAACTACAAGAATATAAATTGGGGATTTTTTGTTCGTCTCACGGAACAAATGCAAGTAATGAGAAATTCATTTAATAAAAAGCAAACAATCTACTAGTTTCAGATGTATTTCGATGAATTCTACATAGGTTCTAAAGTATCATTCGTTTGAGTATATACTCTTAATTGATTATAAAACTAACTGAACAAACGACAATTGGTTTTATGTGAACTCAACTAGATTAAGCATCACATTGTTCAATGAATCATAGTGGTGAAAAAGCGTGACCACACGACTAATGTCATTACTGAGTTCAATCAATCATACAACTATATGTCATAGATTCTATCAAATTCTATCTAAATTAAATTAAATAAGCGATAAAATGATTCGAATAATTTCAATCAATGATAGAAATCAAAATTGCAATGTTTAAGCATCAAACAAAATAAATTTTAAACTAAACTCGACATAATTAAGTATCAAACAAATTTTATCATGAGCATATTCATATTGACATACAAGAAATTGATAGAAAAAGAGTTAAAGGCATAAACAAATTTCTTTTTTTCACAAATAAAGAAGACATAAACAAAATTTCATTACAAGCCAAACCTCAAGAAATTCATAAAGGAAATACCCTTTCAGCAACATATTGATTTAGGGTTCTTAAGCTTCCATTACAAGAGGTTTGCACCGAAAATTACTATGAAAACGGATGGACAGAACATGACGTTTTTGGTTGTTTGTAGCCTTATTTATAGACATACACGTTAACATAATTCAATTGGGTTGATCTAGTGGTGTTGACTTGGAACCTTGAAGTGTGCTCCTTTCAAGATCTGGAGTTCGATTCTCTCTTATTCCAATTTTAATGGACTAGTTTAACTTCTTCAAATAAAAAACATAATGCAGTAAACCGAGCCTGAGCAAGAGTTTGGTTTAGAAAGAACAATTCAGCCCATTACAAAAAATTGAGTGGCCCAAAAACCCATAGTGATGGGTAGTGCTTCGTAGATTCATATATTTAACTAGGAGTACGTCCAAAAACGGATTTGTTCTCAACATGAAAGTTGTAGATATATTTCTTAGCTTTCCAACGCTTATTTGTACGCCTCATTTTAATATTTGAAGCTAAACTTATGGTCTTCACAGTAAACCAGATCATAACACATTAAAAACGAAAATTAATCCAATAATTACACTAACGCTCAAATCAGTCCCAAAATATAGAATCATGCTAAAAATATTATGTTAAGGATAAAAATATCTCAAAATAACAAAATGCGAGGTTAACAATAATGTGCAAAGTTCCACTGATCAAATTCCCCACACTTAAGCTTTTTAAAACTTCAAATAAATTATTTTGAATAGCTTTCTTTACAAGAAACATGTACAAAATATTTACAAATACATCAACGGAACTTTCTAAAATACAACGGATGAGTAGACCTTAAACTACCCTCTAATTTTGATCTGGTATCTAATGATACTTTGAAATGACTTATACCTGAAAAATAGAAATCAACGTTTGAGATATTAATTATCTAAGTGAGCTTCCTAACACGGGATAAACACAATCTTGCCATTGAACATAGTCAGAAAATTAAATGTAATTAGCTGAAATACATCGGTTTATTTCATTACAATAAACATTATTATTCGATCACTTACTCTTAAGCTTATAGCTTATAAATAATATAAGCAATCTTCTAGGTTACGGAACATGGGAAGACCTCGATAACCTAAATTAACCAATTTGTGAACATACATGGTCATTACATTAGAACGATCACTAAAAAGTCAGGTATCCATAAGAAATCATTTGATCAAAAGGATATATATTAACTCCAATAAACGGTTCTTTGTTTACCCATTTCTTACGCATTATCCACCTAGTTAGGGTGAATCCTATTATTTCCAGTTAAATATTATACATTCATCTAATCAATTATAAATAAGAATAGATAAATCAAATTGTACTTCATATACCATTCACTTAACACAATTCAATTAGTGTTCAATAATTTGACATAACATGTCAATCCTTTAATTTCGTATGCAACTAGGACATTAACTATATCCTACGTGTGGTTTACCTAGCATTAATCTATTTCATCAAATCACTTCAACATTGTTCTTTATATATATAACTCAAGTCGTGATTTTGTAAACTAAACAATGTTACGGTAAAATTTTACAATAGAGATGGTGTGTTAACAGAGCTACTGAGATTTTTAGGTAGATGCTAAAATTATACAATTTAATATCAAGAAACTACTAGATGTCTTCTTTCAAACAAAATTGGTATCGCTCAAAAAGGAGTATCTTAGCTCATGATATAAAGGTTCTATTGTGACCGATGCGGAGTAATTTGTAAAACATAACGGTCCACTTCATAATATCACAAAATAATGTAAAAGTAATATAAAATTTCACAAATTTCGAGTATCACAAAACTATAAGCTAACTTTCAAATCCAACTGGCTTCACCCATAAATGAGTTCTATAGTTTAAGTTATAGGAATTTCAATTCAACTATGTCATAATCATTTTCAAGTAAATGCCAACTCAGATTGTGTATTGATGTTCTTATATATTAGCTTAATTTGACAGATTCAATTTACTTTCTAACACATACTAACACTATCTTAGGATAAATAAAATGACATACAAAATCGATCATTAACATACCAATCATCCCTAAACACAAACTAACGATTACATTTATGCAATTAAGTTTAATCATCCATGCATGCAACATGAATACATTCAACTTTGTTAAAGAGTCTCACATCAGATAAAATATGGCTTGAACATGTGTTTATAAGTGGGGGCAATCCTCACCTCACAATCCGGTTTTGTAAGGTTGAGTGATGCCCAATTGCTAAGATGGTATATATCAGAGCATCCTCCAATATTCTTTGGGTCACCTGCTATCAAGTTTCTGTTATCGGGAAACTCACCATTTATGTCCAAGAACCAAGCCCAATAGTGCTGGTCCTGAGGAGGCGTGTTAAAGAGTCTCACATCAAACAAAATTTGAAGTAGCTTATAGTGTTAGGTTTGTTCTTTGATGATGTTTATTAGCTAGATTTCTTTGATGATCTTTAAATAGTTTTAGAAGTCTAGAACATGTTAAAGTGCCTAGAAATCATTGTCTCATTGTGTCATATGGTTCTATTATGTCAAGTGTGTCTTTTTTGTGTGAAAATCTTCTTTGTTGAATGGCAGAACCTCTTTTCCAAGTCCTTGATTCGATTCACATTATTCTGAATCGTATCAATCTGTCTCTTTGCCTTTGTTTCTTGTTGATCATGAATTGTGATTTGAATCATGATTCCTTGAATCGTATCAATCATGAATCGAATCAAAATGTCTTGATTCATATCATTTTTTGTCTCTGGTCTTGCATTTTGCCTTTTTGATTCGATTCAAATATTCTTGATTCCTATCAATCTCCATCTGGAAACTTTTGAATCATATAAAGTATTCTTGATTTGTATCAATCTTCATATGAAAACTTTTGAATCGTATCAAACATTCTTAATTCGTATCAAATTTTGATAGCTTCACATTTTTCATTTTCACATGTCTGAATCGAATCTGACTTTTACTGAATCGAATCACTACGTTGTTTTTGCCTAAAATCTTGCACATATCACTCCTTCCTAGATAAATCAATAACCATACTCCTCTCAAACTATTGAATCAATTGCAACTATCTCTCTTGAGCCTTCAAACCTCTCTTTCAACTAGTTCTTCAGATTAAACACTTTTTCTAAGAATCTTTTTGGTCTTTGAGTCATAGATTGCTAGAGTGCTATAGGGATTGTATATTGGTTTCATTCAAGAAATAAAATACGAATAAGTAAACTACTTATAGGAAATTGGGAAGAAATAAAATAGAGGATGTCAATTCTAAATTGCTGTAATAAAAATAAACTTACTTTAATATAGATTGTAGAAGTAGATAATATTGTTCCTATTATAGTGGGGCAATTCATATTTTAATGGAATTTAACTATTTTTTTAGTTAATAATTTAAATAATATTATGAAATAATAAAATAGTAAATAAGATTATAGATTGAATTCCCTCAAAAAATAAATATTATAGATTGAATGGATATCTTGTGAAGAATGATTGAACGATCATTTGGAGGAGAAATTTGTTAAATGGAAAAAAGGTTATATGAATTATTAATATATATTTTTATTGTGAAAAAATCTTTTTTGTGAATTAGAGGGAAGTTGGTTGCATAGGAGGATGCCACTTGTATATTATTGTAATAAGAATAACCTTCCTTTAATATATATAGTAGATAGTAGATAAGTAACGCATGTAACCATTATGTATTCTTTATATATATATATATAGACACACATTTATATGGGCTAATGATTTTCTTATTATAAATGGTAGGTGGTTTTTATTGTTATGGAGTGTGGCCAGAGCCCCTAATTGCTCTTACCTAGTATCGTCCCTCCCATCCTTTGCAAAAAGTAAAGTAACTTAACCAACCTTTGTTTTCATTTTCGGTGTCTCTTCCACTTTTTTGGTCTCTTTTAGCTCCTTCATTTTTTTCACCTCCGTTGTGTTCATATTCTTCTCGCGCACCTTCTCCTTTTCCACCTTCTATATCCTTTTTCCATTCTTTACCCCATCCCCAACTGTACCCATGTGGTCCACAAAAAAAGCCATAAAACCAATCTATCTCAATTCTTGTTTTGGATTCTTCTATTGCACCAACTACAAGTCAATAAAGAGTTTTTTTTACTGAATATAATAAAATAAGAAACCAAATACGCATACAAATTATATATATACATTGATTCTCGTCTTTGGAAGGTTCAATTGCCACAACATTTATAAGAACCAGTGTACAAAGAAATAACAGGACAATAAAAGGTTTGATATTCATCCTTGATAAACTAAAAGTATTATGGTGAAATATGAATACAATCAATAACTATTTATAATGACCATTTAAATATATAAAAAATAAGAATACAAAGAACTTGATTAGATAATATATATTTTACAATAAACAAATATAATATATTTATTAGTTGGCTCGTTGTGAGGTTAATAGGTCATCGATACCTATTGAGCTAATCAAAGGCTAAATTGGACACATTTTTCAAACGAGGTAAGACGATTTTTAGCAGAACTAACTAGTGATTAAGATGGTTGATAATTTATTTAATCTGAAATATAGTTCTAGCTATTTGTATAAGCATAATAATAATTAGGAGTAGCAAAATGGATGGTATTCCTATATGAAAAGATGGGGGTGTACATATTCAGCATGAGATTTTCTTTCTTTACTGGTGAGTGGAATTACCACGATTAGTCGTACACTCATTATCTAAAAAGAGGGAATGCCTACAAAAATCAAAATACACTCCGAAGCTTAAGTAAGATTGGGTGCTAGCAGGTAGAAAAGAGTTAAAAGTAAGGTGATAAAAATGTCATGTTTTCGTACCTGTGGGAGAGGGGGCCTATTTATAGTAGGTGATCTAGTGTAAGGCTTCTTATTGGTTTTTATCTTCTCTCCTTAACTTTATAGCAGGTAGTCACAAGGTGAATTCAAACGACCAGAGTAACACAACCGAGATAGACAGGGATGCCTATCTGGTTTAAGTGAGTCCTATATAATTAGAAACGACTCAATTATATTTAGTGTAACTAAACAAAAGATAAGTGGTGGCGCCTATCTGGTTCAAATCATGTCCATATATATAGGAATGACTAAGTAGCTATCCAAAAATTAGTTACGCTTTAAGGCAGTGAAACACATAGGTGCTTTGATGATATCTGAGGTGGAACAAGGTTGTTCATAGTATACCGTGAGAGTTTGTTGTCATGTATTGTACACTGCTCTGAGGCGTTACTTCTGAGGTGGTGCGGGATTTCAGGTCATGTGATGCACCACATGACTTGACGAGGTGGTCACCTCAATGCACCTTGACTTGACCCGTTTATTACGACTTCTTGCCTTATTACTGATAGGTCTTGGTGTTGGGAGACCCAAAATATAATTGGCCAGGGCCTTTTAGGCCCATACCATTACACTATCCCCTTATACCCTTGGTCACGTAGTGAGTATTAGGTCTAAGAGTGTTGAAGCGAAAAGTTTTGAATTTTATCCGATGTGGAAAAGGTTAATTTTTTTTACAATGTGGTTTTGTCAATCCAGATGTGGGAGCTCATTTGAATGCAGTATCCCCTAGCCTCCTTAGACTTATGGCTAAGAGATGAGGTGGAAGTCTAAAGGATTTTTGAAGCGGCATCTCAAGGGTTACATCACTTTGGTTTATGAGTGTTTCAATGCATGTATCCGTTGAGACATTTGACTGGTGTAACGATGATATTGTTTCCTTTAAGAGTTGTGATGTAAATTGTTGGATCTAATGGTGTTAGATCTCATTGTTTGATTGTATTTGAGTATCTCCAAATTGTTTCCAATCGTTGATTAGTGTTTCCCTCCAATTTAAATATATATCTTTGAGGTTTCCTTTTTTGTGCATTTATTCCACCACATTATCCTAACTCCAGTTCTTCAAGATTCTGGTGCTTTAAGTTATTTTTTCCTTCAAATATTTCTTTCCTTTTCTTATATCGGGTACGTTCTCATTTTTTTTACCTGTGTTAGCGATGTCTTTTGTGGAAAACAATGTTGTTAGATCTAGTACACATTTTGGCTCTTCAATTGAAGCCATGTTTTATGAGGATCGGACGGAGTTTTTGTCTTCGTTGATAACATAAATATGTGATATATGTTAAGGTCTTTGCGTTGATCTATTCTTCCCAAACCAAATGCTCTTAGACAGGGATATTCGTGGCTATTCATGGATTAACGAGGGTATTATGAGTGTGAAATCCCAGTATACGAACCTAAATACCATTAGGTCTTTCATTGTCACCCTTCATATTATTGAGGATCCTTATAGGTCGACGAATTTCAATTTCTTCCCTTGTACTCATGTTGATCGTATATTTTTAGAAAGGTAGGAAATGATACTCTGGATTTCACTTACTTGTATAGACACTTACTAAAAAAGTTTGGTATTCGTGTCCCTTTATATGATTTTCAGTGTGAGGTGCTTCGTTGGTTGGATATCGAACTTACGCTGCTTAATCTCAATATAGTTGGGTCTTTGTCAAATGTTTCAAATTGCTCTGTGCACATTGGAGAGTGTCTTGCATGACATCGATTTTTTTCTTCAGTTTCTACCAATTGAAGCTTACGAGCCAAGTTAGTTTTGATCCTTAAATGTCCAACCATCTCGGTCGTTGTTTAGTTTGTATTCCTTAAAGGTCTCTCTAGTTTTTAAGAATTCCTTCTTCATGGTTGTTGTGTTCCTATGGAACCATATTTCTTTTATGACGCCCAACGTGTTACTATAGTCTATAAGGGGTTGGTTATATATACTATGTAGACACATAAAGTATATACATAAACTAATAATTTAGCAAAAGAAAGAGGAAGGCAGAGAGACATTGAAGACGAGAGAAGAAGCTATATATACACTAAGGAAGTAATGAAGAAAATGGCGGCACCTTTCGGCCGGCTAATTCGCAAATCACTTGTGAAAGTTGACTTAAAATCAGGTTCTGCAGAAATCGTGTCACGACAGAGAAGCAATGTGCCACGATGGTTGAAGAATTTCGTGAAGCAAGTCACTGGAAAAATCATGCTACGATGGGATCGCAACGTGGCACGATGGAGCACTGGATGCGAATAACATAAACGTATTTTTCAGTGCAGATTTGTTCCAATTTTTAAGCAATACATTTACTATAAATATAGACCTTGTATCAGAGTAAACTTTGAGACAGAGGGGGTTGAAACAAGGGTTTAGAAAGGCAACAACAAAACTAGGGTTTGTATAAAGTTTGTCTCTTGGCAACAAACACTAGGGTTTAAGAGTTGATTCACCTTGGGAAACACTATTAGGATTGAGTCTCTTGGTTACAGAAATAGATTGGGACTTTGGGAAGGATTAGACGGGAGATTTATTCTTGTAACCCATTGATATTTCTTTTGTAAAGTTACTCATCATTATAGTGAAACGGAGGACTGCTCTCTCCTCCAGACTAGGTCAATTTGGACCGAACTGGTAAAACAGATTCTTTTGTGTTCTCTCTCCTTTTTCTCTCGCTGTTTTCTATTATTTTTGGCTTGTGATTAAATTGTTCCATACACTTTGTTTTGGTTGCTTGATTATCACTTACCCTACACATCAAGTATTTATTGGTGCAATTTTTTCATTGAATTCACAACACCACTAAAGACGTGAATGCCAACAACGTCATCATGTTGCCACCGGAGGGCATCGAAGGGTTCACAAAAAGTACTTAAGTGCAACGTCACCAACTTATTGACCATGCTTCTGGTCTTTTTTATTCATACTTTGTTATGCATTGTAAACTATTTTCTACGTATTATTCGAATAAATTTCTGAACAAGTAAATATAATAAATCTTGATCAAAGTTTCTTTTGATTTCTTGTGCACTATTATTTGCTTTCTAATGAATTGTGGTTGGTGCAAATAAGTGTGATCAGTTGTAATTTACATCAATCTTATGAAGGACTCGTATCATTCATTCATTCATCCTGATGCAATTTAATTTCTTTTATTCATTTATCTGGCGATGTTACTTATAAGAATCTTTCTCTAATTTATAACAATCATTACGTAATCGCATTCTGAACAAACAATTCTACTTATGCAAAAAAAAAAGGTTCGTTTCTGTTAGACTTAGCGTTCAAATACTCTATCTTACTCCGCCTTTTGTCATCAACAAAAATAATTCATGCATATTTAAAAAGATTCATCATAAAAAACATGCATAGAATGATAGATTGTAAAGTGCAGATAACAAGAGTACGAATTAGAACAGAATTAAGAGTTCAAAGCATAAAGTGCATAACAAAAAGGTTAATAAATAACAACAAAAAAATCCTAATTTTTGTTCTTCTCAATCATCATCTGAATTAGCCTCTTGACATTCTCATTTGTTCCCTCTGATGATGTTTCCACCCTCTGTTGACAAACCTTACACTTCTGTAATCAAGCTTTCTTGCGTCCCCTTCAATGAAGCCATCTGAGTCAATTTTCTGCTCACTTTCCTCCAACCTTGCTAGTCTTTCCTGATCAGTCAAACTGCTTCTGCTATCAACCACTTGAAGTTCCAGAACTTGTTCCTAAATATTAGTTGGTTGCAGAGTCTGAGTTGAAAACGCAACATGATCTATGTGTAATATTTTGATGATAATTCAAGATCTAGAAATCTAATTTGAGTCAATCCAAAAGTAAATGAAAGTTAACATCCATATCTACAACTTTCATGAAGACACATAGACCCAATTCGGAACAAAAAAAATGGTGACTTTTATTTTATTTTCCTACGTCTGGACAAAAAGGCCGAGAGCTGAGCACGAACCGTGCACCTAGGCAGCACGACCATGCACATGCATCAGACCTAAAAATCACAGTTTTTCAGCTTATTTCAAAAACGTGATTCCATTTTAAGCTCTTCTAATGCTCCTAAATCAACCCCAACACATCAAAATCATCTAAAAACATTACCCATGATCAAAACAATTTATTTTTTTTGGGTCAAGTAGCCTAGTGGCTAGAGCTCACACAATTTAATTGTGGAGAAGTGGGGTGTCCGGGGTTCGAACCCCGGCCCCTGCATATAATATGCAATATCCCTACCAACTGAGTTAAGCTCACGGGGTGATCAAAACAATTTAAATAAGCACTTACATTACATCAAAACACTCATCATGCATCAAATTTCATGAATTTCACTCATTTTAACATAAAACTCAAAACCACAACATTAACACATTCAAATTGTGGATTAAGCATATCAACATCAAGGATTCACAGATAATCACAGCAACATACTAGAGCACGAGTTCAAAATCAGATTATCATACAAACCCATTACTACCTATGTGCTCATATAATCCCAAATGTGAAAATAAATTCCCCCTTACCTCAATAATTACCAAAGCAAACATTTCCAATGAGTGAGTCTTTCTCCAATCTTCTCTTCTAGCCTCCTTATATAAAGAAGGATATGAGAGACGTTGGAGAGACGCCAACGCATAATTTAGAGTCTTTAAGAAGCTTGATCATAGACGTTGGAATGTTTCTTGATTTGATTAATGTCGTTGAAAAGACATTTTGAAATTCTTTTGCTTCAAAAGTAATTATTTGTTTCATTCCATTTGCCCTTGAAGTTTTTTGTTTGTTTCTGCACGTGATGAGTCCAATAATGACATCTTCATAAGACGACAAAGTTTGACGTGTCCTTCAGAGTCTTCAGAGACTGATGTCTTTCAGAAGCTACTTCTTCAAAGTCTGATCCTCTAGAGGCTACATTTTTTCAGAGTATGGTGTTCTTCATATTCTGTTCCAGATCTTCAGCTTTTCTTCAAATTTCAATTGCTCTTGTATATGTTCTTCCATAACCAAAACTTGATTTAATACATATAACTTCTAGTCAATGGTCATGCACACTTGAACATACATTAGCATATCCAATTGTTCTTTTAATACCTTGTTATTATTAAGACCTATGAGGCATTGTACAAAACCTATTTTGTTTCAACATTTAGTTGGCAGGGCAGTAGGATTATGTTCAAAAGAATATACTGAAATTCATTTATTTTTGTTACTACTCATCTTATATGAAGGAATTCGATGTGAGAACTCACATAGTTCATTCGGTAGAATACAACATATGTTATCTCCATTCTTTCGAATTTTTTAATATACTGAAAAATTGTTACACTATGTATAAGATACTTCAATGCCAACATTTTCAGTAAACTATGTATAAAACACAAAGATTGAAGTTATGATGGTTAGCATGATTCTTAAATTGGTTATCCTTGTCACAAACAGTTTCAGTCTTTATATTGATATAGTTCAGATCATATAATCCAAACATATTTTCCTTTGAATTCTTGGCACAAGAGTATGTATATGGGGTGCTCCAATTTTATAATCCGAAAAAAAAAAACAAAGAATGCGACATACACATGCTTTGAAATAGAGTCTAGAAGGAGTGTTCGAATTATAAAATTTGAATTACGTATTTGTTCCAATTTTAGAATACAAATTAAAAAAAAATACATTTTTCTATAAAAAATATTAAAAAACCACATTTCAAATTATATAATTCTCTCTTAAAAAAAAGATTATATGATTCAAAAACTCCAAAAACATTTTCAGATATTTGTAGGCCGTGTGAAAATACAATAGGATGGAAAATAAATTGCCTTGAAGTTTTTAATTTTTTTAAGGACAAATTTCCTTGAAGTTGACATCATCCAAAGTGTATAAGACACAAAAGTGTGAAAAACACATATTCATATTCCACATGATCCATTCCTCTCCTCTTCCACTAAACTCTTCTCTTACCACCAAAAACAAAATTAAAACTCAATCAAACTCACACTTCCTTCCATTGTCCACTCTTCCTCCACCACTCCAATGTCAAGCACATGGTACTTCTCTTTTCTTTTCGATTCAACATTTTTCTCCTTTTTTTCATTTTAATATTTTTATTACTTTATTTTCAGAAACTACGTACTACGTTCCACATTTTACTAATTAATTTCTTTCCCTTTTTCTTTTTTCTGATATTTTCAGAGAATCTCTGATTTTCTTAACCGAAGTCACACACTGCTACGCATGCCGCCTACAAATACCTGTCCCTCGATTTTCACATTTTCTTAACCGCACCCTCCAAATTATTACATATCCACCTCCATTTTTTTGTCGTTTCATTTCTCACACAAACACGATCTGAATTCCACATAACAAAAAAACATGCTTACATGCATAGCACGTCCAAAGAAACTCGAAGAAGATTCAGAATCAAACAACAATGCAAAGAGCGTAAAATCTTTAACATGTCAGATAAAAGACATGGCATTGAAAGCTTCAGGTGTATACAAAAGCTGTAATCCGTGTACTCCTGCGACCCGCCTCCGAAACGGTGGCTCTGAGTCAGAAGTTTCTGACTCGGAGAAGTTTCGGAGGACGAGGACATGGGGGAAGGAGATGGAAGCTAGGTTGAAGGGGATATCAAGTGGAGAGGGAACACCGAGTTCGTCTTCGTCGTCGTTTGGTGGAGGAAGTGGGAGGAGAGTGGTTGTGCTTGAGGAGGAGGAAGGGAAGGAGTGGGTGGCGCAGGTGGAGCCTGGTGTTTTGATTACTTTTGTGTCTCTTCCAAGAGGTGGCAATGATCTCAAGCGGATACGGTTCAGGTACGTTCTTTTTAATTACTGTACTTGTCGGTTTCTGGTAGAACAATTCTTGATCAGATTACTCGAGCTCTGCGCACCCAGAATCCAAGAGTTAACATGGATAAAATTACTGTGTCGTGTTATTATTATTTATTTTTTTATAATTTAGTATTCGATCCAAATATCAACTAGGTCAAAGATCAATCTCATCGTCCACCAACGACAGATGCATTGGTTTGTGATGTCGTTTTGAGATTGGCCGGTGTTGTTAGAGGTCAATGAATGATATGGACCCTCTTCTTTGATTGATTATGGCTAGTGGTCTAGTGATGATGATAGTGAGTAATGACAATGGTGTGTCTTTTCTTTTTCTATGTTGGAGGGTTATTATCACATTTCACACTGTTAAAGTCACTACTCTCTAGTTTCTAGTCTTCTTTAGCTACTTTTCCTTTTCTTTTCTTTTACAGTACATACATATTTTGATTAAAGAATATGAATAGGTATAGTTGAGTTTGATTCCTATCTTAAAGCCAGTAATTGCTTAATTTTACGTGAAATTCATCATTAATTTTAAGTTATGAACAAATAGTTGTATAGTTTTTGTAAAATTACCGTGTCTTTCTGATTGGTTTCTTTAGTTTACTGCAACCAAAAACTGTATTTACCAAATAAAATATTTACCGAAAAATTGAAAAGCAATTGTGGAATTGAGTTAAGAATTTTAGATACTTCTTTTCTCTGAAGAATGTGGATATCTTTTTTGACCAAAAAGAACTTCGGATATTTATTTCCATGCATGATTATTGATATCATTTATTTCTTTTCTTTTTGTCCTAATTCTGAGATATTTCTTTTGATTGTTTTTGACCAAGAAATAGTTTTCCGTTAGAAGATAAAATTCACTTAAATTGAGTTTATTTATATAGTAAAAACAAAAGTTTCGGATATTTGTTTCCATGCATGATTATTGATTTCATTGAATTATTTTCTTTTTCCTAATTCTGAATTTTTTTTTTATTGCTTTTGACCAAGAAATAGGATTCTATTTGTAGATGAAAAAAATAAATCGATTAAAATAGAATTTATTTGTATAATAAAAACAAAATTTTTGGATATTTGTTTCCAATTTCCATGCATAACTATTTATTTCATTTTTAACTTTTCGTTTTTCCAATTTTGAAACAGCTTTTTTTGTATTGTTTTTGACCATGAAATAGTTTTTTTCTTAGAATTGGGAAAAAAAACATTTGTATTGAGTTTATTTATATAGTAGTAAAAACAATTTGTTTCTATAAATTTTTATAAGATAATAATTAGGATATTCTATTAAATTAAGGGTGCATGAACTATGCTGTGATCATAAATTCATTGCTCTCATTTAAAAAAAAAATTAAATTAAATTCATTGCTCTTATTTTATAAATATATTATATACTTTAATACATTTATATTTAGTATTTAGAAAAATAATATAATTTACCAAACAAAAGGATATGACTAACAGCAAAGTATCAACTCCAAAGAAAACTAGATGTAAGATTAAATGAAATTATCTAAAAATAATTAAAATAAAAATGTATAACACTATAAAAAAAATTAAAAATGAAATTATAAGGAAAAAAAAATTCAAAATAGACGTGGATTAAATTTAAGATCTCAATATCACATGGTTTGTTTATTTGTTTTCAAGGGAAAACGTGACTTAAATAACTTCAGTATGTTTCAAGTATAGTGTTCTTAGTATAAAACATTTATTAGTCGTACTAGTGCAATGCTAGGTTTATTTGTCTTTTATGCAAGTTTGAATTTGGTGAGTAATGATCCTTCAACAAACAACTGAGGCTTTTAATTTCTCAAAGCAGCCCAAATTTAGAAAACAAAATCTCACTTTTTTTTTACATCATATATTTTATCTTGTCTCTCACAAAGTCACAATCTCACTTATCTCTCTTTCCCGTTTGAGCTAATTTCTAAGAGTAAAAAATGAGTATGAAAATAAAATTTCTCATCTAAATGTTAGAATTTCAGGCCAAACACATTTTTGGTCAAATTTGTACTTGGATTGGGGAAGGGATTTGAGGTTTACCAATACCTGATTACTTAGTCCAATTATGCTCATTCATTTCTTCTTATCGTTGAAGCATCCTAAGTCCAATTTTCTAGTAGCATGAGTGATAGGACAAAGGTGTTTGTTTACTCCCTTTTCACATTTTCTTGTAAAAGGGTTTTTTTGGATATAAAACACCATAAGAAGAAATGGTGACAAATATGTGAATGAGTATGATGACAGAAATGTGAATAAATTATTATTTATTCAAGAAAATGAGTGATTCTGAGATACTCACCGTGATACTAAACATAAGCATTGAATAAGATTTAATCTTAATACACCATCAAAATATCTTACATTGGTGTCAATCATCAATTATATTCGTTAGATTAATAAAAACGATAAACTTTAATTATAACTACATTTTAATCGCATATTATTGATTGTGATTTATTGACGGTGTAAATTTATTTGCACTTGCATCCTAACAAATTTAAACTCTATAAAATAAGAGTTTGCATAAATATTTCTAGAATTTACACACATTTTCTCTACATGTCTACATCTATGTTTCTTCTCAATCTTTTTTTCTTCTTTTTATACTATACTATTATTCATTACATCTCTCATTATTTTCTCTCTTTCTTTCCATTAGTTTCCTATATTTCTCTCATAATTTGTAGGTTGAGCAAGAACCACCATTTCATACCAAAACCAGCATTCTCACTTCTTAGCCCATACAAGTCCTAAAAGGGTTTTGTGGGGCCCAATTCCTCTTCACCTTTGTTTGAAGTTTCACCACGCCTTTACTAAAAGCAATCCCAAAAGTGTTCCTAAAGAAAAATTTATTCTGGCTCCAAAGTAATTGTGGGGCCAAGGTTAACTGTGTTAGGAACCTTTAAATTGGGGTCATGTCGTTTGGTCGGGGAAGCTCATTTGTTCTTTTCTCATATCTCTTCATGCCGGATTATGTGACTTTGTCATCCTATATTAACAGTTTTTGTCTTTTATTATTATGCAATTTGATGGGGTGTGCTCTCATAATCTTCCACTCCTAAACTATATACAAGACAAAATGTGAACCTAGGTGGGTAATAGGGACCTAACAAAGTGATAAATAGATAACATAGGCTTTTATACTAAAGTTGAAATTTAGTCTCTAAAATATCTCTCCCACTTATTAGTCATTAAATTATATATTAAGTTCTTTTTACGAATAATTTTCTCTTTTAAATCTTTAACAAATACCCCAAAAGCACTTGATAGTATTTCCCTTTTTATTTACTTTGAAGTTACAAAACTGTTTTTATGATTGAGTTAGCACCTCAAGTGTAACATAGCAAGTAACAAAGATATTACAACATATGAAAGTCCGTCTTATTAGTCTTTAAAGTATATAAAATTCGTCAATTTAATCTCTTACATGTCATTAACAAGAACCAACAAGATGAATTTTTTATTTTTTTATAAAAAAAGATGGATCTTAATACACTTTAGAGACTATTACTTTTATGTATTTTAGATACTAAATATATATAATACTCAACACCAATTATTTGAGGATTAAATTTAGCCAATTTGAACATAGTACTCAACACCAGTTATTTGATGCCATGTCACCTTTTATATATTATTAATTTTCAAATAAATTTTATTTGAGTTGATTTTTTTTATAGGTATTGATATCCAACTTCTTTTTTTGGGCAGTAAAGAACCCTTCCCAAATTTATGATATATAAGTTTTTTCTTTGACTAAAGGTTTTATAAGTTATGGTATCGTACTCTCACCTAAGTTTCATATTTTTGTCTTCATATTATGTTATCTTATCGTAAGATAAAAGCACGCATGGCATTTGTGTATATTGGCCCTACATGATGACTTGTGGTGCAATCCCTACCATTATGTTGCTGGTGGGTGGGTCAATCCACATGAGTGATTCTATTTGTCTTTTTTCCCCCTGAATTTCATATCACAAATTTAATAAATAGTGTGGTCTTAGGCTAGTACTAACAAATTTAAGAAATAGTGTGGTCTTAGGCTAGTACTATTAAATTTAAAACGACTAAAACATCTAAATCATTGCAATGTTTGGTGGGTAATTGACATCAAAAGTTTGGACCCACCTGCTTTTGAATGTCTAGACAACTTCATTGTATGGTCAATGCAACAATTTCATTTTCACAAAGCATGATCGGTTTTACTAATTATTATTCTTTATTCATCTTAGAATTCTTTGTCAAAAAGCATCTAGACTTGTATAATTGACATCATTGTCATACACCACTAAAAACTGCAAATTCAACTAAGAAACTTTGGTGACAAAAATAACACAATCATATGATATAATGGCTAAACTGGCCACAAATCATAATCATAATTATTATAATATTTCAAGCTTAGGGTCTCACGATTCACGATTTTAAATTGTGGTTGCAGTCACAACTGCGGTTACACTGCAAACCTTTATATATTGCAGCAAGATGTGGACAAATACGGCTAATGCAGCCACAATTGCGAATGCAATGCCATTGAGAAAAACTTGAAAATCTTTATATTGTGACCGCAATTAAAATCGTTGACTTGATTAGAACTATGCTTCATACACATAGTTAAAAAAGCTCAATTGTCTTCATAACATTGAGGAAATATTGGTTCAATTGAATGCGACATCATAAAACAAAATGGGGTGGCTTAGACAATAGGAACAATTTAGTTGTCATTTTTTTTCTTTCTGGGATAGCTAATTTTCATTACTTCTTTTATATGACGATATGATATGATGACTTCGCAACTTAATTATTGTTTACATTTGATTTGATGTATAGTCGCGATATATTTAACAAATGGCAAGCTCAAAGATGGTGGGCAGAGAACTATGATAAGGTCATGGAGCTTTACAATGTTCAAAGGCTTAACCGCCAGGCCTTCCCGCTTCCAACTCCAGCAAGATCTGAAGACGAGGTAAATTTTCACTCTGGTAATTTGGTATGCAGATGCATCGGTATGATAGAAATAGTTCAAAGTAGAGATCCTCACTTTGGTCTAGGCCAATTGATAATTTTTCCATGTGAATGGGATATATTTAACAATGAGAATATACTTTTACATATTCAAAGTCATTTTATTTTATAAAGTAGGATGTTTCTATGAGTACCATTTTGAAAAATGGTATATAATAGACTAGCACTTGAAAATCACTTGAAGTATCAATGATGATGACTAATGTCGCACATTTGAAGTAAAAGTTCACAATCTTCCTTGTTTTTGTTAGTGAGACAGTGACTTGATCGGTGTTGATTCGACAAAAACAAAGGAAAGCAAATATGAATTGAGTTTTGAGGCACTCATATTCGTTATTTCTTCGAATTGGTAACACTCAAGTTGATGTTTCACTTGTTAGGACGAGTAGGGCAGAACTTCTACTTCCTATAAGTACAGTGAATTGTTGTTGGAATTTTAGGTGATTTTCAAGTACTAGTCCACTATGAGCCACCGATCAAAGTGATACATGGTAGAATTTTTTTAAATATGTTTTTTTATTTTATTTTTAAATTCATTATTTTGTAATTTATGCCGTGTTGCTCCCATGTCTATTCAGATTCATGTTTTCGATTTTTAGAGGACTGAAACACCTCATTTTAGTCATTGAAATCGACAAAGCATTTTTGAAATCATATATTAGTCACATATTGGTCTGTGAGAGACATTGAGTTTAACCTATAGTTATAAGAATAAGTTGTTTTACTGTTTTTGATTTGTACATTTGTGTGAATTTAATGCAGAGTTCAAAGCGTGAATCAATAGCAGACAGCCCAGTGACACCTCCACTGACCAAGGAACAACTATCGCGCAATTTATACCGACCAACAGGAATGGGAATGGGATACTCATCCTCAGATTCCTATGATCAACACTCAATGCAGTCCAAACACTATCAGTATGACTTAAGTGGTATGAACTCAACCCCAAAGGTTTCAACCATTAGTGCCGCTAAGACAGATATATCATCAGTAGCTGCTTCTATAAGAAGTAGCTCTTCTAGAGAAGCTGATCGCTCTGGTGATTTATCGATGAGCAATGCTAGTGATCCGGATAGTGAATGGGTTGAGGAAGATGAACCTGGTGTTTACATTACCATCAGGTCTATGCCAGGCGGCAAAAGGGAAATCAGAAGAGTCAGGTTCAGGTATGCTGTGTACCAATTTCTTGGTTAGACTATCTTTCGCAATTACATCTCTATGTCAAAAAAAAAAAAACTAATTTGCATTGTCTGCATTCATGTTAACATGCAGTTAATAAATTTGAATTTTTGAAATGAATGCATGCATCACTTTGAATCATATTTTTATAAGTTGCCAAATGGATGAATCCAAGGGTTTGGAAAGAATTTTTTTAAGATGTGAATTGGTGCTGCCTTAGTTGTAGGCGATCCAAATCTGGAAATTAAGGAAAGGCGCATGACTAATTTAGAGTTCAGTCGAGGTATAAGTAAAATCAGGTCAATGACTAGTTTAGCTAGGAACGAAACTTGGATATTACCCAAGTAATTTGACTTTAGCTGAGACTTATTAACCACGTGACTTGAAAACAACCACTTAGTTGTTGCTGCATCACGTTGGCAATAATGTAAAACGATTGAAAGTGGAAACAAGTAATTTACATCACATCCGGCTTTTGCCAAAGTTACCGCGTGTAAATTTGTAGATTTCAGATCAGACCAAATTTATCGCCAAATGTGACTTCAATATTTAAGTTGTTTCTATGATGTTTTATGTGTCCGTGTATTCTGTTTTCTTAGTTACCGACTAACCGTTGGTCATTCTGTTGCTACACTTAGTCTCCGAAATTAATTTGTTAATGTTTATTTATCAATGTTACAGTCGAGAGAAATTTGGGGAGATGCATGCTAGACTATGGTGGGAAGAGAATCGCGCCAGAGTACATGCACAATACTTGTGAGATTATTTATCAAAGGATTTGCTGCTAATGGCTTACTAAATGTGGAGGTGGTATTATTAATTTTGTTTAATTCACAGTTCGCGACATGATTAGGTACCAAACGGTGCTACTTGCACCTCTATCTTTTTGAACTTCATATCATCTTCATATGGTTACTAGTTATTATCTTCAATGTGGGAAGTAAATTTATTTAGTTTCTGTTAGTTAGAGATACCAGTGAATCAGTCCAGCAATTATTTTCTTGAAACTTATGAGTAATGGTTGTAAATTATATAAATAGCTGTTGACATTGGATACAGAAAATGAGTCATGTTACTCGTTACTTTTTTGTTCTCTAAGCATCCAACTTGAAACTTCTATTCTCAGATATCTGCTGTATTGCACAAATAAAATGAACAAATAAAATGAACTTGCATGTGTCTATGAAAAACAGACATAATTTTCTCAGTATTTCTTTGCGACTTTTTTTATCTTTATCTTTTTTTTTTCTTTATCTTTTTCTTTACATTTTTTTTGGATGTTTGACACTTTTTGGATTTTATAATTCGAAAATACAAAAAGAATTTTGGATTTATAATCCGAAATGTAGTTTTACAGAGATTACACAAACAAATAGCTCCAAGGTGTCTTTGGCTTCAACAGTTTTTGAAGAATTTGGATTTTAGAATTCAAACTCCGTTAGAATTATAAAATTTGAAGAAAGAGTATTTTTAGAAGAAAAAAATAGGACCTGTAAGAATGCAATAGGGTGGAAAAAGTAAACCCTAATAAATTTTTTATGTTCAAATATTTTGAAGGCCTGATTCTATAAAACTGGGTGTAGAAAATTCTTTTTTAAACTCCTTCAATATCTTATGGGCCCTTTAAAATTTCCTTTTTAACCCTTAATATATGAAATCTGCTATTTACCCAACAGAAATTTTGCTCGTTCCCAATTGAAATGATTATAATGCTCTTGTGTAAGTTAACTCATGCACCCCATGCATACAATGTGTGTTAACTAGCGTGAGTTAATTCACGCAGGTTGGCTAGTGGTTATGAACAAAGAACATGTTTTTTTGGACGGTGATCAATGAAATTAAATTGATTTTACACGTTTTTATATGTTTTTAAACATTTTTTGACCTCATTAAGTGTAATTAAAATCTATGTCACCTTAAACCCTTTATAAATACTCTTCCAACCTTCACAATTTCTCACACCATTCCTCACATTCTCTCCTCTTCACTCTCTCATCCTCTTCCTTCTACAACAACAATGTTTTTCCATTCTTGGCCTTTCATAGAAAGAGGTATCTTTGAAAATTTCAAGAGACTGCTTTGAACTTAAGACAAGAAACATACCTTACCAAAATGATTGGTGAGCAGCCTTCTTGGGGTAAAAAGAAGCGGATTTAGTTTTATCCCAAGAAGGTTGGTTTTCTTTTTAGTTTTGCCGCAGGAAGGCTCATTTTCTTGTGGGTTTTTTTTTAGTTTTACCGTAGGAAGGCTGGTTTTCTTGTGTTTTTTTTACCCCGGATTTAGTTTTACCTCAATCCCCCTTCCCTATTGTAAATGCATCAATTATATTAATAAAATGAGATTTTATGTCTATTATTTTTGTTTTTTTTTATATTTGCATTTATTTTATGATTGTGTATTGAATAAATAAATTCGAATAAAGTGAATTCAAATAAAAGTTGCGTATGAAATAAATAAATTCGAATAAAGACTAATTAAACTCAGTGTGAATTCGAATAAAAATTGTGTATTGAATAAATAAATTGGAATAAAGACTAATTAAACTCAGCGTGAATTCGAATAAAGTTTGCATATTAAATAAATAAATTCGAATAAAGTGGCACAATTACACAAAATCAATTAAAAAATACACAATTTTATTTAGTTTTAATTTCATGTACATTACATTACATTCTCCCTAAATATATGTCGTATCATCATGATGTTGGATTTAAATTTAACTGTTGAAAGTTTGCTCAAAATGTTGGGATTGAAGTGTATTATACTTAGTGTAAAAATTTGCTGGTCTGTTTGAAAACTCAAAAGAATGAAGAGAACAACACATGTATCCTACAAAATTATCTATATAGGTTTTTACATCGAATTCCTTCATATAAGATGAGTCATCACAAAAAGGAATGCATTCCAAAAGGTTTCTTGGAGCTGAATCTTACTGCCCTGCCAACTGACAAGTTTCAATTGACACAGGAGCACGATCCAGTTCAGAGAAACCCCTTAGAGGTGCATTTCCGTCATCACATAAATGAATGCATTCCAAGAGGTTGCTTTGAGTTTAATCTTACTGCGTTGCTAATTGACTAGTTTCAATTGACAGGGGAGCACAATCAAACTTAAAGGAACCCCTTAGAGGTGCATTCCCTTCTATGACACTTATCCTATACTAAGGAATTCGATGTGAAAACCTATATAGTTGATTTTGCAGAATACATGTTGTGTTCTCTTCATTCTTTTGAGTTTTCAAACAGACTTGCAAACCTTTACTCTAAGTATAAGACACTTCAATACCAACATCTTCAGCAAACTAACAAGAATTAAACTTAAATTCCAACAAAATAAAGACACTACATAATAATGATGCTACCTAATCACAATCTTCAGGCGGAATCAAACAGTTGAGAATATCTTCAGGCAATCATAGCAACGTGACAAACATATTGATCCATGGGAACATGCTCCTCACGTCGTCGTCGTTCTTTAATTCTAGCTGACTGAACGTTATTTTCCCATCGTCCAACGTTGGACGTTCATACCAAATGTATTCCACCATCCCTGTGTCTCTGGGGATGAGTCTTTGGTTGATTTCATCAAGTTGATCCTTGAGACCTTTTAATGTGACATTAATGTACTGAACCTTGAACATCTGATGATTTCCACCGTTGAAATGTATGCAAACACTGAACAAATCGATCATTGTTTCAAACCTACACCATATGAAATTAAACAATCAATGAAAAACTCATTCAAACATTTTATCAAACACTTGGAGTGCAAATTATACATAAACCCTAAAACTCATAACTACAACATAAACATGTAAACATCTAAACAATTAAGCAATATAAGTCATTTACATGTAACATTGTATGATTTCTTGCAAAAATAAAAATAAAAATTTAAACAAAACCCTAAAACTAAAAAAAAAAAATCTAATTTAAGAGGAAAAATCTAAAATATCAACATAAAAAGGTTAATGGTGTTTGATTATGAAAACTTACTTGTTATTGGAGTGTTGTTTGATTTAAAGTTGAAGGAATTTTAGATTTGGGTGATTTAAGAGAGATTTTAGGATTTTAGATGAGAAATGAGGAAATGAGGTTATGTTTGTCTTTAAGACAGCACGCAGCGTGAGTTAACTCACGCAGCGTGGTTTAAGTCACGTAGAATTAACATTAGCGTGAGTTAACTCACGCAAATGTATTTTTAGAATTACTATTGGAAATGAGCAAAATATGTTGGGTAACGAGCATATTAGCTATTTGGGAATTATCTCATGGAAGACTAAATTTCACATTTGTTATTTTTTTTGGGTTAATTAAGTTTTTAGTCCCTATAAATATTCACAGTTTTGTTTTTGGTCACTACAAAATAAAATCACACTTTTTAGTCTCTGTGACATTTTCCTTAAGCATATTAGGGACCAAAACTATTGATGAAAATTTTTGACAGGGACTAAAAGTGTCGATGGAATAATTTATAGAGACTAAAAATGCTGATGAAAAATTTTATACAAACTAAAAAGTGTGATTTTATTTTGTAGGGACTAAAAACAAAACTGTTAATATTTATAGGGACTAAAAACTTAATTAACCATTTTTTTACCCAACAACATTTCATAAGTTTTTTTTAAGGAACTGTTTAAATATTAATGCATCTTGAGAATTATAAGTTTATAACAAGCACTCCATCCGACAAATTTTTGCTCTTAACGATTTATACTTTATTTTATAGGTCATGCTAACTTGTGTCCCTATGACATATATTAAGCATTCCACAAATGATGAAAAGTTATTGAAAAGAATTATCATTCAACATTTTAAATAATAAATTGACACAATTTCCAATACATAATTTTATTAGTCGATTTTTAACACGTGCCCTAATGATAGAAGATAACGTTTCTCTTGTTATATTGGAAAATTGAAAAGATGCATATGTCCAGGTGATATCGTAATTAATATCGGAAGAGATGCACCAATTCGTGAATGTCCTATTTCTGGTGAAAGGTATTATTGTTGAATAACTTCTTGGTGAACAAGACTCAAAGGAAATGAATACTACTAGTACTACGGATTGGAAGTCATTGTTGTCTTCTGAAATAATTGATATCTCTGCCCTTGGCAGCTGGAAGGAGATAAGACATGATAATACGTCTACTTGGTGACGTACTGGCTTGACGTAATCAATCCAAAGTTATTCAAATACGTGTTTCTGGTAGGTGGTAGTTCTTGGAAAGGAAGGGGCAAAGCGACAAGGAAAAGTATGAGAAAGCAAGTACGTTCAAGCTACTTATGAAAAATAAATTCAAGCAAGGACGTTGCAATAGCTGAAAAGGAAGAGCTAGGAGAGAGTGTCTCTGGGTGAGGTGCAAAAGTGAAAATTGATGGTGTTTAAAGTCCCGGTTGACAGGGTCATGCATTATTATAGGCAGGGGTTGAAGTTTGAATTGCGAACACTCCATTTATTCTCATTAAAAAAGTGAATTCTAACTATTAGACTATTCGACAAACTAAAATATTAATGTGTTAATCTCAAATTTTCGGGCTGTGCACATACACATCCTCACATTAATGGACTGGGATTTGTTGCAGTGAAACAACACACTTTCACACAGTTTTCAATAATAGTGGTTGGATGTTACTATTATATTTTTGTCAAGCCAATCCAATGGGTGGAATAGCAACTAATGTGGCGCCCGTGACATTTTAATATTGTGAAAACTCATAAAGTTGTTTAATAATTTACGGACGACATCTTCTCTAAAAAAACAATTTACTGACATCATTAAATCCCATGTTTTATAGAAGAGAAGTGATATTTGTACAACTACTTTATGATAATTTTTTGACAATCTTCTTTCTCATACTTACATTGTACTCTTATTTTCTCTTTTTCTCTTCATTGGTCAAAGTGAGAAAAAAAGTTGTCTCAAATGGATGGTTAAATATTACTGCCCTTTACTAAATAAAGTCTGCTTGCGCTTTTATACAACCAATGGCATTCATTCACAATGCCTTCGGAATAATTTGGTTCCCTTGATGTAGCATTATTCTTAATTTATATCTTCACTTTTTCAACTTTACAAATAAATTCTTGAATCCAAAAACCATGAAACAGAGATACTTTATTTTTCGAAGCAAGTAGTGGTGGATCTTGGTTGACAAAAACAAAATTGATATTCATTTATTTAAATAAATTGATAAAGTACCAACAACAAAATGCTTAAAAATAATATGATAAGATCAAAGTGATCGGAATACTCATGTCTACATATCTATAATGTTGACGCCCAAATCATTGATTAAATCTACAATTAACTGAAACCAGTTTTTCAATAGGAACCAAACGAACACCGCAACAAGATAGAAAATCATACAACGCCGCAAAAGATGACGATCAAGACAACATCACCCTTCGACAACGAAATCACAAGGAAAAAAACTATAAAAAATACTAATTTAGACTAAAGTAGGGAGATAAAGATGGAAATGGATGATTTTGTGTCAAAAATTTATCCAAAACTTTCCTCTCAATGAAGAAAATGAAAGAGAAAACTCGCAAAAGAGTAAACTAGGGCCAACTTGTTAGAAAGAGAGTGAAAAAGATGGAATTTTACGAAGCACTCCTAGTGGAGACATCATGATCCTTACCTACATGATGGATTTCTGGAGAGTGAGGAGGGTCATCAAATGGAAGAATGAACAAACCTCTGAACACTGAACTGAACTTGGCATTCTTCATTGTACTGAACGTATTCTTAATCCCACAAATTGCTTGTACGAATGTAAAGTAAAGAGCCAAAAAAGCACCTAATGTTGAAAGTCCCACAGCCCAGCTAGTTAAATAGTTATGCACAATTGAAGCTCTCAATCTTGCACGCCAACAACTCAAATGATCATTTGCATCATTCACAACTTTGTATAAATATGACTCATTCATATCAGGAACTATATCTTTAGTAATGTTGTTGATTAATTCCTCCACATGTTCATCACTCCCTAAACAATGATGAATAATCCCTTTATAATGAAGAACAGAAACATCGTTGGTCGAGTTAATGAGTCCGTTTAGGAAAAACATGTAAGTTGTCATGTCTGGGTTGCATCTCTTGTGACATTTCTCAAATGCAACTATGTTACGAAACACGGTTCCTCTATGATCACCAATGTACAAAGGAGGAATAGTTAGTTGCTTTATCATGATTCCCCATTTTTTTCCAAAGCTTATATCCAACAACTCTCTATTCTCACAAGCTTTAATTTTCACACCCCCTTCTTTTAGTTCGGTTATTGAATGAATCATCTCGCTCTGACATCCTCTCAGCTCTTCGCCAATGAGTTTCGGTCTTATGTTGTATCTAAGTAGATCAAGAACATGTTCAACTTTGGACTTGTAAGTTGTTTGACATTTAGGGGTTTTTCTCGACTCGGGTTTAAGCAAACCGTAGAAGAATTTGAAGGCAAGAGTGTTGAAACTCGTTTGTGGTTTAGGACTTTTGGTCATGTTATGGGTTAACTCAAACAATTTTGTTAAAACAAACATTGGAAGTTGGTTTTCGAGCATTATCAACTCGCGACGAATGGTTGGTAACATCCATCTACTAAGAGAAGTAACATGTTTGAATTTGTTGTCTGATAAATCCCTCAAGAGTTGAATGATGAAAGAACCATCAACTAACATCATCTTTAGAAACTCATCACTGCTTAATTTGATTTCACCCATGTAACATCTTCTAGCATTGATTTCTTCTTTCTCAAGAAACTTCCAAGCCTCTTCTAACTTAGCTCCATTTGCACCTTTTGGATCAAAGAGACGCTGAAAGAACTTGTTTTTGAGAATTTCCATTTCTTGTAAGTGTTGTGATCCATAATGGTAAGGACCTATTGAGATATTGTTGGGTATATAGGCTTTTGGTTCTACACGTAACATGTTTGGTGGGACCCTGTATATGCATACATTCTCATTATTTTCTTCAGGGTTTCCAATTTTTACATCTTTCTCAATAAGATTCTCCCAATAGCTTGAACTTGTTTTGGTAGTGCCATGAAATTTTCTTTTGGTGAGTTTCTGAAAAGTCAAACTAATGAGCTTGTTGTAACTCATAGTTGGGAAATTTGAGAGTAAGAGAGAGGCAACAAGTTCTCTTGTCCTCTTCAGAGTACCACAATCATCTCTTTTTAATTTGCAACAGGTCAATATTTAATATTCTAAGTCAACTTGTTTTTTGAGTAAAAGTTTGTCAACATGCGTGAACGGTGGAAATGTGTAAAATGTGTGGAAGCACTTAATGCCATTACTCACCAACCATAAATGCACAACTTTTGAAATAAGATGAGTTTTATAACATGTCACTGAGATTTTAATGATAACGATATATTAAAGAGAATCGTTAACCAGAGTCCCAAGGACATTGATTAAGGAATCCATTAATAGAAATTTTATCTTGAAAATATAAGTGTTTACTTTTGTCTTAACAATAAGGGCGTTGCTATATGCAGCGACAAAATATTTCACGAATTCCTCATGAAGCAAGGGTTTACAATCTACACCTCTTTTATCTTAAAAAATTAATAAAGCACGTGTCAAGTTTACTATTATGAGTGTTGTTGTCGTTTGTGTATAATTCCATTACCCACCTTCTTCGACGTCATAGCTGCAAAACTATGGAAAGACAACAAGGATTAACATAAATATAATTAAGCCATTGAAAGATTTTAAAGACGACTAGTCTCTAATTTAAAAAAAAAAACAACAACGCCGGAAACGATATGATTGATTGCGACTCTGTTGATGGCATCATGGAAGCGGTGCCCATGGATTCTTCTATGGTGAAGTGGTCGTCATAGAGGAGGAGGGTGAGGCTTGTTTGCGTTGGATAAGGTTCATTTACTAAGGTAAAATTTTCTGCAAGTAAGAAAAATGGGAAACATGTTTCATTCGCAAGATCTCGTGATTTATTTTATCGCGAGATTTAGCATTATTCTAGCAATAATTACACAATTTTTTTGATGTAAACTTACTAATTTTAATACTTTAATCAATGTCTTAAAGACACTCATTAACATTCTCCTACACTCCCTCCGTCCCAAAATATAAGTAAAAATTGGTCAACAAAAGTTAATGTATTTGGTTCACATTTGCATTTTGAATAAACTTCTCAAGTTTGATGAGCTGACATTCTCTTCAAACAACAACTTTATTCAAATCTCCTGTAAAAGGACCTTGAATGTTTGAAGAAATATACACTTTCAACTGTGCCAAAACTCTGAAAAAATATTAGCGCAAAAATACTTGAATTTATTGTTATTACAAACTCTAATCTTATAATTTCTTATGTGTTAGAAATACTCTTTAAATACAAATCATTTGTATTGTACTTAAATTAGTTTACCACTTTTTAAGTCTGAAGTGTATACAACAATAAATTCTTGTAAACTCTTTATCCAGTTGGATCATAGAAAGACTACAAAGAGAGACATGAAATCTTAAAAATGGTGCCTAATTACAAAGTTGATTATAATAGAAAAAACTCTCAAGTGTGAAATGACCGGAGGTAATCCCAGATTGTGTCTACGTAATGTTCGATTATAGAAGTCCTCATAAGAGTACCACAATCATCCCTTTTTATTTTGCAACGGGTCAATATTTAATATTCAAGCCAACTTGTTAAACAAAGTAAAATGTCCATCAATCTAGGCATGTAAATTTTTATGAAGTTCACGTCTCCTGTTTATATTTGTTAAAAAAGGGTGTCCTATTTATACTATTATAACTTGTAATTAAACCAACCACATGTTTTTTGGATCCCACGCCAATTATAGTTTTGCAATTTGCAAAATTAACCTTTTTTTTAGTAGTTGCAAAATTTAACTATTATATATTCACATCTCTGAAGCCCAAATACTTCAAAATAGATGATGTATTGTATCTCTTGCGTATTCTGCACTGATATCTGTATGATACTTCCCGATACGTATCAGGAGAGTATCCAAAGAATATATTTTATTTTTTTAAAAACAATTATTCGATACTTTTCAGATACATATGAGATACGAGCGATAGGCGGTGGAAAACCGATATGTGTGGGCTACCTGATGTTTCTATTATATTTGGTATACATGTAATTGACTAAGTAATGATGTTTTCTATTTATGATATATCATATATGTAATTGACTATTTGTCGTTTTCTTTATTGTCAATATTACTTACATTTATATTTCTATTGTTGTCGCCGTCTGTTTTGTGTCTCTTTGTTTGTTTGAGAACGATGCTATTGTTAATTGTTCTATGAAGGCAATTTCATTGTTATGCCTTATCGTTTTTCTATGTCTGTTTGGTCTAGATTTTGCGCCAAGTTTTTTACTTTTGAGTTTTAGTCCATATTTTGTATTTTGAGTTTTAATATGTAGTTTAAATTTAATTTTTTATTGAAGTATCCCAATCAAATCGTATCTTGAATTTTAAAAAATTTCTGTATCGGCGTATCAATGTCGTATCGTATCTGTATCATATCATGTATCTAGACTTCATTGACTCACATATATCCTTAGTTCTATTAGTTTTATAAAAAGTTAAAAAGAATTGTGATCTCATATCCGCGAGTTGAGAGAAGGATGAGTGATTGGGGATGTTAGTTGTTTTAAGGGTGATGGACCAGCAAACATTTTAAGAGATGTGAGTGTGTGGTCTTAGAGTTTAAAGAATTTATACCTAGATATTAGTTCTAAGTTAGTTTATATTGGAAGGGATTTTTTTTTATTTTTTTTTACAGAAAATTTAGGGTGAAGAGATGATGTCTGAGTCTAAAGATGACCTTTAGGCTCAAAGAATATTTAGAAAGGTATTTATATTTGTCTCCTTCGAAAGACACTAGTGGGGCTCGAATTCAAAACCTCTTGGATTCAAGACCCGCCTTTTTATAATTAGACCAAGAATTTGAAGTTATTGGAGGTAAATTTGAATTTTTTTTTTTTTAAAAAAAAAAGAAGGGGAATTTGGGTTTTTCAAAATACAAATCTTTATTGGACAAGTGTCCTAATAGATACCGATTGACAAATTATGATGAGATCTTCATCACAGGATCCTGATTCCGTCTCGGAACTTGCTTGGATGTGCCTCTAGAACGTTGTCATAACATGATCCATAATGGGCTGCAATATGGGTGTGTGGCAATTTGATTTCTTATCAGGTTAATCTTGACCCAATTTGAAACAGTTATCCCTTAAACCTTCGGCAGAATAAAGCATATGATAACTTGATTTTTTTTATACACAAATGTTAGTTGTTAGTAAATTATTTGAGGGCAGGAGAATTGTTAGTTTATGGAGATCGAAACTGAAACCTTCTTCAACGTCCCTTGATCAAACTACCTATGTGAGACATATGATGACTTGATTTATGACCATATGCTTTCATTCAAGATTTTATGGGATCTTGAACAGAAAAATCAAAACTTGAGAGTCTTCTGTTTATGATAACTAAACCAAGCACGTGCTTTTTGGGTCATTCACCAATTTTAGTTTTGCAATTCGCAAAATTTACTGTTACATTGTTACTATGTTAGGTAGCTCAATTTGTTTGAATCAAGAGTTAAGAAGTTAGAAGCTAGAGTTCAAGTTTTGACACAAAAAAAAAACATAACCATTAACATAGTAAAAATTGCCATTAAAAATAACTATTAATTGGTTACTATTGTACCCTCTCCCTTTATAAAGAAAAGAGCTCTTGTACCCTTAGTCTTGTTATATTTTAAAGAAAAAAAAAGTCAAAAAAGAATTGCATTCACATATTTTACTCAAAGCTGTGGAAATAATAAACAAAATAAATTCAAAAGTTATCCATAAACAAAGGTGAATTTTTTTCCACCATGTCTCTTGCGCCTTGCTGTATTCCAAAACTTGGATTAAAAAATCTAAACTGTATTTGATGTATTCGAATTCTAGAATCCGGATAAATATTATATACATTTCTAGAACTTCTCCTTTTTTTTGACATATGATGACTTGATTTATGACCACATGCTTTCATTCAAGATTTTATGGGATCTTGAACAAAAAAATCAAGACTTGAGAGTCTTTTGTTTATATATCTAAACCAAGCACGTGTTTTTTGGGTCATTCGCCAATTTTAGTTTTGCAATTCGCAAAATTTACTATTGCATTGTTACTATGTTAGGTAGCTCAATTTGTTTGAGCCAAGAGTTAAGAAGTTAGAAGTCAAAGTTCAAGTTCCAACAAACAAAAAAAAAATAACAATTAACATACTAACATTTGTCATTAAAAATAATTATTACTTGGTTACTATTGCACCCTCTCCCTTTAAAAAGAAAAGAGCTCTTGTACCCTTACGCTAGTATATAAATTAAAAGGGTCACTTTGGCGAAACCCTAATTTCTGGCCAATTGAACGCAATATTTCTGGCCACTTGAACGTAACGTGTAACCGCAAAAAAAAATTAAAAGGGTCGTGCTAACAAAGCTTCCATATAAATATATAACAATATTTATTAAGAAAAAACTTAATATTCAACTTTTTAAGAAATAAGTTGGCACAATTTTTAATAAATAATTTTGAATAGGCTAAATTGTATTTTTGGTCCCTTAACTATTTAGGTAGTATCGCTTTGGTCTCTTAATTAAAATTCGATTTATTTTGGTCTCTTAACTTCTCTCTGTTACACATTTGGTCCTTTCCGTTAGTTTTAATTCAAAAACGTTAGGTTTTCTTCATCTTCTTCTGGAATTTTTCTGGGATTCTTGTTGTTGAAGGTTGATGAAGATGATATGAAGATGAAAAAGAGGAGAAGAAGATGAAGAAAACCTAACGTTTTTGAATTAAAACTAACGGAAATGACCAAAATGTGTAACAGAGAGAAGTTAAAGGACCAAAATAAATCGAATTTTAATTAAGAGATCAAAATGATACTGCCTAAATAGTTAAGCGACCAAAAATGCAATTAAGTCTTTTTAATATTAACGTATCTCCTATTCTCTAAATCAAAATCATGTTCTAAAATAATTATTCTTAGATCACCTCAAAAAAATATATATATAGGGTTAGGTCTCACACGTATTGTGGCACGTGTGGGAAAAGATGAAAACGAATTATTTCGTGGATGATTCGTTGTTTCAACGCTTACCGCGTAAGCAAGCTACACGATCAAAAGCAGAATCGCTTACAAATCCAAACGCCAAATAATCACTTCTCGCAAACCACGATCATAGATCTCTGATTCAATCAACCACCATGAGTTTCATCTTCGGAAAGAGAAAAACACCCGCAGGTTCGTTTATCCTCAATCAACCCCCTTTTTTTGCTATCAATCTTTGAAATTCAAAAATTAATTATTCAATTTCGATTATGAACTTGTCAATAGTCATTTCATTTTTTCATTTTTTTTTTTGTAATTTTCTTCAACATGATCGACCTTTTTTATTGCAATTTCCTTTGATATTGTAAATTTACAATTTTTGTTGTGTGCATCTACTAGCTTCTTTTCAATTTTGATTATTGTAGTTATGTTTGGATAAACAGCTTATTTGTAGCTTATAATTATAGCATAAGTGCTTATGTGTAAGCTATTCTACAGCAAATGACGAAATAAAGTTAAATTGTTTATCGTATAAGCTATAAACCGTTTTCATAAGCTATCTTGTAGAAGTTGTGAAAATAAGTTGTAAGCTTTTTGTAAGTTTTACAAAACTTATGTTTGTAGATAAGCTCCAATAAGCCAATTCAATGTGGGATATCTCTGTTATGATGATACTTAGTTTTCATCATGCATTGATACTTCTTTTGATTTATTTGATGGGATTCGAATATAGTTTTTGTAAGATGAAATACTACATATTGATTTTGTAGTGTATGATTGAGTTTGTGATTTTCAGAGCTTCTGCGGGAAAACAAGAGAATGTTGGACAAATCAATTAGGGAAATCGAGCGGGAGAGGCAAGGTTTACAGACACAAGAGAAGAAATTGATTGCAGAGATAAAGAAAAGTGCCAAACAAGGCCAGATGGTAATGTGATCATTTCTTGATTGTATTGTTTGCCTATGAAGTTATTTGTTGTAGCAAGTTGAATATGGTAGCTTAGGTTTGCTGTTTTGATGGCAGAGTTGTTGTAGCACCCCGCCACTATTATTCTGGTAATAATTACATGATTCGTACATGAATACTGTAGTTGTATGAGTAATTATATACACTATTTCCTAAGCAAGATTCTTATATGCTATACATAGAATGTACGTGCGAAGAGTGAGTCCTCTGCCAGATTTAGTAGATAATGAAAATGTGTAGCAGTGCCGGTGGTCACTGTGATGCCTTAGGAATGTAAGCCACCTTCCACAGTCGCAGTTTTTGTGGCCACGATTGGCGGGGAAATTGTGGCTGAGTTGCGGCCCGCCTGGTATCCCGTCCGCTATTAGGGTTTTAAGGCCAATTTTTCAAAATGCCTTACTTTTAAAACATTGTCTTTTTTTAAGGTTATAATTGGCCCTTCGAACCCTTTAAGTGGCCTAATACTTTACTATTTCAATTCCCACATTTTCTTTCATCTTGTCGCTGTTTCCTTCTTCGTGTGCTGTACTGCGTCTTAATCGTTTTGTTCTGCTTCTTCATTTATGTTCTGCATCTTCTGTGTTTGTTTTCCGTTCTGATTGTTTTGATTTTATGTTCTTCGTTCTGTTCTTACTTCTGTTGCTTTGCTTTATTCTTCGTTCTGTTAAGTTCTACTCTTTGATTACTTTTAGAACTTGATTTTGATGGGATGTCATTTTGATTACATTTAGAACTTGATTTTGATGGAAAATGACAGTTTATTATCAATTTTAAGTATGATGGTCTCTTTAATATTGTGTGTTTTTCTATTTTTGAGTATTTATGTTTACTTTGTACACTGATATTTAGTTTTTGGAATAGCGGCTATCCCACTATCCGCTATACCGCTGTAGCATTTTAGGGGGTCGGCACTACGCGTGACGCTATCTGGGATTAACAACATAGAGATTGGTGAGTCAGCCTGTTGAAGCAACATTTTAGCCCCATAGTTTTACATCAGGTTGTGCCATGCACAGTACTCTGGCTTGACACTAGGTCTAAAAACAATGCCGTTCTATCTGATGGTACCACAAATGAACCTTTTTCCGTGCGCAGTCCTGATTGCCTGAGGTTTGAACCACAACATCCCAATGCTGTTACATTTAGCATTTAGACACACACTTAAACCTAAATAAAAAATTATTGTTGGTCTAGTTACTATTAGATTTGTTCAGATGACTATATTTCACTGGGTGTGTTAATGGCAGCCATTGCCTTGGTAGTAGTTTGATGTTAGGATCCAATGGAGCGTTTTCATATCGAGTCAATAGGAAGGCACCGCGTCGGTTTCCTAAAGTAGTTTTTGGCATACTTTAGCTTAGTGGTTGTAGCATGTGTAGTTGACTGTGCCACGACAATCCCTGAAAAATATTTAAAAGGGTCTTTGTCTGAAAATGATTTGACAAATGCTGCCTGAGACATACCAGTGGAATAATTACAATTGATAACAATATCTCATCATTGTAGACAAGAAGATAGATGAAAAAGTAAGGTGGAAGTGCACTGAAAGAAAATTCTGTGATCAATTTCACATCGAATCATGCCAAATTGCAAGAGACTAGAACTGAATAATCAAAATAAGGCACGAGGAGATTGTTTTAATTTCATTGAGAGATCAGGGTAGTTAGCATACTAAGTTAGCTGATCCCTGAGCTGTAAAGCATTTATTCTTCTTCCTATAATTGACCATGGCGATGAATATCTATAATGCTAGGAGGAGGCAAAAATAGGCTATCTTGGCTAAACTGATACTATTACTTACTAGGGAGAGTATCTATACAGGTAAGATTTGTGGTTTAGTATGACTATGATTTGTGAGATAACCCTTAGAAACTGTACTCCAATGATGTCAGCCGTCTCTATTACATTGTTTCTAATCTGATTGGCCTTAAGAAACAAGAGATGGACATGTGAACTTACTTCACTAACCTAAGTTTGATGCTCTGCTACCAAATAACGAAATTGGGGTTTTGAGGATGTGTATATTGGTAGCACAACTCTTCTGATTATACAGATGATTTACATGAATACGGTAATGGTATTACTAATCACACATAATATTTTCTTAGCATGATTTCTTATATGCTATAGGTGCAGTATGCATGTGATGATAGAGATCTGCATTCTATCAGAATACACTTGAATTGCACTTAGTGCAATTGGCAATAGTAGTTAATGTTACATTTCCTTAGTATCATGTTTGGCTCGAAATGTAGCAAGACAATGGAATGTGAAATTTTGACTGAATAGAGTTCTTGCATGATTAAATAGTAGAACTGGTTTGCACACGTTGAGTGTAGTTTGCTTTCAATATTGTTGTTACACCAAGTTTAGGTTTTTACACCAACCTTAAATTTGGCTGCAATGGCATATGTATTTTAGGTTCTTCATTGTTAACTTCTGATTTAGGCTTTGAGGTAGCCAAGCAGGTGACATTTATTATATTAATGGCATTTTTGTATTTTATGTAATGTTGTTCAGGGAGCTGTTAGAGTCATGGCAAAAGATCTTGTTAGAACAAGGCATCAGATTGAAAAGTTTTACAAGCTAAAATCACAGCTCCAAGGTGTATCACTCAGAATTCAGGTATGTTAATGTTTTGTAATCTATTTTATTCTATCATATATGTCATTATTGATAATATTATGTTCCAAGGCTCATAGCAATATTTGTTTCATGGAATATAATTAATTGGCTTACACCGGTAAAAGTATGATCGAACACCATGTCTATGTCTTTAACTTTTTTACTGAATTGATTACTGAAAGCTAATTTATTTGCACTGTGATTTTCAGACATTGAAATCAACACAAGCTATGGGTGAGGCGATGAAAGGTGTGACAAAGGCCATGGGGCAAATGAATAGGCAGATGAATTTGCCAAATTTGCAGAAAATCATGCAAGATTTCGAGAGACAGAATGAAAAGATGGAATTGACTATGGAAGTGATGGGAGACGCCATAGACGATGCTTTGGAAGGGGATGAAGAGGAAGAGGAAACAGACGAATTAGTGAACCAGGTCCTTGATGAGATTGGAATTGACATAAACCAAGAGGTATCTTTCTTAAATGTTTCTCATTCAACATTAATTTTCACCTAAAAGTAAATGACACTAGTGGTGACTATAACAATTCATAATGAGTTTTTGTTTCAATGCACAGCTTGTAAATGCACCATCATCAGCCGTTGCTGCCCCGGCTGCAAAGACGAAGGTACCTCAAGCTGAAACTGCTGCGACCGATGATAGCGGGATAGATAGTGATTTACAGGCACGATTAGACAACTTAAGAAAAATGTAGTCTTTCATATATGATATAGGGACGGGACCCCTTGTTTATTGGGAAAAATGAACCTCATATGTAACCATGCTATGATTGACAAGTTGTGCCAGGATTTGATGAATTCGTGATTATAAATAGATATTATCCTGTATAAATAAAATTTCTTTTTTCAGTTTTGATATGTTAATGCCTTAATGCCGCATACTTTGAATATATATTTGTACTTTATAGTAATTGTATATCTCCTACAATCAAAGAAAAAAAAGAGAGAAGGAAATGTAGTATCGACTATTGAATCGAAGTCATGCTCGGACCACAAAAAATGAAACATAATTAAGTTATACTTCCTAATTGATTTTTTTAAGGGTATGTATACTTCCTAATTATTATATTTTATTTTTGGATCAATGAATATACAATAGTTATTAATTAATATTTCCTCTCCAAAAAAAAAGTATGTGTTTTTTATTTTATAAATTTCTTTAATTATCATACTAGTATTTAGAATGCTCTTGCCGAAGGGCTTGTGAAGATTGTTATATACTTTTAAAACGGTAAACAACTATTCTGATCCTTAAATGTCTGAGACGTTATCATAATATATATTCCTAAATGTCTTTTTAGTCTACTATCATTTTTGTCCTCATATGTTATTTTTGTTCCTAAAATTTGTTTTTGCAATTTTGGTCAATTGAATCCATTAAATTACAATCAAGAGACGTTTGAGGATGTATTTAGCATTTTAAAACATTCAATGTTTATAATTTTAAAACATTCAAGAACTATAATGAAAACACTTTACATATTCAAGCACAAAAATGATTGATTATTATTTTTTTTCAAAATAAAATAAGAAGTATGAATTATTAATTAAAAATTTGAAGGGTGTAATATGCTCGAGTCAAGATGAGGATCCTAACTCAACTGAGTTTATGAAAGTATACATTTTGTCTTGCCCATATTGTCCATTCCCATTGGGTTCCTCATTAGTTTGTCCAATAAACGAGTCTTCCTACTTCTTTGAAGCACTTATGAAACTTTTAGTGTTATCGTTTATGGATAATATATTGGGTCATGCTAACATCTCTCTCAAAGATTTTTTTTTTTTGACAAACATCTCTCTCAAAGATGTATGGTAAGGATTTCATACATAATAATTTTTTTTAGGATTTATAAATAATAAACATTTATTAAGATTTTTTAAAAAAAATTTGAGAAATTAATTGACACAATTTTCAATATATAATTTTATCTTTAATTACTAACATATGCTTCAATGGTACATGTTAGTCTATCCTAATATATTAAATTTTATATGTTTGATACATATAAAATAGTAAAAACTATAAATTAAACTAAACTAATAGAATTATTAAAAATATTAAAATCAAAAATGAGATAAACGAACATCCAATAATATATAAACTTGCGTGATATTTTTTAAATCGATATGCAGCTTTGATTTGAATCGATTTGAATATGGACATCTACGGTTAACATATCTTGGTGTGGTTTCGGGGGGGGGG
>Ga0228711_1000937_pt1 | contig 40274 bp, 16 predicted proteins | sample MedpolnodulmetaG_2_FD_177996 | JGI IMG/M metagenome (GOLD analysis project Ga0228711, IMG submission 177996) | Root nodule microbial communities from Medicago polymorpha collected in Santa Monica, California, United States - brown nodules | ecosystem: Host-associated > Plants > Roots > Nodule...
TTGTATACGTGGCACATGATGACTGGACCCATTTTGTAGTTTTTGGTCCCTGCAAAATATTTTGTTTTTTAAACAGGTCCCTGCAAAATTTTTTGTTTCTGAAAATAGTCCCTGGAGGGACTATTTTTAAAAACAAAATTTTTTGCAGGGACCAAAAACAATTTTTTTTTTTTTACAGGGACCAAAACTTAAACGAGACATTTTCGCAGGGACGAGTACCATATTTAAGCTTTTTTTTATGGTTAAGTTATAGTAATTTGTAAATAAGTATTTTCCGATGTTTTTGGGTGCAACTAACGATTCAACACAACTCTTGTTCTGAGTTATGAAAGTTTCAAAGTTTCTGACATCAAATTGTAGCCTAGTCTAGGATAGTGCAGTTTAGTCTAATGTTGTATAAACTAGTAAAATTGAATAGAAAGCACAATTACATAGTTAATATTGTGAAAAGTTGTAAGATATCAAGTAAAAATTACTTTGTTATCAAAAAAATATCACACAGCCCTTGACCCAAAAAAAATCACATAGCCACAACACAAGCATTTACAATACTTGAAATATATTACAAATATTACACATACATAAAACTGTTAAACTTTTTGCACCGCACCTATTGCATACAGTCCCGACTTTAGGGGAGTGCAAACAACTCAAAAATACATGGGCCTCAAAAAACTTATAGTCTAATACCCACACCCTCCTCAAATAAAAAAGACATGTATTTCTTCTTTTTCTTTTTTCAGAACGCGTTTAAGTTTTTTCTTCTCACTCAACACCTTTCTTTGGCTTAATATTTTTTTATTTCGTTTTATGTTTAGAAGTTCTTCTGATTTGGATTTTTTAATGAAGTTTAGATACACGAACTTTTTAATGCCTATTAGTAATCACTTTTTAAAAATTCAGTGTATGATTGCTAAAGTTATTGATGTTGCAAATATATGGTTCTAATATATTTTTTTTTTTTTTGAGGGACGGTTCTAACATATGTTGAATGTTGAAAAATATAATTGCTAATTTTGTTATATGATGGACGTTGAATGTTGACAAATTTTGATAGATGTTGCTAATATTAATCTCCTAAATTTTAGGTTCTACATTTTTTTAGTCTTCCTCTATAACTCCTAAAAAATTTTAAAAATTGCATTTTTCTTTTCGTGGAGCCTATTTTACTGTCAGAACCAAGCCTCCTATACAATACGTGTTAATTTTTTATGTGATATTATGTTAGACTTTTGTTCCGCCCTCAAATCTAGGACCTCCGCCCTCAACAACCACTTTATGTCCTCATGATTTGTAATTGTTATACAGAGTCAATATGTTTTGATAAAAATAGTGAGTATTTTAAAAAAAATAGTGAGGGCACCGGTTATGAAAACTAAAAGTAGTAGTTTTGTATTAGAAATTACAACTTTTTGACTTTTTTATTTATTTTTAAGGAAACTTTTACCATTTTCCAACAAATTAGTTCTATTTATGTTCTCTTAACCAATATTAATGTTATATCTTTTATTAAATTTTTCACCATTTTATCAATATTAATGTTATATCTTTTATTAAATATTTGCTTATTCTATATACGAAACATCCGTTAACTATTTTTTTTTTTTTTGAGAGAATCCGTTAACTATTTTATACCACGCACATTGTGGATTTGTATCCTTATATTTTTAGGTACAAAGTTTTATGTCCTGTTAATTTGTGATTGATAAATATTACTTTAAAATTTAATTAAAATTCCTAGATTTTTAAAATATTAATAAAATAAATGTACACAATTCATAATTCTTTACAAAACTTTTTACTTTTTTTTTAAGGGACAGAACTTATTAAAGTCAAAATCCAAATAAAAGATACAATGATAATTCGAAAAATCCAAATTATCTTTTATGATTGTTACCAAGCTTTTCTTTTCTAAAAATGGATTGATGACTCAACTAAATAGTCCATATGCAAAGAATATAAGAATGCAGAGAGCTGAAGCATATCATTGAAGATGTATTTGACAAAAAAAAGTCTCTATGAACTTCCCTTACAAATACATATGATTATCTTGAACAACATCATATGCAAAACAACACCAAGGCCAAGTTAAAACCCATCAATTGGTATTCATATTTCAAACCAGAATGTCAAAACTCACAAACTAAAATAATTTGGAAATGAAAGTTACATAAAATTAATTAAAAACTAATGAGTGAAATGCTAAGTTATTTATATTCAATATTTGTACCTTACATTAAGCCGGTAAAAGTTGAATGTATACTCACACTCATTGCAGTGTCAAAGCACATCAAAGTGACTACATATAAATCCATTATAGCAAATTACATGCTTTATAAAGTATAAAAAAAAAGTATAACTTACCAAAGTTTTATTGCCTTTCAAAATATTCTATAACAATGCTTTGTTCACCCCGATTAAAATCCTAAAAGGAATTTCACTATCCTCAAATGTAAGAAGCATATTATCGTATTACCTAATTTTAATGTTAACTCTGAGAAGTTAATATAACAAAGGCATCAAAAACATGATTTTTTTTTTTGTGCATATTGCCCCCAAAAATGATTTCATGCCTTCTCCTTGCTGAATAAAAACATTAACATCTTGGATGCTTCTGCAATATCAGGCAATCGTATATCAAAAATATAATAAGCATCATCAGGAAATTTTCTTAGACATATTATAGTACCAAATCGTACTATGAAAGATACCTAAAAATATGGAGAAAAATAACAAAACGAAGTACACGAAGAACTTGAAAGAATAAAACATTGGAGATGGGCAACATAAGTTTCAACACATCAGGTCTTTATTATAGATCACGTACATTATTTAATGAATGAATCTAAAATATTGATTTTACTTATAATAGTGACCGGAGTGTGTATTAGTTAAGAATTTGAGTGGGTTGGAGAAATAATGTGACTTTTGGATTCAAAGTTGAAGTGGGAAAACAAAAGGTACATATGGACTGACTAAATAATGGCTTGGTAAACGAAAAAAATCCACCTTGTCATAATCAATCTTTGTAGGAGATTGTTAAATCTGATTTAGGAAAGATAATGACGAATATACCCATGAAATAAAAGATCTAGTGAGAATTAAAAAGGTAATTAATGATATATGGTGGTAATCACTTTTCTTACTGTATATGATGATACTGTAGTAGACAACAATATAAAACTTGAGGGATATAAATAAAAGTATGAAATAAAACTTGAATACACTTAATTTATGATGCTATGTTACTTTTGATCCTTCAGTGCATGCCTTCGAGTTTGGAAAGAATATTTTCTCTCCTGTGCAGTTCTTACTTAATCACAACCGCAAATCAAAAATATTTAGACACATAATACATAAATAAATAAAAAATTAAAAGTGAAATAATTAGTTACATTATTTTTTTACTTTTATCTTTAAATTTTTCTTATCTATGTATTTGTGTTTGTGATCAACTAAAATTTCTCCGTAAAATAATATGTTCCATTAACCTTCGAACCATGTATGCCTTGGAGTTTGGAGAAGATGATTAGAAAAGGTTACAAGGATGAGTAATGTCTGTAGAATTAAAATGATTATGGAATGAGTGGGCTGAAGGGGGACTGTCTTTAAATTAGTCTAGACTCAAGAATCATTGATTGAAGATTGCTTTTTTGACATTGTAACATAAGTAAATGACCAAAAAATCCAGGGCAGTTAACGGCTGGCGTGTTTTTTAGTTATAAACCAACAATAGTTAACTACCGCTGGGGATATTTTAGTCTTTTACTTGTGTTTTTAGGAAGTATTAAAAGTCATAAAAGCAATATTTAGGTTCTGATTTGACATTTCCCATTCATTTATTTTTGCAAATTGTTATTCAAACTATAAAGATCAACTTTATATGCTTTCTTGTCTCCCTTAATCTACATTTGAAATTTTTGATGTATTTTTTGGTTATGTTAACTTATGACCTTAGCGTACATGTTAAGGATTCTATAAATGGTAAACATTTATTATAGAACATTAATTTTCAATCTCTAAAAGAATAAATTGACACAATTTCCTAGTCAAAATTTCCACTTAAGGTTTCTAAATATGTGCCTTAAGGGCGCAAGTTAACATTTTTCATTTTTTTATAACTAAATATTAAGTTTGTACTTATAATTCATTTATTTAAAATTTCGATGATAATTAACTGTCCTACCATTTGTAATCCCTCTCATTAGGTTCACTACTCCTAGGTTAAGATCTTCTCCATTTAACAAAATAAATGGAGTTTGCAATTTGAAGAGAGAGACACAAAAATAGAGTGTGGGTCATACCGCTAAGTGGGTCCCACCATCATTAATTACATTTTGTTTTTTTTCAAGATTTTATGTGTTTTTATCTCTCCAAATGAAAGAAATGAAGAAAGACATAAATAGAGAGGATCTTAACTCACTACTCCTTTTATTTATTCACCTTGAATTTCTAACCTTTACATGTTTCTAACATCTTAAGTAAACAAAGATGTCAGTATTAGGCAAAGTGTTTTCTCTTATAGTTTTTCATGTTTAGTAAAAGTGTCAACTTGTAGTTTATCATGTTATCTATGTTCCTTTTTAATTGTCACTTTTTGACATTTTACACAAAACAAAATAATCAATAAATATTACTACTTTTGATACAATAATTTATATATTTTTTCCAATAATAGCCTCGTTCATTTAATATCTTGTTTTATATATTTCTTTTTTTGTAATAAATAACTAAGGATAATATTGATAAATCAATATTTAATATTGCAATGAACTTTGAAAGTGACAGTAAACAAAAACAAAACTTTCCTATGAAAAAACACTTAAAAAAGAACAAAAGTATTCAATATCATAATCTTTTGTTTTGAGTGAAAGTTCCCAACTCATATAGGAGGACTGATTAATAAAGAATCACTTCCTCTACACTTGTCGTATATTGAGTGTTGTCTCACTTTTATTTCTTACCGGACAACCTTGATTTCTTTAGTGTGATTCTAATTAACGAAACTAACTTCTTTTGGTGATTTAGAGGACCACCTTGATTTCTCAATAAAGAATTGACTTAAAATTGACGATTGAAATCTGACAAAATTTTTAGTATGATTTGGTGGATTTAGGACTCAATTATGGGTTAGTTTTAGGAGTTTTGTTTCGACAAAAATTGGGGCACAATAAACAAAAATCAGGGCACAATTTCTGTGGATAATAACGTAGTACTAACATGAAATCATGGTACGATTGGGTAAAATTGTGACCCGATTTTTTCACGTGGCACGATTGGGTAAAATTGGGGCCCAATTTTGACATGACTTGTTCACTATTTAAGACTTCATTCTTCATATTTTGAGTAGGCTTCAAGAGAGAGAAACTTAGGAAATCAAAGGAGGTAAATTTAGGGTTAAGTGTCTTTGGTGAAGTTCTCTTGGGTTGGGAAACATCTGTAAACACCTTGAAAAAGTGAAATCCTTGAGTCTCTTGTTCATGAGAAGAAATTAGAAATGCGTAGAAATTAGGTTTTGTTGTTGGGGAGCTTGTTGAAGCTAATTTTCTTGTAACCCTTTTGTATTTCTTTGTAAAAAAAAATCATTGGTTTGGATTGGAATGATCAATTTATCCCCTAGAGTAGGTCATTGTTTCTCTTCTCTCTTTTATCTTTTGATTGTAGTCTTGTGCTTTACACTTGGTTCCTAGATTAGATCTATGTTTATTATTGTTGTTGTTTGAGGTTACTTTGATATTCCTTACCACTTCTTTTACTCCACACACCTAAGTTTATTAGTGTGAGATTTGAGTCCGAATTCACAACACATTGATTAATTAAACATAGATTGACATAAGTTATAAAATGACCGTGTGCACAACAAAATCCCTTTTGGTGATTTTTGGATTCTAGTACGGGTATGAGTAATACAATATATATGAAGTATGAACTGAAGAATTAATTAATGCAAAATCTCCATGTGACTACATTGCTTGATGAGGCTAAAGGAAATAATATCTTATGATCATAGTAACAAAACATACGTCAAATATCAAATGTGTAATACAACTCAAAAATTATAATAGCAAAAATGAAATCTTATACTAAATAAACAAAACAAAAAAAACATCAAACATTGATAGCACCAAATGAAGCTCTTACATCCGCAGATAAAAAATAAAAAAAAACTTAAGTTAAAATATTTGAATGAGAAAATGTCATGAGTTGATTGGCTATATTGATAAGAACATAAATTACAATAAAAAAAGTAAGTTGACACCATAAAAAGAGAACAATAAGTTTGAACTTTGAAGGCTATGCATAGCAAAAATGACTAGATTAGATCAATATAGAGTCAATACACCAAAAACAATTACAAAACTACACTAAGAGAAGAAGCCTATGCAATACTTCCTTCTCACCATAAATAAGGTTCAAGAAACATCCACAAAACTACACCGTATCAATTATACGAGTTTCAATCAGACACCAAACCATTTTTAGTAGTTCATGGAGACTAAAAACTGATAATCAATGTCTGTCTCCCGAGAAGTCACTTGATTGTAAGATTTGTCCTACAACATTGAGGAACTCGGTTTGAGAGTTGGGCGAGAGAGAAGAAGAAAGCTGATAATCAATCTATTCATTATTCAATTAAAAAGAGATCCACCACCTTCTTTTATATTCCGAACACAAAATTAGAAGATATAGAAAGTTTTTTATTGAAAGATCCAACATTCCTCAGAGTAAAGGGTTCTTACACATGTATAATTTATGCAACATCAACTTTTCATATAAAGGCCATTGCGTTCTCATGGACGCTCCATCGTCTTGATTGAATTCCAATTCATGCAAATCTTGGGATCTGTAGTGTATTGCCTCCATATGGGTCTATTAGGTGTGTGTTGTGTAATAGTGGGGTGGAATCAACAAACCATCTTTTATTGCATTGTGATGTAGTGTGTGTCATATGGCGAAAGATTTGTGTGTGGTTGGTGTTGAATAAGAGAGAAAAGAGAGATATATGATGAAATACCGTGTGACTAAATAGCACAACGGAAGATTTATTATATAGAAGTAAGTAGCTTAGGGCCTAAGCTATGATATATTTACAGAATGAATATTCATCATAATATTATATCCTAAGTAACTTAGAGAGTAAGCTAAAATATATTTAGAGCATAAATATAATTATTTACTATATATTTATATATCAACAGTTGGATTTGAATTTTATTACTCCAAATTATTGTTTTGTTCATTTGGAGTGTTGGAGGGATGGAGCGAGATCAATTAAGTTAAAGAGAGGGTATTCGTTAATTTGGCATGCTGCAATTTGGATCATTTGAGGGAACAAAATGGATGTATTTTCAATAATAAGGGGAAGGATATTGATGATGTGGTCGAAGCAATTAAACTATTATCGTGGCATGGGCTCTGAGTAGATTGAAGATTACTTCTTGGCTTTTTTATGAGTGGTGTTGGAAACCCAAGAGTGCCTAAAGAGGTAGTTTTTCGTGGTTGTGAGCTTGTGGCGAATCAAGGAGGATCGGTGCTCGGCGTCGTACACTAAACCAGAAATTGTACACATCTATGGAGAGGAAAGAGGATGGACTCCTTAGGTTATAGATTTCTCTAGGGGATTGAGGAAGACATAATTTTTTACTTAGTTGAACTAGGGGTCATTGATTTTGTTTAATGTGGGAAAGGTTTTTGTCTCTTTTTTTCTTATTTAGAATGGTCGGATCATTAATAAGTGGGTCTTAGTCAAATACCCAATAGTTGTTCTTCAACTGTAGTTAGAGAAAAACCAAAATGCACACAATATAAGTTTGTTTAATGATTAGACAAACACCTAGCATAATTTAAAGGAAAATTCTATGGTGAAGTCATGAAAATGACTTTTATGATGAAGTTAATATTATAACATCAAAAGTGTAGTGAGTAACACCCCACTGTTTATACAGTGACATCAAAAGTTCAGTCCCAATAGTATCATCAATTCATCAGATTAACAAGACTACACTTAATCTAATTTTATCATACCTTATTTTAAGTGTAACACCCCACAAAGTGTAACACTTAAGACTATCACATAATATCATCAAATCTGTTTGCATGTTAAAGATGCCAACGATAAAATAGTACCTGTAAGTCCAAGATGTTGCAAGCATTACTAGATGAATTACTATTGATCATTAATCAGTAATCAACAATTTAAAAATGAATTAAACATTAAAATCAAAATTAACTTTTTCAAAAAAGTCAGTTTTCTGACTACACCTAGCATAATTTAAATGCATACTAAGGAGATGAGGTAAATGTGTCACAAAAAATAACATAAATGAGAGAGTGATATTCAAGAATCAAGTATTCATAAGCAGAGATATCAAGCAAAACAAGATTAACCAAAAACTACACAAAGCACTCAATATTCCTGAGTCATAAGTTTTGAATCCATTGTAACTAAAACAATTTTGGAATTGCCATGCACGTGAGTAAGTACAGATCTGTATGTTTACATTTTTATAATAAGTAATTTTTAGAAGTAACCCCGAAAACAAAAAATCTTACATTTTAGAGTTCAAACTTCATCGAAACAGTTTCAGACAACTAGCAAACACGGCATCCTTGACGCAAGAATAAAAGTTTCTTCTTTTCGTCGTTCTAGTCAAAACCAGGTGGAGTTACTATCTTTCTCAATGATGGCCTTGAAAATACCATTGAGTCAACAACATTAGCATTCACTTTATTACAACCCTTTAAATTGATCTCTCTTAATTCTTTGCAGTTTTCTACCACATGATTCACTCCCTTCTCTGTGACATAATGACAATTTTCCAGTAACAAATGCAAAAGACCACGACAATTCTTTGAGGTCACGTAAAGTGTTTCATCATCAACATTTGTATATGACAGTTCAACATCTCCAATATTGGTAGTTCAAATTTCATTCCAAGTAGGTTTACTCGATAACAACGGGCTAAGTTCAAATGTCTAATCTTACAACATGTGTTCAGATATGTGATCACAATAACTCAAATCAAGCAACTGTAAATTTGGGAACATGGAAGCAAACATTATTATGTTTTCATCTCTTAGCCAAAAATTATGAGCCAACCGGAGAGACTTTAACTGACGGCGTACAACAAAATCTATGAAAGAATTAGAATTCTCTGTACTCTCTTTTCCAATAAGTGTGTATTCCATTTTGATCTCACTAAGTGAAAGACAATTTCTAGCAAGTGCAAACAACGTTGATTTTGTGAGCTTACGACAATGACTAAGGTTTACAGAGATCAAATTGCTAAGAAACGAAGACAATTGAACCATATGTGTATCATACAGATGTTCGTCATTCAAAAACCGAGTATATTGAAGATCCAGATGTTGTAAACATTTACTCTTGGATAACAAACACAAGGTTCCATCATAAGCATAGCCGGTGCAATTCCGGAGGACAAGTCTTGTCAAAGGAAGGCCTTTCATTGCAATAGAGGAGAGAAACTCATTGGATATATTTGAACAAGTCAAATCGAGAGAAGTCAAACTCACCAATGAGTCAATGAAATGTAAAGTAATTAACTTTACACCTGCATATCTGTCCGTTTCAAAAGACCTCAATGTTGGTCTCTCGCGTATAGCAGAAACAATGCCTTTGATGGTTATGCGATAACAATTAAAAACGATAGCCTCTCTGAGAAAAGTTTACAGTTCTTGAACAACACAAAAAGTAATTGATCGTTCATGTAAGTATGACTAGAGAGATTTATCTTGTGGAGTTTCAAAAGTGTTAAGGAAAGAGCTTCTATTCCATCTTCAAAGTTGCTGTTATCGTTGAGCCGTATGGGGTTACTGAGGTCAAGTTCTTCGAGTAAAGGGAAACAATTGGCAATGAGGAACAAGTCCGTGTTAACAATTGAATGCATGTTGGAACATTTGAGAGAGGTTAAAGTTGAAATCTTTTGGGAGAAAGATTGCAACCTATTAGAAGGAATGGTGGATTTGTTGGAGAGATTGAGTGATGTGAGGTTTAACCGGAAACGAGATATTTGGCATAGAAGCTTGTTAAGGTCACCATAGTAGAACAAGAGGTCGAGAGAGGTGAGGTTTGGGTACCTTTGGAAGAAGCGACTGAGGAAAGGGCGTGTTGGATACCAGACAATAGTGAGAGATAATCGAAGAGAATTCGTGATAGAGAGGAACTGCTTCGAATCGAAACAAGGGAGAGAGACTTCAAATAGCGATGGTGGTTGTCGTCATTGAGAAAATTGAATATGCACTCCCAACATTCATCAGGTAAATAAAACTCAGCTGCATCCATTAAGTTTGATAGTGGTTCCAGCGCCGCCGGTGGATTGTTATAAGATTTGAAGGGTTAGGTTATTAAGTTTTGTTGTTTTCTTGATTGAAAGGTTAACAAGATAAGTAGGATGTATAAAAGTGACAAGTCATGGAAAATAGAATATAATTTTAAAAAATCTAACTTGTGAATTTTTTCGGATTATTAGTGTGAAAGTTGGAAAATAATATACTTTTTTTTTAAAAGGAACTTAAATCACAATATCTATTTAATGATGGCTATAAGATATATACTTTTAAACAGGTTAAATGTTCATACTAGACTTTAAAATGCTAGACTTTTAAATGGGCCTAAAAAATAAGCGTAAGACATGCCGCATAAGTATAACAAGTTTACGACCACAAATCAACCTGAACCAGACCCATATCAAGTTTACGACAAAAACACCCATATCAAGTTTATGACCACAAATCAGCCTGAATAAGTTGAAGGACAAAGCCATTGCCCGTTGAAGCACTACAATCCGAAACACAACCCCAAGTTGAAGGATTCTCAAGACAGCAACATTGAACTAAATCGAACATGAAACTAGAACAAAATCAACAAATTCAAACCGCTATAAATAGAACAACAATGATGGTGGCGTGGCTGCAGCCACCTTCGTTTCAAACGAACTAGCACCACAAAACTGATGTATTGGAGGCAAACTAAAGCATCAGAACGACAAACACTGCCGAATTTCACTTGAACCCACCAAAATTGTCACCACCTTCAAGATGAAAGTAGCGGCAGTTTTTTAGCCATCGCACAAAACCATATGTTACAAATCACCGCAACAACTGGTTTATATCCCAGCAACCACATATCTGCTAGAACTATTAGCAACCAAACTTAAGAGAGCCACAAAACGCAACCAAGTCAGGAGGTCAAGGTGGCAGACCACCCTTTGAAGGGTCTAAAAACAACCTGTTTTCTCTGAATCTAAACAATGATGAAAGGAAAAAGCACATAACAGTTGAGAAATAGCTAAATCCTGCGACGATGGAAGACCGCCGAGAACCTCTAGTTGTATGTACGACCCCATTATGTGGGGTTTGAAGGTGGTGCCATCGTAAGGGGCATGACACGGTCGGTATGGAAGGATGCAGCTTGGATGGAGGGTTTGGATTAGTGGAGGAGAAGAGGGAGTTTGGTGGATTAGTGGAGGAGAATAGAGAAAACGATGGGGCTAGAAATTCAGACTTAATCTTACGCATTTCCTGTTGGTAACCAGAAATATTTGGTTCAAATAGTTGTTAGGCCTTTTGCTGGTAGGAATTCATATTCTGCTACAATGAATCAACTAATGATGGTTAAGAAGAAAAGATAAATTCAGGAGGAGAACTTGCAACTACAACCATTTTGTTATTGACCTAGCAAATTTTACCTTGTCCCTGCCTTTTTTTCTCTTGATGTGCTATGATTTGCTCTGTGGGGAAGATATACTCATGAGCAAATTATGTCGTCCGCTGCTCAATATCTTATTAAAAACTAAACCTAAAACCACAAAATATTTGTACATAAATGTAAAGATCCGTTAACTGTAGTATTAACTCCTCCATTCAGCTAACCTACCAAAATAAATAACTTTCTAAGGGAAACTAAACCTACAGGGCCGCAAGAATAAGGCTCAGTCGCTCATATAATTTCTTCCTTAGTTCTAACTATACTCTTAATCAATGTATTCAACATAGCTCAAACATCGGTGAACTTCAAAATCAAAACCAGTGTATCAGAAGAAAAAAAAATGCATTACAACCACGATGCAGCACGTACTACTATCTACTACTACCAATATTAATTTTCTTCGGAGAATGGACCTTTTGAGGGAAAAATACTAAAGCAGATAAATAAAGATGTTTTACAGAGATTTTATTGATTTTATATATTCAGAAAAGTAACTACACAGAAAAGTATGCTACCAAAGAGACTTCAATAAGTAGGACATAATAATTTGTCTAAGTAAAATAAGTCAAGGCAAAGCGACAACAAGCAATGCAATATAAATGCACTCAACAATCAAGCTTGCATTATGCATTAATAACTAATGAATTTGTCATGCACACATAGCATGATGAGCATATATACAATTTCGTTCAAAAAGAAAGAAAAAAAAAGTAATTTCTCATAGAAGTAAATCTGAAAACCAAAGACATTATAATTCACAATTCAAACTTCATAGCAAACTAGACATCCTTGACGCGATAAGAGTCTCCGCTCTTTGAGGTTGAACTGATACCGAGCTGCAAGGCAACGACTTATTAGCACCTCATCACAGTACTTCAAATCGATATCTCTCAGTTGTGTGCATTTTTCAACCACATGCTTCACTCCTTTCTCCGTGACACCTTCACAAAATTTAAGTGACAGTTGCAAAAGCCCGCTGCAACTCTTCGAGATCCAATAGAGTGATTTATCGTCAACTCTTGTAAATGACAAGTCTAACACCTCCAGTTTGGGAACTTCAAAGTTCAATGTACGTAGCTTCAGTCTTGAACAGCAGGTTAAATTCAAATGTCTAATGTTACAACATATCATTAAAACATGAACAATACCTTCTTCAGATACGTCTTTGCAATGGCTCAAATCAAGAAGCTGTAAATTTGGGAAACAATCAGCAATGAGAAACAGGTCAGTGCGATTGATAGATTCAATGAAGGAACACGTGAGAGAGGTTAAAGTTTTAATGCTTTGAGAGAAAGCTTGCAACCCATTTGTCGGGATGGTGGTTTGCACTGAAAAAACGAGTGATGTGAGTCTCAATGGAAAATTAGAGATTTGGCATAGAAGCTTGTTGAGGTAACCCGAGTAGCACGAGAGGTCAAGGGAGTTAAGGTTGGTAAACCTTTGAAAGAGGCTAGGAAGGAAAGGGTGCGTCTGATCACATATGGTGAGAGAGAGGTGAAGAAGGTTGGTGATGGAGAAGAACTGTTTGGAAACAAGGGAGAGAGACTTGAGGTAGAGATGATTGTGATCCTTGTCTCCGTTGTCGTTGACGAGGAATCTGAAGACATATTCCCAACAATCATAAGGTAAATAAAAAACAGCAGCTGCTGTTTTGCTTGTTATTATAGAAGAAACCATCGTAAGACTTCACGTGTTCTGATTGGACTATGACAGCCGCCGGGACAATCATTAAATTGAACTTTCCGTCTTCTTCCTGTTATTAGGTTTTAGCTTCCAGGACTCCACTTTTTAGACTACTGCTTTGCTTTCGTTTGTAATAGCTTAAAAAATAAATCATAATTTGTGTATAAAATAGTTTTTATCAAATTTTAATTAAAAATTAATTTGATTTTGATTAAAATTATATATATAGATTATACATATTTTGCACATTCATATTGTAATAAAATTATACATAATTTGTGACTAAAGTGTTTCTTTTTGGCAATGTACTCATATATGGCCCTCTCAGTTGTGTTTGCTACTTTACAACAAAAGAAATTTTTTGGGATGACCTTATGGAGTATCTGAAAGTACCGAAATGATAAGGTTTGGAATAACATCGTTGAATCAGTTCCTATGATTTGTGAACGAGCGATCACACTGCTAAATAGCTAGGTCAATACCCAATTTATCAAAATCTTTTTTTCTTAATCCGACTCAATACGCAGACACGATTGCCTGGTGCAAACCAAGTGCGGGTCTTTATAAATGTAATGTGGATGCCTTCTTCTCTCAGGGGGCTCAACAAATTTGGCCTTGGTATGTGCATCCGAGATGATGAGGGTCATTTTGTGTTGGCTAAGATGGAGTGGATTTATTTGTTCCCCGATGTTGATTTGCAGGAAGCACCCAGTCTACTGTTTGCTCTTAGGTGGGTGCGTGATCTTCAACTGGCTAAGGTAGTTTTGAGATGGACTCGAAGGTGGTGATAGATAGTATCCATGGTCGTGGACTCAAAGGCGGTGGTAGATAGTATCGATGGTTTTACACTTGGCGTCTCGGATTTTGATTCAATTATCAATGATTGTCGGCATCTACTTTCTTCTAATTTAGAAACCTCTGATGTTAGGTTTAGTCGAATATAAGCCAATGAAGTTGCTCATAGTTTAGCTAGGGTAACTTTATGTCATGCTAGTTTCCATATTTTTATTCAAATTCCATAATGTATCTCTACTCTTATTTTAAATGAAATGCATTAAGTTTTCTCTTGTAATAAAAGGTAAATACACCGACATTGTAAAACTTTTTTATACATGCATCCAATTAAATCACGCGACATAGATATTTATGAAGACTTTATAAAAACTGTCATGACCCTATCTACAGCCATGTCGGCGCATAGACTAATGTTCACTTTAGGAAAAAAATATGCCAAGTTTAACATAAAAATACACAAATTTTAACTAATATATGATCTACCGAAGTGTTTCATAATAGTCGCGTAAGGTTGTTGTACCTGCGCTGAATATTTCTGATTTTGTTCTAATATTTGAATATTAAATGTTAATAGAAATATAAATATATGATTGGGCACCTTATTTTACTCCACTTATTTTACTTCACTTTTCCACTGAATTGCAATAGAAATAAATGTTGATTTCCAACCCAAGTTTCTTACTCCATTTCTCAGTTAGGTAAAGGGAGGTACTACTTCACTGTAAACAGGTTATACTACTTCTGAACATGTTCAGGAGAACTTTAACCAGCTTGAGTTGTCCTTGCTTTGAAATTAGTTTAAGAAATACCCTTGGATTCATGAGTGACATATTTTACAAGATCAAGATGCGTCATTGCGACTTTTTCTTAAATAAATTAAAGGACGCCGTGTTTCAGGTTACATATATATTACTATCTTAAAGTTTGTAATTATCATTATGGTTTTCTTTATATGATTTACAAGTATAGTAAGCATGGAAGAATTTTACGACAAGTACTGTAAGGTTTTTTGAGCGACAAGTACTGTAAGGTTGTAACTCTATTATCATTATGGTTTTCTAGAATTTTTCAGAGGAGTGAATAGAAAGCTTGCAAATTGTGTCAGGAAAGTTAACTTAGTAAATAACCATTTTCTGATGTGGTAGGAAATAGAAGAATGAATTTAACTAACAGCTCCAAATTGTCACAAAAGAAATAAAAGGGTGTGGATACTTGGTCTTGGAAGCCGGAAAAGGAGGGGGTGTTTACCGTCAAGTCTTGTTATTCTTTACTTCAAAATTTGTGGCTTGTGGAGGGTGCTTTGTCTTATGAGGAGGAGGGTGTGTTCCGGGATCTTTGGAAGAGCAAGGCTCCACCAAAGGTACTAGCTTTCTCGTGGACCTTGTTCCTTGATAGGTTACCGACTAAGGTTAATCTTGCAAAGAGACGGTTAGTGGGGGTGGAAGTATCTAAGCAGTGTGTGTTTTGTGGTGGTGATGACGAAACGGCGGTTAATCTTTTCTTACATTGTGACATGATTTCTAAGGTGTGGAGGAAGGTAATGAAGTGGTTGAATGTTAATTTTATCACCCCTCCAAACCTGTTCATTCATGTTATTTGTTGGGCTAGGGAGGTTTGGTCAAAGAAGCTTAGGCGCGGGGCGTGGTTAATTTGGCGTGCGGTTGTTTCAGTTATTTGGAATACGAGGAATAACCGTATTTTTAACAATAAAGTCCTTGACGTGGGGGAGATGGTAGATCAAATTAAGGTGACTTCGTGGCAATAGAGTATGAGTAGATTGACAACTGCGACATGTTTGTATTATGAGTGATGTTTGGAACCCTCCTGTTTGTCTTGGTGGTTGAGTTAGACTGTTGGTTTTGGGACTTTTTTTTGCGTTTCTGTGAGGTGCAGGCTGCTGTTTGTGTGCTTCAGCTGTGCCTTCCGTTGGTTTTTTGGCGGTCTGCTGCGCGTGTTTTCCTCTAGGGAGCGCTGCTGTTTTTTTCTGTTTTGTGGGTGGTTTTCTGTCTGTTTTTTCCTCCCTGCTGTGTTCTCAGGTTACAGGGCCTGTTGTTGATGTTTTTCTGTTGTGCCCTTTTCTTCTCTTCTTGAGAGGTTTTGGTGGCTTAATAATATTTGGTTGTTAAAAAGAAAAATATAACAGACATAAAACACAAGGAGTGCTAGAAGTTTGAAGTGCATATAAAATAATAATAAGAAGCCAATAAAAAGATTTCAAAAATCAGATAGCCAAATGAAACTTTAAATAACATGTGAAACCAAGTTGCATCATGAAAGATTCCCCAAATGCATCATGAAAAATGCCACTGGTTAGATCCAACAAATTCCACTTTTAGATTCATGCCATATTCTTTGACATCATGAAAGATTCCCCAAATTCATCATGAATCACAATTCAACAAAAGCATACCAAAGTCGAATTTACGTCTTTAATTCTCTTTAGCTCCTTCAAAATTCCATCCAATGAATTTTGAATCTATGTCCTACATCCAAGGAGTCGTAAATTTCAATTTAGTTCAAAGGACAGATTATGGAAAACATCGAATAACATTCTCTAATAATATGAACAAGACTGCACTAATGACGACAAATATGTAAAGTGAGAGACTCCAATAATCAGAATCAACCAGAGACAATGAGTGATACTTACGTTTGGCACACAATAATAGCACGGAATTCAATTCAGTTCATTGTATAGACATTGAAAAACTAGATTTTGACTAGAGTATAATATGAACAAGATTGCACCAACTTAAATCAACAACTTGTTTAAACATTACTACTGGCAGGCAATGAATAACAAAAGTCATGGCTTAAACGAGAGACACCGAATAATCAAAGAATCAGTTCACCACAAGCAGAATAACCGAACAACATCAAAGATTAATCAAAATATAAACAACGACACAAAGAAGACCCGGATCACCCCGGCTCGTGCACAAAAAAGTGATGCTTTCATCTTGTACACGGTAACATATGATGCTTTTTATATGGAGTCCATAAATTCAAGTTTTCTGGAATGTAGAGATAATAGAAGAGACGATCTTATAAAACAGAAAATGAATTTTGCAGGAGAACAAAATAGAACTACAAGAACCATCCCTTAGATTACGAGCAACAACGTCTGCTAAGCTGCACAACACAGATCAATAAAAACAAATACAATAAGTTGTAAAACACAACACAATAATTTGTATGCATCTGTATAGCCACAATGAAAATTAGACCCTGCGGTACCGGTTATGGATAGGGACAGAGGGTAGTTTGCAACCTTTGTTCTGAAATTTGGACCGATAGAGGGACATAGAGGTTTTCTCTAATACAAGATATTAAAAAAATTCCAACAGCACAATTGCAAAGGGGCTACACAATCATGTGCTAGACACTCGGACTGTCAAACCAAATACAAGAACAAGAGTTCTCAAAACCCCATACCGTAGGGCTTCGTACAGAGTACAACCTGCGGAAAAACTACTCCTAATTAATACTAATATATGTGCAGGTGATGCAAGAACCAACGGAACACACCATTACTAATTTCTTGATAACAAACTTTAAACCACACCACATCAAGACACCCTTAAATAAAACACCCAGAACATACCAAACAATACTTACGAAAAAAACTCCTTCACAATTCATTACCTATCATGAGCTTCCTACCATATACCACTCCTATAAAGCCATGTATCCAAGTATGCCAACAATATCAGAATCCATAAAAGCTTGGTAACATCTGGAATCTAGATTCAATCAAGTTACAACCATATATAAAAGCTTGGAAACAGCGGCATCCATAGAGGATTCTAATAAGATATGTCTTTACAAACCTTCACACTATAACATTATTTATGTTTTTATGGAACTCCTACATATGCATATTTGCCTTTTGCATCACCAAAAGCCAGCACACAGCATATGCTCGCAAGTGCTTTCACGCAAGGCACTCGACAATGACCAAATAAAATTAATTTAACAAAAATAATAGCAGAAAATATACAATAGTTAGGGCCTTTTTTGATAGCCAACTTATTTGCAGCTTATCATGATAAGCCCTTATGTATAAGCTTGCATAAGCCTATTTCTATATCAAAAGATAAAATGTTTTTGTATGTTCAATAAGTTGTGTTTTTGTATCGAAAGATAAAAAAAAATTGTATGTTCTATATCAAGCTATATTGTTTTCAAAAGATCCAGCAAACAGTCTCACAACACTTACGCCGTCGATAAGCTCAAATAATGCAATCCAAACAAGCCCTTAGTTAAGAACTTTATAGAATCAATATCCAACAAACCATAATTTCATAATAAGAACAATAATAAATAGAATATTCCTTTCAAAAAATAATAAATAGAAGATTTATCGTTCTCGTTTAAAACAAAGTTGTATCTCATAAAAGTAAATCTGTAAAGAAAACATCTTACTTTTAAGAGTTCAAACTTCAGCAAAGCACTTTCGGAATACTAGCAAACAATGCACCGTTGACGCGATAAGAGCTCCATCTCTCTGTCGCTGAAATAATCATAATGTGGAGTTATTATCTTTCTCAATGATGGCCATGAAAGTATCAATGAAGCATGAACATCACTTTGCACTTGATGACAATATCTCAAATTGATCTCTCTTAGTTGTGTGCAGTTTTCTACCACCTGCTTTACTCCCTTCTCTGTGACATCCAAACAATTTTCTACTAACAGTTGCATAAGCCCACGACAACTCTTTGAGATCACATGGAGTAGTTCATCATCAACTCTTGTATGAGACAAGTTTAACACCTCTAGTTTGGGAACTTCAAAGTTCATTCTATGCAGCTTTACTCTTGAACAGCGAGTTAAGTTCAAATGTCAAATGTTAGAACATCTCCTTAAAACTTGAAAAATACTTTCTTCGGATATGTTATCGCAATTGGCCAAATCAAGCCATTGCAAATTGGGAAAAACGGAAGCAAGCTTTTGGATGCTTTCATCTTGTAACCATGGATTGGAAGTCAAATGGAGAGATTTTAGTTGAGGGCGTGTTTGTGTATATTTGACTTTAATGGAAGAGACAAGGAAGGAAAACGAACAATATACATTCCCAAAGTTGCCCGTGAGGTTGAGGGAGGTGAGGTTAGGGAACCTTTGGAAGAGTCGGTGGAGGCAATGGTGTGTTGGGTGATTGATAGTGATTGAGAATCGAAGAAGGCTGGTGATGGAGAGGAATTGTTTGGAGACGAGGGAGAGAGATTTCAAGTCGCTGTTCCAGGTATCGTCATAGTCAGATGTTGAGAAATCTGAAGACATATTTCCAACGGTCATCAGGTAAATATTTAACAGCAAAAAGGCTCTCCTTAGCTTAAGACGTGCACTAGAAGAACTTTGAGAATCAAATGTATAATAAGATACATAATCAAGTTCAAGCTATTGGCGGTAAATACTGATAGAAAATAGAGACATGGAGTTTTTGCAACATGCCACCCTTTATTTGGATCTAACATAACATGATAGAAAAAGAAAAATAGTAAAATATTTATGAACTCATACTGAAAAACCCCTTTGTTACAAGCAACAATCTTGCAAATATTTGATTCATTTTGTCAATATTGTTTCAATAAAACATAAATTTGTCGAGTATGACACAAGAATCTTATCCAAGAAATATAATTCAAAGCAAAACAATGAAAAACAATAGGATTTAAAACTAAATATAAACCCAATTCCTTGCATTGGATAATAACTTCAATAATTATCATGAATTGATGAGTCAATACACAAATTTATTTTACAAAGTAATTTGGAAACAAAATATCTTACATTTCAGAATTGAAACTTCAGCAAGGCAGTTTCAGAATACTAGAAAATAAGGCATATATCACTCAAGAAAAGTTCCTTATCTTGCTCTCCGGAACGATAGTAAGGTGGAACAATTATCTTTTTCAATGATGGCCTTGAAAACACCATTGAGGCAACAATGTCATCATCTTTCACTCCATCACAGCCCCTCAAATTGATCTCCCTCAGTAGCGTGCAGTCTTCTACCGCATGCATTACTCCGTTACCTGTTATACCACGACAGCTTTCAAGGTAGAGTTGTAAAAGCCCAGAACAATTCCTTGAGATCACATAGAGTGTTTCATCATTAACACTTGTATGTGACAAGTTCAACACCTCGAGTTTGGGAACTTCAAAGTTAATTCCACGTAGCTTCCCTCTTGAACAGCAGGCTAAGTTTACAACATCTCCTTAAAATTTGACCAAACCTTCTCCCGAAATGCTATTGCCATCTTGTATCAATATGCGGTTACCTTCAAAAATTCCATACCCATCATGTATCAATATGCGGTTACTGAAGTCCAGTTCTTCGAGCAAAAGAAAACAATCAGCTATGAGAAACAATTGAGTGATACTGATAGATTTAATGTTGTAAAAAATGAGAGAGGTTAAAGTTGTAATATTTTGGGAGAAAGTTCGCAAACCATTAGCGGGAATGGTGGTTTGGTTGGAGAGATTGAGTTACATGATTTTCAATGGAAAACGAGAGATTTCTTCAAGAAGCACGTCAATGTCACCGCGAAAGTTGGAGAGGTCGAGGGTGGTGAGATTGGGAAATCTTTGGAAAAGGCGAGGGAGAAAAGGGTGTGCTGAATTCCAGATAATGAGTGAGAATCAGAAATGGTTAGTGATGTGGAGGAACTGCTTGTAGACGACGGAAAGGGAATTCATGTGGCGGCGGTTGTAGATGACGCCGTTACCTTTGAGGAATCTGAAGACAATTTCCCAACACTCGTTAGGTAAGTATAAATTTGTTACAACCATTGTTTTGGTTCTTGATTGAATAGAAGAAACGATTTGTTGTGAAGATTTGAGAGATTTTCTTCTTCAAGTGCAACAATTTGTGAAAGTGGGTAAATTTGAGAGGTTAGGTTTTTCTTTGGTTACATTTGAGAGGTTAGGTTAGAAAAGGAGAATATTGCGGTAGGTTTGTGAAAATTGGATTTTTTTTTTTTCTAAGGAGATTTGTTTTCGAGTGGGGTTCTAATAAGAAAGTTTTTTTTTTTTTGAGGAAAGGTTCTAATAAGAAAGTTGGATTTTTTTTTATCATTAAATTTTGGGTTATGCATTCAAAACCCACATCCAAATAAAGATTTGTTCGGGTTGAATTTCACCAAAGATTTCTTGTTCCAAAATTTAGAAGAAGAGTCGGATTCGGCAAACATTATAGAGACTATCAGGAAATTTTACCCCACACTCCAACAAGTATACACCTACCCAATAAATCATAAAAAAATACCAATTTTAACCCTATAAAAAATATCCCGTTCACCCCCTTCATGTTTAGGGAATTAAAAAAAGTGGAAAAGTTTTCTGGAAGTTGCTACCCTACAAAAATCACTGAGAGAGAAGAAAAATTAACAATAGATCAAAAATCATCATTCAATTGAAAAGGTGGGTGGTAGTATCTTTTTTTATCAGAGAATCGGTTTCTTGGGTGTTATCAGAGAAAGTTGTTAATCTGCAGATTTGAAGCGCAAAGAGAGAGGTGGCTGACGAAAACAAAACCATCATTCAATAAATTGCAATTGTGGAAATGGAATCATCAACTTGTTGCTTATTCAATTGAATCAGATTGAATGGGAACAATGAAGATGGATGGTGGTATAACAATGAAGAAGTAGTGCTTTCTTGTTTAATTTTTATTATGTTTGGACAGTGTTTACGAAATTTGCAAACAAAAAAAAATGTAGTAAACCGGAAATGTTTTTACAAGGATTTTAGTATGTATATATACAAGGGTAAAATGGGCAGTTTAAAAAAATACATGGATAAAGGTATAATTGTAAGGGTACATGGTAAATGTTCAGACTATCGAGGACAGCAACATGCATTACTGTTTTTTTTTTTTTTAAAGAACATGCATCATAGTTACTACTTAGGTGCAAATGTTACTGAATGCCAAAATATTCGGCACAATTTTAATAATATTATTATTTTGCAAGTTAGAAGAGAAGCTAATCAAGTTGCACACTATTTAACAAAATATGTAATTTCTATTTCTTCTGATGTTGTTTGGATTAAAGAAATGCCTTCTAGTATTGATGCAGTTTTATGGCCTTTAATTTGATGTCACACTCGGATGAATGAGTACAAGTTTCTTGTAAAAAAAAAATATATTTATTTAATCTACCTAAAAATAAAATCAATTTTTCAAAGAAAAAACAAAATATATATTTATGTGTGAGAAAATATTTGAAGTTTAGGATAATGGCTAGGCCTTTTTACTTCAAACCAAGAATAAGGGTTTCAACCCTTAGATTTTCCTTTTGTAAACAAAACTATATATAAAAAGTAAAAGATAAAAATCAATATAAAAACTCAAAATGTAAAATTGAATCGAACTATTATACTATGCTTGCAAAAAGTGAACGAAGAAAAGTCAAGGTACAATGATCATTATATAGGAGACTTGATTTGAGAGCTATTGGTTAGTCTCTTGTATTGGAACTCCAAAGAATCCAGCAATGCAATAGAGTATTGATTGAGGTGGTGAGGTACAAAGTCAAAATCATCAAAATATGCTATCTTATATCTTTGTAGTGATTTCGCGTATACTATTAACTAATGCAATGTTTATAATTTGGTTTGGTGTCAATTTTATGCCAAAGAGCCTGTTGACAAAGATTTGGAATCTAGTAACTTATTTCTTGCCAAAGTTTACGTACATAAAACTCTTTGATGAATCCGAAGCTTTGGTTCAATAAGATTTTCATGGTGATTTCATGTCATTAATATTAATGAAGATTTGGTATACCAAGGACAAGAAACAAAACTAAGTCCTCTCACGACAACAGTACACTTAAAACAAAAACTTTCTGCTGCCCTTATCTTCCCTTATCCAAACCTACTCTGGTGGTGCGACGAGCAGCGTTGTCTGCTTGTTTTGATCTTATATATAAGTTCATATTCGCTGCCGCCAACTTTTGCCGATTTTTATAGTCTCAGTTTTTATTTATAATTTATATATACTTTTGGAGCAACTAGGCTCGTGTAGAGATGTATTCAGTATTATATTTTTAGACCAGTAATAGAAATATTTTAATGTGAGATATATTATGGTTAATGCCAATAACAGTTTATATGCTTGGGACATTAGGACAATTGGGCTTGATGCAGATCATGTTTAATAGTTATAACTTCTTTTTTCTCTTGTGATGATAGGATCTCATACAATTTGGAGTTTACAAGCAAATTTTGTTCATGGCAATGAATAGCAAGCTTGCAAATGGTGTCATGAACTTACTTTAGTGAATAACCACTTTGTTACTGATGTCGTATGAAATAAAAATTATAATGTTGATTATGGAGAGAGAATTTTATTTTTTTTAGGAAAACATGCTTATAGTATTTCATTAATAAGAGTTGCAATACAATGGGGTACTTCTAAATAAATATTGGGACTAGCTAGTAAGTGGTGTCACTTGCAAGTGCATGTGCCACCATGTTTGCTTGTCGCCGATCAAATTCCACCCTAGAGTTCACGAAATGAGAAGAGAACATATACTGACATGATGTAATGATATGACCAAATATTGATGCAAGCAAGAGAATTGTAATCATGTATTTCAGATTTATCAACTTTTTTTATGTAGTGTTATTTAAAAACATACAATATAGCACGGGTTCAAATACTAGTTCATAACAAACATAAGGCTATGAGTTTGAAGTACATAAACATGAAATAGAAAAATGAAACTTCAAACAGCACTAGAACCAAACTTAGTTCAACAAATGTTGACTTTAGCTTCATGGCAAATTCTTTTACATCCACTTCACAGCAAGATTCCCTTAATGTACCATGACTCACAATTCAGCAAAACCAAACCAAAGTTGCATTTACATCTTAACTCACTTTAGCTCCTTCAAATGTCTTCCGCTGGATTTTGAATCCCTGCCCTATATATGTTAAAGGATTTATGAACCTCAATTCAGTATTTTGAAAAGTTTATAATATGAAGAAGATTGCACCAACTTATAACTCAGCAGTATTTTGAAACATCACAACTGACAGGCAATGAATGAGAGCACAAAGCAAGAATAATCCAACAACAACAAAGATTATTCAAAATATAAACAGCCACACAACAAGGTAGACCAAGTCCATCCCGAGTCTTGCGCACAAAGTGATGTTTCCTTCTCACACATAATAACATACGATATGATGCACTTTTACATAGTGTCCATAAATTAAAGATTTTTTGTAATGTAGAGATAATAGAATAGAAACTACCTGATGAAATCATAATGAATTTTGCAAGAGATAACAAAAGAGAACTGCAGGAACTAATATAAAAATACAATAAGTTCTAAAAAAAATAGCACTGTCATCTTGCAAGAGAATTCGAAAAGACTAATCCCATATGTATACCTCTTCAAGATCCCAACACTCCAAGACTAAATAAAGATAAGAAAAACTACCGCCAATAACAATCCAAATATAAAGCTAAAATATCAATTGCAGCAAATGACAGTTAGACTCAACAACAACTCCTCGTCCACAAAATATATTACTGCAAGTTACTCTAACCAGATCCCCACCAGCAACGGTTAACATTTCATGATCCTATTTGATTTACAAACCGGGAATTCATGAATTATTCCTTAATGTATTACAGTATAGAATTCAGTATTTTAATATAGAATCAATTAAAAAAATTGGCATGTAAATTCAAAACAAAAATTATGATTCATTCATTCATGTGCAATTAACACTACTAAAGATGCTACTACATTTTACCATTTGTGAATTCAACACTACTAAGCATAATTTACACACCAAGAATAATAGAAATAGAAGATTTCTCGTTCGCATGGTTTGATATTGACATAATTTTCATCAAACATAAAGGCATCAACATAAAGCTGTCAATTTTACAAGGAACTTATTCACAATGAACAATAAATGGCAAACCATAAGGCTAACATTGGCAAACCATCAATTTTATTTTGCACCGAGTTGTCTGCTATCAGATAAGATTAACCAGAGACTTCCACTATTGAAGCATACATCCTAACTTCTAATCTAGGTAATCAAAACCGGATCTGGACATGTATCTAATCCGAAAGACCTTAAAAACTAGCATACCGTACGTAGAACAGGTAAGAAAACCATGAAACCGAGCAAAGCGATGGATAGAGGGAGTTAGGCCGGAATTAGACCACATTTTTTTAACTTTTTTTAAATATAAGAGTTTTAACATCGCTATTTTTGACACAAGTTTTTTCTTAAAAAAACTTGGAAATATCGTTGTTTTGCGCTGACTACAATCTGGCACTTGAAGTTTGAACCAGCTGGCACACTGGTTCAATGGTCGAATTGATTTTGATTAACTTGCTTCAAGTCTTGCATATGTAATAAGATCCATACACCAAGGTAATATTGTGAGAAATGAAAATCAGGAACAATATCTAGTTAATGTTCATGAGTTTTATCCAGAAAGAAAAAACAACAGAGAACAGTGTGCTGTGGCAAGTAACACAATAATCAAATCCTGGTGATATAATTCAAGGGAACACAAGGAAAAATATTGCAATTTAAAATGGTGTAAAACACTTGATAGGCTGCATTACATTGTAAAAAGGTAGTGTGGAGCACTAAAGCTCCCAAATACAAAGGGTCCAGGAAGGGATCCCACCACTTTGATGCATTGCATTACGTTGTACATTATATAAAAAGCTTCCCTCACACAATTACTAGGAAATTATGATGCACAGAGTATAAGCAAATACAACAAATCTACGCTGATATCTTAAACAAAAAATGTAGAAGTAACTCCTAAAAACATAAACATTTTACTTACTTTTCATGATTCAAACTTTAGCAGAGCACTTCCAACATACTAGGAAACAAGGCATCCATGATGCAAGAAGAGTTTCCGCTTGCTGTCACTACAAGAAAAACAAGGCAGAGCCATTATCTTTCTCAATGATGGCCTTATAAATACCATTGAGCAACAACATCAGCAACCACTTTCCAACAACCCTGCAAATTGATCTCTCTCAGTTGTGTGCAGTTTTCTACAACTTTCATCACTCCCTTCTCTGTCACATTATAGCAATGTCCCAAGTCAAGATGAAGTAGCGCAAAGCAACTCGTTGAGATCATGTCGAATGATTTGTCATAAATTCCAGTCTTTGACAAGTTTAGCACCACCAGTGTGGAAACTTTAAAGTCCATTCTAAGTTGCTTCAGTCTTGAACAGTAAGCTATGTTCAAATGTCTAATCTTACTACTTTTCCTTAAAACTTGACCAATACCTTCTTTAGATATGCCATTGCAAGAGCTCAAATCTAAGAGTTGTATATTGGGGCAAACAGAAGAAAACATATTGATGTCTTCATCCCTCAACCATCTGTTGTGAGCTAAATGAAGAGACTTCAATTGAGGGTATACATCAAAATCCATCAAGGTATAAGAATTCTCTACACTCATTTTTCCAATATTCGTGTATTCCATTTTGACATCAGCAAGTTTAGCACAGCTCGTAAGGAGTGCAAACAAAGCTACATTTTTTAGGCTAGCACAGTTACTAATGTTTATGGACACCAAATCACCTAGAAATGAAGACAACTCAACGACATGCCTATCACTCATAAAGTTAGCATTTTGAAGATCCAGATGTTGAATAAATTGACACTTCGACAAAAAGTTATAGATTCCAACATAAGTATAACCACAGCAACCTTGAAGCACGAGTCTCCTAATACGATGACCTTTCTCTACAACAGATGAAAGCAAATTATCTGAGATACATGTATATGATAAATCAAGACAAGCTAATCCCATAAAACTCGCCAACGACTCAACAACAAGGTTTCCATATGGAATTCTAGTAAAGGAGATAGACCTCAAACCGGGTCTCTCACGGATAGCAAAAGCAATGACTATGTCAGGTATACTGTATTGGTTAGACATCACAATCTCTTGAAGAAACTCGCAATTTTTACACAAGTGGAAAAGCAATGAGCCGTATGCATAGTGATGACCAGAGAGACTAACCTTGCGGAGCTTAGGAAGCTTCAAAAGCATAGCGTTTGCTGCAATAATAACAACATTTTTAAAGTTACTAAAGTCAAGTTCTTCAAGGAAAGGGAAACAATTGGATATCATAACCAGGTCGTTTTTATGAAGAAAATCATAGTTGTAACAAATTTGGACAAAAATCGTAACCCCTTTGCTGGAATGGTGGATCGGTTGGAGAATTTGAGGGATTTGAGTTTCAATGGGAAAGTGGATATTTGGCAGAGTAGAGCGTCGAGGTCTCCTGAGATGTGCTTGAAGTTGAGGGAGGTAAGGTTTGGGAACCTGTTGAATAGGCGAGGGAGGAATGGGAGGGTTGCATTAGAGATTTGAGAGAAAATTGGACACAACAGAGAGAGGTTCAAGGTTGTCGTCGATGAGAAATTTGAAGATAGATTCCCAACACTCATTTGGTAAACGTAAATCTGTGATTGTTTCTGTTGGAGAAACAATTGGTTGTGAAGATCTGAGAGCGTTTCTCTTTTGCTTCATTGTTGTTCGATTGGAGCTATCGGCGGTGGAATGTAATTGAAAGGATTTAGGTTAGATTTTGATGCAACTCTATGTAGTCAAAACTGTAACATGTATGTATCTTTTGTGTGACATTATTACAGCCTTTTTTTTTATTACAATTATCACAGCCGTTTAAACTATCAAGATTTTTATTCATTTTTAATATTCTTAATTTTGATTTTTAATATAAATGGCCACATGTATCTCTTAAGTTCTCAATGATTTTCTTACAATTTGACTATTAACTTGATCAAACTTGGTTTATCTTACCATTTCAAAAAGCTTACCGATGGTATTGCTCTCCCATTTTCAGCTAACTACTAGGCCATGTTTTGTAAAATGAGTTGTCAAACATTAAATGTAGACACTTCTCTCTAGATTCAGAGCGTGCTTTGTCATGTTGTATGGGACTAATCTCTTCGTCTAGATTTAAATTTCAATAGACAGTCAATGAGTTACAACACCTTGTCATATTTATTAACCAAAAGCTAAACGTAATTTACCCATGTATTTGAGTTGTTTTTCACCTTGTGATGAATAAAATGAACAGTGTTGTGTGTCAAAAACATTGTGTTCCAAATACACATGATACTTATGAACCTTCCACTAAAGTGTGCATAACACATTCAGAGTGGCCTTAACAATAGTTGTTTGAGGATTATCACTATGGATTATGAACATGGTTTCAGTGTGCATAACACATTCAGAGTTTGGCCTTAGCAATAACTATGGTCGTCTCATTCGTAAGTGTCAAAGATTGAACTCATAACCACTTGCTTAAGATGTCTGAGTCTCTTACCGTCGGACCAACCACGTGTTGGTAGAACTTCTATGGAGTAATATTTATCATGAGATATGATTTCACCTTGAATAATTATTTAAAGTGTACCTCGATTGGTGAGCTAAGGATATGAAAGAGTTTTAATGAGCTCAAGTGTTCAAAATCTGAAACTAACATAACAACTAGCTTGCTTAATATTTTCCTATCCACAAAAAAAAAATGAAAATAACTAATATTGTAAAAACTACTAATTTGAGTACTTGTTATTGTAAAATAAAACTCCAAACAGCATGAGAAATCCCCATTAGATGCCAACAGACCCTGATTTAGATGTCTGCCAAATTGCCATGCATAGGTTGAGACAAAACACAGTTTTGTAAGTTAACATTTATGAAAAAGTAATTTCTAGGAGAAGTAAATCTTAAAATAAAAAACATCTTAAATGTCCGTAATTCAAACTTCAATAGAGAAGTTTCAAACTACTAGTAAACAAGGCATCCTTGACGCGAGAAAACTTTCATCTCTTCGTAGTCGAAACAATAATGAGGTGGAGCCGTTATCTTTCTCAATGATGGCCTTGAAAATACCATCAATGCAACAATATTAGAATGCACTTTATCACATCCCTTCAAATTAATCTCTCTCAGTTGTGTGCAGTTTTCTATTACATGCTTCACTCCTTTCTCTCTGACATTACAACAATCTTCTAGTGATAGTTGCAAAAGTCCACGGCATTTCATTGAGATCGCTTTGAGCGCTTCATCATCAACATACGTATATGACAAGTTCAGCACCTCCAAGTTGGGAACTTCAAAGTTTAATCCATGTAACTTCACTTCACAGTAGGTTAAGTCCAGATGTCTAATTTTATGACATCTCTTTAAAACATGACAAATTGCTTCTTCAGATATGTTACAGCAATGGCTTAAATTAAGCAGTTGCAAATTGGGGAATGAGGAAACAAATATTTTGATGCTTTCATCTACTAACCAATAATTGAGAGTCAAATCGAGAGACTTTAATTGAGGGCTTACCACAATATCCTTCAAAAAATTAGAATTCTCTACACTATTTTCCGATGTGTAGTCGAAAATGATCTCACTAAGTGAAGGATTGTTGCTCACCAACGGAAGCAGTGAAACCGGTTCGAAATAACTGGACAAGGATAGAGACCTCAAAGTTGGCGTCTCATGTAGAGCTAAAGCAATACCGGTGTTGGTTATTTTATTACAGCCAAATATAACGGCCTCTTCGAGAAGCTTCCAGTTCTTAAACAAGTGGACAAGCAATTGATTGTTGATATAGTAATGATAAGAGAGATTAACTTTGCGGAGTTTGAACAGTGTCGATGAAATAGCCTCTACTCCGTTGAGGAAGCTTTCATAATTTTCGAGCTTCTTAGGATAACTGAGGTCGAGTTCTTCAAGTAAAGGGAAATAATTGGCTATTAGTGACAAATCAGTTCCATTGATAGATTTAATACAGGAACAAGTGAGAGAGGTCAAAGTTGACAAAATGAGAAGAGAACATAGAATGACATGATGTAATGATCTGACCAAATTTTGATGCAAGTAAGAGAATTGTCATCATGTATTTCAGATTATCAACTTTTCCTAGGTAGTATTATTTAAAAACATATAGAATATCAAAGGTTCAAATACTAGTTCAAAACAAACATAAGGCCATGAGTTTGAAGTGCATGAAATAAAAAGTACCCAACTAAAAAAGGCTTCAAAAATCAAATAGCCAAATGAAACTTCAAACAGCATGAAAAAGCTGCATGCCAAATTCTTTGACATCCACTTCACAGCAAGATTCTCCTAATGTTGCATGACTCACAATTCAGCAAAACCAAAGATTCCCCTAATGTTGCATTTACATCTTAACTCACTTTAGCTCCTTCAAATGTCTTCTGGTGGATTTTGAATACCTTCCCTATATATGTTAAAGGATTTATAAACCTCAATTCAGTATTTCGAAAAGTTCATAATATGAACAAGATTTTACCAACTTAACTCAGAAGTATTTTGAAACATCACATCTGACAGGCAATGAATGAGAGCATAAATAAGAGACTCCAATAATCAAGAATCAAGCACAGAACACAAAGCAACAATAACTCAACAACAAAGATTAATCAAAATATAAACAGAAACACAACAAGGTTAATCAAATCATATGATATGATGCATTTTTCCATAGTGTCCATAAATTAAAGTTTTTTCGGAATACAGAGATAGTAGAAGAGAAACAACCTGATGAAATCATAATGAATTCTGCAAGAGATAACAAAAGAGAACTACAAGAACCATCCCTCAAAGATTATGACCAAATACAATAAGTTCTAATACAAAACACATTGTCATCTTGCACGAGAATTTGAAAAGGCTAATCCCTTATGAATCTGTATGGCCAGAAAAAAATGACGGGACAAGAGGGTATGTTTTTGTTAAGAAGCCAATTATATTAAAAGGATCTAATCTAAGCACAAGGTGTGCAAACAAAAGATCAAATGAGTACAGATACAACACAACAAAGAAAACAACATAAAGGTCCTCTCTAGCCCAACAATTGTGGGGATACAAAATTGATGCAATGACACTACCCAGATCCCCACCATCAACGGTTAAGATTTCATGATCCTATTTGATTTACAAGCCGGGAATTCATGAATTATTCCTTAATATATTACAGTATAGAATTCAGTATTTTAATATAGAATCAATTAAAACAATTGGCATGTAAATTATAAAAAAAAAAAAAAATTATGATTCATTAATCCATGTGCAATCATCAACACTACTAAAGGATACTAATACATTTTATCATTTGTCGTACTCAAATCAAAGGACAAAAGAAACAATAGTTAATCAGTAACTTTATAGAATCAATATCAAACAAAGCATAAAATACAATGAGAAAAAGAAGATTTCTGGATGGCATGGTAAGAGATATTAACATAACATGACTAATTTTCATCGAACATGATGGAACCAAAAGAAAGCTGTCAACTTTACAAGGAACTTTATTCACAATAAACAATAAATGGCAAACCATCAATTTTATTTTGCACCAAGTTATTTGCCATAAGATAAGATTAACCAGAGACTTCCACTGTTGAAGCATACATCCTAACTTCTAATCTAGGTAATCAAAACCGGATTTGGTCACGTGTCTAATCCGAAAGACCTTAAACACTAGCATACCATAGAACCGGTAAGAAAACAATGAAACCGAGCAAAGCGGTGGATAAAGGTGGTTAGGCCGGTTATATCAATTAGACCACATTTTTTTTTAAAAAAATTAAAAGTTTTAACATCGCTGTTTTGGTTACAATTTTTTTCTGAAAAAAACATGGAAATGCCGTTGTTTTGGGATGACCACGATCTTGCATTTGAAGCTTGAAGCGGTTAGCCCACTGGTTCAATGGTCAATTTGATTTTTATTACCTTGCTTCAAGTCTTGCATACGTAATAAAATCCATACACCAAGGTAATATTGTGATAAGTGAAAATCAGGAACAATATCTAGTTAATGTTCGTAAGTTTTATCCAAAAAGAAAAACAATGGATACCAGTGTACTATGGCAAGTGACACAAGAATCAAATCCTGGTGATCTAATTAAAGGGAAATCAAAGAAAAATAATGCTTACGTTGTAAAAAAGCTAGTCTGGTGCACTAAAGCTCCCACATAAGCAGGTCCAGGAAGGGATCCCACCATTTTGGTGTATTGCATTATGTTATACATCATATAAAAAATCTCACCTTACACAATTACTAGGCAATTATGATGCACAGAGTGATAAGCAAATACAACTAATCAAAGCTGACATCTTAAACAAAAAAATGTAGAAGTAACTCCTAAAAATATAAACATTTTACTTACTTTTCATGATTCAAACTTGAGCAGAGCACTTCCAACATGCTAGCAAACATCCATGACGCAAGAAGAGTTTCCGCTTGCTATCAGTACAACAAAAACAAGGCGGAGCAGTTGTCTTTCTCAATGACGGCCTTATAAATACCATTGAGTCAACAACATCAGCAACCACTTTCCGACAACCCTGCAAATTTATCTCTCTCAGTTGTTTACAGTTTTCTACAACTTTCATCACTCCCTTCTCTGTCACATTATAGCAATATCCCAAGTCAAGATGAAGTAGCGCAAAGCAACTCGTTGAGATCATGTAGAGTGATCTGTCATAAATTCCAGTCTTTGACAAGTTTAGCACCACCAGTGTGGAAACTTTAAAGTTCATTCTAAGTTGCTTCAGTCTTGAACAGTAGGCTATGTTCAAATGTCTAATTTTACTACTTTTCCTTAAAACTTGACCAATTCCTTCTTTAGATAGGTGATTGCAACAGCTTAAATCCAAGAGTTGTAAATTGGGGCAAACGAAAGCCAACATGTTGATGTCTTCATCCTTCAACCATATGTTGTGAGCTAAATGGAGAGACTTCAATTGAGGGTATACACCAAAATACATAAAGGTATAAGAATTCTCTACACTCATTTTCCCAATACTTGTGTATTCCATTTTGACATCAGTAAGTTTAGCACAACTCCTAAGGAGTGCAAACAAGGCTACATTATTTAGGCTAGCACAGTTACTAATGTTTATGGACACCAAATCACCTAGAAACAAAGACAACTCAACGACATGCTTATCACTCATAAAGTTAGCATTTTGAAGATCTAGATGTTGAATAAATTGACAATTAGACAATAAGTTATAGATTCCAACATAAGAATAACCAAAGCAACCTTGGAGGACGAGTCTCTTAATAGGATGACCTTTCTCTGCAATGGATAAAAGCAATTTATCTGAGATACACGTATATGATAAATCAAGACAAGCTAATCCCATCAAACTCACCAACGACTCAACAAAAAGGTTTCTAAATGTCATTCTTGTAAAGGAGATAGACCTCAAACCGGGTCTCTTGCGAATAGCGGAAGCAATGTCATTGTCAGTTATACAATAATTGTTTGACATCACAATCTCTTGAAGAAACTCGCAATTTTTACACAAGTGGAAAAGCAATGAGCCATATGCATAGTGATGACCAGAGAGAATAACCTTGCGGAGCTTAGGAAGCTTCAAAAACATAATGTTTTCTGCAACATTAAGAACACTTTTAGGGTTACCAAGGTCAAGTTCTTCAAGGAAAGGGAAACAATTGGATATCATAACCAGGTCGTTTTGATGAAGAAAATCAATGTTGGAAAATGTGAGAGAGGTCACAGTTGTAATAAATTTGGACAAAACTCGTAACCCATTTGCAGGAATGGTGGATTGGTTGGAGAGTTTGAGGGATTTGAATTTCAATGGGCAAGTGGATATTTGGCAGAGAAGTGCGTCGAGGTCTCCAGAGAAGTGCTCGAAATTGAGGGAGGTAAGGTTTGGGAACCTGTCGAATAGGTGAGGGAGGAAAGGGAGGGTTGCATCAGAGATTGTAAGAGAAAATTGAAGACGGTTACAGATAGAGAGGAACTGTTTGGAGACAAGCGAGAGAGGCTCAAGATAGCAGTGGTTGTCGTTGATGAGAATTTTGAAGATCGACTCCCAACACTCGTCTGGTAAATGTAAATCTACGATTGTTTCTGTAGGAGAAACAACTTGCTGTGAAGATTTGAGAGAGTTTCTCTTCCGCTTCATCGTTGTTCAATTGGAGCGATCTGTGAAGAAATGTATTTGAAAGGATTTAGGTTAGGTTTTGATTCAGGAATGGTGGATTGGTTGAAGAGTTTGAGGGATTTGAATTTCAATGGGAAAGTGGATATTTGGCAGAGCAGATTTGGCAGAGAAGAGCGTCGAGGTCTCCAGAGAAGTACTCGAAGTTGACGGAGGTAAGGTTTGGGAACCTGTCGAATAGGTGACGGAGGAAAGGGAGAGTTGAATCAGAGATTTTAAGAGAAAATTGAAGACAGTTACTGATAGAGAGTAACTGTTTGGAGACAAGCGAGAGTGGCTCAAGGTAGCAGTGGTTGTCGTCGATGAGAAATTTGAAGATCGATTACCAACACTCGTCTGGTAAATGTAAACCGACAATTGTTTCTATAGGAGAAACAACTTGTTGTGAATATTTGAGAGAGTTTCTCTTCCTCTTTATCGTTATTCGATTGGAGTGATCAGTGAAGAAATGTATTTGAAAGGATTTAGGTTAGGTTTTGATGCAACTCCTTGTAGTCAAAACTGTAACATGTATGTATCTTTTGTGTGACATTATCACAACCTTTTTTTATTACAATCATCACATCCGTTTAAACTATCAGGATTATTTTTAATTTTTTTAGAGGAAACTATAAGGATTTTTATTCATATTTAATATTCTTAATTTTGATTTTTACTATAGAATGGCCAAATGTATCTCTTTTATGTATCACTTATTTGACTATTAACTTGATGAAACTTGGTATCTGCTCTCCCATTTTCAGCTAACTACTTGGCCATGTTTTGTAATTTGTTTTCCTAAATCCTCAAACTTTCAAAGAGGTAAATATAGATAAAATTGAGAAATATTTTCAATAATTATGATGCCATTCATTTTGGATATCTCTCAGGATTATGCTATTTAGACGACTGTCATAAGAAACAAAATAGCTAGGGATGAGCATACTTTTCAGTCTTCTAGTTAATTTATATGATAGATCCTCTCATACTTTTCTTTTCTCTTTAATAAAATTAAACTCAGAAGATTCTTGTTTTGAGCGAACTTATAGGTTTCCTTACACCGAACGCAATCTTTTCGTAAAAATGAGTTGTCAAACATTAAATGTAGACACATAAAATTAAACTCAGAAGATTCTTGTTTTGGGCGAACTTATAGGTTTCCTTACACCGGAGGCAATCTTTTCGTAAAAATGAGTTGTCAAACATTAAATGTAGACACTTCTCTTTAGATTCAAACCGTGATTTGTCATGTTGCACGGGACTAATCTCTTGGACTAGATTTAAATTCAATTTGTATATGTTTTGGGGCCAATTAATATTACAGTGAACCACTGATGCAAGTACCTTCACATGCCTTATCCAATGCTCATTAAAAAGAATGTCTATTTATGAACTATACAGTGCTAGATAAATACATAACTAATGTGTGCTTGAGTTTTGGTGTGCAGAAAACATTCAGAGTTTGGCCTTAGCAATAACTACGGTTTTCATCTTCGCAAGTGTCAAAGAGTAAATTCATAACCACTTATTTAAGATGTCCGAGTCTCATACAACTTGAACCAACCACATGTTGGTAGCACTTCTATGGAGTAATATTTATCATGAGATATGATTTCACCTTCAATAATTCTTTAAAGTGTAACTTGATTGGTGAACTAAGGATATGAAAGAGTTTTAATGAGCTCAAGTGTCAAAATCTGAAACTAACATAACGAAACAGCATGAGAAAACCCCCATTAGATGCCAACAGACCCTGATTTAGATGCCTGCCAAATTGTTATACATAGGTTGAGAGAAAATACACTTTTGTAAGTTTGGCATTAAGAAAAAGTAATTTCTGGGAGAAGTAACTCTTCAAATAAAAAACATCTTAAATTTAATAATTCAAACTTCAATAGAGAAGTTTCAAAATACTAGTAAACAAAGCATCCTTGACGCGAAAAGACTTTCATCTCTTCGTAGTCGAAACAATAATGAGGTGGAGCCGTTATCTTTCTCAATGATGGCCTTGAAAATGCCATCAATGCAACAATATTAGCATGCACTGTATCACAACCCTTCAAATTAATCTCTCTCAGTTGTGTGCAGTTTTCTATTACATGCTTCACTCCTTTCTCTGTGACATTACAACAATCTTCTAGTGAAAGTTGCAAAAGTCCACGACATTTCGTTGAGATCGCTTTGAGCGCTTCATCATCAACATATGTATATGACAGGTTCAACACTTCCAAGTTGGGAACATCAAAGTTTAATCCATGTAACTTCACTTAACAGTAGGTTAAGTCCAAATGTCTAATCTTATGACATCTCTTTAAAACATGACAAATTGCTTCATCCGATATGTCCCAACAATGGCTCAAATTAAGCAGTTGCAAATTGGGGAATGAGGAAACAAAAAATTTGATGCTTTCATCAACTAACCAATAATTCTATCAAAAAAAATCTACTAACCAATAATTGAGAGTCAAATCGAGAGACTTTAATTGAGGGCTTACCACAATATCCTTCAAAGAATTAGAATTCTCTACACTATTTTCCGATGTGTAGTCGAAAATGATCTCACTAAGTGAAGGATTGTTGCTAACCAACGCAACCAGTGAAACCGGTTCAAAATAAATGGAAATGGATAGAGACCTCAAAGTTGGTGTCTCATGTAGAGCAAAAGCAATACCAACACTGGTTATTTTATAACAGCAAAATATGACGGCCTCTTGGAGAAGTTTCCAGTTCTTGAACAAGTGGAAAAGAAATTGATTGTTGATGTAGTAATGGGAAGATAGATTAACTTTGCGGAGTTTGAACAGTGGTGATGAAAAATTATCTACTCCGTTGAGGAAGCTTTCGTAATTTTTGAACTCCTGAGGTCGAGTTCTTCAAGCAAAGGAAAACAATTGGCAATTTGTAAAGAAGTACTTCGATGTCACCTTGGAAGAAGCTAGGGAGGAAAGGGGGCGTTTCATCATATATAGTGAGTGAGAATTGAAGACGGTTGGTGATAGAGAGGAACTGTTTGGAGACGAGAGAAAGATAATTCATCAAGAAATAACGGTCATCGATGGTTTTGCCCTTGAAGAAGAATTTGAAGATAGTTTCCCAACACTCGTCCTTTGGAAGTTAATTGAAGTAGCACCTTTTGCAAGAGAATTCAAGTAACCTCCTTGTTTTACTTCTTGTTTGAATAGAAGAAGAGATTTGTTGAGAAGAAGAACTTAGAGAGTCTCTTCTTCTTGTCTGTCTTTCCATCGTAGACTTCCGGTGTTCAAGTATCGTTTAGGGTATAACTCTTTATTTACGTTTAAGATTTCAATTTAAAAGTAAACAATACCGACTTGTTTTCCTCCATATATACTAGATAGTCTACCCGTGCGATTGAATAAGAATTTCTTGAATGCAATATTATATATAACATATAATGCTCAAACGAAGGATGTCATGGTAAAAAATGTCACCTTGATACACATTTCGGAAGATTTCTTTATATACTACAATGAAGTCGTACAAATGCAATCACGATTTTTATCCGTTAACAGAATTTTCAGACCATTCCTTGATGTAATTCTTAATGTAAAATGGGAAATGTTTGGAACACGAATAGACACACTATTTCAACATTTGAACATATTGTATACACAGACACCATACGGAGCATATGTGTTACATTGCTCCAATTTTATATGGTACTCATTTCGTTTATAATGACCACACATAGTGCATCCATTTAACTGAAATAAAAGAAAACCAACAGATCCATGGATATTACACCAGAATATTGAAAAAGTCATCAACAAAAAATAAACTTAAGATTCAGACAACATTGGAAAATTTGGATTAAGAAAATAGCAATTGTTTGCTAAAAGATCCTTCTCAAAACGTCCTCTTAATCATCCTTCTCAATATTAACCCAGTTGATCTTCGGTGGTTTGGTAATAGATCCTTCTCCAACTTCATAGACCATCGTTGCTGAACCAACACTATCAATGGACCTTTTATTGATTCGTTTGCGACATGGTGTCTTTTCATCATATTTCTGTTTGATTTCAGTTTTGGTTTAGTCACCATTTTCAATAAGTCAGGTCTGCAAATAATATAAATTTAGTGTTTACAAATGATGAGAACAAAACTATTTAAAACTCATTAAACAAAACAGTTTGATCTACCAATTTTATACCTCTGGTGGTAATTCATCACCCAGGAATGCAAAACTTCAAGCATGCACCGCCAATTGCCATTGATAATTAGGTTCAACAATTTATATGGAAAAAAAGCTTAAAAAAGATAAGTTGAATATCAATTTCAAGAGATGAAATTGGTCTACATGTTCGCTGATGCATGATCCACACGAAAAACATAAGCACATAAATAATCAGAAATCAAGAAATGAATAACAAAACATGGTACATGCATTGACAAACATCCACTTTTATTTTAGTCTAGCAATGAATAGAAATATATTTGTCTATTAATTAAAACTATGAAGACACTACATTGAGACAAATATTGACCTCTTCACTATATGCTACACTTTTTAGTAGATATATCTTTTGTGATTTACATATTTCTTTTAGAAACCTCCATAGGTTGTGTTCACTATCCTTCTAGATGATTTGTTTAGTGTTTCAAGAACAAATTTACATAATATAAAAACAAATCACAAAGACAACACAGTCGAAGTTGACATAAACCTAAAGGATAGAAAATCATAGAGACAACAAAGTCGAAGAAGACATTTTACCTTCAAAGTCTGAAAGTCCATTGAAAACACCTTCTTTATGCCACCAAACCCAAATCAAAATCCTCATAAACGATAACTCTATTAGCTTCTATCACTAAGATCAAATCAAGAAGTGCTAGTTGATATCAAATCCCATAAAAATGCTACCCAAATGCAATAAATTTATGACCAATCTAGCTGCATCAGTTATATATAGTAACAAAGAATTAGCAACAGAGACTAATGCATAAAATAAAATACCAATGACATCATTTAGATCTTCATCGTTACAAATCAAAGTAAATTGTTCAGAAAGTGGCATCAAAATACAAAATTGCATCAATGCACTTTTAAATGACTGTCCCTGTCAATCCCATAATCAAATTAAACAATAAAAAAAGAAACTTTATTTTTAAACGGCTACAATTTATTAATAGGCCCACCCCACACATGAGGTAATGTGGCAGCAAAAGCTTACAACAAAGCTTGAAAACTCAGACTTCAAAATTGACAGAAGGAAAAAAAATAATACTCCCCTAAAAAACTCAAACCACATCATTCCAAGAAACTACAACAACAATCCTAGAAGCAAGGCTAAGAAACCGGTGAAAAAACCCATAAAACAGCACCAAACAACTGAGAAGAAAAACAACTACCATCGAGGCAACTATGATAAAAACAAAATAGTTGAACCCTCCACCAATAAAAAAAACCAACCACTGCAAGCATATAGACAGATGAAATGAACAAAGGATCCTTTCTAACACACATAACTAGACATTACCTCAAAAGTTTTTCTCTTGAAGTCATTGCTTTATCATTGTATAGTTCTAAAAAGAAATTTGGATTATTAGCAGTGAAATCATCTATTCAATAGAAAACAACTTTGGTACTACAGTGCACACCAAACTCAATGGTTACAATCAGTCATCATCAATGAGCATCAAACTACCCTTTAACTTACACTTTATTATAGATCAACACATCCTTCTTCTGAAGTCCAAAGAAATGCTACAGACACAGAATTGAAAATAACAATACTAAATAGCCTTGCATACACTAAATTTGCTAATACGATCACTGCAAAGTAATATAGCCTTGCATATACACATAATTGTAAATTAATTTAATTATCATATAAAAAACAAAGAGAGAAAATTAAAGTTTTCATAAAATATCACCTAATTGTTTAAAGTTTATAACTTTTCAAATAAAGTTTATTGATATTCACAAATTAATTGATTGGAGAAAATCAAATCCAAAACAATAAATAACAAAGAAATCATCCCTTTTTACTCCAAACACAGAGCTATTATTAGAAATTGTTCTAGAGA
>Ga0228711_1000938_pt1 | contig 40266 bp, 16 predicted proteins | sample MedpolnodulmetaG_2_FD_177996 | JGI IMG/M metagenome (GOLD analysis project Ga0228711, IMG submission 177996) | Root nodule microbial communities from Medicago polymorpha collected in Santa Monica, California, United States - brown nodules | ecosystem: Host-associated > Plants > Roots > Nodule...
TCGGTTTTGAATTGTCATGTTTTTTAATTTGCAAAATATAGCTTATATATTTAATTCATAAATAAGAAAAATACACTAATAATTTAATATATTTTTCACAAAATTAATTGATCAATGATAAATATTTATTTTTGAATATGGTTAATGGATTAATCTGGCTGTGTTTTTTCTGGTCGAGTAGTCTATTGGTTAGAAATTCACTTTTGTGAATAAACGGGGAATACTAAGGACTCCAGAGTTAAAATTCTAATTCCACTTAATTCTACTCAAAGTATCAATCTCTTCCCGTGATCAAGAGACTCAATCCTAATAGTGTTTTCCAAGGTGAATCAACCCCAACCCTAGTGTTTGTTGCCAAGAGCAAACTCTATACAAACCATAGTTTTCTTGTTGACTTCTAAACCCTTGTTTCAGCCCCCTCTATCTCCATCAAAGTTTACATCTGATACAAGGTCTATATTTATAAAGAAATATAACTCGTAAATTTAGAACGAATATCACACTGAAGATACATTTCTTTTTTTTCCCTTCAGTGAAAGAATATTTGCATCAAAAATATAATATTCCATTTCAAAATATATTTGCATCAAATCGTCCTTCATACGGTACAAAAATATATTTATTGTCCATAAATATATTTTTTATATTTTTAGCAACAATATTCTCCATCCATCAAATTTTGAGTCATACTACAACATAGCATTTGCCTTAGAATGATTTTGCACTGTGAAGCTGTCAAATTCATTGTGAATCCAAACATATACCGTAAATACAACATCATAAATTTCTGTGTAATTTATACAAAAGTGTGTCTTTGTAACGTATGTATACATACTTACACTAAGCCAATGGCAGATTTTCACGTAACTTTTACAAAAAGTTTCCATATCTTAGTGACTTCAATAGTATTATTGATGTTACGTGGTTTTTGAACCAACAACGATATTTGAACATCCTTAGTTTCCTACACTCAGAGTACAACCGTTTAAACTATATCACGTAAAGGGGATTTTTGTTTACTTATTATTGTTGCTATGTAGCAGCCATTGTCCATTCTCCAACTACCATCTATGCCAATTGCACTCTTTCTTGTATTCGTTGTTGGTTTATGGAGCTTGGTGGGTAGATTGTGGTGTATTACGGAATGCAGACTCAAATGGGCATCTGCGATGGTTTAGAGGAGAAGCTTGATGATCTTACTAACCTTCTTGGTAGTGTTGGAGCTAGTACTTGGAAGTTGGGGGAGTGTTTTTGGAGCTTTTGTTGCAATATGCTTATGGACGATTCCATTACAATCATGATTTGGAGGTGAATGACTAAGGTAATTGTCCCACATCGATAACTATATGTAGAATAGAGAGGAATTTGCTTATAAAATAAAAGGCAATGGAAGTTGATGTTCACATTTTCAAGCTGCAACAGCTTGTAGCTTTTAGTTTTATTTTGGCTAAAGTGTAATTTTTCTCCCTTTAAGTTTAAAAAACTTGCAATTTTGACCTTCTAACTACAAAAACTACAATTTTAATCCCCAAGAATTAGGGATCAAAATTATAGTTTTTGTACTTAGGGGTCAAAATTACAAGTTTTTAAAAGTTAGAGGTGGAAAAGTCCCTTTGATTTTTAATGGTTTTCCTTTCAACTAATTAATACTATTAAATAGTTGGATGAAAACTTTTTAAAAATAAAACTATAAATAATAGTATATTGTTTATATTACATGTAAAATAAAACTATAAATGATAGTATATTGTTTATATAACATGTTGAATTACAATGTGTTTATTTTCTCTTTAGTTCCTACAACATTTTAACCTTTGACAAATTGGATGAATTGAAATAATTGTAGGAATTCATATTTGTTGTAGGTAAAGTATCACTTATATATTAAATGTAATTTTGATTTTGAATTCTCTTATGTATTTTATACATTTACCAATAATGTAATAACTTTTCTGTCTAAAGTCATGTAAGAGTATTTTTATTGACGGGGCATAGATTGACTCTTAATATTGTATGGAGTATCTCTTAAGAAGTTGAATTTAATTTTTCAACTCCCTCATAGACTAATCCATGTAATATTAATAAAAATTATAAATAAATTATTTTTGTTTAAGGGAATAGAATAATAATTAATATTTCTTTCAAAAGGAAACTATATTTATATAGAAATGTTAACGAGTGTTATTATGTTTCCTTTAACAACCTTTAAATATTAAATTTTTATAGAAATTAATGAATTCAACACATTGGAAATTGAACTCTTTAACTTTTCCTATAAACATTTTCTTAATTAAGAATCTCTAAAGAGTGTCCTTGGAGTTAGGGCATTCGTTAACAAGACTCTTTTAAGTTGCTTATTTGGATTCCTTAAACAATGTCCTAAGGATCATTTTTTTAGCATACTCCTTAAGAGAATTAGAAAACGATAAAGTATTAAATAGTAGAACACAATTTTCTTTCCCTTGCACTCAAATGACTTATGCCCTGCTTTCCCACATTTGAAGCAATTATCTCGCTTCTTGCAATCACTAGAGTAATGACCCAAAATTCAACACTTGTAGCATCTCACATCCATTTGGCTTGGAGCCTACACCAACATCTTTCTTCTTTCCTTTGTCCTTGATATACGGCTTTCGAAAATCATGACATTTCCATTTCTTGTCACTCACAGCCTTGTAATAATTCACCTTAGCCTTTCCAGCATCATCAAACATGCGACACTTGTGCATCAAAGTATCAAAATCACAGATCTCATGAAAGCAGACATACTGATAAATCCCAGGCCTCAACCCACTCTCAAACTTCACACACTTTGACACCATAGCATCCTCGACGTTGATAAAGGGACAAAACCTCGACAACTCCTCAAACTTAGCAGCATACTCCGCAACAGACATGCTTCCTTGCTCCAGCTGCAAGAATTCCACCTCTTTCTTGTTTCTCAAGTCTTCTGAAAAGTACTTCCCCAAGAACTCGCTCTTGAATCTCTCCCAAGATACCACTTCGCCACCAGCCTCAAGTCTCCTCTTAGCACTTGCCAACCAACACTCAACCTCTTCCGCTAGCATATGTGTAGCCGACCTCACTTTCTCGTGGTTACCAGCGACGATCAGAAATTAAATATTTTCCAATTGCAAACAGTGGAAGAGAATGAAATTGCTCGTTGGAGAGAGAGACAATAGCTCTATGAAGGTGAATGAAAGTGGAAGGTGTTAAGTAACATACAACCAATCATGTATGTATAATCACGGTGAATGAACTTGACAGTCACGGTTAGGGCTGGCAATGAACCGAACCAACTCGATAATAGTTTGGAACTCGATTCAATAATTAACTCGTTGAACTTGGTCCATGAACCAAATGAGCTGAACTCGAGTAGAGAATTAAGTTCGTTAAATAAATAAGCTGAACTTGAGCTGTATATAGTTCGACTCGGTTGGTTCATGAGCTGACTCGATAATATATATATATATATATATATATATATATATATATATATATATATATATAATATGTAATTTATCACAAGCTTGCTCTAATATTTATGTATGTACTTGTTTTTAGAGGAATTATTATTAATTTAATAAACAATCAAAAATAATTGTAATAAAAGAGAGAAAAAAGAAGAAGCTAATAACATACTCTTGTGTAGGCTTTTAACCAAATATATGTGAACTAATATTAGTCCCACATCGGGGAGTTGAAAAACATTAGATAGGAGGAGTATATATAAAAGCGAAGTGCCTGCATATTTACTGTGCTACAGTGGTAATTCTTCTGAGAGGCCTTTTGTATCGCTACAATAGTAATATTGTGCTACAATAGTATATTTTTTCGAGAGGCATTCTGTAGTGAATGTCTTGATAGAAGATATGATTTCGTTAAATTTAGGTTTATTTGTTTTTAAATAAGTCCTTAACTCAACGAGAAATTTTTGTATCTGATCAATTTCTAATGAATCAAGATAACCATTTGTTCCAGTATAAATATCTATGGTTTTATTTTAGTTCATTTTTTGTTTTTAAAAAATAAAATGAAAGGTAAAGATATACATTTTTGACAAAAAAAAAAATTGAATTATGTTCCTTGAGTGAAACGAGTTGAACTTGAACCGGGTTGTTCGTGAACTTTAAACGAGCTGAACTCGAGTTAGGAAAAAGGTTCGTATCTAACTTGAGTCGAGCTCAGACAAGTTTGACTCGGCTCATTTCCAGCCCTAGTCACTGTGCAAAATCACCATAGTATAAAAGATACATTTTAAAATTTCAAACAAAATCAAGGCGCACATGCATTGAGATGTGCCAATGAGTGATCCAATGCTAATCCAAATATACACTTAACATTGTTAAATGTAAAACTACTTTTACATACTCCCTCGTTCCAAAATATAAGCATCATTAATTAAATGAACCTAAAAAATAAAATTTACTTATATTTTGGAACGGAGGGAGTATAACTTACCATCCGTACTTAACACGTTAGTATATTATAATTTTCATCTTACTTTTATCTTTGCTAAATATTTTTTTCCTAGTTGAGGTTAATTTCAAAAGAAATTATGTTCATTACTTCTAGTTTAAAAACATCTTCGAAGAAAATTGATTCGAAATACTTACAACGTCCTGCTTGTCTTTCCTACAATTGTTCAAACAATGAAACCATGGTATTGATACAAGTTCTCCTAAATTTAACCAATTTAATTTGGCCAATACTTATAACCCTAACCTGCTACCAAAATCCCTTTCAGCTTGATGTTCTTTTCAGGTTAATTGCAAAAGATATACTACATACCAACTTCTAATTTGAAAGTTTTTATGGTAATAAACATGGTCTGCTGTGGGAACTAATTAACTCACTAAACAACTAATTTATTAGACTCAAAATTGTTATTTTTTTTCACAAAGCCAATAAAAAATTGAGTGATCCCTACTATATAACATGTTTGCTTTTACAAAATCTCACAGCTTAAATTGCCAATGGCTTGTTAGTAATTAGTAAGTACTCAATTTTATCCAATGCTTATTCATGCTTCTTTTTCATTATTTTTCTTCCCACCTCCTTTTGCATATGGTTCATTATACGACCATGGTACCCTTTTAAACAATGGTTCTAAGTTCTAACTTCCTTAAGATAATTTAAGATAATAAATATAGAAAATAAAATAAGAGTGAAAAAGTTCAAACTTTACCTTCAATTTTTGTGAGTACTTTCGTGACTTTGGTCCTACACCCTCGACAGTTCATATATACTTTGAAAACAAAAGTATGTACCACAAGTGTTATCAAATACATCTCAGACAAAAGGAAAATAAAGTTAGTCATATAAAGAGTGAAAGGAATTAATCAAAAAGATTAGAAGATACAGGGACCTCAATATTTAATAACTCAGCATTCGTTTGTGGATATGTTATTAGGCAATGCTTGAAGCTAGAATATCATAAAATAATGCCTTCCTATTGTTTTCTTCTTTCTTGTATGATTTGTGTGTGATGAATGCACAAGGTTTGTGTTTTGGGTTTCAAAGGACCGAGAACATAAACAGACAAATGTTTGTGTTTTGGGTTAGTACAAGGGATTTTGGTTACTAACTATTTTTGCTCTGAAATTGTATTTGTTACTTACCAGATGCTTTTTTCTATTCATCATCAGTGGCGGAGCCAGGAAAAAAAGTTAGGGTGGGCCACTAAAATTAATCGTTGAAAAATTGTTTAAAGCCTCGCAAAATAGACCTACAATTGAATTATTTAAATTTTTCGGATGGGCCACAACACCACTTTGCGGGAATTTGGATCAACCGAAATCTAAAACCGACATAAAATTGTATAAAATCTCGCAAAATAGATCTATAATTAAATTATTTAAATTTTGGGTGGGCGACTACACCACTTTGCAGGAATTTGAATCAACCGAAACCTAAAACCGACAGAAAATTGTATAAAATCTCGCAAAATAGACCTATAATCGTTGATTTTTTAATTTTTCCGGGTGGGCCGTGGCCCACCCCAGCCCATGAAGGGCTCCGCCACTGTTCATCATTTCATTTATTTATCATAGAAAATAGAAACAAACATTATTAGAGGATTTTTAAAGTTGGATCTGGTTCTTGGGGGAGAGTGTTTTTGGAGCTTTTTTTGCAAGGCATCTGTGGCCAATTCCATTACAATGTAAGATTCAGGACATGGAAGGAGTACACAATAATGACCGAGTGTCCCACATCGATAACTATGAGTACAATGGATAAGAACTTCGGTTATAAAAGAAAAGGCTATGGTCTTCCTAATCACGGAACAGCCATGAATTGGAAGAAGTCTTTTGTATTTTTTTTTTAGCTTCATGAATAAACAAAGTTGAGTCAATTATATTGATTATCAATTTTAATTTGGTTTTGGATGACTAATCTTAAAAAATTAATTTGTATATCCAAATTACAAATTGTAACTTTTTTTTAATAATAACATTCTAAAAATATGGTAAATTAATAGGTTTGATAAAAATTATAACATATGTTTTATTAAAAATACCGAATAACAATATGTAAAATAATATTGGCTTGATATAATATATCATACTTATAAAAAAATGGAAATAGTATTATATTATATCTATGTTGTTTGGTCCAATATTGTGGCAATTAATATTTTGTTGACTTTGTGACATCCCCATCCACATTTTGAAAGTCAAATACATCCTATCATCACACATAAATATTTTAGAAGTAAAAAATACTCTAACAAATCAAACTCTTAATTCTAATGTCACAACTAAATTCTTTAATGAATCTCCAACAGTCAAGGATAATGAAAGAACCACGGTTTTTAATTGCAACCATCCAGCAAAATAATTATTGTTAAATATAATTTAAAGTGATCCAAATTTCCATCCATGATAGTGGATATATGTATTTGAGAAGTTTTATTTTGTCGTTCGGTGTTTTAATATTGTAAGAAATTTAATATATAAAATACCATTATATTCAGTTGTGCCGTCTTAGCTCAGTGGTAGAGCGCGTGGCTTTTAACCACGTGGTCGTGGGTTCGATCCCCACAGACGGCGGATGTAATGTTTTTTACTCTAATATTCCATTTTTTTCTGTTTTCTAAATGACTCACCAAATGCTCACTTCCATCGCCACTCCTCCATGAGCAAAAATTCATCACGTTGAAAATATGTGTAATTATGATTTTATTGCTGAAACACTAATTATTTTCATGATATTGTTTTTATTTATTGATTATACCATGTTTGGTTTGGTTATCTAGTCATAATGTAGTGTTGATCTATGTTTACGTTGCCCATGCAAAAAAATTGTCAAGTAGTCTAGTGGCCCCTGCATATAATATGCAATATCCCTACCAACAGAGTTAAGTTATAATTGACTATGTTTTATTGTTGATGTTATTAATTTCGTGAATATATTAGATTTTTTTTTCAAATGGGTCGATCCAAAGGTCCATTAGTCTAACAAATTTTTTAAGTTGGTTCGCACCGCTTTAAATTGATTAATTGTGGGATAAATCAAGATGAAACGGGTTGATCGGTTTTGTCAAATCTTCTTACTAGTGCTTTATTTGTTCAATATGCATCACTTTCATGGTGATATTGTTAGAAACTTAAAATTGTAACAATGTGATATCAGTATGGAACTTCCAGAGCAATTTTATTCAAACCTTCTTTTTATAATAGACAATAACAACATAAATCTGAAAGAAAAAAATGGCACTCGAGTTTGACAGATTCAAAGACCTTGACATTGTTAAGAAATGCAAGCAAACTAACTCCTAATAACTAGGACATTAGAAAACAACACTATGAGCGAGGGCCCAATTTCACCCCAGCCCGTCTAAAATGGCGGGTTAAAGGGGCTGGCCCGACGAGTCAATTTACTTCAAGGTCTTAGTCTTTAATTTATGTCATTAATTTGATCTTTTGAACTGCAATGCACTAACTCAACAACTCCATCTTTTGTTAAATTCAATGAAAATGAAATCTTATGTCAATGTGTTTATGTTTACTTCTACCATGCAAAACAGGATTATTGGAAAGTTCAATTGTTGAACTATTGTCACAAAACACCATAGTGTACTTACTTTGTTAATTACCAAGTTTTTTCAAAATCATGCGCAGCCACGTACACAACTTGACATGCACAAGAAGCTACAACCATGAACTTTGCTTCAATGGTGGAGAGTGTGGCCATTGGCTGCTTCTAGGGTCGGCTCAAGGGCCAAGCTGCCCAAACTAGTTTTTTAGACTCCAAAATTTTGAGCCGGAAAAAGGCTTAAAGAAATTTAACTTAGTTATATAAATATATAATATGATAGATAAATCATAGATGTTTGTCAACTCATTTGGTCAAACTAAAGGTCTCGTATCATCTTGACCTAGATTCAACTCTTCGAGTTAGCAAATTTAAATTTTTATTTGTTAATTTATATACGCCTTGGTTATATTTATTTATTTTAATTTAAAAGGCATCAACATAAAACTTGTTTTAGGCCTTTAGAGACATTAGGTCGGTCCCGACTTCTTTGAGGACAAAGCCACAACACATGAGCTTAATAAGAACACATATGGTAATGTACTCTTTCAATCTTATATGTCTCCTGCATAGTCATTGTAGGCCATCAAACTTTCTTCTCATCTTCTCTTGTAAAAAATCCCTAACTCAACAATGTCTTTTAAGTACCGAAAGACAGGGTCGTTCTTGTGTAATCGGAGGCTCGGTTCTCATGTAAAAATAAACCCTTAATAAATTAAAGACGTCTCATACTAAAAATATTAATTAAAGAAGCAAAAAGGAAAAGAAGGAAAAAAGGAAGAAAAACAGCATAAATTATGGGTGATGAGTGTTGAACCCAAGACCCGAACAATGCAAACTAGAATTTGTACCACTAAGCCGCTACAATAGTACTAAAATATAAATCATGCGCCATATATTTATTACTTGTTTACTGGGCAATATTTTTTCTAGAGGCCCAGCTCCATTGAGCTGTTTGCACCCCCCAAGGGTTGGGCCTGCCGAAAGATCATTTTCACTGGTTGTTGATGCATGAGTAATGCTAACAACGCTCTCTTTTAAACACCCTAACACTCACTTTTTTTTTATTAAAATCATTATATATCCCACCATTTTATGTGTGTTCCATTTCCAAAATGTAGACCTACATTGAGTTAAATCAATAAGAGAGTGAATTATTAAAAAAAGGAGTTGCTAACCCTAATCATTGATGCATTTATGTTGGCCTGTCCATGAATCGGCTGATTAAAGTCACGACATATGCCAACTCCTCCATTCTAGTGGTGCTTAAATAGATGAGATTGCCTACCATTTACTTATAAGCAACAATATCTATATTGGTACCACCCTCATCCTTTGCAAGTTAGAATCTTGAAAAAATTGGATTCTTCACATATTTGTAATGCATCATGTCAAATTTGTCCACTCTTCTTTTGCATATTTACTTTGATTTATGAAAATTCTCTTAGATGAGATTTAGGGATTTGAGGATTAAATTTGGAATTTAGGGATTTGAGATTTAATTTGAGAATATTGGCTTTCGGTTTAAGGGTCAAAGACCATTTTCTACTTTCATTTTAGTCCTCGTAATACCTCATGCACAACACTTCATCAGTTAACATAAATTTTTAACGTCAGTAACTGATAACAAAATTGTACATTCAGGGACTAATTTGTATTTAATCTTAAGTATCTTTGTGACAGTGTGACACGAAACTGCAAGTGTACCATTCTTATCGAGTAGTAAAAATATCGTCCACAGGGATTTATATGTAATTATCGATTTCTTTTTCAATTTTGATTAGTTGAAATGGTTAAGGTTCAGAAGTTCAATAGTTTCTTTGATTCAAATTTGATTATAATAAAAAGCCTTAGGATTGTGGTCGATATAAATGACAAACTAAACAAATACCTCATCCATTCCCTTATTCAATGTTAAATTCATTTTCTTAAGACAAGATTATCATTGGTGATTCATGTTTCCTTTCAGAAGCCACAAATGTATCTCTATAACAATCAAACTTATTCTCATGGTAGATTGTTATTGAGATCCTTTAAGTATTAATCTTAATGTCTCAAAGTTCACAAAACTATTCTCATGTTTTGCTTACTTTGTCTAATCTCATATGTTCTAATAACAATATTCATCTTTCGATCCTTCAATTGTTATTTGAAATATGACTTAAAGATGATGAGATTAGATAGAAAAGAATTTAAATAGAAAAAGGTTTTAGACTTGGTTTGAATAGGATTTAGTCATTAGAGCTTCCAACAATCCCAAATCTAGAGAGTGTACTCACTCATGTTCATTGTAGACAAAGGAAATAAAATAAAAGACATGGAATATAAAGACATTAAAATAAAAGTGCAGAAAAACAATAGCAAAAGCTTAGAACAAAATGACAAACTTGATTGCAAGAATATAGTAAGTTCACAATGATCTAAGATACTCTTTCAGTCTCATTGGAGCACTATTTATAGCCTAAAACATCAGACAAATCATTAATCATGAATTACAAGGCTTTAATTGCAAAATTCCAAGAGTTTGTAACAGCTAAAACAACCTGAGAGGAATGCACGGTCGTGCCTAAGAGGCACACGACCGTGCATGATGTAAAAAATGGCCATTTAGGAAATTGGGAGGACGCACGGTCGTGCGCCATATCCGCACGGTCCGTGCGTGGTGGTCGGCTTTGCTGGGCACGGTTCGGATGGCAGGGGCGCACGGTCAGTGCAATGTGAGGCACGACCGTGCACAATGACTTTGAACTAGGAACTTGATTTTTCAACATTTTCTTTGGCTTTTAACACTTGACTTGGTCCTCAATCATTGTTCTTCATTTATTTTGACCTGAAATTAAAACACAACTATTTGAAGTAAACTAGTTCTATAAAATAACAAAAAGGGTTAATAGTGTTTTTCACCCCTGTAATATAGACCATTTCTGGTTTTTGCCCCTATAAAATTTTCGGTTTGATTTGCATCCTTGTAAAACATTTTTTTTCCGGAAAACACCCCTTCTTCATCCAACTCACCAAATGCGCATATGTGGCGCTGACTTGGTTTTTTTTTATTTGTAATTGTCATCATATTTTCTTTTTTAAAATATCAGAAAATTAATTTTCAAAAATAAAAAAATCCAAAAAATATTCAGATTCTTTTCCAAAAAATTTAAAAATAAAGAAAAATCAAATATTTAAAAAATCAGAAAAAAATAAAAAAATTTAAATTTTTTAAAAAGATTCTGGAGTTTAATTTTCAAAATAAAAATAATTAAATTTAGAAAAAACAAATTCGAAATTTAAAAAAGATCAGAAAAAAAATAGTTTTAAAATTTTTTCTACAAAAAAAAATGTTATGGAAAATTTGAAATTAAAATTAAAAATTTAGAAAAAAATCATTTTTTTTACGAAATTTTGGAAATTTAAAAGTGAATTTTTTATTTTTTAATATATATTCATTTATATTAATTTAAGAATGAAAAATTTTAAAAATCTGAAAATTAACTTTTTATTTTTAGGAATTAGGAAAAATTCATTTTTGATTATAAAAAGTATCGTAAAAATTAGGAAAAATTCATTTTTTATTTTAAAAAAATTCAGGAAAAATATTTTTAATTTTTCAATTCTAGCAAAATATGATATAAATTTTAATTTTTTTTATTTTCAAAGAATTTTTTCTAGAATTCTTTATTGGTAGGAAATCTTTTAAGAAAACAGCTTTTTCGAAAAAAACATGACCTTTTTTTTATTTTGAAAATTAAATTCCAAAATTTTTAATAATCTTCTTAATTTCAAAAAAGATCCAAAAAATTTTAATTTCGTAAATAACTGAATGTTTTTTCTGATTTAAGAAAAAAAAAATTCTAAATTTAAAATTTTCTAAATAAAAAATCTGAATATTTTTCTAAATTTTAAAAAAAAACTGAAAGTTTTTTCTAAATTTTAGAAAGAAATTTTTTTTCTTATCAATTTTATTAATTTTTTGAAAAAAAAAACTGAATATATTTATGATTTTATCTAATTTTTAATATTTCGAAAAAAAATAAAAAAGTCTTTTCTGATATTTTTAAATTAAGAAAAAAAAATCTTAATTTTTTTCTAATTTTTAAAATTTTCAAAAAAAAATATCTTAATGTTTATATCAAAAAATATAAAATTTGGAGAAAAAAAATTCCGTAAATAATAATTTCCTGAATTTTTTTATTTTCAATTTTTTAAATTAATATAAATGAATTTATATTATTTTTTTAGAAAAAATAGACACAAATGCCACGTGTACCCTTAAAAAAAATTAATTATACAGTCAGCATGCCACGCAGTGTACGACGTCAGCAAATATGCACAGTTATATGGGGGAGGGGTGTCTTGTGGAAAAAAAAGTTTTACAAAGATGCAAATCAAACCGAAAATTTTATAAGGGCGAAAACCGGAAATGACCTATATTACAGGGGTGAAAAACACTGTTAACCTTGATAAAAACACTCAAATTCCAAGTGAAATTATCAACCAAACACCACATAAACTATGCCAAATTATGGCTTATCAGAGTGAGGTCTAGAGTCAACGACCAAAATGATCATCTACTCTTATATTTATCAACCTTGCCAATTTTCATTCATTTTGGTCTTAAATATCAATTTCACCCTAATATTTTTGGCTCCATCAGGTAATTGTCGTCAACTTCAATGTTTCATTCTTCTTAATGACTTTGATTTCCAAATCCATTAATTTTTCTCATCTTCCTCAAACAAACAACAAAAGACTAAAAGTTTATTTGGATGAGCGAATGTTTTGAGGGAATTCAAATACTTTGATGTGAATTCCATTGTTTGGATTGTAATTTGAAGAATTTTCAAAATGATGGAAATTTATGAAGTATTTTGTTCAAGTTAAATTTAAAGAATTTCAAATGACATCTAAAAGTTAAGAATTTTAAAATTCTTCTTTGTTATAATTTTTCAAATTTTGCATTTTGGTCCTCAAATTTTCAATTTGACCCCAATTAATTTATAAAAAATTGCAAATTGACCCCTCAAATTTTCCAAAAATTATAATTTGACCCCTTAAAATTTTTGAAATTTGCAAATTGGCCCCTAATTTCATTTTTCAAATTTGGCCCAAAAAAATTAAAATTTATAAAAGTTGTCCAAAAATTATGACAATATATTTTTTTTATTTCTCCATCCGAACAATAATATTTAGAAATGAAAGCAATTTAATTAAATCATTTGAATTACCTAGAATTCTAAAATTCTTCAAAATTTTTCAATTACTCCATCCAAACACACTCTAAAGCCTATAATAAGGAATGCCTAATGAAGCGGGTAAAAGCTCACATGACCAATAATACAACCAAGATATAAAAAAATATTTAATAAAAAGTTTGAAACCACACCATGATATCCTTGCTCTAGCATTATATCCTTCATTGCTAATGTAGTAATGAAGTTACAAAATTGTTACTGTTTGAAGTTAAAATTACTGAGTTCCCCTTTATGTCACATATTTGTCAATAAAAATGTGTAGTGAGTAGGTGGGAGTTTTATAATGGAGAGATAAAGCATCTCTTTGATGGTATGGTGGAGAAAATTGATTTTGATAGAATTTATTTTGGTTAAATATGATTCCTGTTTGGATTGAATTATAAATTTGTTTGTGGGAATCAATTTTAAGATCAAGCTTTAAATAAGAGATATAATCAATTATACTCAATGACAAGGAAACATATCATAATCAATTATCAATTATACATATACAAAATCAATTTTGATTTATTTAGATAGAAGTGAAAACAAATATACACAAACATGAATTGTGTCGATTTGTAGTGAGAATTAGGGGAAACATAACCATGCTGACTTTGCAAAGGGAAAAAATAACTCAACTGGTAGAAATGAATAATTATGGTAAAACTGAGAAAAGTTCCAAATTCCAATAGAGTTTTGCATATTAAAGGAAATGTTTCTCTAAAAATGTTAAAAAAACGTTTACAGTCAAAAAAGGAAGAAAAGGTTAAAATAACGTTCTTCTCATTTGGCTACGTACACATAGAAAGCGGTAATAACAACACCACAAAGTGAGCTTTTGTAACTTTTCTCAGTTTGTACGATTGCGTGCCACACTACCATACACACATGCAAACCCTCTCCACGTTACACCCTCCAATTACAAACCACACCAATTCATCGTCCAAATCTCTCCACACCACATGTCACCATCAGCATGCATCAAATCAATTGGGTTGATCTGTGGTTTGCTTGCGACTTGAAGTGTGCTATTCTCAAGTTGTATGTTGAATACTTTAATCGGAGCTCACACGTTTATTGAAGAAGTGGAATGTCTGGGGTTCGAACACCTACCCTTGCATAAATCATACATTGTTCTTAACAACTGAGCAAAGTTCATAGAGATTTTTTCTTTTAATTTCTACATTTGATATGAGTGTTTAAATATTGATCATTTATGGTTGTGTCTATAAAGCAGTTTCTCCAATTTTAATTGGTTAATTTGACCTTTTAAACAATGTTAAGACCATGTAACTAAGCAAAGTTTCTAGTGGTTAATGAATTCGATAAATTGTTTAAAATAATCTAAGTTTGATTCTTATGTGAAAAATATTTATTAACTAGACTTTCCTTACTTATCGATCGAATTCTTAATTATCAACACTCTTTTCAACTCGTAATCGGATGGTTAAAAAAAAAGTAGAGACCACGAAAAGAAGCCAAGACCTCACCGCACAAGAACATTTCCCTAGTGTTGTTTGTGAGTGGTAAAAGTTGTCACACACACTCACACAGACACAGTCACAGTGTATAGCTGAACATAGCAGAGAGAAAGAGATTCCATTGTCAAATCCCTAATATTTTCAGAACCTCATCATTTTGTTTTTATGACCTAAACTCTCCTCTTATAGAGAGTGTTAGGTCATACTTTCTTTTTCCAGATCCATTTTCCTTCCACTTCCAATTTTTCTTAGGTCATAATTTCATCACTCAATTCGGCAAATTCCCATTTCTGCATTTCTCATGCACCTCCTTTCTCTTTTTGTTTCTCAAATTTTCCACTGTTTTTTCGGTTTAATTTCAAGATAACAGTAAATTTAATTAATTTCATTTTTAGTTTTAGAATGAATTATTTTAAACCTTTCATTTTGATTTTGATTATTAACTGAATTTGGGGGTTTGATAATTGTTTGATTAGTGGAGAAAACAGAATCTATGTTCAATTTTATTTTATCAGATTTTTTTTAAAAAAAATTATGAGTTGTTTGTTGGTAATTGTTGATTACTGCATGATTAGTGATAATTGTTGATTACTGCATGCATGATTAGTGAAGAATGTCTCATGTTGACTTAAGGGGACTTGATGCATGTTATTAATCTGAAGTTTGAACGGTTTTGGTTATTATAATTTTTGTGTTTTTTATGGTTAAATTGAATTTAGATGATTTTTTAGGTTATTTTAAGGTTGTGTGTTTATGTGTCAAGTCTGTTATCTAGTATTCAGTCCCAATCACACATTTAAGAGAATGTTTTAGTTTCTAATTTTTCAAAGAAATGGAGCAATTGTTCATGAAATTTCTGTTCTACTTTGATGTTTTGCTAAGGCTTGAAATAAGACAGTGAAAGGATTTAGTGCCTGTTTGGATAAACAGCTGATTTGCAACTTATAGCACAAGTGCTTATCATGATAAGCACTTATGCATGAGCTTACATAAGCAATTTTAATATCATCCTCCCTCCGGTCCTTTTTATAAGAAACAAATGGGTCAACAAAAGTTAATGTATTTGGTCTATGTTTTGAACCAAATACATTAACTTTAGTTGACCAATTTGTCTCTTGTAAAAAAGGACCGGAGGGAGTTAGGTAAAATGAAGTTAAATTGCTTTTTATATGCTATAAGCTGTTTTTATAAACTATATTGGAGAACTTATGAAAATAAGCTGAAAAAAGCTTGTGAAAATTGTCATAAGCTGTTTTCATAAGCTCTACCAAACAGTCTCACCAAATTTCTGCCAGTAGATAAGCTCAAATTGGTATAATCTGTGAAGCAACAGAACAAATAGTCAGTACTAAGTGCTAACACTGAATTTGTATTTCAGGTGGTATAAAGGCTAGGAGAAACTACAATGTCTCAGAGCTCTGAGGAGGATACTGATATAAGTGATTCTGAGATAAGTGAGTATGAGGAAAAATGTTATGAAGAACTGAAAAGTGGAAGTCAGAATGTGAAAACCTCGGATGAGAAGTTCACTTGTCCATACTGTCCTAAGAAAAGAAAACGGGATTATTTGTACAACGAACTCCTGCAACATGCTTCTGGCGTGGGTCAGAGTAGTTCACAGAAGAGGAAGCCAAGAGAAAAGGCTACTCATTTGGCTTTAGTGAAATATTTGGAAAAGGATCTTATGACTATAGATACTCCATCGGAACCAACTGATAAGGGTGCTGATAACGGTGATACAGACACTTCTATTGATTCTGATGAGCAGTTTGTGTGGCCTTGGATTGGAATTATAGTTAATATTCCCACTAGCAGGGCACAAGATGGGCGTGCTGTTGGGGCGAGTGGTTCCAAGCTTAGGGATGAGTACAGACGCAGGGGTTTCAATCCATATCGAGTCAATCCTCTATGGAATTTCCGAGGTCACTCTGGTACTGCTCTTGTGGAATTCTATAAAAACTGGCCCGGCTTAGATAATGCACTCGCATTTGAAAAAGCATATGCATCAGACCATCATGGGAAAAAGGATTGGTTTGTTAATACAGAGCCGAAGTCGGGTCTTTATGCATGGGTTGCCCGAGCTGATGACTACAAAAAGAACAATATCATTGGTGAATATCTGCGAAAGATGGGCGATATCAAAACCATACCTGAACTTATGGAAGAAGAAGCTCGAAGGCAGGATAAACTCGTGTCCAATTTGACCAATATTATTGAGGTCAAAAACAAGCACTTACATGAGATAGAAGCAAGATGCACCGAGACTACAGCCAAAATGAATTCTGCTATGACAGAAAAAGATCAGCTCATTCAAGCTTATAATGAAGGTATCTGTATTTATTGAGCCTGAGTTACTTTTCAATAATTTGGATCAGGACTTGTGGTAGTTGTGGGTGTTTAGTTTTTTCATGTTATGTAGTGCAACTTACAACTGGTGCTTTGGTTACACATACTACTGCCAGTGTGGTGGTTTCTGGACCAATGGGTTGATTCTGAATTTGACAATTAAGGGGGACCTGACAGGTCCGGAAATAGCCACATACTGCTAGGATCATTGCAACGGTTGCACCATAAATAAAGTTTGGCATTGTTCAATTGATTTGATTTCTGAAGAATATTATGCTGGAACTTTATTTTACACTTTTAAGAATTGATTATTATTTTTAAATTTTGTGATCTTTTGTAACAACATTGTTTTATGCAATGATTCCTTGTATTTAGAGATAAAGAAAATACAGTCAAGTGCTAAGGATCACTTCCAAAGGATTTTTAATGATCATGAAAAGCTTAAGTCGCAACTGGAAACTCAGAAAAGTGAGCTTGAGTCGCGGAGAATCGCATTGGAAAAGCGTGAAGCACATAATGAAAGTGAAAGAAGAAAGTTGCTAGAAGAGATGGAGGAGGTATAATGTTTTGATTTTTGCTCCATCCCCTCTAGCATACTATGATTGGGATTCCTGTAGAATTTGTATTGAAGAAACACATTTTTTGTTTTAACATATTGATTATTATTAATATGGTTTTTTGTCAAATTATTGTCCATATGATTGATACTTTATATGTGTTGGTGCTTTCAATTAAGGATTTATCAACCAAGTTTAATCAATTTCCACTTTACTTGGCATGTTTGATGATCATGGAATGATTGGTTGGAAAATCATTTTCAGTTGAATCTATGGATGATTAATTCTGGAAAGAGTCGGAAGACTGGCAATATGATTAAAACTGGTTTCTGTTTGAGTAGTATGTTGTTACAGGGTGTGAATCCAAAACAAGTTAAGTGTCTGGAATGTTGATGTATTTACTTTAAAAAGGAGAGTATCTCATGATTCAATTCTCCGTGGCTGCTGATAATCTGTCTATCTGTGTTTAACGGTCTGTCTCTGATTTTAATCTAGGCAGTGTTCCCGTCCCTTGTTGCTTAAATCACAAGTGATGTGGAACGGATGGTACCAATATTTAACAGTAATTGTTGGCTCTACTTAAAATGGCGAACTCCAACGAGTGGTTATATGCTATGCTTTTAATGATATGAAATTCGGGTAATGAGGGAGAATAAGAGTCTCCAATATAGAGACGTATGGCAATGATTTCACACTAGGGTTTTATTTTCCTTTACTTTTTTCACCACCATTAAGACTATGCCTGGACTGCCAGGAAGAGCTGGAATGGAAAATGGAAATATCCTAGGTTCTATTGTTTGGATTTTTTAAACAGGATGCATTGCAATGGAATTTTATTGAATGCATTTGTTCTGTTCCATCCTGCAAAACTCCTTTCCTCCCTCCAATTTGGGGGTATGGGAGTAAAAAGTCTTTTTCTCCTTTCCATTCCACTTACTATTAGATATTTAAACATAGCCTAAGAAGAATATTTCTTAAGAAGCCTATAAACTACAATTTTGACATAATATGTTCTTACCATGTCTCTGAGATTATTTAAAATAGTAATTTTCTTCAGAAGCTTGCAGAAGGCTTTGTTTAACTCTGCTGGCATTAATTGTCCATGCAGAATGCAACGAGAAATAGCTCTCTTCAGATGGCTTCTCTGGAGCAACAGAAAGCAGATATAAATGTTATGAAACTGGCTGAAGATCAGAAGGTCTGTATTGCTTTTCTTTTAGTTTTGCTGATGATCAAAAGTGTGCTTGTCAGGTTCAGAGTAGCATGGTATTTATGTTAGTTGAATTTCTATTTATACAGAAACAAAAAGAACAGCTCCATGCTAAAATCATTCAGCTTGAAAGACAACTGGATATGAAACAAAAGCTGGAACTGGAGATTCAGCAACTTAAAGGATCACTAAGTGTGTTGAAGCACATAGAAGATGACGAAGATGTAGAAGTTTTGAAGAAGGTAGATGATTTGCATATGGGTTTGAGGGAGAAGGAACAGTCACTTCAAGACTTAGATGCACTGAACCAAACACTAATCATCAAGGAGCGTAAGAGTAACGATGAGCTGCAGGATGCTCGAAAAGAATTGATTAATGTAAGTACTTTTTTCCAGATACATCTTCGCATGCCAGTTTACTGATTTATTATATCAATTTGGAAGATCATCTGTGCAGAAGAGGCCAGGTTTCCATTTTCCAATTCTTTCATACTTGAATTATTTGGATCATTGACCTAATATTATTTTTTTGTTGATGATTTGACTTGCATGTTTAAAGTATTATATGAAACACAGCAGTATATGTGTGTCTGTATATACGTTGCATTTCTCTTCCTATATGTGCAAGTTGTCCTTTTGTCAATATTCATTATTCACTGCTTATTTGTTGCATTGCTTTTATTATGAACTTAATATTTTGAAAGCTCTTGCAATTTTTAAAAGCTTTCTTATACTTTTTACTGTCCAACGTTGCGTGAAAGGTTCACTACTTGTTTTTTACATTACTTTTTATAATGGACTTGGTGTTCTGAAAAATTCTTGCAATTTTCAAACCTTTTTTATACATTTTACTGTTCAATACTGCTTGAAAGATTTAGTAATAATGCTTTCTCTATCTTGTAGGGCATTAAAGATATAGGAACTCGAGTCCATATTGGTGTGAAGAGAATGGGGGAACTTGACACTGGACCATTCCTTGAAGCTATGAAGCAAAGATATAATGAGGAGGAAGCTGAAGACAAAGCTTCAGAACTATGTTCATTGTGGGAAGAGTATCTAAAAGACCCAGATTGGCATCCATTCAAAGTTGTCATGATTGAAGGGAAAGAAAAGGTAAGTTTATGTTAAACATTTAGTTCTGATAAATTTATCCAGAAATCTACATGCTTCATTGCATATATCACTTTTAATCAATTTTGGTTAATTTTTTACACATCTATATTACCTCTTCATGAAGACAGTCAATATTTTTGTTGACTGTACTCTTGATTGGAACTATTTGGCCTTCTGAACCTGTAAAGGTAATTCCTTCACTTGTGTATCTAAGTATTTACTGGTGTCGAAAAAAGTACGTGCTGTTTGGAAATGTCATAGGGGATTAATAGTAGAAAGAATGACCAGACAGCCAAGTTTAAGCGCCAGTAACTGTATTTTTAACTTTGGAGTATGCATTCCTTTAGAAGCCACTGCACTTTCTCATTCTTTGTTTGTAAGCCTGGAAGGTTTGAACAACATAAAGTAAAATTCTTTGCAAAAGTTGCAGATATGATATGTTCAATTATGCAAAATCCCTGTTACTTAGGTGTATTATACGGGGAAAGTGCTTGGCAGTAGTAATGCTGATAGAGTATGAGTGAATACCAAAACGAGTGGTAGTGGGAGGAGTAGGAATTAGTTTGTGGGAAACGATAATAAAAGCAGGAGAGGAAGGGTGGAATATAGAAGAATTGAGGTGGAATATTTGGTAAACAGATCCCTTAAAGGACTTGTTGCTTTTTTGTTCACCATGTATTTTTCTCTGTTTTCCAGCATCAGAGAAAGTGAGAATGAGAGATATACCATGTGAATTATATTTTTTACAATATACCATGTAAATTGTAATAATCCCTTCTTTGATAATGAACAGATTAATATTAGTTCAGAAGAGGGAAGTCTGGTTTGTGAATACAGTAATACTCATAGCTGATTCCAATTCCCTATAATAGCTCATTGCTCTTTATTCAACTATTTTGGAAGATTCTTACTATCAAAGGTGACTATATTTAGGAAAGTCTGTCTGAAGATCTTAATAATGTGCTTTGGCCACCATTGATGATTAACAAGGACAAAAATGCACCATTAACTTTCATTTCCCCCCACTGCTTTAGGACATTTTATTTCTAATATATCTATTTTATCTGTATAATTGTTTCAGATTCATTTTAATCTACAATTATCCTTCTCTTTTTTTGTTTTGTGAAACTCCTTAACGTTTGCACTTGGTTTTTTGGTTCTACGCTTTTTTCATTCCAGGAAATTATTAAAGATGATGATGAAAAGCTGAATGGACTGAGAAAAGAAGTGGGTGAAAAGGCATATAGTGCCGTGGTGGCATCTTTAACGGAGATTAATGAATATAACCCTAGTGGGAGATATGTAACCTCAGAGTTATGGAACTATAAAGCGGGAAGGAGAGCAACTTTGCAAGAAGGAGTGAAGTTTTTGTTGGACTACTGGAAACGCAAGAAGAAAGGAATGTTGTGAAGGTTTGTTTACAACTTTTTTACTTTACTTATGTTACTGTAATTTTCTTTTGAGCATTATGAATCAAAGACCAACTGTTGTACCTTAGTTACTTAGAAGTAACAGCCACCTAAGTTTTTTGAATCTCTTCTCAAGAAATTACAAGTGGTTTATGATAAGTGATAACTCCCTTCCATATGATTACTTTTACTAGAAAAGGGCAATGATTAGAATGAACTTTTACTAGACAAGGGCGATGATTAGAATGAGAGAGGCCTTAAGTGGGAAATCCCCAATTCCATAGGAAAATCAGAAACCAGTTTCTATCAATATCAAAAAAAAAAAAATATATATATATAGTACGTCAGAAACTGAAGGTGCCGTCACACCCTTTTCACCAAAGGGTTTGGCTTTGGTGTCTCAGATTCTGTCTTCTTCTTTTTCCTCTTCCTCTGTCTTTCCTTTTTCTTACAGTCCCTTTAATGGAATTGGGTTTTTTCCCACAGTGATAGATCTTTCAAAATTTACACTTGATATGAGCCCCTCAACATTCTGATTTTTTTAATCTTATTTTCATTATAAAAAAAATTGTTGTTTATTGTTGGAGTTTCTTTTTTTGCACTGATTTTGTTTTGGATGGGGAAACACCTTTGTTTTTTTCTTGTTGAAGATTTAGTGCGTACAGAAAAAGCTTGAATAATGAATAGAGCTACTGCATGTTTCTGACGAACATGTTTTCCTTAACCAAAAAGGATAATTTTTTTCAGAAACATTGTGGATTTGTTGAAATTGAGCAGCGGCCAGACAACCGTAGAGATGGAATCCACAGATGTTGAGTTTTATTCTCTCCACGCTACTAATTCCATCTCATATTTTCTTATTTTTAGCTGCTAACTGTTCATTTTTATGTAATTTTTAATTTTGGCATAACTTTTGGAGATTTCTAATTTTGGGGTTTGTAATTAGGCAGAGATAAAGTAGTATGCACATGGATCCTATGTTTGGAATCAATTTGCTGTATTTTCATTTGCTACTGTTTTAATTATCATTTCATGTTTTGTTGATGGCAGGAATAGTCATGTTGCATTGTCCGAGAGAATAATTTGTGCATGGTGGCTGGTTAGCATGTATCCATATTTGTAGAGCTGCAAACCGAAGATTAAGGTTGTGCATAAATCAAGTAATTTATGATCATGTTAAACTGGTTAGTTTCACTAGACAATTAGACTGTCTTGCTGAGACCCAAAATGCTTTTGTAGCGTCTGCCTTTGTATTATCTCTAGCATGGGAGAAGATATATATTGATGTTAAACTTGTATGACTATATTATTTGTTCTTTTTTAGCATGTGTTTCTTTCTGTTAGTGAGAGATGATTTTGTTTTGCATATCCAGGTCTTGATCAAAATTAAGTAGTGCGTGCGCGCTCTTGCAATTCTTCTGTTAGCCTTTATGGCTTCGTGCCAAGAGTATGTGCATAGCCTAATTGATGGTCTGATTGTTGCGTATTATAAGTAAAGTTCTAAGCAATAATTAGATATATGTCGAATAAAATTTTCTATCAAAACAAGTGGTGGCAACAACATTCAACAGAAACAGATGAAACAAGTTTTGAAATTTAGGTGCTAATTTTGTTTTTTGTTGGAGAAAAGCAAAATTTATTTTTTTTATTGAAATAGATACCCAATCACAAGATGTCACTAGGAAGCAAAACACATATTCAACGGTCTGCATAAATTTACAGCTTATACCATTTCTACTCTATCTAAATGAACTGGAGTTCACGGATATAATTTTTTTTGAAGAGGAGTTCACGGATATAATTGATTACAATTTAAATTTAGCAAATGAAAGAGGGAACGAATGTATGATTGCAAGCTTGCTACATGCCTCGTGTTTTGGAATAGACTTGATTAGATTACAATCAAGAAAGTCACTGGTTTAAATATCCTCCTCTAACCACACCAATTCAGCCTTTGATGATTTGAATTCACCTAACAGACTGCCTAACACTTAAAACAGTACTTGCAATATGGTACTCTCTCAACTAATTTATTCAGCAAAATAAAGATCTAATTTGGAAACAGATGCAGAAAAAACGTGACCCTGCAAACCAACCCCTTCACAAACCACCTACTGCCTGAAGCATTCCAAAATACTCAACACTTCAAAACAAAATCATCTCTCACTAACAGAAAGATACAACAACTAACTTGACGACAAAAAAACTGAGACAAGCCCTTGGATTCAAACACCATTGGAAAATGTTGTAATCGAGATTATTTGCTTTAATGCTTAGCCGATTCCTAGACGATAGTTTCACCTCCTTAACCATCTTTTCAACACAAATTTCCTTATTTTGAATTAGTTTAATGTTTCTTGCCTTTCAAAATGCTCCAAATGCACGCGAACCGCACCCAGGGCCGTTTCTGAGATTTTGGTGGCCTAAGGCGAACCTACAATTTGGGTCCCAACTAGTAAATATATATAAGAATTCTGCTCTTCTCCCAACACAAAACACTCGCGCCCAACTGAACTTCCCAAAATACCCTTGCGTGAGTTAACTCACGCAAGTGTAAATTCCAGCATGAGTTAGTTAACTCATGCAAGTGTTAATTCCAGCGTGAGCTAATTTGCGCATAATTTAACATCAGCGCGAGTTAAATCACGCAGGGATATTTTCAGTATTTAAGTTGGGCGCGAGCAAAATGTGTTGGGTAAAGAGCAGAATTCTATATATAAACATCAAACTTGATACAAAGAACTAAGTAATTTTTTTTAAGGCCTAATGGACCCCTAAAATAAAATTTTGGAGCCCAAATTTCGTACTTATTTTTTGGGGTCTAGGGCGATCGCCCTCTTCGCCCTGCCTCATATACGGCCCTGGCCGCACCACTTTTACTCTTTTGAATAGGATCTACCACTATCAATTAGCCCCGCAAATTTATCCAAATAAGACGGGCAATCCTTATGAAGAGGAGTATAGATGTCAAACCACTCACAAAATTTGTACCAAATTTTCGCAAACACTATAAACTCATAGTACAGATGAACAACCGACTCTTCTCCATAATTTTCAACACAATGCAGCAGTCCGTAACTAATCACTCATCTTATGTATAGACGAATCATGAATGTTTGTAGCAATCCTATTTTGAAATATTCTCCGCACTAATATTGATATGCATGGTATTCCAAGTAATAAGTACATAGACCTATTTTTTTCCCTTCAAACTTGATGGTTGAATTTATTAGAGATTTCTGCTCTACCCCCAACACAAACACTTGCGCCCAACTGAAATTACACATTTACCCCCTGCATAAGTTAACTCACGCTAAAAAAGAACTGCTGAACTGGTTTTTCACACAGATTTGTTTTGTTCATGAACCGATTGTTTAACAAAAGCCAAAAAAACAAGCTAAAAGGCCATGAAAAAAGTGATACAGTATAAGCTAAAAGGCTAAAAGGTTAAGCGGTGCCACTTTGTTGTTTTAGATCCCAATTGAATAGTGATATAGTATGAGCTCTTCCAATTAAATTTTTTGTTATTGAACTATTATTTGTGTTGTTGAATCACACTAATGACTTTTGCTTCAGATCAATCGGTGCTGGGAAATCATCGCAGCCCAAGGAAAAATGGAACCAAACTTCAGATTGGTTATGAATACACAGACCAATTTGTGTGAAAAACCAATTTAGTTTGAGCGTGAGTTAACTCACGCAAGTGTAAAAAAACGATTTTTACACATGCGTGACTTAAGTCACGATGCGTTAGTTAAGTAACGCATAATTTTACCCTTGTGTTAGTTAACTAACGCAAGAGTATTTTGGTCAGTTTGGCTGGGTGGAAGCGAAAAGTGCAGGGGGAGAGCAGAAATCTTTATTAGACGGCAAATGAATGTGTCAATTTACATTCTCACCGAAGAGAGAAGGCTATATATATTTTGGGCTTGACTCTATGTTTTCGAGTCGGTACTTATCAATATTTTTGATATTATATTGATTTATAAATACAATAATTTTATTGTAGTTAAAAAACATATGAAATGAGTTTTTTTAAAATAACATATGAAGTGAATGTTAAAAAAAAAAAAAAAACTATTTTCAGGACTTGAATCCATGCCTTTCAGTCACATGAGAACAACTTTATCAGTTGGGTCAAGGTTACCCCTCAATGAATGTAACATAAAATATATATTTGGTTGAGAATACTAATTTTCATTACCTTAAATTCCTAAAAAAATAATTTAAATTCATTATAATTATAATTTGGAAAATGCTAACTAATGTTCCGGGACACTAATTAAGGAAACAAGTATAGCAAGAATTTCTTAAAATTTGTTTAATCAAATATTTAAAAATGTAAAAAAAAAAATGTTGTTTTCAATACAAAAATACTTTTTCTGGTTTTTCGTAACTAGTGCCCTGAAACATTAGGCATGACCTTTATAATTTTCAATAGTGGGTAAATCGACATAAACAATTGTTTAACGAAACACTGGCATGAAGTGATATAGTTGATTAGTTATGAGTTTTATTAGAAGACACATTTTATGAATGTGTCTTTTAACAAATTATTCTATGAGCATCTGTTAAAAGACATCAACTAATTTTTATGAAGGTGTCTTTTAACAAAGTTATAACTAAAAAGTGAAAATCACACCTTGAGGGTGGCTTCTAGCAAACCCATTAGTTATTTATTGAATCTTTTAATTTTAATTATGTCATTTTTGTTTGACAAATTTAATTTTATTGTTAGAAATTCGATCTTTCACCACTGATGCATATAATTTTTTTTATTATTCTTAATTATCTATTTCTCACTTTTTTTTATATAAATAAGATTAGATAAACGAAGATTTTTAATTTATCTATTTATTTTGTGTCAAAAAATTAATTAATTAATTTATCTATCTTTGTTTGACAAAAGGAGTAAGTATTTTTTCAACATCTAAAATTCTAAAGAAAAATCTAAAAAATAAATAAATGTTCAGGAAAGGAAAGGGGAAACCGTAGAAAAATGTGGTGGTCTATATAAAGTGTGGGCCAGTTTCACTGTTCTTTACCTTCAGTTCAGCTGTTTTGCTGAAGGTGAACTGGGCGATGATTACAAAGAGAGAAGATGTCTTATGTAGGAAATAATACCCAATTCCATCCATCGCAAATTCTATGTTGGGAAATAAAGAGCAATTTTCAGAGTCAGAAGTTGAAGGTGCCGCTATACCCTTTTCACCAAAGGGGTTTTGGCTTTGGCATCTCAGATTCTTTCTTCTTCTTTTTCTCCTCTTCCTCTTTCTCTTACTGTCCCTTCGAATTGAATTGGGTTTTTTTTCTTTCTTTTCTACAGTGATAGATCTGTCAAAGTTTACACTTCATATGAGCCCTTTACATTCTTATTTTCCATTCTTATGATGATTTTAGCTTATTTGTTTTGTCCAGAGTTGTAGTTTTTGTTTTTTCTTCACAGTTCCTGTTTTGGATGGGAAACTTTTATTCGAGTTTATTTTTGCTGATTATAGTTGTTGCTTGTTTCAATTTTCCACAACCTAGTCAAATTTGGTTTTACGCCCTGATTTTCATGTCTGATTAATTGATGTATTGGATTAATCGGAGATAAAAATCACGGATTCCGTTTTTGGTTAGGTTGTTGAAAATTGAATTGGACCAATTTAGTCACTAAAATGTCTCCGTGGGTTTTGTTGTAATAATTGGGCAGTGGAAGCTAGATAACCGTAGATAGAGATGGAATCCACAAATGCGGAGTTTTTTTGTCTCATCATTCTACTAATTCCATCTCACAATTTCTTGTTTGTTTGTATATGCTATTTAAATTTAGTTGTTTTAAAAATCTGTTTTGTTTAGGGTTCTGTTTTTTTGTTTCAATATTTCCCAACCTAATTAAACTGTTTTGACACTAGCGTTTGTGGTTTTTTCATAGCTGATTAATTGACGTATTGGATTATTCAAACATGAAACCCACAGTGGTATCTGTTGAATCGAGTTAAATAAGGTTGTTGAAGATCGAATCAAATTGAATGTTTCAATTTTCCCAACATAATCAAACTGAGTTGATATAAGTGTCTATAGTTTCCATGTTTCATTAATTGATATATTGCATTAATCGAGCATGAAAAAACTAAAAACACGTGTTACCTTGAGTTTGGTTACGTTGTGAATCAAACTAATCAACCACTAAAATGACAGCTAGACAAATGGAATCCACAAATGCTGAGTTTTTTTGTCTCATCATTCTATTAATTTCATTTCACATTTTTTTATTGTTTGTATCTGCTATTTAAATTTAGTTTGCTGTGTATGTCTTATTTTGATAGAGAATTTGGGGTTTTTTTAATAATAAAACATAAAGTAGTATGAATATAGATAAGGTGTATGGAATCAATTTGTTGCATTTTCATTATTTTTGTTTTCTCATAATAATTTGATAAAAGTTATGAGCTTTCACTCTTGTATATTAATCAATACTGAGGTATGTTGGGATGGTATAAAATTGCATCTTAAGTATTGATCTAAGAGTTTGATGAACCATTACAGTGTGAACTTGGACTAATATGTGCAACTGTGAAAGTGTCAGCTTCAGTTATGCCCTTCAATTTTTTTATTTTTTTTTAAGTTATATAAGTTATCGCATATATATTTGCTATTAAAGGTGTAGCAAGTTCAATAATTTCAATGTACTTGTTATGAAATGTGAATACAGAGTAAAATGCACAAACCAAATTCTATACAAAAAAAAATATACATACCAAATACTGTTGATATCATTTTTCAGTATTATAATTAGTTGCTCTTAAAGACGAGTCTCTAGAAAGAATAAGGAGTCATTGAAGGGTGATACCTTTATATGTCTCAGATTTTGTTTTTTGAGCCAATTATGTTTTCAGATAATGTTTTGCTCGTCACTCCAATGTAGCAACTATGGTTACAGTACAAGAATAGTTTGGTGTGCAGAATTTAACTTGAATCATGTCTCGTTTATTCAAGAAAAGTTTGTTCATTGCTGTCAGCTGTTTTGCTGAAGGTGAAAAGAAAGGGGCGTAGATTATAATGAGAGAGGCCTTTAGTGGGAGAATAATATCCAATTCGATCGGAAAAGTAAAACCCAACATCTATCAGAGTTAGGATTCGCTCTATTTATCAATATCAACAAAAAAAGAGAAGAAAATGAAAACAAAGGTCTGAACTTGAGAAGGTGCTGTCACACCCTTGTCAACTTTGGTATCTCAGATTCTGTCTTTTTGTCTTCTTTCTCCTCTTCTTCCTCTTTCTCTTGCTGTTCATTTAATTGAATTCAGGTTTTTTTCCACAGTGACAGATCTTTCAACATTTACTAATGGCATGAGCCCCTCTACTGATTTTCTACTGTTATGATTATTGACTTATTTCATTGAAAAATTTGTTTTGTTCAGAGTTGTAATTTGTTTTTCCTGCACTGAATTTGTTTTGGACAGGAAACATTTTGTTGTCTTGTTGAAGATTTTGTGCATACAGAAAAAGCTTGATTATAGCTACTGCTTGTTTCTGTTTCTCAGAAACATTGTGTGTTTCTTGTAATTGGGCAGCGGCCAGACAACCGTAGAGTTGGAATCCACGGAGTGTTGAGGTTTTTTGTCTCCCACTTCTACTAATTCCATCTCACATTTCATTTAGATGTAAATTAATAATTTTGTTCATTTAGTTTAATTGTTGCATTTTTGTTCACCATGTATTTTTCTCTTTTTTCCAGCATCAGAGAAAGTTAAAGTGAGAGATATACCATGTGAATATATATTTTTTTACAATATACCATGTAAATTGTAATCCTTTCTTTGATGGTGATCAGATTAATATTAGTTCGGAAGAGGGAAGTCTGGTTTGTGAATACAGTAATACACCTAGCTGATTCTGATTCTGATTCCCTATAATATCCTGAGATTCTTGATATCACCTTATAGTTAATTGCTCTTTATTCAACTATTTTGGAAGATTCCTACTATCAAAGGTGACTATATTTAGGAAAGTCTGTCTGAAAATCTTAATAATGTGCTTTGGCCACCATTGATGATTAACAAGGACAAAAGTGCACCATTAACTTTCATTTCCCCGCACTGCTTTAGGACAGTTTATTTCTAATATATCTATTTTATCTGTATAGCGGTTTCAGATTCATTTTAATCTACAATTATGTTTTTTTTTTTGTGAAACTCCTAATGATTGCACTTGGTTATCTGGTTCTACGCTTTTTTCATTCTAGGAAATTATTAAAGATGACGATGAAAAGCTGAATGGACTGAGAAAAGAAGTGGGTGAAAAGGCATATAGTGCCATGGTGGCAGCTTTAACGGAAATTAATGAATATAATCCTAGTGGGAGATATGTAACCTCAGAGTTATGGTACTATAAAGCGGGAAGGAGAGAAACTTTGCAAGAAGGAGTGAAGTTTTTGTTGGACCACTGGAAACGCATGAAGAAGGGAATGTTGTGAAGGTTTGTTTACAACTTTATTACTTTATTTCGGTTACAGTAATTTTCTTGGGAGCATTATAGCTTGAAGAACTTGAGGAAAAGAAAAAGGAAATTGAAGACCAACTGTTGTACTTTGGTTACTTAAAAGTAATAGCCACCTAAGTTAATTCTTTGGATCTTTTCTCAAGAAATTACTAGTGATTTATGATCTCCCCCTTCCATATGATTATTTTTTCTATAAATGGGCGATGATTAGAATGAGAGAGGCCTTAAGTAGGAAATACCCAATTCCATCGGAAAATCAGAAACCAAATTCTATCAATATCAAAAAAATAAATAATAATAATAATATAGGTCGGAAACCGAAGGTGCCGTCACACCCTTTTCATCAAAGGGTTTGGCTTTGGTGTCACAGATTCTGTCTTCTTCTTTCTCCTCTTCCTCTTTGTCTTTCCTTTTTCTTACAGCCCCTTTAATGGAATTGGGTTTTTTCCCACAGTGATAGATCTTTCAAAATTTACACTTGATATGAGCCCTTCACATTCTGATTTTTTTTAGTATTATCTTATTTTTATTATTAAAAAAAAATTGTTTTGTTTATTGTTGGAGTTTCTTTTTTTGAACTGCTTTTGTTTTTGATGGGGAAACACCTTCGTTGTTTTCTTGTTGAAGATTTAGTGCATACTGAAAAAGCTTGATTATAGCTACTACATGCTTCTGACGAACATGTTTTCCTTAACAAAAATGGAACATTTTTTTCAGAAACATTGTGGATTTGTTGAATTTGAGCAGTGGCCAGACAACCGTAGAGATGAAATCCACAGATGTTGAGTTTTATCTCTCCATTCTACTAATTCCATCTCATATTTCTTGTATTTTGCTGCTTAATTGTTCATTTTTAGTTAAATTTTAACATACGTTTTGGAGATTTTAAATTTTGGGGTTTAGTAATTTGGAAGAGATAAAGTAGTATGCACATGGATCCTAAGTTTGGAATCAATTTGCTGCATTTTAATTATCATTTCATGTTTTGTTGATGGCAGGATTAGTCATGTTGCATTCTCCTAGAGAATAATTTGTGCATGGCGGCTGGTTAGCATGTATCCATATTTGTAGAGCTGCAAACCGAAGATTAAGGTTGTGCATAAATCAAGTAATTTACGATCATGTTAAACTGGTTATAGTTTCACTAGACAATTAGACTGTCTTGCTGAGACTCAAACTGCTTTTGTAGTGTCTGCCTTTGTATTATCTCTAGCATGGGAGAAGACATATTGATGTTAAACTTGTATGACTATTATTTGTTCTTTATTAGCATGTTTTTCTTTCTGTTAGTGAGAGATGATTTTGTTTTGCGCATCCAGGTCTTGATCAAAACTAAGTAGTGTGTGTGCACGCTCTTGCAATTCATCTGTTAGCCTTTATGGAGTATGTGCATAGCCTAATTGACGGTCTGATTGTTGCGTATTATAAATAAAGTTCTAAGCAACTATTAGATATATGTCGAATAAAATTTTCCATCAAAACAAGTCGTGGCAACAACATTCAACAAAAACAGATGAAACGTGTTTTGAAATTTAGGTGCTAATTTTTTTTTAATTGAAATAGATACCCAATCACATGATGTGACCAGGAAGCAAAATACAAACAACAGTCAACATAAATTTATAGCTTATACCATTTCTATCCTATCTAAATGAACAACATTTCACGGATATAATTGATTACAATTTTAATTTAGCAAATGAAAGAGGGAATGAATGTATGATTGCATGCTTGCTACAGGCCTCATGTTTTGGAATAGACTCGATGATTTGAATTCACGTAACAGACTGCCTAAGACTTAAAAGAGTACTCCAATTTACTGACAGCAAACCAATCCGCAGACCAATTAAGAAAGACTTGCAATATGGTACTCTCTCAACTAATTTATTCAGCAAACTAAGGATCTAATTTGGAAACAAATGCAGAAAAAACGTGACCATGCAACTAACTTCTTGACGACAACAAACCGAGACAAGGGTTTGGATTCAAACACCATTGGAAAATGCTGTAATCCAGATACTTGCTTTAATGTTTAGCCGATTCCTAGACGAGAGTTCACCTCCTTGACCATCTTTTCTTGCCTTTCAAATGCTCCAAATGCACGCGAACCGCACCACTTTTACTCTCCTTGAATAGTATCTACCAATGTCAATTAGCCCCGCAAACTTATCCAAATAAGCCGAGCAATCCTTATGAAGAGGAGTATAGATGTCAAACCACTCACAAAATTTGTACCGAACTTTCGCAAACACTATTAACTCAGAGTATAGATGAACAACCGACTCTTCTCCATAATTTTTAACACAATGCAGCAGTCCGTAGCTAATCACTCATCTTATGTATAGATGAATGTTTGTAGCAATCCTATTTTGAAATATTATCTGCACTAATATTGATATGCATGGTATTCCAAGTAATAAGTACATAGACCTTTTTTTTTTCTCCTTCAAACTTGATGGTTGAATTTATTAGAAGACATGGTTGAATTTATTAGACGACAAGTGAATATGTCAATTTACATCCTCATTGAGGAAAGAAGGTTATATATTTTGGGCTTGGCTCTATGTTTTTGAGTCGGTACTTATCAATATTTTTGATATTATATTGATTTATAAATACAATAATTTTATTGTAGTTATAAAACATATGAAATGAGTTTTTGTAAAACAACATATGAAGTGAATGTAAAAAAAAAAACATTATTTTCAGGACCTGAATCCATGCCCTTTCAGTTACTTGACAACAACTTTACCAATTGGGCTAAGGTTACCCGTCAACATATAAAGTGAATGTAACATAAAATATATATTTGGTTGAGAATACTAATTTTCATTACCTTAAATTCCTAAAAAAAAATTTAAATTCATTATAATTATAATTTGGAAAATGCTAACTAGTGTTCTGAGACACTGGTTAAGGAAACAAGTATAGCAAGAATTTCTTAAAATTTGTGTAATCAAATATTTAAAAATGTAAAAAATGTTGTTTTCAATGAAAAAATACATTTTTTTGTTTTTTTTTAACTAGTGCCCTGAAACATTAGGCATGACCTTTATAATTTTGAATAGTGGATAAATCGACATAAAAAATTGTTTAACGAAACACTGGCATGAAGTGATATAGTTGATTAGTTATTTATTGAATCTTGTAAAAGAAAAAGAAAAAGATGGTTAACTATCTTTGTTTGACAAATGGAGTAAGTATTTTTCAACATCTAAAATTCTAAAGATAAATCTAAAAAAATAAATAAATGCTTAGGAAAGGTGAAGTCCTAAAAAAATGCTGCGGTTTATATAAAGTGTGGGTCAGTTTCATTGTTCAATGCCTTCAGCTGTTTTGCTGAAGGTGAAATGGGCGATGATGTTAAAGTGAGAAGATGTCTTTATGTAGGAAACAATACCCAATTCCATCCATCGTAAATACTTTGTTGGGAAATAAAGAGCAATTTTCTATGTCAGAAGTTGAAGGTGCCGCTATACCCTTTTCACCAAAAGGGTTTTGGCTTTGGCATCTCAGATTCTGTCTTCTTCTTTTTCTCCTCTTCCTTTCTCTCTTACTGTCCCTTCGAATTGAATTGGGTTTTTTTCTTCCTACAGTGATAGATCTGTCAAAATTTACACTTCATATGAGCCCTTTACATTCTTATTTTCCATTTGATTTTAGCTTATTTGTTTTGAAAATTTTGTTTGTTCAAAATTGTAGTTTTTGTTTTTTCTGCACACTTCCTGTTTTGGATGGGAAACCTTTTGTCGTATTTATTTTTGCTGATTATGGTTGGTGCTTGTTTCAATATTCCCAACCTACCCAAATTGGGTTTGACGCTGTGATTTTTCTGTGTGATTAATTGATTTTTTTGGATTAATTAGAAATGAAAATCACAGTGGACATGCCGATTTGTCTATGTTGTTGAAAATTGAACCGAATCAATAGTGCACTAAAATGTTTTTATATTGTAAGATTTTGTGTTGCCCTTTTCAGTTTCCCCAACCTAATCAATTTTGGATTTGACAGTCTGGTTTCCGTATCTGATTAATTGACATATTCGATTAACGAAGCATGAAAACCATAAGTGGTATATGTGTTTACGTAGGTTGTTGAAGATGAAATCAACCAATGAATCACTAGAATGCTTCCGTGGATTTTGTTGTAATAATTGGGCAGTGGAAGCTAGATAACCATAGATAGAGATGGAATCCACAAATGCTTGAGTTTTTTTGTCTCATCATTCTACTAATTCCATCTCACAATTTCTTATTTGTTTCTATCTTTTTTTTGAATCAGCCAAATATTATTAAGCCAAGAGCGTGTAAGAAACACCCAAAACTTGGACCTGAAAGCGAAAATTACAATAAGGTGCCGTATATATGCGAAACACCCAAAATGATGGAATACCCTCCCGTATATATGTGAAACCTCAACACCCAAAACCAGCAGACAAGTAAACCACAACAGCAGGTTCAGCCCCTAAAACACAACCAGAAGGGCCAACCGCAGCAAAAAATCCAACTGGCAACACAAAAAACACCTAGCAGCTGCTGTCCAAAGACATGGCAGAAAAACTAGCAAACAGCGGCCTCCTGACAGTCCAACACAGCAGGGAACAGCGCTTCTAGCACCCACAACAGAGGTAAAACAGCACCAGGAAACAGTAACTACCGCGAGAGACATTCTGCCGGATTCCACTGCCATTCATAAAATAAGCACGCCTGCGTTTTAATCCTAGACAACAACCACTGCCAAGACACCACTTTGATTTCCTCCACTATTGCATTAATCCCCCAATTTACCTCATTAAAAATCTTATCATTTCTCGCCTTCCACAAACACCAAATCGTCGTATGCCAAACAAGCCATAAACCCCTTCAAATCTTCTTGTTCCTATAACCACCACTCCAACACTCCCAATGAATGAAAAAATTTGGAGGAGCTAAGAAGTAAAAATCAAACCATCTCATCACCTCCAACCAAACATCGGTCGCCACTTTACAATGAACGAATAGGTGAATAGCCGTTTCACCCTCCCTACCACACAAGGCGCAGGAAAGAGAATCCTCCACCGGTAAAACATTTCTCAACAAAAGATTATCTTTTGTCGGAACACGGTTTAGAAATAACTTCCAAGAGAAAGCTACCACTTTCGAGGGGGCCGGACTCTTCCACATCTTATTGAACCACCTTTTTCCTCCTCTCTCCACAAACCTTCCGACAACATCAAACCTTCTAATTTTCCATACGCCGACTTCATCGAGAAGACACCGTTGTCTTCCAAATTCCATCTCCACTCATCTTCCTCTTGAGACCACACCACACCTTCCAAATCCTCCAATAAATTTGCCAACAGTTGACCCTCCCAAACAAAAAAACTCCTTCTCCAATTAAAATTCCACTCCAAATTGGAACAATTTAGAGCTAATAAGTCACCAATTGTCGCTTCTTTTTGATTGGAAATTGAAAAAAGTCTAGGATATTTTATTTTAAAAGTCGTCTCACCCCGCCACCTTACTTTCCAAAAACTTGTATGTAAGCCATTCCCCACGCGTTTACTAAGTTCCGATGAAAACCAACCATGACCTCCAAAATCATCTAACCTAGCAATATCCTTCCACCATAAAGATGCATTATTAGGAATGACACAAGGACCCCCTCCCATCATATTCTCTACACAAGCCCCATACTTCTCTTTTAACACATCTTTCCAAAGAGCTTTATCACCCACCAACAATCTCCACCTCCATTTCGCCAATAAGTTCACATTAACCACCCTAACATCCTTAACCCCTAACCCACCATTTCTTTTTTGTTGACAAACCGACTTCCACTTCACCCAACTAATCTTACGCCCACCCTCCACACCTCCCCAAAGGAACTCTCTTTGAACTCTCACAATCCTCCTCCACACCTTAGTCGGCATCTTCAAAAAAGACAAGTAGAAAATTGGAATGGAATTAAGAACTGAATTGAGAAGCACAATTCTACCTCCAAAGCTAATATATCTATGACCCCACATATTTAATTTCCTACTAAGAAGATTCAACAATGGATCCCATGCAAACATCTTTCTAGAGCTCGCCCCAACGGGAAGCCCCAAATACTTGAAAGGAATAGCACCTTCACTACACTTCAAGAAGTCACACGCCATAGTCATAAACTCCGGTGGAACATTCACCCTTATCAAGGAACTTTTGGAGAAATTAATCTTTAGACCTGATGCCATCTCAAAACCTTGAAGCAATGCCTTCATCGTCCAAAGATTACCCACCGTAGCTTTCCCTATACAAAGCGTATCATCCGCATATTGCAAATGCAAAACCACCAAACCATTGTTTCCAACTTCGAACCCTTGAAATAAATTCAAAGACATTGCATTCCTCATTAACCCACTAAAACCTTCCGCCACTAACAAAAACAAGAATGGTGCAAGCGAATCCCCTTGTTTAAGCCCTCTTTTAATACAAATTTCCTCCGTTGGACTCCCATTGACTAGAATTGACATATTTCCACCAAACACGCACGCCTTCATGCAAGCCACCCACTTGTGGCACATTCCAACTCTCCCCATCATATACTCCAAAAAAACCCCAATCCACCGAGTCATATGCCTTTCTCAAAATCCACCTTCAAAATCAAACATTGCCTTTTCCTCTTCTTAGCATAGTCCACCACTTCGTTCACCACCATAACCCCATCCACCAAATTCCTACCTTTTAAGAAAGCCGATTGCGATGATGAAATTATAGAATTCATAACTCCCGCTAATCTTCTTGCTAACACTTTTGCAAGGATCTTTCTCTCTTTGTAGTTTAGCACACAAGTCTTTGAACACATCAAAAGTATCTGATTTTTCTCTAATAAAGTTTACCCAAGTAAATCTTGAGAAATCATCAACAACCACAAGAACATACCTCTTTCCACCAATGCTCTCAACTTGCATAGGTCCCATGAAATCCATGTGAAGAAGTTCAAGAACTTTGGAGGTTATTTGATATTCCAAACTTGGATGCGACATCCTAGTTTGTTTACCAATTTGACATTAACTACATATATCACCTTCAACAATTTTTAGTTTAGGCAGTTCTCTGATTGCTTCTGCTGAGATGGCCTTTTTCACAATTTTGAGTTTAAATGGCCAAATTTTTTATGCCACATTTTAACCTCTTCTTCTTTACTCATGAGACAAGTGGACAATTGAGCTTCTTCCTGAGGTACCCATAGGTAACAATTGTCTTTTGACCTTGTACCTCTTATATGAACTTCTCCTTTCTCATCAATAATCTGACACTCATGTTTACTGAAATTTACTTTCATTCTTTGATCACACAGCTGACTTATGCTAATTAGGTTGGCAGTTAGGCCTTTTACTAACAACACTTTGTCAAGTCTTGGTAATCCATTTTTGATCAAATTACCAATACCTAGAATTTTTCCTTTAGCTCCATCACCAAAAGTAACATAGCTGCTAACATATTTGTCAACTCCAGTCATGTGTCCTGAGCAACCACTGTCAAAGTACCAGTCTTCTTTTGATGATACTCTCAGAGAGGTGTAAGCTATCAAACCAACTTTATCACACTTGAGTATCCATTTCTTCTTGACCTTACTCCTCTTTGGTTCAGTTGATCTTTGCTGAGATTATTTATAATGATCATACAGTTTGAAACAGAATGGCTTTATATGACCTCTCCCTTTACAATAGTGACAAGTCCAGGCACAATGAGATTTCCTGTTCTTAGAATTCTGATGTTCCTTAGAATGTTGCAACATCGACTTACTCGTGGAAGAGTCATCAGTTGTTACATCTGGACCTAGTTGTTGTTTCCTCACTATACCACAGTCTTTTGGAGCATAGGCAGAACTCATATTTCTTTGTTTCTTGTTAAGAGTTTTATAATCAAAAGCAGTGACTTTAGGATTTTCTTTGCTTTGCCCTTCTAGGATTTCCTCCAGAACATTTGTGCTTGTGGTCATCATCCTAACTTGTTTCTTCACATGTTCTAGTTGAGGGTTTAGCTGGATTACCTCATCATTGATTTCAGAAATTTTTGCAAGATGATCTCTCTTTTCAGCTTGTAGATGACTGATGGTCTTCTCCTGCTTCTCAACCAACTGGCACATATCAGAATTTCTGGCAACCAATTCATTGAAAGAGAAAGCTAAATCTTCATAAGAAAGGACTTTATCACATGAGTTAGTATCTGACAATACTCTACCAGTCAAAACAGTAACATGTTTAGCAGATTCACTTTCAACTTCCCCTTCAGAGTCATCATCATCAGACCAAGAAACATCCAAGCTTTCCTTTTGTCTTTTGAGAAATGTGGCACATTCTGTTCTGATGTGACCATATCCTTCAATTCATGACATTGGACCCCCTTTGATTGAGTGATCTTCTCATTAGTTCTTGGATTCTTTGCATTTCCAGGTTGATTGTCGATGTTGGATCTGATGTTCTGAACATTTGATCTGGGTCTTCTGTTAACTTGTTTCAAGATCCTCCTGAACTGTTTTCCAAGTAGCACAATATTTTCTAATAAGCTTTCATCATTCTCACGATTTCCTTGTGCCTCTTTAGTATCAACATTAGAAACAAAAGTAATGCCTTTGCCTTTCTTGTCAGTTTTGTTATTGACATTTAATTCAAAATTCTGAAGAGATCCAATCAGCTCATGAACCTTTAAGCTTGAGATGTCCTGAGCTTCTTCAATAGCTGTTACCTTCATGTCAAATCTCTTAGGTAGATATCTAAGGATTTTTCTAAGAAGCTTTTCATCAGAAATTTTCTCTCCAAGAGAGTCAAATGTATTAGCAATATCTAGAATATTCAAGTGATAATCTTGTATGCTCTCATCTTCCATCATTTTCAAATTCTCAAATTTTGTGGTAAGAAGTTGGAGTCTTGCACTTTTTACCTTAGATGTACCTTCATGAGCAGTTTTGAGAATATCCAAGCATCCTTGGCCACAGTGCATTACTTGATTAATCTGAACGTATTCTTGTTAACCCCATTGAATAAAACATTCAATTATTTGGAGTTACCAAGAGCTAACTCATCTTCAGCGGCATACCATTCTTCTTCTGGTTTCAGAACAGCTGTCTTGTTCCCATCTGCATCAAGAACCACGGGATGTTCCCAACCCTTCAGAACTGCCTTCCAAATTTTGTTGTGTATGGATTTAAGGAAAGTATTCATACGTGATTTCCAATAATCATAGTTGGTCCCATCCAACAGAGGTGGTATGTTCACAAATCCTCATTCCTTGTCCATCACGCTAGAAAGTAATTAACTTCCTTGGATCTCACCTTAAAACAGGCAGGGTGCCTGCTCTGATGCCAATTGAAATTCTAACACGTAAGATTTAAGATGTTCTATGCACAAATACGAATGTTGAACTTAATGATTCAACATCATACTACCAGGCATAAATTACGTAAAAGTAAAAGACAAGAAAATAAAAGGCACAAGAGAAGTATTAACCAAGTTCGGTGATAAACACACCTGCTCTGGGGCTACCAAGCCAGGAAGGAAATCCACTAGTGTAGTCCTTATTCTAAGTTCTCAGCAAACTCCTCGTTTACAACTCTAGACCCAGGACCTACCCGTCTTGACTTCAACCTAGGAACTCCTAGATATGAGATCCCATCTCACTTCCTACCAATTAACCACAACCCCCGTGATTATACGATTACAACTCAATATAGTGAAGTTACCTTCAAACACAAACTACTACCTTGCTTCAAAGCTTCGGTGTAGCACAAGTTTACAACTCAATAAACAGTCCTAAGCTTGCATCAAGGTGATACAAGAAAGACTCACAAATAACAAAGACAAACTTAGACTTGCATCAAAATGATACAAGAGTAGACACACAATTAACAAAGACTCAAAACCCTAAAAAATCTATTCTTTAGAATGACGGCTTGAATGAATAATTAGGTCTTCTAGTCTTGTATATATACTGAAGCAGCACGGGCTTGATACGCTTGTTGGGCTTCAGAAACAAATGTAGATCGTTCAGCTGATCCACGTAACAAAAATAGCAATTCCTAAAAGTAGGAACATCTTTAGGAACCGCCTCAAAACAACACCATGGAATCCTAAAATATAATCTATACTTTAGAAACAAATAACCCAGAATATTCTGGACAAAAATACGTTACTTGGTGAACAAGAGAAAATGTGTGGTTTCCTTAATAAGATAAGGCGCATGAAAACCAAGCCACAAAACCAGGGCACACTGAACCGTGCCAAGATGTTGGAACATCATATCCAACATCGTACAAGATGACAGGATGTTGGAACAACAATTCCAACATTAAACAAGAGTATTTGTTTTAGCAATAATGAAGCCAATACACCAAATACCCAACACATGAAAAATAAAAAAGGGTTATCTCCCCCCCC
>Ga0228711_1000939_pt1 | contig 40252 bp, 13 predicted proteins | sample MedpolnodulmetaG_2_FD_177996 | JGI IMG/M metagenome (GOLD analysis project Ga0228711, IMG submission 177996) | Root nodule microbial communities from Medicago polymorpha collected in Santa Monica, California, United States - brown nodules | ecosystem: Host-associated > Plants > Roots > Nodule...
TTTTTTTTTACTGGAGTAAGGTCCATTTTAAGTATGATGATGGATATAGGTACCTAAGTGTTAACTAAATAAAAAATATTTGTATGTATAAACTCATATATAATATATCTACATTCCCTTAAAAAAAAATATATCTACATATTATTCATAAGAAGTATAATTTTACTTAATTATTTTTTATGAATAAATTTGATAAACAAGTTTAAAAAATGTATTCACTTTCTTTGGTGGCTTAAAAGTAATAAGGTGATTTTTGTATATGGTTCTCAAAGATGGTGGTCGGACCTTTTATTATGTTTGAGTATCGAGTGACCTTTATTTCTGTTTTTTGCTTGTATGACCGACTGTTTCTTGGGGTGACACTTTAGTACATCTTGTACTTAGGTGGTTCATTACCGATGTTAATATATTCCATTTTTATATCTTAAAAAAATTTTAAAAAATGTAAGCTATTAAAGAGCTGTGTAGATAGTAACGTCACTGTTCCAAACTTCTTTTAGATAGTTTATAGTGACGTAATCCTTAACAAAGAAAAGGACAAAAATAACCGCTATCCATTTTCATATTCATTTTTGACTCATTTCCATCAGACAAACCATTGATTTTGTTGTTACATATCAATTCGTAATTATCACATTCATCTAGATTTCTTTTATTTTACTTTTTTTTATGACATATTTCGTTTATTTTACTGTTAATTAATTACCACGAAGACGAAAAAAAAGGCCCATCACACTCTTCGTAAAAAAAAAAGTTTATTAGTATGACTAAAAAATATTTCAATTATATATCATCTAGTTGTTTATTAATATTTCAATTATTTATGTTAAAACTAAAAAATGTTTTATAAGACAAATTTATCAATCATCCATTTTTTTATTACTTCTCCTTGCATAGTTTTGTCATAGAAATACAAACTTCGACGATAAAAGTCGTATGGACATTAAATATATTAAAATGTGAGTTTGAACTTCTAATTTACCATTCATCTGTATTTAATGTGTGTAAATTAATTATGTTCTAGACTCACTAAAACCAAAAAATTTGTGAAGCCTTTGCTATTCATGTAGAGAATTGAGTTTTGCAAGTCTTTTAATTTTTTTCTCTTCTCTGGGTACGTGTTCCCATATCCCTGCTACATGCATGCAGTGGCTGAGCCAGAAGTTTAAGGTATCGGGGGCAATATTCTTTTTTAAGAAATGGCACTAAAATTTTATTTTATCAAAAAATGAAACTTATTATTTGAGGTTTTTTTAAGATGAAAGTAAAATAAACATCTACAATTATACTTCCTCCGATCTTTTTTTATAAAAAATAAAAGTGCCAATATTTTTTGTTCTTTTTACCAAAAACATTGACAAATTTTTAAATGTGTTATAAATCAATCTCATATGTGTTCTTATTTATTACGAGAGACAATATTTAAAAGTAAAGTTAGTTATTAGAATTAAGAGTAATTAATTGAGTAGTATCAAGTTACAAGTCTTAGGTCAATTGACAAAAAAAAAATTGCCAAAATTGATTCTGGATGTTGTGACTGGGGTTCAAACCCCGACTCATTTACTTGCTTGTGCAATGATTCTTGTCATTTCGTATCAATCAAAAAAATAAGGGTATCAATGGAATCATTTAAAATTTATAGGAGTATTAAATAAAGGGTTTTGTTAGAAGACATCATTTAGTTTTTATGAAGGTGTCTTTTAGCAATTCACACCTCAATGTGTGATTATCAACTTTTTAGTTATAACTTGTTAAAAGACACCTTCATGAAAGTTAGTTGGTGTCTTTTAGCAAATGTCTATAGGATAAGTTGCTAAAAGACACCTTCATAAATGGTGTCTTCTAACAAAACCCTTAAATAAAAAAATAACTATTTTCAATGTTTTTCATTGGTCTTGATGATTTATGTATTTTGCTTCTTATAAAAAGAACCGAAAGGAATATATAAATGAAAGAGAAGTAAATATATTTTTACAAACTACTCTTATCAAATATTAATGTATTTACATTTTCCTAAATACAAAATAGAAGTTATTGACTTGAGAATAATGTAACTATTATTGTAAAAAATAACTAATTAAGATTAGATTGAAATATTATGATTCATTGTTCAATTTATCAATAAATGAGATATTAAATAATTGTACTATTAGTTTGGTAAGATGTGTATTTTCTTTTACTTAGTATTGGGGGCATATAGTTATGTTAACAGTTAGCACCATTGTACTAATGTTAGGCACATGCTGTAAGTGGCTACATGCATCTAAAATCTTAGTGTGTTACTCAGCATTCTAAAGTTTTGTTTAGTATATTATCCAATATTCAATAATTTAATGTTATGTTACTATTTTAAAATTAAATTAAATTTCAAATTAGTTTTATCTACAAAATATTGGCACTCACCAAAAACTCGAGGTATCAAAGAAATTCTCCTGAAAAGAGTATTCAAGACTTTTTTTTATCACACACTACGTGATCTCTATTCTGAATTGGATAAGCTTAGATCAGTGAACAATTAAATGTCATTACAGTAAAGAAGACCTCACCGATGTATTTATGTATAACAATACAAGAACACCTATAATATCGTCTGATTCATCTATTCACTTTTATTCTGGCTAAACATTTTGAGTGTTGATAAAAAATGTTGACAATGGGAGTACAATGTTTCTCTTCACTTTTTTTTAGGTCTCTCTTGATAAATTCTATAAAATGAATAAGTTTTATTAAAATCTAATATTATAAAGTTATTTATGGGACTAAATTTATAAAAAAAAAATTAAGTTGTTGAGTTGAAGATATTGAACATTGATTTAATGGTAACATTAAAAAAATTATGAAATGAGTTATCTATACTTAAGAAACTCACTTTAAAAGAGCAACAACAATGGTAATATTAAAAAATTATCCTCTCAAAAAAATGGTAACATTAAAAAATTATGAAATGAGTTGTCTATACTTATGAAACTCACTTTAAAAGAGCAAACGATGATATTTAAACACATCAATTTTTATTGACACTCATTCAACATTTTATTTTTTATTTATCCTTATCCGTAAGAACTCGTTAATGAATTTCATTGCAGATAGTCTATGCTATAGACTTAAAAACCCACATTAATGTCTACGTCAGCATAAGTTGTCAGCTTTTAAGGTTTTTTTTCTTAGATCCTGATGTGAGGTGGCTGAGCTGCATCAACAACAAACTTATAAATTTTTGCTTAGATCCTGATTTGAGGTGGCTCAGCTGCATCAACAACGAAAATATAAATTTAAATTTTTTAAAAATCGTGGTTAAATTTAACAAACCATACAAAACTAACTTGTGAGGTGATGATTGTCTCCACTTAAAAACACATCTTCAAACTATATTTTGTTTCATGTGCGACTCTTTAACACATCACTTACGATCAACACTGTTGAACTTTGTTCATAAACATAAATGATGGATGATCCGATAATAAAAACTTAATAACATGTGACTATTGAGAACTTAGAAGACTTTGGTATAATCATAGAAATTGTGGTTGTACCTAATTCATTTCACAAAACTAATTTGTAAGGTGATGATTGTCCCCGAAAAGAATGACCAAATTTCACATTTATTATATACATATTTAGGTATATACAATGGACCCCCTAATCTTAGTTTGTGAAAAATTTACCCTCATAATTACAGGTGGAGAACTCAGTGGCCACTTCATAGAATTTGAATGCGCACCATGCCACCATGCATGACGCGTCCACCCACGTACGTATGCTAAGCCACCTGTAAGTGGAATCTTTAGCTTCAATATGCACCACACACATTGCACTAGTTTAAACCAAAATAAATAAATAAATTAAGATTCTATAATTATGACTTGCTAACAATTGATTTTTCTTCCATAAGTTTTTTTTTTATATTTATTTTAGTCCCTTGTTGCAAGAGAATCTCTTCCCTTGCAACACTCACACACATTGAAATGATATTAGAGTATTTTCTAAGAGAATGAACGATAAAATCCACATTTTATTGAATGCTTGCGTAATGTGCAAGTGACCCATCTTCTTCTAATTTATAGTACGTTTATCAACTTGTATTCACATATTGCTGCCTAACAACTACCACTAATTGAATTAGTTACTCTCTAAGTCTAACTAACAGTTCCCTCAAAAAAAAAGTCTAACTAACAGTACAATGAATTATATTTTCAAATATTTTCAACATTAACAATCTCTGAGGTTTCTTACTCTCGTTTTTCATATATTTTCTATATGCCTCAAAGTTAAACACTCAATGAACTAGAGTTGCTCAATAACCATCAAAAGTTAAATCCTGTGTTGGTTTTAAAATGGTTGTTTATGGGCAAGGTGGATTGTGTGGGTGATTTTAATATATGTTTAGTTTTTATAACCATGCCCTCCCCGGAGTTTCCTTCAGGTCCATTCTTTGAAAAGTGCAAACAGCTCAACCGAGCTAGGCCTCTCAAAGTGATGGGGCTCGAGAAAAAAATTATTGCTCAATATCCACCCCACTCAAAGAAAGAAAAAAAAATGTTCCATGTTTCTATTTCTAAGTAAAAAATCATGTTTCATGTTTTTATTTCTACGTAAAAAAACACGTTCTTTGAGTGGCTAATAATCATGTTTCATGTTCGATGGCTAATAATCATCACACATGTGTTATTTTCAATTTAAATAGAAGATTGATCTTTTAAAAAAATTGTGTCTTTTTTTATTAAAGGTCTATTTTTTCTATGAGAGCCGAGCCTCCAATTTTATAGAGACGGTCTGTTGCCTCAATTCTGATGTGGATTAATCTCATCATCCTTTCTAATGACTAATAATCCTGATATTTTGTCCATCCTAATCCTTGTATTTTGTGGAATATGGAATTTTAACTCAATTTAATCAGATGAAATTTAATTAGGTTTGATAACGAGATTTTCCAAAATCAACTGTTAGAATATTGATTGAATCTAACCTAATTTTACAAAATCAACTTGTAAGAGATTTATCTGGCACTCTTAACATGAACAAAACGGACAGGGTGTACACCATATTTTATAGGCTAGACTTTGTACATGTAGGCCAAGCATTCAAGAAAATCCATGTTTCCTCTGTACACATCAATTTATGTACGACCATAGAATTTCATCGGTTTGCCTTAAAAAAAGATTATAGTAAGAACAAAGGAAAAAAATCCATGTTTATCCTACTGCTAGCCTACATACAAGACATCCAAATATATATGCATTGCATTTGCATGCGACCAACCAAAGAATAAAAAATTCGCAGCATGTTTTTTAATTAGCCACCCGTTGACATTTTTTTCATTGCACGTAAATATAGTACAGCATCAGAAATTGTAGCTTGTTTTCAACTTGCTAGCATTCCTTTGACTTCTATCGTAGCACTTTATACAGCATCCTCTCTTCTAATTAATTTACTAGGCCAACCTTATAGTTGCTTCCTATTCAGCATGCAATATCAACAGCAATATAAACATGTGGCTAGAAACTGAAAACATGTCGATCCCGTTTCTCATATCCAAATGATTTTGCTATTTTTAATCATATGTATAATAATATAATATGAAGAAATTAAATGAAGGAAAAGTTATTTTGAACTGTACATAGTTGTTAGTTTCATATCAGCCATGCACGATATATTATTATATGTCACTATCATTTTGTTAGTGCTTTCTAATTCATATGACATTATTAATTCACGCCAAAAGTATATGGTCATTGGCTATTTAAGATGTTTCTACTAACTTTTTCGAGAAAATAGAGTAGCTTTAAATTGTGGATTAGTGGGTGGCTTAGAACGTATGACAAAATAATTAGGGACAAATTAAAGATAGTATCATCAGTATTACTGATGACTAGATGGAGAAAGAAAATATGAAGTTGTTTAGGTCAGTAGCCACCTGTAAAAAATTTACAAATTAAATAATGTGCAAAATAATTCTTAATAGAAATCATAATTTTAGTGAAAAGTATAGAAAAATGAAATGGAAATAATATTGATTATGAGAGATGTTGTTACATCAAGTTAGGGATCAAGTTAGGGGTGTAACGGTTCGGTTTGAATCGGTTTTTGGTCACAAAAAATGTTCGAACGTATGAAATTTTTATCGGTTCGGTTTGAATCGGTTTTTACTATTTTTCAAAAGAAACCGAACCAAGCTAGTCGGTTTGGTTTGGATCGGTTTGTTTAAAAAAATTCATATTTTCACAAATTTGTATTTCATGCATACAACATACTCAAATATTTAATAGAACTTTGTTTTCCATGTTCTTTGTTTTTCAAACTACTTTGTATAACTGACATGAAAAAACTAACAAGAGATGGACGATCCCAACGACGGTGAGGAACGATGGGTTAGGTGTGACCATCGGCTAGTGATCATTTTTAGTAGAAACAAAATAGGGTGTGAGTGATGAAATGAGATGGTGATGGGAGAAAGTGAATTAATTATGGAGTATTTCATGTTGGCCTTTAATTTTGAGCTTAATCATAAGTGTATGTGAGGATAGATAATATTATTAAAATGGGGAGTGATGTTAGCATCGGTTCGGTTCATCGGTTCTTTGGATTTCAAAATTAAAAACCGAGAACCGAACCAAATAGAGCGGTTTAGGTTGGTTCAGTTCAGTTTTGAACCAAACCAATCAAAGCCAGATACTTTTCGGTTTTATCGGTTTTGTCCAAACCACTTACACCCGTACATCAAATAGTGCATTTAGCTTTATATAGCCAACAAGACCAACTAACGTAACTAACTTTTATAGTTCACATAGTCTTCCGCAAGTTGAAAGGTGTTGACAACACTTCTGACTTGGGAAATACAAAAAATAAATGTCTAAATACTTCGACTCAAAAATGTATAATTTATTTTTTTATGGAGATAAGCTAAAATGAAAACTATCCTAAAAAGAATGAATTTCTATTGATTAACTATCCAATATATATCCTCAAGGATAGAAGCTAAAATGTCAATTAGGTGGCAGAAAAAAATTGTTTAACCATCCACTTTCTTTATGGATATAAGCTAGAATGTCAATTATGCTAAGAAGAATGAATTTTGAATGCTTAACTATCTATTGTTTTTGTGTATAGAAAGCTATAATCTCATTTAGGCAAAAGGAAATAATTTTGTTTAACCGTCCATTTTCTTTATCGATAGAAGCTAGATTAAAGAAAGAATAAATCAACAAGTTTTAAAGAAAATTTCATAAAGTTGCGAAATAATTATTCTCTCTGCTACCATATTAAGATTCTTGACAAAACTTATAATTGAGAGAAAAGTATAGAAAAGTGAAATAAAAATAATATTGATTATGATAGAAGTTGTTACATCAAGTAGTACATTAGTTTATATAGCCGATTAGGCCAACTAACTCCTAACTAATCTAATTAACATGTTACTTACTTTTATAAACCTAAATAGAAAACTTATACATATACTTATGCAATAACCATTCATAAATGTGCAATCAGAGCAGCTATTATTTGAATACATCCCCCCCCAAAAAATAATGTATGCACAAATGAAAAAATAAATAAAAGATAGTAAATAACCCGGTCAGAATTAACCCCTTTTACTTTTAATTTTTTTCATTTGGGTATATATTCAAATAATTTTTTCTTTGAACAAGTATATTCAAATAATTTTGATTTGAGGTTGTACTCAGGTGAGTATTTCTCTATGCAATCAATGATCATGTTTGTGTTTTAGTTTAGCTAATACTAACCAGGAGAAGAACATTCATCGTGGATGTTCTAAGATTTCGTAGAGATCATCTTTATTTTTCAAAAGAATTAAACATTTTCATTACTATGATTTCAGCGTATAAATATTCAATTAACATCGCAAATTTTGAAAATGCTTTTATTTATATTCTTTACCTTGGTTGAGGAATGTAGGGGATTTGTTTCGTACATCTTGTTAATTTAATAAGAAAGTGAAAATGGAATCAAGTAGCCATTAATTTTGTCACTTTCAAATAGGAAAAAATAAAAGGATAATGAACACAAAATGATAATACACGGTTCCACACAAAAACATCTTCAAATGAAAAGTACATATATTTTGAGAATGTGCATGTATACACTGCCTGTAGTAAACCAAAATTCATAATATATTCTTGAGAATGTGTAAACCAAAACACAAGCATGAAATAATATAGATAGATAGTAGCTATTGCAGATTCTTAATTAAGGCAGCAGCAGCACACTATTCATAATTTATTCATGTTAGACATCAGATGAAGTAATTGGAAGTTGTTTCTCAGTTTGCTTCATTGCAACTGGTGATGGTGGCATAGTAGTAGTGTCTGATGAATAGTCTTTTGCTTTACCCCACACCACAGAATATAGACCAACTGCAATTATCAGGGCTCCAATGATACTGTAATCAACAAATAGAGAACATCGTTAAGTTTATTTTTAGTGAATTTAACAATCACAAAAAAGTTTTATCAAAACCCTACGAAGCTGGACACTCCTTAGATATCTAAGTGTGTCCTGATGTTGGACACACGTCGGTCTTCGACACCGTCACTTACGATTACACTTAATTATGTCATTTTCTCAAATTATTATTAGTGTTTGGGTCGAGTTGGGTGTTCGCGTCTGTGACAGGACCATCGTGATTTTATCAAAAAAGAGAGAAGAGGAATATTAGAAGTTACCTTCCCAAGTGGAGTTGTTCTGCAAAAAGGAAGGAACCTAAAGCACAAGTGATGATCATACAAAGGGGGTTAAATGCTGTATAAAATACTGGTCCTCTGCTTTGAAATACCAACCCTTGCACATAATACGCTATTCCTGAGGTAATTATTCCCTGCAATTTTTAAATTCATTGAAAATAATTATTAGTTGCAATTTGTATGTGAAATATACAGTATCAATTATTCAAAAAATAATTAAGAAAACAATTCATGATAATGTTTTTTCATTGTTCATAAGATTTTGTACTGATATATTTTCAATTTAAAATATTATTATGAAAATATTTCATTATTAATTTTTATACTATAATTAAAATTATAAATTTTGTTATTACATCAGTGTTTTTTTTTGAAGGAGTTATTACATCAGTGTTAATCCCCATATATTAAAATAAAGCATAATTTTGATTGGAAAATAATTTAATCTTTTCAGTATGTGTTCTGAAATAATTTCTTTGGGCCTAGTTTACAAAAATATGGTTTGGGCCTAAATTCTATCACTGTCTAGTGTTGGTGTGCCAATTTAAACAGTTACTTCATTTGGAAAAGGTTATTACTTTTTCCACCCTATAAATTTTTCACGCGCCCTATTTGGATTCTAAAATCCAAAATATTCTAACGTGTTTTGAAGGTTTTTATGGGGTGTTTATACCGTTGGGATTATATAACCCAAACAAAATAGAGCACACGAGAGATCAATAGGGTCGAAAAATAAGAAGTCTTTAAAAAATAGGAACAATTGTTTGACCAAAAATCAACAATTGTTTCTCTTTTTCATTGCATTTGCAATAGGCTCCCCTGTTAGAGATAATCCTATTTGAGCGTTTCAGATATTAAGTGTGGATACTAAAATGAAATTCGACCATTTGTTTGTCATGTTGTGAAGTCTAAACTCAATCTCCTTGGTAGACATTCTAATCTTTTATTTCATATTATACATATGAAAAAAGTTAATTTGAGATTAATAGAGGGTACCGTGTAGAGAGGACCATATAGTCTAAAGTCCCAACCAACAGCCCAAACCTCAACACCAGCGTGACGCTCAGCAATCAATGCCACCACACTAGTTTGCATAGCACCAATTAAGCATATTAAGGTTGATAGTGACATTTCTGCTGGATACTTTTTCAACGTTACTGACTGCAATTTATACATACATAACACACTTTATTATACATGATACGTATTAAAATTGCACAAAAAAAAACACTTCCATTAAAAAAGAGAATAATATTTGCCTGTAAAATGAAGAAAGATGACCAAGCCACACAACCCATCATTAGAAAGAGTGTTCCTGAGACCCAATGTTTGAGAGTTTGCGTGTCGTGACTTCCAGAATTATGTGCTGATTTTGGAGAATAGAAAAGGTGAATTTGTGGTCCTTTGTAAAGTATCATCATCAATGCCCCTGCAAAGGTTACTAATGTCCCTATCACTTTTGCTATGCTTCGTATTTCTTTCATATTTACACGTTCAATCCTGATACATTGATTATTACACAAGTTAATGGTATATCCTAATAATGTTATGGGTCTCGCTAACATTTTCCCTTAAAACATATGTTACTCAGGGCACATGTTATCATTTCCCTAATATTATAACATTAGAAGAACCTTTACTTTAGTTACCTGAAAATTACGGCTAGCACAAAGGTAACAGAAGGAACAGCATTCATCAAAGCAGAAGCAAATGAAGCCGATGTATATTGCATCCCCAAGAAAGTAAATCCTTGATCTATCACTGGCCTAAAATAATACCAAATGGTATACGTTAAAATACATCATCATAAAAAATAATTCCAATTGAGACAAATTTTGTACGTGCACGTAAGCAATACATACACTTTATTGATTACTGATTCACTTTGTGCTTGGTTATGCTTGTAAAAAAAAAATTAATTTGATTATAAAATAATTTGTAGGTTTATTATTAAAAAAAAGGATAAGTGTAGGTCGTGCAATAAAATTCAGTTAAAAATTACATTTTGGGTTTGAAAGTTTGATATACTAACTTCAAGGTGTGAATTATTTTCAAACCAAAATTAATTATATTCAAAAGCACTAAGATGTTAGTCACAAATTCATGTGTCCAAAAAAATATCACAAGTGAATCCAACATGCAATTAACTTAAGAAGTAAACTTTTTTATTTCACGTTTATAAAACTTGGTGAATGAAAAAAAAAAATGGAACAATATACAGCTAAGAGGCAAAATTATTTAGGGTATCATTATTCTCAATTAGATTAAAATTTAAAAACAAAGAGTTAGTTTCCTTAAAAAAAAAAAAAACAAAGAGTTAGTTAATTGAACTAAGCCAAAGTCATTATTCTCAACTAAGTCAATTTTATTTTAGTAATTGAACTCATAAACAAGTTGATAAAATTTACTTTTTTTAACAAGTGTTTCTATAAGTTATATGTAATTTGTCCATTTTGTAAAAAAAAATGTAATTAATCCATTTTAAAGTCCAACTATCCAATTACTTATTATTTTTGCATAGGGCCCTAATAGGGACTCGATTAGAAGCTTAGTTTTTAGTTAAAAGAAATATTGTTTTTGACAAAAGATAAAAGAATTAATTAAAAATGTGCAAATAGTTGAGAGATCAAGAGTAATAAATCTTTTTTTTCCTAAAAAAAGAGTAATTAATCTTTAAATTTTATTATTCTTAACTAATTGACCGACTCAATTTTGTGTATGTTTAAATATATTTTCATACAAAGTTTTGTTTTTTTTTTATTATATTCATATGAAGTTTCAAAATTGACATCATAACATTTGTCCTAATTTTGTCAATCTCTAACACTTTTTTTTGTGAAGTAGTTTAATAGTTAAAATCTTACCTCTAAGAAAAATAGGTGAAGAATCCAATGTTCGAATCTCGCTCCTACATGTATAATGTAACATTTATATCAACTGAGCTATGCTAACGTGAACCTCTAAGACTTATCGATAGAATTTTATCAAAAAAAAACACTTATTGATAGAATTAGACACAAATTTCTCTTTTGCCCTAATATTTGTTAGTAATTCATATAAGTTTTATCATATTAATGGTATCATCTTAGTGATCATATGTATTTAAGTTTTTTAAAACATGAAGCACATATTGCAAGTATGTAATTTAATAATAACAATTTATTTATATTTTAACTAACATATTAAAATATAAGTGATACATCTTGACCAAAAGTGACACATCAAGATGATATATTGATATTACGATTTTTTTTTACAAAAATTCAATTATCATCAAATACATATACTATTTTATAATTATTGGATAGTGAAATAATTTATTTTACAAAAATTAAATGTTTTATAAATTAATTATCTATAACTCGTGGAGGTCTACAAATACTGCAAAATCAACTAATCTTATCCGCAGATACTTGTGTGAGTATGCGGCAAACACATGTGACATTTTATGTAAAAAAATGTTTCTTTTTGAAGTTTCAATGTGTTGATACTCAATTTTAAAAAAATGGTTCTTTTAGATTTCAAAACAAATGTCCTTAAAACACTTGTTAACATTTTCTTTAATTTAATTGTATCGGTAGCAATGAACTACTATCCATACTTATGAAGTGTTAGAAACACATTTTCAAACAGACTTCTTAATAATAAAAAAAATACGTGCATGCATACACTTCTTAATGTACTCTTTTTTATTAGTTAAAAATTGTATAGCTTCAACAAGTTGATGTTACTCATAAATTTTAACCATGAAAAAAAGAGTTAAAAATACGTTAAAGAATATTGTTAGAGTTAGTTTGTCAAAAAAATATTGTTAGAGTTAGTTATTCATGTTTTAATTATTAAGATTAAGATCATTACTCCAAAAATGCGAGCGCCATTATCCGCAAAAAGACACCCATTGTCATCTTTGGCCTAATTTTCCTGCAAAGTTGTAAGAAAAGTGGTAATTAGACATATGAAAAAGTTAACTCTTCTACCTTTAAATATCTTTACAGAATTGCTAAAAAAAAAAAAACTTTAAAGAAAAAGTGAGATACATTTGTTTCTGAAAAACAATTAATATATGCCGTTGTTAGGATTATCACCATTCACTCATTCGAAACATTGATGATCATATTCAATTAAGATTAAACGGTTTTAAAAAATGCACATTATCATTCAATTAAGATTAGATAGTTTAAAAAATGCACATTTTAATTTTGTTTTATCAATGATTCAATAAATCAAGCTTAAATTTAAACTGTCTGATCTTAATTAATCAATCATCAATATTTTGAATCGGAAGTATCCCAACTGCAGGGAATCCAAGTTAGTAAATGAAACATGTAGAATTTATTTATAATTGTAAAACAGAATAAGTAAGGGCACTAGAACCTTTCAAAAATGAGTGCAAAGGGAGCAAGGGCAATTGCAGCAATGACATTACGATAAACAATGAACACAAAACGATTCATTCCCATATTGAAACTGGCCATGGAGAATATGTATGCTCCTGCAAACCCAAATTGAAGTGCCACCGTTAACACATAAGGCGCTACCTTATTCATTTTATTACCAAAATTAGCAACACCTATTTTTTCCATTTCTTTGTATTCAAGAAAATATGATAAATGTTATAGTTTATTGTTTAGAGATGGTTTGAAATGTATGAAGTGGCCTTCCTTATAAATAGCAAGAATTATGATTAAGACGTAATCCATTAGAAATGGCAAAATGATAAGTATATCTTGAAGAGTCCCCTGTTATAAAGTTTTTGCTTTTTATCAATGAGATATGAAAGCTATATTATTATTTAGTGGAAGTATACAAGTAGCTTTGCTTGATTGAGTTGATTCCCCCTCTAATGAATTAATTGCCTTGAGTCAGAATACACTTTGGAGTAATCATAAAAAAAGAATACACTTTGGCAGCAGCTGCAAGATTTATCACAACCCCACTACAATAACTTTATTTCATTTGAATATTATTAAATCAAATTGAACATATATAATATGTATATGAGGATTAGTTAAAAAAAAAATGTATCTAAGGAATGGAACCAGGGGCGCCAAAGGTGTGTGGGAGGTGCGACCGTAAATGCCCCTATTTTTTAGGGTACCAATTTTTGTTTTACTGTTTTTTTTACAAGAATTTATTTATGGTTTACTGTTGTTTAACATTACCTTCATTTCTCTTCAAAAAAAAAAAAAACATTACCTTCATTTAAATATTGTTATGTAAGATAAATAAAAAATATTTATTGATAAAATTTAATTTTAAATTTTTTAAGAAATAAATTGACATAATTTTCAAAACTAAAATTTTACATTGATGTATTGAGGTCCTTAAGATGTGCCTTATCCCCTAAATATACATGTTAGCATTTCTTATATACGAGTAGTCACTCACTTTCTTTTTTAAAGAGGTAAACGTTGTAACATTTTATTACTTAAAATTTGTTCAATACAATTTGGTGGTACGACCAAAATTTAGAAACTAACTGACAATGTGGTCGCCTTAGCCAACTCTTGTGAGCAATCTCATTTGCTTGTCTCCGCACAAACTTAACACAAGAGTTTTCATATAATTGTCTAGATAAAGATTTATAATCATTAATAATAGCTCCAAATTCCAAATTATCATGTTGGAATTGAAATTGTCAACCACCTTCTTTGAGTCAAGCTCAAAATCGATAGGTTCTAACAATGAAGTACCAACAATAATTCTAACGTTTCTCCAATATGCACATCACACTTGTGTTCAAACTATTATGTTTTTGTAAAGACAAAAATTCCTTCATCATCCCTAATACACATACCAATACCGACTCTTTGATCAGGATTAAATAATTTCATAAGGGGAGACTCACTTCTTATATATTAGTAATCAGGCCTACGGAATTTCACTAATCGTCCTACTCAAATTTGATAATGATAAAAGCATTGCATAATCTTGTGTGTAATTTTTTTTTGGTTACTATAATCCTGTGTGTAAAATTCTCTCAAAAAAAAAAAAATCCTGTGTGTAATTGAAAATAGCAATCTAATTAATTATTCATTACTCGGTTGAGAAAACGTTACTGCTCATTATAAGGTTGAGGCAAAATTTAAATTATTATTATTGGCCTAATATTTTCCCATGTCGTTGGAGATAAAAAAATTCATCGATTAGTGTTTTTTTTTAGGGAATCCATTAGTATTGATGCATCCCACTAATACAACACTTTATGTTTTTTTCTCTTTATAGATTTTACATTTGCGAATCTCTGGTTTCTGAATATCTTGTCTATTAGGTTTCCAAAATCTATTTTCTCATTGGTTAAAAAATTCACTACGTGAGATATTATTTTACTGACATACCAAATCAACCGAACAACAAAAATTCAATTAATTTTCCTTTATTTGTGTTGCTTATTTCTACTTACCTATAAAAACATGACATCAAGTTTATATTTCGTAGAGGATAACCAAAATCCGAGGAATGACCCGGAATATGAAACCACAAGAAGTATCAAACTCTAATAATGCATGATACAATAAAGTTTTGGCAAGTGAAGCCTTAACTTTTTTACCATATAATTACTTGGACTAGGACAAGTCGACCATGTGAAGAACAAACGTCTATATTTTGACAAGTTTAACATTTGGTAGACTGTTGACGGGTATGGAGGATCATACCACGTGTACTTTACTATACATTGACTAATCAACATGTCCAACTCAGCTCCACCTTCAGCATGTCTAGCTCAACTTGATTGTTCTAGCCACGTGAGCTCCATCTTCATCATGTCTAGTTGAGCTTGGTTGCTCGGGTCACATGAGCTCCACATTCAGCATGCCTAACTCAACTTGATCGTTTAGGCACATGTGTTCCACCTCCAGTATGTCTGACTTATCTTGATCGTTGAGGTCACGCGAGCCTCACCTTCAACATAGCCAGCTCTTTCTCAAGTTATTGTCCAAGTAATATTGTTGTCCTCTTGGAAGTAACTCATAACATGTCACATGTATTGCACAACAAATAATGTAAGTTGCACATGCTCTAACTCCATGCACCCTGTACATATGAGCAGTGCAAAGAATGAGTGATCAGCTCTACACGCTACAATATATGCACAAACAAGTTATGTGGATCTCAAAAGATTAACTTAATGGACATGGGCATCTAAAGAGATGCCCATTAGGTCAAAGAAATGAGACTATAAAAAAAGACACTTATAAAGTTGAGGAGACAGATTCATTTAATTTAAACACTGTATTCTTATCTAAGTCATTTTTAGAATGCTTTTGAAATTACTCTTGAGACTATTTCAATTAACAGCTCACATTTTGTAACCGTTACATTTGATTATTTACACACGTTAAAAAACGTGGTAAATGATAGAAAGAAAATTACGACTTTGCTAAATTGTTTTTTTTTAAGGAAAACTTTACTAAATTGTATTGGTTTGTGAATGTGGAAACCTCTAGCCAAATCGATTACCTCAGCATAATTTTGATCTTCTCAACAAATTTCTGCGACTAGCAGCACAAACCAAATGTCACTCTAAAGTTTGTTTTAAATCACATCACGGTTAGTTCAAACTTTTTCTAATGCCATGATGTCATATCAAACACCAACAAACCATAAAAGAAAAGCTAATTCTGGTTGCAAAATCAATTTAATAATGCTCTCTCGTATTATTTCATGTGATTTGCAAACGGATTTGACTTAAGTTTAGCGTTATAATAAAGTTATTTACGTTTAAATAGCATATAATATCACGGTTCAATAAATAATTGTTACAAAAATATAAACTTAGTTTTTAGCCAAAAAATAGTGCATTCTAAAACTTTATTACCAATAAACTTTGTCCTGTGTCTCACTAGTGTGGTTCAGCTTTATTTATTCATCATCTACCTCAACGAAACTTTTAATTAAGCATTCTATTATTTTATTATTCCAAATATAGTGCATGTATAGACCGATTGGTGGATGACATGGTGTTACTGAAACTTCATTTTCTCTGCACCATAAAAATATAACAGGAGAGGGAAGCTGGGTCGAGCAGAATGTCCCATGATCGATCGATATGGATGATCTTCTTTAAGGATAAAAGTAAAAAAGATGAATTCCCACATATCGAGAAGTTCGTCCTAATATAAGTATCAGGTGCATTGCATTATTCATTAGAATTTTTCCAAACATAAAGATCTAATTCATACTACTAATTTATTTTAAAATATTTAAAAAAATATTAAATACACACAAACAATAGTTTAATATAGTTATACATAAAAGAGTTTCGCTAGAAGACACATTTTATGAAGGTGTCTTTTAGCAAGTTATTCTATGAGCATTTGCAAAAATGCACCAACTAATTTTTATGAAGGTATCTTTTAGCAAAGTTATAACTAAAAACTGAAAATCACACATTGAAGTGTGAGTTGGTAAAAGACACCTTCATGAGTGACTTCTAGCAAAAACTCATACATAAAATATATATATATTAATTACACAAATTTTTTTTCCTAATAAATGAAAATTATGTGAAGGACATGAATCCTCTCCTACAATTGAAGGGGTCCTACTCAATCTTAGCCATTGATTTCATTATTATATTCCCAGTCAACAACATGATATGATAAATGAACGTCTCTGACCAGTGCAAGATAACAAACATGAAGGAAAGGGCTAAAGACAATCTCAAGGAACCCTACTCAAAAAGGGACGGAAGTAGTATATAAAGGGAAGATAATTAACTAAAGAGTTTTGCTAGAAGCCATCTATGAAGGTGTCTTTTAGCAACCCACACCTCAAGGTGTGATTTTTACTTTTTAGTTATAACTTTGCTAAAAGACTCCTTCATAAAAATTAGTTGATGTCTTTTAACAAATGTTCATAGAATAACTTGCTAAAAGACACCTTCATAAAATGTGTCTTCTAGCAAAAACCCTTAACTAAAACCCATTAGACGTCCAACAAGCATGCATGAAGGAGGGAGGGTACCCACTGTCCCACCCAAAAGACAAGCAAGCTACTATTCATATCCTAAGAGAGTGGATAAACGAGTACTACTATTAATGCCTTGTGTTATATGGTCAAACAAATAATGGTCAAGAGATATACTATTATTGACACTTTTGAACTTATTAAAGTTACTTTGCCTTAATTATTTTTGTCCCTTGTGTTTGTGACATAAGAAAACCTCTTTAATAATTCTCTTGTTTCTTCTTGTGGTAGAATGATGTTGCCAAACAAAGCCATGCAATCAATTATGCTTTGCCACATACAACTTTCAATAATTAGTGTTCTTGTGTTTTATATCATTTTTTTAAATGGCCATTTATATCATAACGTTTTAATTTTAATGATAAAATTATTTTAGGACTTATTTTTACAGGCTAATTACTATTTCAATTAAATAAGAAAATGTTTTGAATATTTTTACAAATTTTATACGTATTATATTATTAATTAAAGATTACGTGTTTTTTCTTTTAAACCCATAAACAAGTGGACCCTATACAAGGTACGCCAAAAAGAGGAAAAATCTTGACTCCTAAACAAAGGGGAAAGTTCATGGAATATAAAATGTGAAAGAAAATCTTAGAGGTGCGTGTGATACAATATTAATATTGTGTTTATGCCGAGTGGAATTCCTTTTCAATTTTTAAAAAAATTATGTTAGTTTGATTCATACGCATCATTCTTATCCTATAACCCCCACTTCTTGTCAAAAACAAAAATCATATAACCCACCAAATATCACTAATAATCATCCATCAATTTTTTAAGCAAAGATAATATCATTTATTTAAATAAAATGAAAAGTACATAATAATTAGGAAACAAGAATCAAAACTCATTAATATCTCAAGTGTATTTTTCTTCTTCTTCTTACAATGGAGTCAATGAGATTTGAACCTAGGAGATTATGCATACTATCCAGACCTTTACCAATAGACCAATTCTAATGACTTAAGAAAGTCAAATACATCTAAAATTACACTTTCTATTTAACTTCAGGTGATACTTGAGTTTTTTGAGTTTTAGATCTATTGATGTAAATTCATAATTTACCTTAGGAAAGTCTTTAATTTTATCAAATGTGTCATCCTCAATTTCATCATCACGATGATTGCTCAAAATTCGTAGGTCATTTTTTTTAAGAAATTAAAATGGAATTATATTCAACAACCTTACTTACTTACCCTATATAAGAAGTGCTGGAGAAAAGTAGTGTTACATCAGAAATAGTTGTGGACTTGTGGTACACCAAATAAATAGAAAAGACAACATTTACAAGAAATTAAAAAGATTTAATCACCATATGCAGTAATCAAAAGAAAGATTGTTGTATTTTGCTTTCAACTATCCAAAAGATTGTGTTTTTATGTTGTCGAGCAAGTGGTGTATATTATCGTTTTTATGCTTGAAGATTCTTGCATTTCTTTCTTTTCATAAGACCCAAACACCGTAGAATACCAAATTAAAAGAATAATGTTGCATTTGCGTTAGAGAAGCCTCTAAAGGAACTGAACAGAGCTAAGTGATCTGAAATACGAAACAGAGTAACCATGACGAAGCCTAACCAATCGGAGACAACAGTCTTGATTTGACCGAAAAAGTCATAGTGAAGAAAGAGATGAGCCACATTCTCTAGATTACCACACCCTCCCACACAAGATTGAGAAGTAGTCGGAATCACTCATCCCTTGAGTAAATTGTCATTTATGAAAGGCGGTTAAGAAGGAGACCCCACACGAAAAGATTGATTTTCATAGGAACATCTTTATGCCAAAAAACATGGTTGTCATCTGCAATGATATGTTGATTTGCTGATTGTAGAAGAAAGTTATAAGCACTGTTGACAGTGTAGTTCTTGGAAGAATGTAAATTCCACATCCACATGTCATTAACATGATCCTGCAAAACAATATAATGCAAAAGAGCATTATACTCCCTCATCTGCTCCTCCTCCCATGAATCAATCAAGGCTTAAATATTTCATTAGTTCCTACACTTTTGTTTGTTTGACATTAATCACTGCACTTTGTAAAAAAATTGCAAATGGTCCTTTTGCCAAGTCCGCGTTAAAAAAAAAACTAACGGTGTGTCACGTGGACTAATTATTATAGGCTATGTGGCACACTAAAATACAATATTTTCAAAATTAAAATATTCGAATTTTTGTTATTATTTTATTCATTTTTTTTAGTTAAAAATATCATTAGTCCATGCACTTTTTGATATTGGTCCCTAATTTTTTTAATCTTCAAATGATATTATTTATTTTATCATTATTTTTATTAAGAATAATTATAAAAAAAAATTATCCTTAAAAATAGGTTGATAGGTCATTCTTTCATATATTTTTTTTTGTCAAAAAATATTATATTTTTCTCGATATCATTAGCGGTATAAAAAAAAAAGAGGCTCATACGGTAAATGTTTGAATTCTTTAAATTTATAATTAAATTTAAATATTTTATTATTAATTTTATAATTTTAGAATATAAAATTTAATTATAATTTGCTTATTTCATTAATTTTAATAACTTGTCCAACAGTCCTCGTGAACAAAGCTAAGGAACACCACAATTAGAGAAAGAAGATGATGCGATACGATTAAAGCTTAATTTTTTTTTTTTAAAAAGGTTTTTATATAATTATTCTCAATAAAAATAATGAACAAAATAATAATAAAACATAATAATATCATTGAAAGATTTTTTATTTTTAATAGGGTTCAAGGGCCAATGTCAAAAAGTGTTGAAAATGCAGGGTGTAATGATATTTTTAAATAAAAAAATAATGAATAAAATAATAATAAAAAGATTAATTGCAAATAATAATTCGTCACGTGACACACTGTTAGTTTTTTTTTTCAATGTAGTCTTAACAGAAAGATTAATTGCAAAAAAATTATAAAATATATGCAGGGAGCATACGAAACCAAAAAAGTATAAAACTAATATCAAAATATGATGAAAATGCAGAGACTAATAATGTATTTAAGTCGTCTATAAGTAATATATATCAATAAGTAGAATAGAATGCTTAGTGTGAAATCTTGAACAAGTTAAAAAGTTGTCTTTAGTGCATTTAGTGCATATGCAGACTTTGGTCATGGAAGAGGACCGTGGAATTGTTCCAAGTTTATTCAAGAAACAACTTTAATAAGAAAAACAATAAAATGATTCTGCAGATGAATTAACTTGAAATTTAAAGTGTAAAACTTAGAGATTTAAATATGTAAAAGGTCCTCGTAAGTTGGTGCGTTTTTGGTTTTAGTCTTTGTATTTTTTCTTTTTGCGAAGCAACCCTTATATCTTTTTAACATTTTGAAATTGGTCTCTAACGTCAGGTTCCGTTAAAAAAAGTTGTGTTGGCTAACGGAGGCACACATGTCACTTGCTGAGCTGACAAAACACACTTATGTGGCATGAGAGATAATAAGTGATTAGGTTTGAGGGACCAAAACAAAAAACGCAAAATTGCAGAGGAATGAAATTGAAAAAAAGTAAACATCAAAATTTAAAATTTAAAAACTAGCCCTTCTTCATGCCTCTATTTTTTCTTCTTCGTCTCCAACCCCAAGCATTTTTCTTAGATATTTAGCCCAAAATGCATACATCCATGGTTAAGTATAAATCAACTTATCTGACTGAAATAAAGAAAGAATAAATCAAATTTCCTGTAAACAATATTAGTATTTGGAAAATGCTAGATAGCCAGCCACTCCTTGTAATTTAAGGACTTCCCAGGCTTCTTATTTTTACTATCAACAAAATAAGAATTTAACAAGACTTGTCATCATTGAATTCTGGGTCGAACACCCAATTTTTCCATGTTTGTTTATTTGTAACATGAGTTCAATATGCTTCAACTTTAGAAGTAATGTTAGAATGGTGGCCTAGATTCATTAGCAAATTAGCAGGTGTTGGAATATTAGCATCATAGACCAGTTCTTGATTAGCTTAACACAAAACAAGAAATCTGATCATAAATAAATTAGAATGTATGAACACATGACACAATTTGTCATGCACATAAAAAGACAAATTAATTTTTATGTTTTGATGTGGTGTCGAGCATGACTTGTTTTCCCACATAAAGTCCACTCTCTTGCATCACTTGTTCACTTTATCTAAACTTGAATTTTTATTTATTTATAAAAAGACAAATTAATTTGTTCCTTTAACAAGTTTATAGACGGAAGCAGAAATTACAAAAATAATTGCTACTTAAATGATCAGAAACACATGTAGTAGAATGATATTGTTGAATGATATTATTATGAAAATATGTTTGAAAAGAGAGAATGGTGCTTCAAAGAACAAAGTTGTTTTTAAAGAGATAAACATCAACTGTCAAAGGAAAATACCAAAGAATGTGAGAGGGTGAACGGGAAACAAAAAAGAGAAACATGAGAAAAGAAATTGTTGCGATTAAACTAAAGTACTCATCAGAGACGAAGATCATCAGAGCGATATCACGATGTTGAGATACTAGTGTCTTTCTTCTATAATTTTCTTCTTTTCTAGCGAGGTTTTTTTAAACCAAAAAATATTTCATTGGATGTTTTTGGAACGACATTTACACCAAGAAAGTCTCATCTTCAATGATTCACTATTGGTTTCCAGGATGCTAGGGTTAGCTCCCAATGGAATACCAAGAAACATAAAGAAAACCATTTGTGCATAGTGCATGAAAGGAAATGGGAATTTGCCTCCATAAACGAATCTTCCAAGTTTAGACCAAAAGCTTGCTTTTAATAAAGAAATTTACCTTCAATTCAGATACCATTTCGAAGCTTCTGAATACTGATTTGATACTCCATAGATTCTCCCATGTGCCTTCCCCCAGTAAAATTGTATCATCCACGTATTGGAGAATGTCGAATTTTAAGTCCTATGATACCTTGAATCCTTTAATTCAACCAATTTGTTAGTTGTCTAATTGTATAGTTCCTGTAACCTCCAATTGTTTACTTTATTATAAAGATGGTATTATTATTCCAACTTAAGTACAAAAATAACAATTCAGATAGATCACTCTCCAATATTTTCCTTTCATACCAAACATAGAGTTCATGTTACAAAATTCATTTTTTGTGGTTATCAAAGAGCATAAACATGCATACAAATCCTCATTGCATTATTTACATAGGTTACAAACTCAACCTGCGCCTACTTGCATATATGCTCAATACTAGTACGTAGTAATTACAATCTATGACAAATTTCCGCAAGCTCAGAATCTCTAGGCACATTCTGATTTGATTAGAAGCAAATGCTCTACATTCATTGTACTTCCCACATGCAATTTTGACAATATTTTCTCCAATGATTATGGACCAACAAGGAGTCACCAACTAGTGACTAGTTAAACCGTTATTGCTACATACAACTCTGCTTCCTTCTCCAATTTGTTGGGCTCCACTAATTTATCCTTTGATGGTGGTTGGTTTTCCAAATTTACAGCAATAATATCAATTTTGGGATCATCCATTGCAGTAATTGGCATTGATTTTGTCTCCCCTTCAATGGTTGATGATGGTAATTTGGTGTCTGATTCTGAATAGTCTTTGGCTTTTCCCCACACAACTGTATAAAGGCCTAGTGCAATGATAACTGCTCCTATGATACTGTAATGAATTAAAAACATAAATTACATAAAATATATGTAACATTTAGATTAAATCATAAACAAACTATGCAAATTGAGAAATTAAGAATAGAAGCTTACCTTCCAAGGTAGAGATTTTCTCCTAATAAAAAGGAGCCCAAACAAGCAACTATGATCATACAAAGAGGATTAAAAGCTGTTGCAAAAACTGGGCCTCTCATTTGCATCACCATCCCTTGAACATAGTATGCAATTCCTGAACTAACTATTCCCTGCAAAAATTATTAACAAACGGATTAAGAAAATTATTGGAATTTTTTCTAATTAATGCAAATTATTTTCCTTGTGTAAATGGTAACTATAATGAGTTTAAATTTGTACAGACCGTGTAAAGAGGAGCATAGAGCCTATAATCCCAGCCAATGGCCCAAGCTTGTGAATGACGTTCGGCCACAAGTGCCACCGCAGTTGCTTGTGCTCCTCCCGCCAGGCATATCAAGGTTGCCAATGATAGCTCTGCTGGGTATCCTTTTACCGTTATCGACTGCATTAAAATTCCCGCAAACAATTTAGAAATAATAATCCACATAAGAACCAAACCTCGTGATCATATACGTTAATTTATTAATTAGTGAAGTGTTTTAGGAATTGGATACTTGGCCTGCTCGATCAAGTATCATTGGTCGAACTACTGGCATTAGTTTACCTGTAAAATATAGAAAGAAGACAAAGCCACACAACCCATTAGTATATAAAGAGCTCCAGCAGTTTGGTGGTTATGAGAGGATTCGTGAGTTCCATTTTGATTTTGAGTTCCAGAATGGAAAATATTGAATCCAGGTCCTTTGTAAATTGCCATTAGCAATGCACCACCAAAGGTTACTAATGTTCCAATCACTTTGGCTTGACTTCGAATTTCCTTGCATTTAAGACGCTCCAACCTAAACATAAAATTGAATTTATGACTTATAGCTTATAAGCTCGTATGATTAAAAATAATCTGGTTAGTAATTGTCATTTTTACATGAGATTATAGTTTATTTTAATGAGCTTATAGCGGTTTTGATAAGTAGATTAAATTTAGAGACACTCGAGTACAGTAAAATGGTCATTGATATCACTTTAATTAAAGATTAATTATAGTTAGTTACCGGAAGATGACTGCAAGAAGAAAGGTGATGGAAGGCACGGCATTCATAATAGCAGATGTGAATGAAGCTGAAGTATACTTCATCCCCAAGTAAGTGAAGCTTTGGTTAAAAACTGGCCTGGTCATAATTAACCATGTAATTAACAAGGTTAAGATGATAATTAACTCATATCCTGTAGAATAACACAATTTTGCCAAAATGGGCATAAACTCCAAGTAATTAGTAATTAAATATATTTGTATTCTTCTAGCTAGATCATTATGTATATAAGTATTTGAGGTCTTAGATCATTACTCTAGAAATCCCAGCACCATTATTTGTAGGAAGATTGGGAGTGTCATCTTTGGCCTACTCTTCCTGAAAATCAATAAATAACTTTTTTTTAGAAATGTAATGCCAAAATTGAATCACACACCTTATTGATATAATTATAAATTTCTTCATGTTACTGAATTTAGTGATTAAGTTAGAGAGAAAAATTCACTTTTTTTCTGGCTCTAAATTTTCTTCGCTAATTTAATTTGTTCTGATAGTGTAAGAGTAATCGTGACTAACACACGAAGATACCTTTCGAGAAAGAACGCAAAGGGTGCAAGCGCGATCACGGCCATTGCATTGCGATAAACGATGAACACGAACCGACTCATCCCATGGTTAAGAATATCTTTACCAAAGATGTAATTTCCAGCCATACCAAATTGAAGGCCAATCATTAACAAATATGGTTTAGCATTAATAAATAGAAGAATTAATCTAGAAATCTGATTTTTGGCACTCATAGTGATAGTGTTGTGTGGCTAATAAGTGACTAATGAAGATCAAAAAGAGAATTAGAGTGAAGAAAAATGCTTGGTGTGGTTTGTTATATGGATGGTGTTCCTTATATATAGACCAAAAAGCAAAAGCTAAAGTAATTGAATTGCACAATTATACCTAGGAAAGTTGAGTTTAGGTGAGCATGCAATCCTTGTTGTGTTTGTGACTAAAACTATGTGTCAATATTGCGTGTTTGTATAAGTTTATTACGAAGCACTCACTCACCAAACAGTGTCAATTGTTTCTTAACAAAAAAAAAAAAAGTTTAGACTGAACTTTGGAAAAGTGAAGAATAAATAAATACTAAAACAATAAGAGAATTACATGGTTACATGACCATTTTGTAATTGCTGTTTGTGTGTTTTACTATAATTGAGAATCAGATTCCACTTTCTACCACGAATTGGTATTTTAAGAAAAGTGGTAACAGGTGTTACGGAGATCGAGATCACATCAAAGAATCATTTTCTCTAGTTATACACTTCATAAGAAACAAACATAGAGAGACTTTTCATTTTAGGCTTTATATGCATGCATATTTTTATTGGAAAAATAGAATGTAAAAGAAAAAGATAAGAAAATATAATTAAAATTTTAAAAAGAAAGGAAATTACAATTAGATTATTTGAATACTCTTATAATAAAATAAAAAAAACTTTCATTATCATTAAATTGGAGGGGGAAATTAAGTTGTCATGTTAATACACTTGTTCTGGATTGGGTCTAAGTTCAATTCACTAATAAATATAGTAACTACATAGTATGTTATAAGGATGCTCTTGAGGCGCACCCAAGTGAACCTGATGATTCCATCAACATCATCCGATGACAATCAAACATGGATCTTTGAGATCAAACTCAAGCCAACATAATGGACTTTAGGAATTCCACTTGAAAAATTCTAGAGTTTGTCCTATAAAATTAAGGCATGACTCAAGTTAAGGTAAATATTCTCTAAATCCTAAATACCTCACACCCTTATAATTGTTAGAGTTTTTGCATGTATACCACCCGCTCTGAAGAGTTGCCACCGTCCTCAACCGCACTTCCATCACTCTGGCCGTCAATTTAGGTCCACTACAGATCACAACCAACATTAAGTTGATCCGATTATAACTCCCCTCGGCGTCTTAAATTGCAACTTTTTTTTTCCAACCAACCGTGATTAGGTTGAACTGGATCACAACTAACATTTCGTGTATTTTGCTTGGATGAATGTATATTGCTTTCATTTGGTCATGGTGCAGAGTAGATTGAGCAACAGTCTTATTTATTTCCCATAAATATTGCTTAGTTATTGAATGTCAATTTTTTGAATTTCACGCATGTTTTGAAATACTATTTAGTTAGCGTGTCTATGTGGCATGCATGATTTTTTTTCTTTTTTTAAGTATATGTGGCATGCATGATTTTAAAGAGCTGATAATAGCGCTTTATCTGAAAAAACAATCAATGTTAATTACATTTCAATTTTCTACAGTATCGATAGACATAGATTGATTATCATACTTGTGAATGATTAGAAAAGAGAAATCTAGATACCTCTCGAAAAAAAAAATTCATATACAACCCAGCCAAAATAAATAAATAAATAAAAGCAATCTAGATACAACAACTTTTTTTTTAACAAATCAAAATGGAATAAATTGCTTAAAGGTAAAGTCATTCACCCCGCACAAGGTGTACTAAAAGTGATGAATCACCCAATGTCAGTTACAACCACAGGAACCTAAGAAAGATGCCACCACCAAAGGGAAATAATAAAAATTTACATGATACTCATACAAAGAAGTGGGTGTCTCCACCAATCATGAAATTCAAACGCAATAGGAACAAAATTCAAAGAAAGCCATAAAAAGCAATTCAGCTTCACTCTGTCAACAATACTGAGAGGATCAATAACCGCATTTTTAAGACACGGTTGTATCTCTCCTTCCAAATTGCTCAAATACAAGCAAGCCAAATAACCTTTAGGTAAAAATGAGAAGGTCGCGGTAAGCCCGCCAAGTGAGTAAACCGAAAGAAATGGTCTGTTACCAAGCTACGAAAAACACAAGGAACACCAATCTGACAAACTGAATACCAGACATTCCCAGTCAAGTCACATCCAATGAAGAGATGATCCGCCGTCTCAGAGGAACCACATCCAGCAACACATAAATTGTCAATAGGTAGGAGAACATGTCGACACACCAAAATTGATCTAGTTGGAATTCTATCTTGGAGGAGACGCCAAGCGAATAGAGGTACTTTTGAAGGAACTAGTTTATGCCACACATCATTAAATAATCCAGCAGCCACCAGATCATCTATATCGGTTAGGAAACGGTAAGTCCCACTAACCGAATAGCCATGTATCGGATCAAGCAACCACCGCCACACTTCCTCACGCTATCCTCCTCCGACGGTAGCAAACGGCGCCTCCAAACTCACCCATTACCACCTACCTCCCAACCCATTCTCGCCATCTCCTCCACCAAACAATCCTTATGAACTGATAACTCATAAAGGCGACTGAATTGAAGTTTTAAAGGAACTCCGCCCAACCAGTTACCAGTCCAAAAGAATGTTTGACACCCATTTCCTACCACCCGCCTAATATTAGTGTTGAACCAACTTCCAACAGCCGCACCCCTCTCCCTTCCCTCACACTACAAATCATCCTCTACCACCTAGAATCATTTCTTCCTCCTTCCCTAATGCGATCACCAACCTCACCATATTGTGCCTTTAAGACACGATACCACAACCCACCCTTATCCACCATCAACCTCCAACACCACTTCCCTAATAAAGATATATTAAATTCTCCTAACCTTTGGAACCCTAAACCACCTCTATTCACAGGTAAACACACAAAGTCCCATTTTATCCAGGTAATTTTTTTAGAAACCCCCCCCCCATTTAAAAAAAAAAATAGATTCGATAGAGGAAATTATACCTGTAGGTGCCTTGAAGAAGGAAAGAAAGTAAACCGGAAGAGAGGACAAGACAGATTTCATTAGTACCAAGAGACCACCAAACGATAAGAACTTATTATTCCAAGACGACAATCTAGCAGAAATTCTTTCAACCACAGGTTTCCGAAAATTGAGTTTCCGATCATCTCCTCCAATAGGTAACCCCAAGTATACAAAAGGGATTGTGCCAGTTCTACAATTCAAAATAGAAGCCGCTTCTGACAACCAAGATAAAGGAATATTAACACCCGTCAACAGACTTTTATGGAAATTTACCTTCAGCCCCGACACCTCATCAAAAAGTAACAACACAACACTTATTGTACGCACATTCAACCAGCTTTTTTCACCAAGAATGAGAGTGTCGTCAGCAAAATGGAGATGTGACAACCTAACCTCCCTTTGGGGTCCCACTCCATACGCATGGTAAAGATCATTTGTCACCGAAGCGTTCATCAAAACATCGAAACCCTCTGCCACCAATAAAAATAAAAATGGTGAAAGAGGGTCCCCTTGCCTAAGACCCCTATGTAAAGGAAACTCTTCCGTCAGATACCCATTGACAAGGACCGCAACACACTCCATAATCCATTTTCGCCAAAGTGTTGGAAAATTCATATTCAACATAACAAAATTTAAATAATTATGACCAATCGAATCATAGGCCTTTTCGAAGTCCACCTTAAACAATAACAGCTCCTTTTTCATTCTTTTAGCATCATCGACTACCTCATTCGCAATAAGTATACCATCAAGAATCTATTTACCGCGAACAAAGGCAGACTGAGCATCTGACACCACATATTCCAGGATAGAACGAAGCCTGTTACCAAGAACCTTGGCCAACACCTTATCATACTCATTTTCCATATAATCCATTAAACAAGTAAAAGAGAGTTTTCTCCTACAATTTCTAGTAATGGAGTATTCAACTCAACTGCTTAGATATTTAGATGTAGCTACTTTTGTTACGTTGGTTATGTTTTGACGCTTTTTGTTTCTTGAAGTTTGTATCTCTTCAATTTTAGCATTTTTTGTGCTTTGATTGTTTTGTTTAATCTAATTCTATTTTGCCTTCTTAAAAATAAAAAGTAGAAGAGAGGAGTATGCTTTAACTCATCTGCATACATGGGAACAAATTGCAACGAAATGATATTATATATAATGGTTTTGGTATGCTAAAAATCACATATTATTTGGAAATTGAGATTAATAGTAGTTTATGAATAACACATACTTTTCAATCTATTCACTGAAACACATTTTACAAAGGACAAAACCGTAAGGGCTTACACACAAGATTCGAAGGAGACAATATCTCTCAAAAATGTTGCTTCAGGTTGCAACATTGACACGCTGCAGGTAGGGGTCGAATTTATCACACTCAGGGTTGCGGATTTTTTAGCCTCGATTGGGAGGCTATTGTTCCAATAGAGTAAAAAGTCTCTTAAATCTAATTACACGAATAGAGGCTAAATAAAGTTTATAAACAACACTCACACTGCTCAATTCAATGAGACACATTTTACAAAGGACAAAATTAGGGATTGGTCAATGGAAAGGAAGACGTGAGTCTGATAGTCCCTCCCTCCCTTAGTTAGCATTATTTTATATTTTAGACATGTATTGTTTAGTTAATTATTTACTTTTAATTTTAATAAAAACTAAATAATAATTGTCACACAAATTATTATTTTTTGAAGAAGCTAAATTAGTCAACCTAAATTGATACTAGAGAGAATCGAACCTGAGACCTCAGGGAGGAGCACACTCCCAGGTCTCAAGCATATACCACCACAGCAACCCAAGTGGGTTTGTCACACAATTTTTTTTTAAAAATCTTGAAGGAGAAGTTATTATTAATACCAGTGACCATTTTTTAATTGTTTGATGTTTCATATGGAATTTGCACACAAATTTAATTATGATCTTTGTTTAAAAAAGGTACTCCCTCTCTATCACATTTAGAGACATTTGTAAAAAGAATTGTTAAAATAAATGTAACTTTTTCATTTTCACTATGCAATAAAACAAATAAAAAAATCTCTGGGTGATCAATTTTTAATGACATGAAACTCATTGAATTCAATTGAGGTCGAATTTGATTGGTTTGGTTTGATTTTGACCCGCTTATTGAAGAGAAAAGAACCAATTTAATTGTTTTTGATTAAATCTTCCGGCTCAACGAATTATTGGTTTGCTTTTTAATCCCCTAATGGTAAATACCCCCAATACGTCACAAGGTTAATTTTTTTTTGTGGTAGTCAGAGTTTGAACCACAGACCTTGCATATATTATCCATTGTCTCTACCAACTGAGTTAAACTCGCGAGGACTCACAAGGTTAATTTGAATATTTTGAATATTTTTCATTATTTTTGTTTTTTTTTCTTTTTTTGGTCAAGTAGCCTAGTGGCTAGAATTCACCTTATAAGGTGAATAAGTGGGGTGTCCGGGGTTCGAACTCCGGCCCCTGCATATAATAATGCATTGTCCTACCAACTGAGTTATGCTCACGGGACTCATTGTTTTTGTTTTATTAGTAAGTATGTCGTTTATTGCACGACAGTGAGTAATATTTATGATAATTTTTTACCCCTGTTTAATAGTTTTCTTAATTTGTTTAACGACAAAATTGTAGGGTCTTATACACAAGATCTAAGACGGACAATACATGAGAAATCATTTGAAATGAACAATTAAAGATAAACTTGCTACTACAAATTCGTCAAATTTTTATTTTGTTGCAAAAAGTTGATTCCTTTCCAAGAAATATAAACAAAAATATACGTATTGAATGATAAATAATATAAATCAAATAATATCTAATATTTTCTTGTGCTACAAAGGGATGTTTAATTTATAATATATTTTGCTTTCTTAAAAAAATTACATTTAATAATATTCTAAAACTCTTCCTCAAGCTAAAGTTCGTTAACCTTTTAAGACCGTTACAAATTAAACCTGAAAATAACATATCAAAACAAACCAACTAATACTATAACCAAGGTAGAGGGACAACCAAAGAGAGCAACTATCAAAGTGAGGGGACACAACTAAAGAGAATAAAAATAGATAAGAGGAGCAACCAAAGAGATGAATCGTACTATATTCTCAATACTTTATTTATTTATTAGAGAAATGAAAGCAATTATTGGGATATTTGACACGATATATTTATACAATTTCCAGGTGCTTTTTAATATTTCTGATATTTGGTCCAGGTGTGGATCAGATTGAACAATAATTTTCGAAATACTTTTTATGTTTGTGTATCCACATGGCATGCATTATTATAAATAATTGATGTTAGTGTTTTATTTGTAGAAACAATCGATCTTAATTGGCTAACACTTTTGGGCCCTATATTTTTGTTGTACATATTATACGTAGCACTTTAACAATTTTTTTTTGGTTACATATAGCACTTAACATTCAATTATTTAATCCTTTCAAAAGAACATTCAATTATTTATGTCATGATAGTTTTATAGTTAATCATTTTAAAATAAATTTAAATTTTAAATTGACTTTGTCTAGAGAATATCGGTACGTAACAAAACTTTGTGTATCAAATAATTTTTCATCTTAATTTCATTTCAATTGTGTGTATAGTATAAAAGATATATTTCTATCTTATTAGAAGGAAAAAAGAAAGATGTATATCTATATAAAAAAATAAAAGGAGTATAAAAGATAGATAAATATGATTAGAGCGATATTAGAGAGGGAGAAATCCAGATAGAGCAGCATTACAGTCCTTTTCCATATAGAGAAATGTTTCTTTGACACTTTGAAATCGACACAATTTCCATTTTTTATATTAATTTTTTACATTTAATACAATAAAAAAATTTCGTAAATTTCCTCAAAAAAAAATAGTAAATGTTATCAAAATAAACACTCCATAATGCGTGATATTGCTGATATTATAGTGGGATCATTTATATTATAATGAGAGTTAACTAATTTTTTAATTAAAAATTACACAATATTACAAAAATGATAAAATTGTAAATACAATAGTTTAAGTGAAGGGTATATTTGAACGAATATTTAATACTCAAAACTAAATATTTCCTTTATATACAGATATAGATACCACTAAATAAGCCACACTACCTCTTTAAATTTATTAAAATTATTTTTTATAAATAAATTTGGACTTTTAAGAAAGTTGAAAACCATGTATGATAAAGTAATTTATTAACCGGAGGTCGTTTTGGTTCTTCTTAAAGCTTCTATGTCTTTTTTGTGTTTCATTTCCTTTCTTTCTTTAAGACTTCCTCATGTGCCATTTTTAAAATTGAGTTTTTATTTAATTATTTTTTATGGAGGGTGAAGAGGCTTGTAAAATCCTTACAATCCATTGGGTTAAGTATGACAAAGTTTATCTTTTCAAAGAGAGGGTGATTTGGGCAGAATTACAGAGATTTTAATACTATTGTATTATTAACTCTCCCTTTAATTATAAGATCCTTTTGAAAAAATTTGTCCATTTTTATAAGACTTCTTTGTCATTTTCAACTACATTAATTATTTTTTACTTACATAACCATATTTACTATACATCATTTTCTACAATCGACAGTAAATGGCATGTTGAAAACATAAACTAACTTTTTCTCTTAAAGGATAAAATTGTAAATACAATAGTAATTACAAACAACTTTAATACAAATATCAACTTTTTTTAATTCTCATTATTTTGCTAAAAGGGTCTTATATTTAGGAACAGAGATACAGTCTCTAAACTGGAAAAGATTCAATCCACTTCTCGACTGACTTCTTAGGTGCTGCTTAGGCCTGCTTCTATATCATGTAACTTCTAAGACTTCTCACAGGCATTTGCTTTAAAGGGGCTTGTTGGCCCCCTTCAAAATTAGATCTTTATGTCTGCTTTAAGCTTTGTCGGACATTTTATGGTTCATAGCTTACATGATCTTATGAGAAGGGCATGTAGCTCGATACAATTGTTGGTCAGTTGCGTACGGGCAAATGTATTCAGCCATTCCCATCCCTCATTGGGGCCCAACTTGACTAAGAAAGATTTTTATGTGGATGAGAGGGGGAACAACTCTTTTAGATATCCCCACAATTAGAGCTATTAGAGCATCCACAATGGTAGTTCCCTAACAAGGACTCCTTAAATGGATCCCACGTGACACATCACTTATTTATAATTTTTTAATAAAAATACATATTAATGACTCAATGACTCCAATGACAATACACTAACAAGGACTTCAATGAAAAGTACTTAAATAGGTCCCACTATCTTTACATCATTAAACAAAAATAATTTACATATTACTCCTATTTACAAGTGGGACCAAGTTGTACACATTTTATTACTCCTTTATTTAAGTGGGACCAAGTAGTACATATTTTATTACTTTTTTAAACGTGGGACCCGTTAGTTACCCAGGAGAGAGAGAGTCCTTATATAGTTGCTCGTTCCTTAACGGGGACTCATTTTTTCTTCCTCCAATGGAGGGTCTCTAATGGGGAGTGGTCCTTATTAAGTAAGGATCCCCCATTGGAGATGCTCTTAGATGATAAGAGACTTCGCGTGATGGAACATGTCCAAGTCTACCACAAAATTCCAATGCATTCCAAAATGGGATGAAATAGAAAGAATGTGCTAGTGCTATAATATATAAATGGATTGGGGGGAGAGATTTGCTTCTTCACAGGCTAATCCCTGCCCCGACCGGCAGTTGTTGGGTCTCCCCATGTCTCCTAAACTTCCCCCAGTCTACGGCCCAAGTTGTATGAGGCATAAACTCGCCCCACGCATGGTTCGAGAGTGAGCCCCAGCAGTAATGGTGCGGCTTAGGTCAACTAACACAAAGAAGATATAGTTCACTAAACGATTGCCTTTGGGATCCAAACTCCATATGGGGAAGGAACGTTGTGTTTCCGAGGTCTCGATCATTTACATAGACCCACTTCTCATTCTATTTGTGGAAATTTGATGATCTATAAACCGTCTCTAACGAGCGATCGCCTCATGTTTGAGTATGATGAATCACTTCGTGTCGACCTGTAGTATTGAGAAATGGTGTTGGAAGTTAAGGGGTGGGATGGGGTGTTGTAGTTTAAATTGTTGGCTAATAAATTTGTGCGGTGATGCGTGCAACTAATTTTTGCATATATTGATCACAAAGAGGGTTAAGAACATTCCTTTTTAACACTCACTTAATATTTACTCTCTACCGAATGAAGTCAATTTAGGTTTCATTTCTTTATGTGAGATTTATTTTCAAAATATCAAAGCTATATTGATTTCTTCTAATAAAAAAGTGAGTTTTAAAGAGTGTTCTTAACACTCATGTATTCATACATTTGTGTCTTCCTCTCTCTTGAATATCACACCTTATGCTGTACATAAAAAGTGTAAAAAAATATAAAAAAAAAAAAAAAAAAAAAAAACTTACCCATATATAACTAAAGGCTATTTTTTTTCTGAGGGAAACTAAAGGCTTACTTATTACATTATTATATAAAAGGCTCCATGTATGCTACAAATTCGTCAAAATTTTATTTGTTACGAAAAGCTAATTCCTTTCCACCTCTAATTTTTATCTGGTTATAGACTTTTTCCTCGAAAAGGCTAATGATTTCTTAAAACATTTCTGAGGATGTAAAGTTCATAGTTGTTTCCAGTTCAGCATTTTAGCATTGCATCCTGAATTGATGAGCATGAGTCATGAAAATAAGTGGCTTTCATTTTCTTGTAATGATAATTTTATCCATTGTGTAGTTTAAAATGCTCTAAGGCAATCAACACAATATTGCAGGGATTAAAATATCGGGTTTCAAGTTCAGCACTTCAACATCTACTGCATGCATAAAATATAGTAACTGCTATAGCTTATATGAAAAGTGCAATATTGAAATAAATATGAACATTTTGGCAAGTTATGGAAACCACGTGTGGTTGAATAATATGTCATATTATTGTACTCTCAGTACAAATAGAAAAAGTAGTTTAAAATAGCTATGGTGGGTTAGGGAAACAGTGTGTGGCACAACTCAGCCATCTGAGTCGCAAAGGAAAGATAGAGATCAGTAAAAGAAACATAAAATTGCCACACAAACAGAAATGCTTAGAGACTTTTTTTTTTTATATTAAAATAATTAATGATTTAGTAGAAGCAGAACAAAGAAGAAACATACAAAAACTAGTATGTGTGAAAAGTGTCGTATTAGAAAAAATATGATCTGAAAATATCTTTATAAATGATAGATTACTTTACTCCAAATTGATTTTTAAGGATTGATTTAGACTCAGTTCAAAAACTAAAATGGTATCAAAAGACTATACAAGATCAATTGGACGATTCCACAATCATCATTCGACCACGCTCTAGATGTTAGTTATGGCGTGAAAGATGGTGTATTAAGAAGTCAGACATTAAATCAGACATGACCTGAAAATATGTTTATCAATGGTTGGCAGTTCATACTCTACATATTAGTTTGGTATGTAAAGTTAGACCCAACCCAAAATTTAAGATAATTGGTTCGAGATATGTTCCATTATTAGGCGATTAAAGTCACGTCATTGATGTTATGTCTTAGACATGAGGGAATCTTGAGAGTCACATATCATATGAAATATAAAATAGGCTTGAAAATATGTTTGTAGGGGAAAGGATAATCTTATCTTACAAATTAGTTTTATAATGTTGAGTTAAGTTTAATCCAAATCAAATATGATATAAGAATTTGGAGACTCGTTGGACCACCTACTATACGACCAACCACCCAGATCAAGCTCTAAGTGTTCAATGTTGGATTAATTTTACACTATTGTGAATTTATAAAAGGCTCAATTTTATTAATTTTAATGCCAAATATAATTGATTTAATTTTTATGATTTTACATAATCTTGACATTATAAATATTCTAATATAATATACTCTTTAATTAATATTGTCTTAGCATAAAGATCCAAAGTTCACTGATTGATCATTCTTTTGACGGTATATTTAAACTTAGACACTTGTCCGAGATTCTTGTCACAAATTGATTTAAAGGGTCCTAAGAATATTTTGTTTTTAAAATGAGTATAGTGATATGTATATTATATATGTCATTTATATTGAATCTAAAATTGACATATTTCTCTTTATTATACATTATACTTTCTGTTATACTCTCTAATCTAGACCCATAATTCATTACTTTAAATTTTAAAACAAATACTATTAACTCTCTCTAATTATGTGTCTTATCGCAATTAAATATTTGGATGGTAATAATATTAAACTATATATTTTATATATAGTGAATAATGCATTGTTGCATTTTTTATGCTAAAATTCCAATTATGAATTAAAATTTGCATGCCTCTTTGTTGTTTATTGGTTAAATATTATTAAAACAACTTATTATTGGGGCAATTCAAAACCAAATATCATCCTTATTCTAAAATCATATATAAATCATATTGATTTATAATTAAAGTCTCACATGTTTATTTATAATTGCTTATTTTGTATTCATGAATATTTTGAGATGACTATATTATAAGATATTCTCATTAAGTCATCGAAAGTCATTGGCTCTAAGTATAAGGATGAATATCACACATTGCGAGGTAAGTCGTGATTTAATTATTTTATCCTCTTGTGACTTATCGTATATTATTGCACATATGAAAACATTTATACATTCTTCTCTTTTGTTGTGCAATTATGATATCCTATATAGAAGTAAGATCCCTTTTCCATAATATTTTAAATAGAACTCTATAATTCTTATATATTTTTACTATAATATTCCATTTTGTATTTATATTCTAATTCTAATTTATAGTGAGAGTATTGAAAAAATTTATTTTAAGAGTTCTACTCTGGATAAAATAGAAAACTAATTGCACACTTGTATTCTAAATAATAACTCATGTTATTAGACTTTTTCATATAAATAAATTCTAAAGTCATATTCATGATGTGCTAATTTAAAATATTGTTAAGCATGTCTTTCTATTATTTGAATTTGAATATGACCGAAGTTGAGCAAATTAAGTACAATTGTTTATGCATGATATTATTTTATCATATTTTCTTAAGCATAAACTTTATTGATTTGTGTAAATGTAATCTCACCTATCGTGGATACAATTATGCAAATTTTGTTCAATAGATTAGCATTATATTGGTGACAGTCATACCCTATCGGTGTGATGTTATTAATATAATTATTATTATTCAATGTACCTTAATTTTTATACTTATGTCAAATATAATTAGAGTGCTCTATCAATATTTAAATTTTTTGAGACATAAGAATTGTACATTGTGATGATATAGTTCTTACTTATTATCCTTAAGATCCTTGAATGGGATTACAATAAGTAAGTTACTTTGTTAAAAGTCATGTAGAAAACTATATAGATTCTGCAATCCAATATTACTCTAATTTTAAATTAAATTTCTACTTAAATGTTATTTGTATATATATAAATATTTTGGATTGTTATTATCCATTTGTTATGTGAGTGATAGACATACCCTATCTGTGTGACGTTATTTAACATATCATTATGTGATAGAGAAATAGTTGAATATTTTATTTAAAAATATCTTTCAAACTTTTTAATTCAACTATCATTATCTATTCTCTATCAAGTGGGAGAATTTGTGCTATGTATTGTGTAACGCGATAGACATACCCTATCAGTATGACATTACTCAACATAATCATCCTTTTATGGGTAAGAAAAATACCTTATTAGTCTAACTATCATTCTGACCAAGTGGAGAACAAATAATTCTTCAACAAGCGAAGAAAATTCTACATGTCAATTAACTATATCTCGTAAACAAATACATTTATTTGTTTTATTACTTTAGATATACAATTATTGTAGAGACTTATATTGAGGATATTAATTATATTATTTTCTCATAATTTTTTTTTTTTGAAGGATTTCATAAATTATTATACACTTCCATATTATTTTATATCATTGTAAACTCATTTTGTAAAAGCAATATGTCAAACTCCCAAAATTCTTAACAACTCCATTGAGAAAAACTTATTTAAACCATTATTCTAAATAATTAGAAATCGTATATTTGGGATATTTAATTTTACTATATTCAGACATATTTTATATTGTTGCTATTCTTTAATATTTATGGAAGCTTACGACTATTTTCTCTTATATCCTCAATAATAATAAAATATAAGTCTCATGTATTTCCGCTGCGTGTAACCTAATCTTTTCTCAAATGTGTGTAATTATAACGGTAACATTTGAGTCTTGAGTGAGTTACTAAAATTGTGAATAGAGTCTCATATTCTATTTTATAATGCTAGAGACTTATCTCACTCATATGATGATAAACTTTTTATATAATCATCATCCTCTGTCATATAAAGGTTACTATATTTACAAAATTCATTGGAATTTTAATTGTGCAAAGGAGATCTTGTGTTATAAGATTCTTAAATGAAAATTTACATTCTCCTTAAATCTAAATGAAGAATATGTGACTAACTACGAAACTCAATTCTTGTTAATAACTGTCATTGATAAAATATGTATTTATGGGGGTTTCATATTATCCTTGAGTTACCACTTGAGTTAATAATTCTGTTATACTAATGTGCAAAATATGTGGTTGAGTTCATGAAACTCTGTTAGTTGAAATTATATAACCACTTATGTTGATAATCTTAAACTAGTAATCAAGTATCCCATTGTTGAATATTACATTATTAAAATATTTCTTTATATCAGTGATCACTAATGAGAATTCCCCTTACTCTTGTTTATATATATATGAGATCAGTGGGAGTGTGTACACAACACTATATACTTTGAGCTCAGATGAAAAATCTCACTCTTGTTTATATATGTGTGTGTGTGTGTGTGATCAAGATAAATGTTTACACAATATTATATACATACAATTTAAAATTCTCGTCATTGTCATATACTCTTGTGCACACTATAAAATATGGCATAGCTTAAGAGACTTTAAACTTTAGTCTCATTCTATTATATTGAGAAACATATTAAAATTCTTTTAATCTCAATAATCATCATAATTGGATGCTTAAGTCAATTTTGTTGGAATATGCACAATAACTTCTTAGCATGCAAATATATATTGTGCTTCTCTTTTACCAACATTCCATATTTTATAAGGTCATAAATAATAAATACAATGTATAATATCAATACTCCTATCGAATATGATATTGTGTTCTTGTACTACTTATAATCTGAGATAATCATAAATGTTCGTTCATTATTGACATTTTAGTGGCCACATTAATCCACATCTCGTTTTTCTTTAAACTAACTGTCTATGTTAATCCATTTTAGAGATTCTTGAATTTCCTATTTCTTTATGGATTTTCATAGTCACATTTTTTCTAAAACTTGGATAATTGAATGTCAAAGAACATTTATCGATTTTGATTAAATGTAATTACACTCTCTTAATAGGTTATCCCTATAAGTAATTACTATTCTTATATCTATGTGGATATATGACTTTTATAAAATTGAAAACTCATTGGCAGAACCACTAACCACAGACTTATATATACGAGTATTGCAACTCATAATGATTTGATTAAGTCTATGATATTCTGGGTTAGTGGGAGTTTGTTATAGCATTTTTTAAAATGCCTGGGCCATTCTTTAATGACACATTCTTTTTAATTCAAATGTGTCACTATAAATTCATCATTTGTTAGAAAAGTGAGTCTTTGACCTGTATGATTTGTTTTCCCTATCGGTTTCAATTTCTGCAGCATTAAAGCTCACTTCACTTTTGAATGATGAGTGCTTTGACCATACATATAATTTTAAAATTAAAATTCTTTATGACAAGTGAAATATTATATTCTTTTAGTAACTAAGTATTGTCATCCAAATGGGAGATTGTTGGATTAATTATTTAATTAATCAATTATGGATTGACAATAATCAATTATTATAAGTTAATCTTATAATATAAATTATGGTCTATTGTGTTAAGCACTAATTATATGATGAATTTGA